>Ga0272441_10003201_pt1 | contig 31596 bp, 31 predicted proteins | sample SSMProp6N_FD_193582 | JGI IMG/M metagenome (GOLD analysis project Ga0272441, IMG submission 193582) | Marine sediment archaeal communities from Little Sippewissett salt marsh, Falmouth, MA, United States - SSM-Prop-6N | ecosystem: Environmental > Aquatic > Marine > Wetlands > Sediment ... | reverse complement strand
TTCCATCATTCTTGGACCAACTGTTGTCCTCACGTTGTCGATGGGTGACCACGGCCAGTTCAGCGGCGGTGTTGTGGTGATTACGGGGGACAACTGCGAGACGACGACCACCACAACTTCGACCACAACAACGACCGCACCGCCGGTTCCGCTGATCGAAATCGACAAATACGCACCGACACCTGAGGAACCCATGAGCGAATTCGGGTTCTACGGATCTGACGGCGTAGGCATGTTCACGATCGTGGTGCACAACAACGGCCCGACTCCGCTCACCAACGTGACCGTCACCGATGAGCTGCTCGGAGTAGGCGACAAGACGGCAGAGTGCGGGAAGGTAATTGGGGATCTCGCCATTGACGAGACCGTTTCGTACACGTGCACGATCGCAGGCCTGGACTATGCAGCTGGCACCATCTACGACAATGAGGCGACGGTTGTGGGTTTCGGCCCGAATGAACAACGCGTGACTGATTCAGATCCGGCCACCGTGTCTCCGGTCAAGGACGCAATTGTGACGACTACGACCGCGGCGCCAACGACGACGCAGGCGCCAACGACGACGCAGGCTCCTGCAACGACCACCACCTCGGCTTCGACCGAGACGCTGCCGGTGACCGGTGCATCGACGGAGCAGATGCGCGGACTCGGGATCGCGGGCATTGCCCTGGTCTTGGCCGGCATTGTGGCGCTTGGCGGGGCGACACTCGTTGGTCAGTACCGCAAGGAGAACTAGGTCCAACATGCTCACTCCGTGAGCTACGAATACGGAGAGACCCCCGGCATCTGCCGGGGGTCTCTTGTGTTTGCGGCATCCCAGGATCCGTCGTGCCTGGAGGAGCGCTAGCCGGTCTGGCGCAGATCCCGTCGCTGGAAGAGCACGATTGCCGCGACCACGAGGACCAGGAACAGCCCGGCGAGGATTGCCGCGTGACCCCAGTGCATTCCGTTGATGAGCGGGTCACTGCTCAGGTAGTAGTAGAACGGCGACACCTTCGCCCATCCGGCGGTGCTGTCGTTGAGTGGCAGGAAGCCGTTGATGATGAACGCGACGACTGCCACCCCTACTGCGCCGTAGCTTGCGATCGGCGTGAGTCCGGTTGCAGCACCCAGAGCAAGAGCCAAGGCTCCGAACGCCAGACCGAGCAACGTTGCGAGTGCACAGGTAGCGGCGATGTTCCCCATGTCCATGCCGAGAGCGCCGAGTAGTGATCCTGCAGCCACTCCGAGGAATGCGGCGAGCCCCACAATCACGGCATAGAGAACCATCGTCCATGTCTTTTGGACGACGATCATCGACCGGCGTACCGGGTTGGAGAGGAGGAGGCCCATCGTGTTGCGCTTTTCCTCCCCGGCCAGGGCTGCAGTCCCGATGACGATGGTCACCACGAGGATGCAGATGGGGATCATCATGCCGAACATCTCGATCTGATAGAACCCCTCAGGTGTGCTCATGTCTCCGCCACCGAACAGCGCGAGGAGGGTCTCGGGGAACTGCTCGCCGAGCGACTTCAACGTGTCGTCGAGCATCGTGTACATCGGGCCGATCATCACCGACATGAGGAAGAGCAACGGAACGATAACGTACAGCAAGGCTTGATGTTCCGACGCCGTCTTGACCCAGATCTTCGAAACCCTGGCCGTGCCGGCGAGCATCTCCGCCGCCTTGTGCGTCATTGGGTTGGCGCGGAGGCGGTCGATCATCTTGGTGCCCACAGACTGGCTCCGCAGATCGCGGCGACTCACCCCAACGACACCGACGATGAGAAACACCACCGCGCCGGCCAGCAGAACAGTGAGGTCGCCCCAGGAAACCCCGTTGAGTACCGGTTCGCCGCTGCTGAAGTAGTACCACGGGAAGAACTCGGCCAGGCCCGCGACCTCGTCGATCAACGGAAGCAGGCCGACGGCGATGAAAGAGACGACCATCACGCCGGCGCTGACGCCGGCCGCCACCGAACTCTTCCCCGTCCAACCGCTGAGGGCGAACGCGAAGAAGCCGTAGAAGATTGCATTGACGAACATCATCAGGACCAGCGCATTGATATCCATCGTGCCGGTCTCGACATCGAGCATCAGCGGGGTCAAGATACCCGCCAGCCACAGAACGATGAACGCCACAGCCGTGACCATGACGAGCGCTGCTGCTTTCGACAGCGCCATGGTGGTGCGGCTCACGGGATTGTCGAGCAAGAGGCCGATCGTTCCGTTCTTCTCTTCTCCTGCGATCGACACGGCTCCACCCGCGAGGGCGACGGCAGCCATCGTGAGCATGCCGTATCCGGAGTAGATGGCTCCGTAGGCGAGTCCGCCGACATCCGCTCCGTCCGGGATACCGAACACGCTGCGGAATGCTTCAGGAAGCTCGTCCCAGAACGAGACGTCGATCCCGCGATAGACCGCCATGCCGAAGACCAGGAGCACGGCAAGCGACACGGAGGCGATCAGAGGTGGCTTCAACCGATCGAGCATGGTTTTGGTGAATACGTTTGTGTACATCAGCGTCACACCTCTTCGCGGTAGTAGGTGAGGAAGATCTCCTCGAGGTCCGCTTCTTGTGAGTTGATGTCGGTGAGGGACAGCGTGTGGCTGTTGGTCGCGACGCGCAGCAATTCCTCCATGTGACCATCAAACGAGAGACTGACGTGGTGATTCCTCACCTCGACCTCCCTCACGCCGTTGATGGATTCGAACGTCCTCGCATCCGGCGGACCGTCGAAGTAGAGATCTACCCGCCGGATGGCCTTCGAGCGCAGTTCTTGTACTCCTTCGACAGCCGCCAGGTGGCCGGTGCGGATGATGCCGACACGGTCGGCGACACGCTGGACTTCGGACAGGGTGTGGCTCGACAGGAAGATCGTTGCGCCATCGGCCGCGGCTTCCTTCATCATGCCCTGGAACTCCCGTTGCACCAGCGGGTCGAGTCCCGCACTCGGCTCGTCCATCATGTACACCTGGGGTTTGTTCATGAACGCCTGGATGATTCCGACCTTCTGGCGGTTCCCAGTTGAGAGATCACCGATCTTCTTCGAAAGGTCTGCCTCGAGCCGGGCAGCGAGGGCGTCGACGTACGTCCAATCGACTCCGCCGCGCAGATTCGAGAAATACGTGAGCGTGTCCCTGCCCGTGAGGTTCGGGTACATGGCGAGGTCGCCGGGGATGTAGCCGATGTGGTTGCGAATCTCGACCGAGTCGTTGTGCGTGTCGAGCCCAACGATTGTCGCCGTGCCTGCCGTGGGCCGAATCTCGTCCATGAGCGTGCGGATCGTCGTCGTCTTGCCCGCCCCGTTTGGGCCCAGGAAACCGAAGATCTCGCCGCGGACGATGTCCAGGTTGAGGTCGACGAGAGCTTCGACCTTGCCGTAGTGCTTGGTGAGGCCCTGGGTGTGGATTGCGACGTTGTTGGTCATGCGTCTTCCTTGCTCGTGGATGGTGGATCGTCTCGTGTGTGCTGTGTCGGGGGATTGGTTGGTTGGCCCTCTTTGGTTGCCAATTCGGCGAATACATCCTGGAGTTGGGCGGCGAAAGCCTCGTCGAGAACTCCTCCACCCATGATTTCGTAAGCCGGACCGGCGTATGCGGCGATTGCGGGATCCCCCGCAATGTCGGGGTTCGTGAGGTCGACGCCCAGAATCCTCCGCACGTGCCGGTGGAGGACGAGGGCACCGAGCGACCACAGGAAGAGCACGGCGGCGCGGCCACGCGGGTCCGCGGATGGCTTCACCATCCCGGTTTCGACGCCGTATTCGAGGTAACCCTCAGCATCGGCGACCAGCTCGTCGACAAGTCGTGCCACGGTGGGAGAGTCGTCGACCAACACGGCGGCGAGGTACGCCATGACCGGTCCGGCGTTGGCACCACGAAGCGCCGCGAGCACGTCGATGGTGGGTCCGGCCGAGATCGCCTCACGCTTGTACTCACGGATGGTCGCCGCCACGTATCGGTCGCACTCGGCCCGCAGGCCATCCATCGATCCGAAGTGGTGGATCACCAGCCCCGGCGAGACACCGGCGCTGGCTGCGACCTTCCGCGCCGTAGTGCCGTCGATGCCGTTCTCGGCGAAACAGGTAATGGCGGCGTCACGGATACGAGCCCTGGCGGTTCGATCGTCGGCGACGGCGTCTTCAGAGGAGGCACTGACTGAACTCATGTTCAATAGTATAAACAACTGTTTAGTGTCGGTCAAGGCTGGACGTTCTGGAGGTTTGGGTCTCGCCTGGGTGAAGGTGGGCGCTACGGTTCGGCCCCTCGACCAGGAACGAGGGCTTCGTGCTCGTCGGCAACTCCATCACCCTCGCAACCCAACGAGTGGTTGACCCCGTCCAGGGGATGCATCGCGTGATCTCTGACCGCTGGTTTGGCGCAGTGGGGGCGGCGGCGATGCCGGCCAGAAGGGCACACGACGTCGTCTCGAACGTGGTGTACGGATCGATAAGGGTCGGCGGAGCGATTGCGGGACACATTCTCGGGTCCCGGATGTCTGACGCATCGGCGGCGTCCGAGTCCGCGCAGTCGGTGGTGAATGGCCTGTGGGGTGATGCCCTCGGCCCGTACGGAGACCTCGAGATTCCCATGTCTGTTCGCGACCGCAGCGGTGCGCCGGTGGTGCTCCCGACCGAAATTGGAGCAGCCTTCCCGGATGCGACGGGCCACCTCGTGGTCCTGGTTCATGGCCTCGTCGAGACCGAGCGATGCTGGGAAGGCTCCGACGGAGAGCCCGGGTTGTCGGACGCGCTCGGGGAGCATCCGCTACTCACCCCCGTCTCGATTCGATACAATTCGGGGCTTCGGATCTCGGACAACGGAGCCCTACTGGCAAGTCTCCTCGAAGAGCTTTGTGCCGACTGGCCGGTCCCGATGGACACGATCTCGCTGGTGGGCCATTCCATGGGCGGGCTCGTGGTCCGAAGCGCCTGCGAAGCCGCTGAGGCCACGAAACAACGATGGATCCGGGATGTCAGCGACGTTGTGACATTGGGAACCCCGCATGCGGGTTCACCTCTCGAGAAGGCTGCCAACGTGGCGGCTTGGGCGCTCGCGTTCGCCCCGGATACTCGTCCGCTTGCCGATTTCCTGAACGGCAGAAGTGGGGGAATCAAGGACCTCAGGTTCGGCTCCGTTGGAGAGGATGACTGGGAGAGGACCGACCCGGACGCGCTGCTGAAAGACACCGTCGGTGATCACGCGTTGCCGTCCGGCATCCGTCACCACTTCGTCGCCGGCGTCGCAACATCCGAGCCGGCACATCCCGTCGGCGCCACCGTTGGTGACCTCGTGGTGCGAGCAGACAGCGCCACCGGCCGACGCAGCCTGAGCCCCACAAACGTGGCTGTCGTCGGTGGTGTGCGCCATTTCGACTTGCCCTGTGATTCGACTGTCATCGGCCTCGTCATTGGCTGGCTCACCGAACAATCGCGCGCGTCACGCTGTTGAATCTGGCTGACGGACGGGACTCCTACTCGTTCGGCAGCGCCTTCAGCGCCACTGCGTGACCCCATTCTCGTGCTCGGTCGAGCTCGCCGTCGGTGATGGGTCCCTTCCCACCTTCAACGAGGAAGATCTCGCCGGGCACGAGGAGCCGGTAGCCGATCTTCTTGAGGCGTTTCGCAGCTCCTCGGGCCGCGGAACCGGGGAGGTTCGGCTTTCGGATGCTGGTATCGAAGGTCGCGGCGGGCGCCCCCGAGACCCTCGGGAGACCCCCGATCCACTCCCGGATCCCCACCTCAAGGGAAATGACCGGCTCATCCGAGTCGTCGGCCCCTTGCTGGCGGGAGCTCTTTCGGCTGAGACCAAACTGGTGGGTCGGGCCGCCGACGACAAGCAGGCCTGACTCGGGTGGGTCTGTGGGAGCGACGCCGACTTCAACGACGTTTGTTGTGAACTCCCGGGCGAGGCCATCGCCTACGGCTTCGGCCATGAGTTTGGTGTTGCCATAGAGAGATTCATATACGACGAGAGCGTTCACCGCTGCCTCCCTGTTGATACGTCCATCGTGCCTCGAACAGGCTTCGCCGAACCAGGGCCAACGGTCCCGGTCGTCGTGCTAGGAGCCCGTGGTGCCCGTGAAGGGTGCGGTGGGCGACCGCAGGATGCGTCGATCGGCCGTGACGGCGATGAGGTCATAGTCCCGGAATCGGTTGAGCCATCCAGCGTCGCTTAGCCCGGCTGCGAAGACAGCGGTGGCCAGGGCATCTGCGATTCCCAGATCGGGACCGAGCACGGACACGCTGGACAGCATTTCGGAAACACCCGCACTACCCCAGATGTGATCACCACGTTCGTAGCGACCCGATGTCGCAACGGCGGAATCTCGGAGACCAACGGTTCCGAGAACTGCGTCGGGATTCAGTGGGTCACGGATACCTGCCGTCCACTCGTCTCGGCCGGGCGGGACCCCGCGAGCGACGACGTCTCCTCCCGCCGAGATGAGGAACGACTCAACGCCACCGTCGACGAGGATCCGTGCTGCTCCTTCAATCGCCCACCCTTTCACGTAACCCGCAGGATCGAGTTCTCCTCCTGATCGATGGTCGAACGCACCGGCAGTCTCCGTGGTGAGCCGGTCACACGTGTCGAGAACCTCGCGCACGAGAGGATCGGCGTCGCTGATCGAGAGTCGACCGTCGCGGATTCGGGAGATCTCACTATCCCCACGGTATGTGCTGAAGACGGACTCGATCCGGTTCAGGTAGGCCACGGCTTCATCGACGACGCGATCGTCAAACCCGAGATCACGAATGTCGAAAAGCACCGCGGTGCCCATGATGTGCTCCGCCCGGCGAGGGTGACGGTTGGTCACACGCCGGCCTCAAAGAGCGCCGATTCCAGGGACGCCCCCCAGGCTTCCCACGTCACCGTGGCACCCGAGATCACGTCGAAGTCGGAGCTTTGTGCACTGATCGCTTCCTCTTCGTAGATCGGGATCACCTGGTTGTTGATGCGTTGCGATCGCCGGTCCGGGGGCTCTTCGAGCGTGACGACGTCGACGAGGAACCCGTTTTCGATCACGATCTCCACCTGGAACGATCCGAAGGGCGAGTCAACCGGCTCACCGATGACGGTGTAAGTGCCTTCGGACGTAGTGGGGGCATCAATGGTGGTGATCGTTGTGGTGGAACTCGACGTGGTCGAGGACGGTCGTGCTTCGGTAGTCGTGGTCGTCGACGACGAGTCCGGCGCGGGAGGGGCACCGGTTGTCGTCGTCGGCGACGCCACGACTACCGACGTCTGTGTGGCCTGCTCGGCCGTTGCCGTCACGATCCCGGTGTCCGGGTCGAAAAGCAAGAGGAGGCCGACGACGAGAAGGCCGATGAGAGCGAGTGTGCGTTTCACGAGTACATGGGGATTGGTCGACGTTTCATTCCGGTCACATTGTGCACCGCGAGTATGAGGAGAGTATGAGAGCGGCCCGTGAACAATCTGAGAGTCGGCTCGACCTCCTTCTCACCTCGTTCTCATCTCGTCTCTATGTTGTTCACATCTCGTTGTGTTTACATCTCATCAATGGCGACCTACCTCCAACATGACGCGCCGATGCCGTCCGAGCAACTCAACGATGCTGCTCGGACGGCTCAGCCGACCAAACGCCGGCGCAGGACGGTGTCTCTGCTCATCGTTGATGTCATCTTGTTCGTGATCTTCCTTCTTGTGATCAATGTGCCACTGACCGGCTTGCCCATTCACGAGTGGCTTGGCATTCTGATCGGAGCCGGGTTCATTGTTCATCTGCTTCAGCATGGCGAGTGGATCGCAACGACCACCAGGCGATTCAGGTCGGCAAGCTCCTTCCAGAACCGGCTCAACTACCTGCTGACGGCCGGCCTCTTCATTGGGTTCGCTTCCATCATCGTGTCCGGCCTCCTCATCTCCGAGGTTGCCCTTCCGTGGATCGGGTTCACTCCCGGTGGCGGCACCTTCTGGCTCTGGATCCACCTCGCCTCCGTTGGCTGGGTGATCTGGCTCACGGCAATCCACATCGCGATGAATTGGCGATGGATCGCCCACACGGCCGATCGGTTCGTCTTCAAGCCGATCTCGAGACTGGGCGGCCCCCAATGATCGTGATACGCCGTGTGGTGATCGTTCTCATTTTCGGCGTCGCCGTAACCATGGCTTGGGCATGGATCGCCAGAACTCCGTGGGCCGCGACGGTTGATGTCCTCACTGCCGGTGAGCAGTTCACCGACTGGGTAGAGCCGTTCCGGATGATTGCCGGAACGCTCCTCGTTGCCGTGCCGGCAGTCCTCCTGATCCGCTCAGGCTGGTCCTGGGTGTCACGGAACTTGCTCGGGAAAGAACCCGCTCGCCGAATCCCGGTCGGGCATTCACGGGGCGGCCGATAGCCAAGGTTCTGCGGGCGTGGTCTAGGCCGAAGAGCCGGCAGGTTCCGCGTCTGCGTCAAACCGACCATGAGGACCGAATTCGCCGAAGCGCCAGAGGCCTTCGAAGCCACGAGGGCCTCGCGGTCCCATGAAGCGCTCGCCTTCGAACCCCTCACCGTTGAGGAAAGCTTCGGCGTGACTCCGCGCCTCTGCGATGAGCTCATCTGCCTCTGCTTGGGTCAAGCGCCCTTCGTCGACGGCCTCCCTGAGCCGCTCCTCCAGTGGGCCTATGAGTGAGTTCAGGAATTCGTTGGGATCCTCGATGATGTCGACGAGCGGCGTGCCGTCGGCCAGAGCATCCATCAACTCCTCGGGAGTGAGGCCGAACAGGTTCACGGGGTCCTCGTCCCTCCCGAAGAACCAGAATCCATGGGGCTCAAATCCGGGGCCCATGAAGTGCTCGGGGTCGATGTCCTCAGGGATTTCGCCATTCCATGGCCGGTGCTCGCGGAATCGCTCTCTGAAGTGCTCGGGGTCGAAGTCCTCGGGGAGTTCGCCGTTCCATGGTTCGTGCTCACGGAACCGACGCTCCATCTCGTCGAGCTGTTCCTGCGTGATAAGGCCGCGTTCGACGAGATTCTGGAGCCGTTCCTCCATGAACTCCGGCATCTGACCGTCGGTCTCCGGCTCCGCGGTTTCGGTCTGCGGTTGTGCGCTTTCGGTCTGCGGCTGCGCGGTCTCGGTCTGCAGCGCCGTTGCGGTGTCGTCCGCATTGATGACGACGAGTGCAATGGCCGCGACCATGAGAATCACAACAACAGTGGCTGCGGTGATCAAACCCTTCATCGAGATTGCCTCCTGGTCGTGTACTCCAACGGGGCGAAGAAGCCCCATGTGATACGTCCTCCCCGGATGGTAGAGCCGGGTTGTTTGAGCAGCCTGAGAGGAGAATGAGAATTCGGGAGGGGTCGCACGCCCATCTGAGGAGGCACAACGACTATCGAGCGGCGTGGTTCACTCGCGCGTCCGTAACATGATCGAGTGACCCACGTACCAACCACCCCCAGCTCGTGAGCCTTCGCTACCGAGACGCGTTGCTCCCCGTCGAGGAGCGCGTACAAGACTTGCTCGAACGTATGACGCTTGATGAGAAGCTCGCGCAGCTTGGGAGCACCTACGTGTACGAGATCCTGGACGGCACGGAACTCGATCCTCTTCGTGCAGAGAAGATCATGGAATACGGGATCGGCCACATCTCGCGAATCGGCGGGGCGTCGGCGTTGGAGCCTCATGAGGTCGCGGGGATCGCGAACGCCATCCAGCATGACCTGCTGGCGCGAACGCGACTAGGAATACCGGCAATCGTGCACGAGGAGTGCATTGCCGGTGCCATGGTGAAGGGAGCTACGTCCTTTCCTCAGGGAATCGGTATCGCTGCTACGTGGGACCCGGACATCTCGTATGCAATGGGTCGTGCAGTCGCGCGCCAGATGAGGGCGGGTGGTGCTCACCAGGGGCTCGCTCCGGTGCTTGACGTGTGCCGGGACCCGCGGTGGGGGAGAGTCGAGGAGACGTCCGGGGAAGATCCGTATCTCGTGGCGTGTATGGGAGCCGCCTCCATTCGTGGGCTGCAGGCAGACGGAGGCGAGGACGGCGTCATTGCGACCGCGAAGCACTTCGCAGGGCACGGTGCCCCCGAAGGGGGGATGAACTCCGCACCGCCGCACATCGGCCCTCGGGAGCTTCGGGAGGTCTATCTCCCTCCGTTCGAGGCGGCGGTTCGTGTGGCCGGTGTTCGGTCGTTCATGCACGCCTATCACGAGATCGACGGGATTCCGTGTATTGCGAATCGTGACCTGCTGGTGGACACACTTCGGGTCCAGTGGGGCTTCGATGGGACGATGGTGTCGGACTACAACGGCGTCGAGGAGTTGGTGGTTACGCACCGCATCGTACCCACGCTCACCGAGGCGGCAGCGGTATCGCTCGAGGCCGGAGTTGACGTTGAGCTGCCCAACACCGCCGGATATGGGGAGCCCCTCAAGGCTGCCGTTAAGTCGGGTCGCGTTGACGAAGCCGTCGTGGACCGGAGCGTGGCAAGGATCCTGCGTCAGAAATTCGAGCTCGGCCTGTTCGAAGATCCGACGGTCCCATCGACCGGCATGAAGCCATCGGCTGATGACGCCACACTCGCGCGGACTGCAGCCGAATCGAGCTTTGTGCTCCTGAAGAATCAAGGGGCCGTCCTTCCATTGGGAGATCAGGTGGGTTCGGTTGCCGTTATCGGGCCGTCGGCAGATGATGCCCGTCTGCTCCTCGGCGACTACTCGTTCGCCGCCGCCCTCGAAGTCATGGAAGAAGCGAGGATCATGGGAGACGCGTTCAGCCCAGCTCCGAGTGAAACCCTGCCGGAGCCCGATTTGAGCGGGGTACCAACCCTGCTCGACGCCGTGACTCTCCGTGCCGGGGACTCGGTCGATGTGCGGTATGCCCGAGGCTGCGAGCTCAACGGCGATTCCACCGACGAGGTCGCGGAGGCTGTCTCGCTCGCTTCCGAAGCAGATGTTGCCGTCCTCTTCATGGGCGGAAAGTCGGGAATGACGCTCGACGCCACGACCGGTGAGTTCCGCGACCGTACCGAGATCAACCTTCCGGGTGTTCAAGATGAGCTGCTCGCCGCCGTCGCCGCCACCGGTACACCCGTGGTGCTGGTGCTCGTGAGCGGACGTCCCCTGTCGCCCGATGTGGCGAAGGCTCAGGCCGTGCTCCACGTGTGGTTGCCGGGCGAGCACGGCGCGGAAGCGGTCGCCCGTGCCCTCTTCGGAGATGTGTCTCCCGGGGGCAAACTCCCGATCACCATCCCACGCAACGTCGGTCAAATCCCCACCTACCACGGGCACAAACCGACGGGCGGGCGGTCCAGATTGAGAGGGGAGTACGTCGACGCCTCGAATACGCCGCTCTATCCGTTCGGGCACGGCTTGAGCTACACGTCGTTCAAGGTCTCGGAGCCTCAGGTCGCGTCGCCTGTGGTGGCGACGGACGGTCTTGTCAGCGTGTTGGTGACGGTCACCAACACCGGCTCAACGGCGGGGGACGAGGTTGTGCAGATCTACGCCAGGCGAGAAGCGGCTCCGGTGACGCGCCCGGTCCGTGAGTTGGTCGGGTTCAAGCGAATCCACCTCGGACCGGGGGAATCTCGAACGCTGACATTCGAACTCGCTGCCGATCTGTTCGGGTTCTACGATCGTGAGATGCGATATGCGACACATCCAGGTTCCGTGACCATCTCAGCCGGTACATCGTCTGCCGACGTGAGCGGCTCCGTTGAATTTGAACTTGTGGGGCCGGTCGTCGTTGATCCGCAGCGCACCTTCTTCAGCACGGTCGAGGTGTCATGAGCATGGGCGATACTCCCATCACCATCAACACACAGACCATCGACCTCGGCCCGGTCGAGATCTCGATTGTTGTGAATGCCGGCCCCCGGATCCTCGGCTATTCGCGGCACGGCGGACCTCAACTCTTCGCCTCGCTCCCGGACGACGTCATTGAGCATCCAGCGATCGGAACGTACCGATTCCTTGGTGGCCATCGACTGTGGCGTGCTCCTGAAGTGCCGGCAATTGCGTATGAGCCGGACGACGTTCCCGTCGAAGTCACGCTCACGGACACTGGCTGTGAGCTCGTCGGGCGTCTCGGCGTTGATGCCATCGTCAAGGCGATTTCGGTTTCGCAACACGGTGAGTTCACCATCGTGGATCACGAACTGCGCAACGAAGGCTGGACCCCGGTGCGCTGCGCGCCATGGGCTATCACCCAACTGGTTCCCGGAGGAACGGCGTATCTGCCGCAACAGCGGGTCCCTGCGGACGAGGACGGTGTGCTCCCGAACCGCCACATCGTGCTGTGGCCGTATACCGACTTGTCGATGCCGGAAGTCACGATCAGTCAGGAACAGGTGACGGTCTTCGCATCCGACCGCTCGTCCAAATCGAAAGTCGGTCTTCCCAATCGTGCGGGGTGGATCGCCTACGCACTCGGCGACGAGGTGTTCGTCAAGTGGTCGGCTCTCCATCGGGACCGTGAGTTGTACATCGATCGTGGTGTCAGCGTTGAGTGCTACCGGGATGAGCGATTCATCGAGATGGAGACGCTCGGACCGCTCGTCACACTGCAACCGGGGAAACGAGCCGTGCATCGCGAGATATGGACTCTGCTCGACGTTTCTGAGGACACGGTCCCCGACGTCCTCGAGTCTCTACCGGTCGAACCGGAGGTTCCTGCATCGTGAACTACTTCATTGGGATCGACTCGTCGACAACCGCTACCAAGGCGCTGCTGATGGACGACCGGGGGACCGTTGTCGCCATCGGGCGGTCCGAATACGACTTCGAGACGCCTCGGCCCCTCTGGTCAGAGCAGTCGCCACACCTCTGGTGGGATGCCACCGTGATCGCCATCCGCGACGCACTGGCACAGGCCGGAATCGAAGGTGAAACCGTGGCAGGGATCGGCCTCACCGGCCAGATGCATGGATTGGTGCTGCTCGACAACGAAGGGCAAGTCCTTCGCCCCTCGATCCTGTGGAACGATCAGCGAACACAGGCCGAGTGCGACGAGATCCGGAAACGGGTTGGTCCGAGCGAACTGATCGCCATCACCGGCAACGATGCCCTGACCGGGTTCACCGCTCCCAAGATCCTGTGGGTGAGCAACAACGAACCTGACGTGTTTGCTCGCGTGGCCCATGTTCTGCTGCCGAAGGACTACGTTCGCTTCCGGCTCACCGACACCTACGCCATCGACCGTGCCGGGGGCTCGGGCACGATCCTCTTCGACCTCGCTGCTCGCGATTGGTCGGCCGGCGTGGCCCGTGTTCTGGACATCCCGATGGAGTGGCTGCCACCGACGTTCGAGGGCACCGACGTCACCGGCGTCGTTACCGAAGAAGCCGCTGCGCTCACCGGCCTCCGTGCGGGCACCCCCGTGATGGCGGGCGGCGGCGACCAGGCCGCCAACGGCGTGGGAGTCGGTGCGATCACCCCTGGGGTGGTTGCGATGAGCGTCGGAACGAGCGGGGTTGTCTTCGCTGCCGCCGATCGACCGGTGGTGGAACCCGCCGGCCGACTCCATGCCTTCTGTCATGCCGTGCCGGGCATGTGGCATCTCATGGGTGTGATGCTCTCGGCCGCCGGAAGCTACAAGTGGTTCAAGGAGACGTTCGCTCCCGATCTCACTTATGACGAGCTGAATGAAGCGGCCGCTCAGGTTCCTGCGGGTTCCGAAGGTCTCGTATTCCTCCCGTACCTCACCGGCGAACGCACACCACATCCTGATCCGCTCGCACGCGGGGCGTTCGTTGGTCTGACCGTTCGCCACGGGCTCGGACATATGGCGCGTGCCGTGATGGAGGGGGTCGCCTTCGGCTTGCGCGATTCCATCGAGTTGATGGCCGCCGAGATGGAACTTGGCGAAGTGCGCGTCTCCGGCGGAGGTGCGTCGAGCGACTTGTGGCTCCGGATCATCGCTGATGTGATCGGACTGCCGGTCCGGGTCGTTGGAACCGCCGAATCGGCCGCCCACGGAGCGGCCATGCTCGCCGCCGTCGGCGCTGGAACGTTCGACTCGGTCGCGGAAGCCTGTGAGGCCGCCGTCGAGGTCGGGGAGATCACCGAACCTGGCCAGGACGCGGCCGTCTATGACGAGGTGTACCGGGTCTACCGGGACCTCTATCCCGCGTTGCGGGCGTCCTTCCACCGCCTGTCTGAACTCGACACGTAGCGGCCCGACCGGACCCTATCCCAAGGAGCGAAGATCGATGGCAACCTATGACTTTCCTGAGGGTTTCGTTTGGGGTAGTGCCACGGCTTCCTACCAGATAGAGGGTGCGGTAGACGAGGACGGTCGCGGCGAGAGCATCTGGGATCGCTTTTCACACACCCCGAGCCGTGTCGAGAACGGCGATACCGGCGACGTCGCATGTGACCACTACCACCGATGGCGTGACGACGTCGCGCTCATGCAGTCGTTGAACCTGAATGCCTACCGGTTCTCAATCGCCTGGCCACGGATCATCCCCACCGGTGACGGCGCGGTGAACCGTCTCGGTCTCGACTTCTACGACCGTCTTGTGGATGGTCTCCTCGAGGCTGGGATCGATCCCTATGTGACGCTGTATCACTGGGACTTGCCGCAGGCGCTCGAGGACAAGGGCGGTTGGCGCTCACGCGACACGGTGGAGGCATTCGCGCGCTACACCGAGGTTGTTGTCGACCGGCTCGGCGATCGAGTGGACAACTGGTGGACGATCAACGAGCCATGGGTGGTCGCGGTCGAGGGCCACGAGCTGGGGTTGCACGCACCAGGTCATCAGTCGGTCGAGGATGCGCTTGATGTCTCGCACTACCTGCTGCTTGCCCACGCCAAGAGCATGGACGTGCTGCACAGCAGGGGTTCCAATCGTGTGGGAATCGTGCTCAATCAGGCTCTCCACGTGCCTCGTTCCGCCCACGCCGCCGATACTGCGGCCACAGAACTTGCAGACGGGCGGTACAACCGGTGGTTCCTCGATCCCCTCGCCGGTCGTGGCTATCCGGAAGACGTCAATAACGCCCTCGGTTGGGATCGAGCCGTGATCGAGTCCGGTGACCTCGACGAGATCGCCCGTCCCATGGACATGCTGGGCGTCAACTACTACACGCGCGTCGTGTGTGCCGCGCCCGGGGTTGCCGACACGGACCGTCCGCGACCGCTGGTGACGCCACAAGGGGAGCCAACCGACATGGGTTGGGAGGTCTTTCCCCAGGGCCTCCATGAGACGCTGATCCGCGACTTCCGCGAGTACGGGCACACGCCGATCTACATCACGGAGAACGGCGCGGCCTACGACGTGCCGAAGATCGATGGGTCGATTGCCGACCCGCTCCGGCAGTCGTACCTCGAGCAGCACTTGGCTGAGGTGCATCGCGCGATTGCCGACGGCGTCCCGGTCGACGGGTACTTCGTGTGGTCCCTGCTCGACAACTTCGAGTGGGCACACGGATATTCGAAGCGCTTCGGGATTGTCGGCGTTGACTTCGAGGATCAGACGCGGACGATCAAGGACAGCGGGAATTGGTTCGCGGGTGTTGCCGCCCAGAACACCTTCAACGCCTGACCGTAGGCTACGACGTGGCCCAGATCGTCCGGTTGATCAGGTTTTCGAGCTGCTCCTGCCGGCCTGAGACCGCACTCGGGTCGATCTCGCCAGCGACGACACGAGCCTCGAGGGCGGCGAGGTCGACAGTTCCATCGGTGATTGCCGAGCCCAGGTCGGAGTCCCATCCCGCGTACCGTGCATCACGGGCCGCATCCAACGTCCCATCCTCGATCAGCTGTGCCGCTACGAGCAGTGAGTAGGCGAGCGTGTCGATCCCTCCGATGTGGGCATGGAAGAGGTCGTCGCGCGACATGCTCTGTCGCCGCAGTTTCGTGTCGAAATTGAAGCCGCCGGTGGTGAGGCCACCGGCCTTCAGGATCTCATAGAGTGCCAACGTCACGTCCTCGACGGAATTCGGGAACTGGTCGGTGTCCCAGCCGTTCTGCGGGTCTCCCCGGTTGGCGTCGATGCTCCCGAAGATGCCGTTCGCAACGGCGTAGGCGACCTCGTGGTGGAAGCTGTGGCCCGCAAGCGTTGCATGGTTGGCTTCGATGTTGACGAAGTACTCGCCCAGCAGGTCGTAGCGCTCGAGGAAACCGTGCACCGTTGCGCTGTCGTAGTCGTACTGGTGTTTGGTTGGCTCCTGGGGCTTCGGCTCGAGGAGTAGCTTCCCATCGAAGCCGGTCGACTTCTTGTAGTCGGCCACCATGTGGAGGAATCGAGCGAGCTGGTCGGTCTCCCTGCTGATCTTCGTGTTGAGGAGTGTCTCGTAGCCCTCGCGGCCGCCCCACAACACGTAGTTCGCTCCACCCAGCTGGTGCGTGGCATCGATGGCGTTCTTCACCTGTGCGGCCGCATAGGAGAACACCTCGGGATCTGGATTGGTCGCTGCCCCGGCAGCGTATCGCGGATGACTGAAGAGATTGGCGGTGCCCCACAGCAGCTTCACGCCGGTCTTCGCCATCTTCTCCTCGGCGTACGCGACCATCGTCTTCACGTTCTTCTGGGTCTCCGCGAACGTGGCACCCTCCGGAGCGATGTCGAGGTCGTGGAAACACCAGAACGGCGTGCCGAGCTTCGCAAAGAACTCGAACGCGGCGTCCATCTTCATGCGAGCGGCGTCCACCGGAGCCATCGATCCGTCGAGCCACGGACGATCGAACGTCCCCGCCCCGAAGACGTCGCTGCCCGGCCAATTGAACGAGTGCCAGTAGCACACGGCGATGCGAAGCTGCTCATCCATCCGCTTGCCGAGCACGATCCGAGCGGGATCGTAGAAACGATATGCCAGGTCGTCCGTCGCGGCGGGCCCTTCGTACGTGATCGGCGCTACGTCGGGGAAGAAGTCGGTCATGGTGGCTCTCGCTTTCGTTCGGGACGGGCGGCGCCCGTGGGCGGGCGGCGGACTCTGAAGACACCCTCATCGTACCAACTGGGCTGCGGCCGGGATCAGAGGCGATCAGACGGTGTCACTAGGGTTCCGCCCATGAAGTACGCCTTCAACATCCCCAACTTCGGCCCATACGCCGACGCTGCCGCCGTCGCCGACCTGGCCGCGGTCGCAGAGCAATCAGGGTGGGATGGATTCGTCGTCTGGGACCACATCGTGATCGCGGACGGGATGCCCGTGGGTGATCCGTGGGTGATCCTCACTGCCGTGGCCATGAAGACCGAGCGCATCATGATTGGACCGATGGTCACTCCGCTCCCGCGCCGGCGTCCGTGGGTTGTTGCCCGCCAGACGGTGACGCTCGACCACCTCAGCGGGGGGCGCCTCGTGCTTGGCGTCGGCATCGGAGTCCCGCCCGAGAAGGAATTCGGGACGTTCGGCGAGCCAACGGGCGTCCGGGAACGTGCGGAGCGTCTCGATGAGGCTCTCGACGTGATCGTCGGGATGTGGTCGGGTGAACCCTTTGCCTATGACGGTGAGTACTACCGGGTCAAGGAGACCACATTCATGCCACTGCCCCTGCAGCGGCCGCGAATCCCGATCTGGGTCGCCGGGACCTGGCCCAACAAGGGCCCGTTTCGTCGGGCAGCTCGTTTCGAAGGTGTGTATCCGCTCGCAGACGACAACGGCATGCCGACTCTCATAACCCCGCCGGGGGTGAGCGAGGTCGTGGCCAACATCGCCTCGCAGCGAACCGACATGGATGGCTACGACATCAGCGCCGCGATCGTTCTCACCGGTGACCTGGGAGAGGACCGCCGGCGCGTAGCCGAGTTCGAGGAGGCGGGCGTGACGTGGGCGCACATCGGCCCGGCGAACGAGGGTGAGGCCATCGAGGAGGTGGCCCGTTTGGTTGCCGCTGGACCGCCCCGCTCGTAGTTCCGGCCGTAGCGGGCAATCCCCGGCCGAGAGTTCCTTGATGTCGCGCTCCATCTGAAGCCGGTGGTGTTGGCCAACCAAGCCTCACCCATCTCACGGAGGCAAGCCGGAGCTTCCGCCGGTGCGGTAGATGTGGCCAAGCCGGGATGTCCATTCGACTTCGCCGTTGGGGAGGATCTTGTACGTCCATCCGGCCGCATGACGGATGCCGTGGTCGTGCCGGCACAGCGGCCCAAGGTCTTGGTCCTTGTTTTGCCGCCCTCGGCCCACGGGATCCGGTGATCGAGGTCGCAATCCCGGGCGGGCACGCGACATCCGGGGAAGATGCACGTGCGGTTTCGTGCGACGACCGCCCGGTGCTGAGCTGCAGTGGGTCTGCGACGGGTGGTCCCGGTCGAAAGCGGCTGGCCCGTGTCGGGGTCGGTGACCGTGAAGCGCCATGTGCCGTCGACCTGCCGTTCGGCGACTTTGCGTGTGATGTCGGCGATGACCGGTCCGTATCCGGCAAGTTCACCTGGATCGTCGTTGAGTCCAAGGAGCGTTTCGAGATCGATGGAGATGTCGACAAAACCTTCGGACGGCGACTCAGCGGTGCCGCTGGTACACAGATCGAGGAAGACGTCGGTGCGGAGTTGGTCCATTGAGCGTTGGTCGCCATCGTTTCGCAGGCTTCGGGCCGCTCGATTGAGGCGTTTGATCAACGCCGAGGCCCGATCCGGCGGCAGATCAAACGCATAGAGGTTGGCCGTGCCTGCGGGTGTCGGCTCCATCACCACCCGCCGATCCTTCACCGCATGTTCGTAGCGCTCCTGGGCCTCGTTGGGCTCAATCTCTATGCGGAGCCTGTCCAGGCGAGCCGCGAGTTGTCCCGTTGTGAGATTGGGAGCATCCGGCAGGACTGCGTCGACGATCGTCCGTGCTGTGGCGATCGGCAGTTCGATGGTGTATCGGTCGAAGACCTTGGCTCGCCGTACGTCGATGTTCCCTGAGTCGAGAGATTCTGAACACCTGCGGAAGGCGCCGCTGAAGGTCAAGTGCGAAGGAGAGTTCAGCGTCGGCGGATCGTCGAGTGAGTCGCAGCGCTGCACGGATCTCGGCGGCGGCATACTCGTCTGCAGATTGCACGTTCAAGCCGTCCTCGTTCACGAATGACGCGCTGACTTCGGCCATATCACGGAGAACCTGCGCCGCGTAGTGAGAGGCCATTCGCTGGTGTGCGCGGAGTACCACGATGCGGTCGTATCCGGAGACCGGCACATCGCTGTATGCCATGAGCCAACCTGCCAGCTCAAGCCTTGGTTCGACGTCTTCGAGCCAGCGGATGGTGGATAAAGGCAGACGGTTCAGCTGGGTAGCCATACCTTCGACCGTACAACCTGGGTGTGACAGAAACCCTTCGTAGCGTGTCCCCGGTCTCGTCCCACGCTCCAAGTAGGAATACCAGGCGACAGCCCGCAAGTCCCGTCAGTAGTCGCGTGCGGGCCACAGACATACGCTGTCAACGGGCGCAGTTGGGAGGAGCGTGGAAATGTCGAGCGAGCTGTTCGCTCGTAGTCGTCCTTCGTCGCGTCCGTCACTCGGGTGTGACGTAGGCGGCGGTGATGCCACCGTCCACGAGGAATTCGGTTCCCGTCACATAGGACGAGTCGTCGGAGGCAAGCCACAACGCGGCTTTGGCCATTTCTGCAGCTTCCCCGAATCGGCCCATCGGCACGTGGACGAGACGCCGCTGCTTCTTCTCGTCGGTGTTGAGGAACTTCATGAGGAGTTCGGTGCGCAGCGGGCCTGGGCAAAGGGCGTTCACCCTGATGTTCTCCCTCGCGTGGACGACGGCGAGTTCCCGCGTCATCGCAAGGACAGCGCCTTTCGAAGCCGTATACGCGATCTGGGGTGTGGCCGCCCCGAGGTGCGCAACGAACGAGGCCGTGTTGATGATCGAACCGCCGCCGGAACGTTGCAGGGCGGGAATCCCGTGTTTGCACCCGAGGAAGACACCCTTGGCATTGATGTCCATCGTCAAGTCCCAGATGGCGGGCTCGGTTCCGACGGCGTCTCCGTCGTCAGAGTGCATGATTCCGGCGTTGTTGAACACCACGTCGACGTGACCGAACGCCGCCTCAGCGGCCGCGATCATGGCAGCCGAATCCCTATCGCTCGACACGTCGGCCACTACTGGAATGCCGATGCCGCCGGCGGCCGTGATCTCCGAAATGACATCTGCAGTCCCGTCCTCGTCGAGATCGACCGCGGTGACGGCCGCACCTTCGGCGGCGAACAACAAGGCTGCCTCACGCCCGATCCCACTGGCCGCTCCGGTGATGACGGCCGACTTCCCTTCGAGTCTCATGGTGCTCCTAGATCCGTTCGAAGTACCGCCGCCGCTCCCAGTCGGTGACGGCCGTATCGAATGCCTTCTGTTCGCTGCGGAAGAAGTGGACGTAGTGGTCGTGAACCGCCGCCCCGAACGTTTCCCGAGCCCACTCGCTGGCTTCGAGCCGGTCGGTTGCGCTTCCTAACGTCCTCGGCACGTCTGGCAGGTGTTCGGCGGCGTAGACATCCCCGGTGAATATGTCGGGAGGTTCGATCCGGTTGGTGATTCCATCGAGGCCGGCAGCCAACGTTGCCGCGTAGGTGAGGTAGGGGTTCACGTCCGACCCGGGCACGCGGTTCTCGATCCTCAAGCTCGGGCCGCTGCCAACAACTCGGAAACCTGCCGTCCGGTTGTCGTAGCTCCACGCGATCCTTGTCGGCGCCCACGAGGCGTCTACGAACCGTTTGTACGAGTTGACCGTCGGCGCGTAGAACGGCATCACCTCGGGGAGGTGAGCCATCCAGCCGCCGAGGAACCACCGAAACTCATCCGAGCCCCGGATCGGGCCGATCTCGTGCTCTCCTGGGAACACAGGCCGAGCGTCGTCCCACAGGCTCAGGTGGATGTGACAGCTCGATCCGGCGTCGTCGTCGTGTGGTTTTGCCATGAACGTCACCGAGATCCCCAGGTCGTCGGCAATCTCCTTCATGCACAGCTTCATCAGACTGTGTCGGTCGGACATGGCGAGGATGTCGGCGTAGCGAATGTTGAGTTCGTGCTGGCCGCGGCCCGTCTCGCCCTTCGACGTCTCGACCGGGATTCCGGATTGCGTCAACGCCCGGCGTGCCGCGTGATTGAAGAACTCTTCCCGTGTGCCTTGGAGGAGGTGGTAGTCCTCGGAGTACCAGCCGACCGGCGTGAGTCCTGCGTAGGCTCGTTCCGACGCTTCCCGGAACGAGTCCTCGAAGATGAAGTACTCCAACTCTGAGGCTGCCATCGCCGAGAAACCGGTATCCGCAAGCCGGTTGATCTGCCGCCGGAGGATCGATCGGGGTGCAACCTCGACGGGATCGTGCGTGCGTGGATCATGGAGGTCACAGAGGACGATGGCGGTGGTAGCCAGCCAATCAGCGATCCGAAGTGTTGAGAGGTCGGGGACGAGGTGGAAGTCGCCGTAACCGAGTTCCCAGTTGGCATACGCGTAGCCGGGCACGGGCTCCATCTCCATGTCGGTGGTGAGGAGGTAGTCGCAGCCGTGGCTCCCGTCCTGTGCAACCTCTTCGACGAAGAATCCGGCGTCGACCCGTTTGCCGTTAAGTCGGCCGTAGTGGTCGCTGAAGGCCACGATAACCGTATGGATGGCACCGCCCTCAACGGCCGCGGCCAGTTCACCAGAGGTCAGGTTTCCGGGCGACTTCGTCATGGTGACCGCTCCCTCGCACTCTCGCTATCTCCGCTTCGGGACCCTAGCGATTGTGGGGCCCGCTGAGGGGAAGTTCGGAGAGTTCTATCAGAAGATGACTAGTCCGTTCGGAACCGACGAGTTTGGGTCTTGAGCGGGTGCGGATTCGGCCGATGGATGGGGATGAGCAATCGCCCGACCACCAACCGACCATCCCGATTCCATGGGACCGCGTCAACTGTTCGTGGAACCGAACCGGTTCGATCGGGCCGCACTTCGGAGGTGCACGCATGTTTCTCTCACTGATCGTCAGCGAGCCTGACAACGCCCGGTACCTCGAGCGAACTGCCGAACGGCTTCGTGCCATGTCCGCACACACGACAGGGCTGGAAGGCGCCGATCCGGCAGAGGTCCGTACCCGTCTCAAGGCGAGGGACCGCCACGCTCGACGCCAGGCCGCTGCGAACCAGAGCGTCGCCTAGGCTGACATTCGCCTGTTCCGCTGCGTTCGCAGCGCCCACCCCGCGACCGAACTAGTCCCTCGGGCATCCCAATGGTTGTGCCTCACGGAAACTCCGAATCCGTGGATACTGTGTCAGACAAGGCGCATATAAGGAACCTGCCGACATGTGGGGTGTCGGCACACGGTGGGTGCGCCAACCGGGCACTGCGAGGAGTGGGGAATGCGGGCGTTTTGGTCGCGGAAGAATGACGAGAACGACGAGCGCTACCGCGCTCGCACGGTTGACCGGCTTCGCGGGCTTGCATCAACCGACGTTGGTGGCCGGACCTCCGAACCGGCTCAGATGCGAGCCCGTGTTGAGCGTCTCAAGGCTGAGACGAAGCCAGACGCCGCAACGCACCGAGGATCGGCCTAGCCGAAGCCACCGATACCGGCGTGGGGGATCTGTCCGAGCCGTCCAGCCTGGTAGTCCTCGTACGCCGTGACCAATTCGGCCCGGGTATTCATCACAAAGGGACCCGCCCATGCGATCGGCTCACGGATAGGTAGACCGCCGAGCACCAGAACGTCCATGTTCGGGCTTCGCGTGTCCTGGTGGCCATTGGCACTGATGGTGATCGTGTCTCCGGGGCCGAACACGGCAAGATTGCCCATCTCGGCGGGATGCCGGTCGATCCCGAATGACCCGTCACCGTTCAACACGTACACCAGGGCGTTGAAGTCGTGCCTCCACGGGACCGTGAGGCGAGCACCCGGGTGGATGGTCGCGTGGAACATGGCCATTGGCGTGTGGGTTGATCCAGGGCCTTGATGACCTCCAAGGTCGCCTGCGATGAGACGGATCAGTGCCCCACCGTCGGGTGTTGTGAGCAGCACAACATTCTCCGCGCTGAGGTCCTGGTAGCGCGGGGCGAGAAACTTGTCCGCTCTTGGAAGGTTCACCCATAGCTGGAATCCGTGGAAGAGGCCGCCGCTGACCACGAGCTCTTCCGGCGGTGCCTCGATGTGGAGAATGCCGGACCCTGCCGTCATCCACTGTGTGTCGCCGTTGGTGATGACACCACCACCACCGTGGGAATCCTGGTGTTCCATGGTGCCGTCGATCATGTACGTGACGGTCTCAAAACCGCGATGCGGATGCCACGACGTTCCCTTTGGCTCTCCCGGGGCGTACTCGACTTCTCCCATCTGGTCGAGGTGGATGAACGGGTCGAGATCGGCCAGGTCGACGCCTCCGAAGGCTCGCCTGACTGGGAAACCCTCGCCCTCGAAGCCGGTCGGTCCTGTGGTCACGGATTTCACCGGTCGATCGATGGCATCGGCCGGCCCCATGTCAAGGCGCGGTAGCACGAGGGGATCCTGGACGGTTACTGCGGGCATGGTCGGTTCCTTCGTTGGCTTCCTCAACACAACGCTGCCGTGGTGCGGACAATTCCCGTTGTGGAGCCCTAGTTCGAGGTGGCCGCGCGGTCATCTGTGATGGCCAACTCCGGAGACGCGACGTCGTCGTATGGGCTGCGGTACACGACGTCGTAGCTCTTCGTGAAGTTCGAGGCGAACGACATGATCAGTGCGGCAACGGGCAGCGCCATGAATGCCCCCATCGGGCCCGCGATCGCACCGCCGGCGAGCGCTGCTCCGAATGCGACGGCTCCGTTGAGGGACATCGTTTTCGAGCTGATCTTCGGGCTGAGCCAGTAGTTCTCGATCTGCTGATAGATGAGCGCGTACGCGAGGACGATCAGTGCAGCAACCCAGCCCTCGATCGCGAGTGTGAGAGCAATCGGGACTGCCGAGCCGATGTACGTGCCAATGGCCGGGATAAACACCGAAACGAACCCACCGAATATGGCAAGTGGGATAGAGAGGGCCACCGGCATACCGACGAGGACCATCGTGAAGAAGAAGCCGGTGCTGTTGATAAGCATCAGCAACGACCGGGAGTAGAAATAGCCGCCCGTCTGCCTGATCGCCTCGTCCCATGTCCACCCCACCCGTTTCTGAGATTCGGGGCTCATGTGTGAGAGCACTGTCCTCTGGAAGCGGGGAGCGTCTGCCGTGAAGTAGAACGTGAACATGGCAATGGTCGCGAGGTTGAAGATGAACGCGACACCGCTGGTCGCGATGCCTACGAGATTGCCGATGGCTCCTTTCGCCCAATCCTCGAGGATCTCGCTGGTGCCCTGAGCGACGTCCTCGCCGGTGCCGGGTGATGGGAACTCGATCCCGAATGTATCGGACAGCCAGGCGCTCCCGGTGGTGATCCACTCACTCCCGCTCTCACCGATGGTCTGCGCGAGTTGGGCGATCGCCGGGATGATGAACAGGATCAAGAGCGCTCCGGCGAGGAAGCCGATGCCGTAGATCGCTCCGACGGAAGAACCGCGACGCCATCCGTACTTCTGGACCAGCCAGTTGACGGCCGGCTGGAGGGCAAGGCTGAAGAAGAACGAGAGGATGAGCATCCACAGCAGGCTGCGCATCTGCCCCATCGCCCAAAGTCCAGCGAGCGTGAGCAGGACCGCGCCGATCACCTGCCAGATCGATCGGCTCTCGAGCCGGATTCGGAGTACGCGTGGCGACCCGTCCTTGTTCTTTCCCCGTTTCGACTCTCCGTTCGATCCCATATCGGTCGTGGCCATCGTCGGCTCCTCGCTGTCGCCGTTGCGGCGGTCGGCCGGACCCCGCGAGCCGGCTCGGCGCCATTGTGGGCGATGTGACACCGCGTTCGGCGTATTTGTCGCGATGCGAGGGAGTACCGTCGGGAGCCGCAGAGAACAGAGGTGCACGATGTCGGATCAGATCGGGTTCATCGGGCTAGGGATCATGGGATCGGGGATGGCCAAGAACCTCCTCGAGAAGGGTCACAACGTTGCGGTGTGGAATCGGACGCCGTCACGCATGGAGCCGCTTGTCGCGGCCGGAGCGGTCGCAGGCGAATCGCCGGTCGATGTCGCACAGCGGTGCCGCATTGTGATGATCTGTGTCTCCGACACACCAGATGTCGATGCGGTCCTCACCTCCGATGGCGGGCTGCTCGAGGGTGTTTCCGAAGGCTCGCTCGTCATCGACCACTCGACGATCAGCCCTGCAGCCACAATCTGGTTTGCCGAGGAGGTAGCGACGCGAGGCGGTGCCTGGATAGATGCCCCGGTCAGTGGAGGCTCCGAAGGCGCACAACGCGGCACCTTGTCCATCATGGTCGGAGGTGCCGAAGTCGACGTCGCTCGTGCCCGTCCGTACATGGAGGCCTTCGGGACCACGATCACACACGTCGGCCCCGTCGGCTCCGGGCAGCGCGTGAAGATCGTCAACCAGATCCTTGTTGTCGTCACTCAACTCGCCGTCTCCGAGGCTCTGCTCTTCGCTCAGGCCTCGGGCCTCGACCTCGAGGCCACGCTCGAAGCGGTGAAGGGCGGCGCGGCCGGGTCGTGGATGCTCGCCAACCGGGGTCCCCAGATGATCGAGCGGGATTGGCGCCCGGGATTCACGATCGATCTCCAACAGAAGGATCTGCGTCTGGCCCTGCAGGCCGCGGATGCGGTCGGATCGCCAATCCCCGGCACGGCCCTCGTCTTCCAGCTCTACCGCGCCCTCCAGAATGAAGGCCTGGGAGACGAGGGCAACCATGCCCTGGTGAAAGCCCTCGAGAAGATGTCGGGGATCGAGGTCGGGGGCGCGAGCGCGTAGGCGAGCCGCGCAGATCGGCACGGACTACGGATTACGGACTACGGACTACCCCGTCAAACCGGTGTGTCTACACTCCCGATCCATGACCGCCGACAATTCAGCAGCGCCCGAGCCCGCTCCGGCGCCGGAGAAGTCAAGCAAGACGAAGACGATCGTCGGCGGGATCATCACGCTGATCGTCCTCGTCCTCGTCTTCGGCATCGTGCTGCCGCAGTTCGGCGACTACGACCAGGCGTGGGCGGCGATCCAGGCCATGTCTGCCGTCGCTCTCGGCATCCTGGTCCTGATGACGATCTTCAACATCATCGCCTACGTGTGGCCGTATCAAGCTGCGCTGCCCAAACTCAAGTACAAGCCGGCCTTTCTGATTCGGCAGACGTCGTTCATGATCAGCAACGTCATTCCGTTGGGTGGCGCATTCGGCATCGCGGTGCAGTACGCAATGCTGAGCTTCTACGGAATCGGGCCTGGGGAGGCGACGGCGGGCATCGGAATCGTGAGCGCCTGGAATACCTTCGTCACGCTCAGCCTGCCCATCTTCGCAGCGGTTGGTTTGGTGCTCATCGGGCAGGCAAAGGGTGCCGCATTCGCGGTCGCAGCGATCGGACTCGTCGCCATTGTGGCCGTAGTTCTGCTCGTCGCGGCGATCTTGCGCAGCCCTGAGACGGCTCGGAAGGTAGGCGAGTGGGGCGATCGTGCCGTCACGTGGGCATACGGGCTGTTCAAGAAGACGCCGACCTTCAGCGTCGTCGACGAGGTTCTGAAGTTCCGGAGCTCGACGGTCGATGTGGTGAGCCAGGGATGGCTCCGAATCACCGGGACGAGCTACCTCCAGCAGTTCATGCAATTCCTGATCCTCTGGGCGGCGATCTTCGCCATCCAAGGGGGTTCAAACGCCCCAGTGTCGTTTCTCGAGGCCTTCGCGGCCTTTGCATTTGGCCGCCTTACAACTTTCATACCCCTGCCGCCGGGGGGCCTTGGGACGACCGATGCCGCGATCACCGGCATCCTTGTTGGTTTCGGCGCCGCCAACAACGACGCACTCGCCGCCGTCATGGTGTGGCGTGCGCTCACCTACTTCCCGCAGGTCATCATCGGAATCGGGACGTACCTCTACTACAAGGCAAAGGTGGGGAAGCAGGAGAAGGCGGAGACCTCGCCTGCCTGATCGCTGCCAATTCTCGTCGATCACACCTAGGCGTCGGAATCGTCGCCCGCGTGCCGGTCTATCGGTGACACCTCGAGGTGAATCGACCGATCCTGATGCTCGTGCCGTTCGGTCGGGTGCTGGTGTGCGGGGTCGTCGAGGAAGAGACGGGTCTCCTCCATATGAATGAGGCTCGGTCCATAGGCCGTGCGCAAGTTCGCCTCGGTGAGGACTTCTTCTGGTAGACCCGAGGCCACGACCGCCCCCGACATGAGGATCACGTAGTCGGCAACCTGAGCGGCGGTCAGGTCGTGTGTCGTGAGGATAATTGTGCATCCGTGTGACTGCTCTTCATGGATCACGTCGTCAATAGCCTGGGCCGACGTGATGTCGAGACCGGTGAGCGGCTCGTCGAGGAGCAGCATGTCGTGGTCCTGCGCTAGGCCCTGGGCGACGAAGACTCGTTGGCGCTGGCCGCCGGAGAGTTCGGTGATGTGCCGGTCGGCGAGGCGGGCGATCTCCATCCGCTCCATTGCAGCAGTGACCGCTGACCGGTCGCCGCCGGTGAGGCGGCGGTACGGACCCGTCGACGGATATCGCCCCATCGTGACGACCTCGCGCACGGTGATAGGCAGGGACTCGTTCACGCGGGTGGACTGCAGGACGTATGACATGCGCCTCGGCCGGTCGCCGACGGGCAGTGTGGTGATCGAACCGGCTGATGGTTGGACAAGTCCTGCGATGCCGTTCAGCATCGTCGACTTCCCCGACCCGTTCGGGCCGATGATCGCGGTAATGCTGCCCTCAGGAATCGCTGCTGACGACGGCGCAACCGCAGTCCTCGATCCGTAGCGGAACGACGCTTCGTCGACGACGACTGCAGCGCTCGTCAGCGGCACGACGTGCACCGTCCCTCGATCTCGAACCGGTGTCCGGTGACGGCGAAGCCGTTGACGGTCGCCATCTCCTCGATGAGTCTCTCGATGGCGTGCTCCTGGTCGGGATTGGGTATCACGTCGACGGCGGTTCCACACGATACGCACACGAAGTGGTGGTGATGTCCAGCGAGCCACTCGGCGAGTTCGAACCGCATGATGCCGCCGGAGTCGTGCTGGGCGACGAGCACGCCCGAGTCGGTGAGAACCGAGAGCGACCGATACAGAGATGAGAGGGGGATGACATCGCCGAGCTCGGCCTGGATCTCCGCAGCGGTCCTCGGGCCACCCGCGTCGGCAATGGCCTGAACGGTCGCCCGCCTGCCCCTGGTGAAGCGAACGTCCTCAGTGGCGAGATGCTGTTCGACGGTCTGTTCAAGATGTTGCATTAGTGACGCCCGGTGATAGCGTTCATTCAATAATAGGAATCATTCTCATTTAGCGCAAGGAGTCGAGAATGCCTCGCTTTGCGATTCTTGGGGCCATTGTCGGTTTGGTCGCCGCTCTGTTGACCGGCTGTGCAAGCGATGACGGAACCGACGGCACCGCGCAGATCGTTGCGACGACCACGATACTCGGCGACATCGCCAGCAACGTCGCTGGCGACAATGCAGACGTCGAAGTCCTGATGCCCGTTGGCGTGAACCCCCACGACTTCCAGCCGTCTTCTCAGCAAGTGGCAGCCATCCAGCGCGCTGATCTCGTCGTTGCGAACGGCCTCGAACTCGAGGCCGGACTGCACGACGTACTCGAAGCGGCAGAGAGCGATGGAGTCCTCGTGTGGGAGGTGGCAGCCGATCTCGACCCGCTGCCTTTCGCCACCGCCGACCACGAGGACGAAGACGGCCACGAGGACGAGGACGTCCATGACGACGAGGACGGCCACGACCATGGGAGCCTCGACCCGCACTTCTGGCTCGATCCACTCCGGGTCGCTGCGGCCGCCGGGCTGATGTCAGAACACCTCTCCGAAGTGGCACCGGACGTCGACTGGTCCTCCGCAGCAGACGAGTACGCAACCGAACTCGAGGCACTGCACAGCACGAGCGTCGAGCAGTTGGCGGTGGTGGCGGTCCCCGATCGGAAGCTGGTGACCAACCATCTCTCGCTTGGCTACTTCTCAGATCGCTACGACTTCGAGATGATCGGGACCGTGATCCCCGGGGGCGCCTCGCTGGCAAATCCATCGTCCTCAGAACTCGCCTCGCTCGTCGAGACCATCGAACAAGAGCAGGTGCCCGCAATCTTCACCGAAACGATCGAACCGGATGCCCTCGCACAGGCCGTCGCCGCCGAGGTCGGCTACGACGTGGCGGTGGTCGAGTTGTACACCGGTTCGCTCGGTGAGCCGGGGACCGACGGAGACACGCTGATCGGCATGCTGGCAAGCAACGTCGAACGGATCGCAGAGGCGCTCGGTAGACCGTGACCGCCCGCGAGCGCCGCCGTTGTACCGTATCGGTCGCATGGACTGGCTGACCGCTCCCTTCGAACTGGCATTCCAGCAGCGAGCGCTGCTGGCAGGATCGCTCGCGGCGCTGACGACCTCCGTCGTCGGGACCTGGGTCGTCATCCGCGGCATGACCTTCCTCGGTGATGCCCTCGTCCACGGCGTGATCCCGGGGATCGCGCTCGCCATCCTGTTCGGCTTCAGCCCGCTGCTAGGCGCGGCGATCGCGGCTCTCGTGATGATCTGGGGGATCAACCTCGTCCACCGACAGACGACGTTCTCGGAAGACACCGGGATCGGCCTGCTGTTTGTCGGCATGCTCGGCCTCGGCGTGATCCTCATCTCGAAGTCGAGCGCATACAGCGGCAACCTCACCGCCATCCTCTTCGGTGATGTGCTCGGGGTCACCACGACGGACCTCGTCGTCCTCGCCGCGATCACGGTCATCGCCGTTGGAGCCTCAATGGCGTTCTACCGGAGCTTCCTCGTGCTCTCCTTCAATGAACAAAAGGCTGCCCTCTACGGACTCCACCCCAGAGCGACACACGTGCTGCTGTTGGTGCTCATTGTGCTCTCGATCGTGGGATCGTTCCAGACGGTCGGCACACTGCTTGTTTTCGGGCTTCTCGTAGGCCCGCCGGCTACAGCGGCGCTGCTGGTCAACCGGGTGCCCGCAATGATGGCGGTCGCTGCGTTGATCGGAGTCTTCTCGGTTGTGACAGGGTTGATCATTTCCTACCACGCCAACACATCGGGTTCCGCGACGATGGCGGTGGTTCCGATCGTGCTCTTCTTCCTGGTCCTCACCGCCAAGAACGTGATGGCCGGGATTCGGGATCGGAGACCCGACGAGGCCGCCGACGCTGCGACAGGGGTGCAATAACGTGTCTGAGACTCACCCAACTCCCGGCGTCGGGGCCGTCATCGTCGACGGCGGGAGGTTGTTGTTGGTTCGCCGCGGTCGCGGTCTCTACCGGGACTACTGGGCCGTGCCAGGAGGTCGCCAGCGGCGCGGTGAGACGATGCGCGACGCGGTCATGCGAGAGGTACGCGAGGAGACCGGGCTCTTGGTTGATGTTCGGGACGTGGTGTGGGCCGGCGACATCATGGACGACGGGCAGCCACCCGCTTATCACTACGTGGTGGTTGACTTTGCCGCGATACCAACCGGGGGCCACCTCGAGGCGGGAGATGACGCCGCCGAGGTTCGGTGGGTCCCGGTTGACAAGGTGCGGTCCATGCGACTCACGCCAACGATGAGCGACCTGCTCGATCGGATTGGACTCTGACGTTCCGTCAGAGACCCGATAGACAGAGCTCTCCTGTCCTCGGACTCTCGCGACCGCCCGAGTCGATTGCGGAGACCTGGTAACAGTTCCGGTCATTCTCGAGCGAGCGGGGGAAGTCGATGTAGGCGGTCCGGCCGCCGCCTGCGTTGTAGGCCGGCCCGACGAGGGCGGTCGGGTCGTGGGCGACGGTCGCGAGGAGCGCCTTTGAACCACCCGGCAACTCTGAGAACCAGAGCAGGTACGAAGACGTGTCGGGGGCGCTGACACGACTCCAGATGATCATGACTTCGCCGCTCCCTCCACCCATTCCGACGTCAAAGCCCGACGGTGTGGGCGGCGGCACGGCGGGAAGGCACATTTCGGCGCTGCGTTGACCCTCGTGCCCTGCGGTATCGACTGCCGAGATCTGATAGCAGTGCTTCCCCTCGATCTGCGCTCTCAGATCGACATAGGCCGTGCGGCCGCCGCCGGCGTCGTAGGCCGGTCCCGGGAGTGCGGACGTGTCGTGCGGGACCTCGGCGAGCAGTGCTTTGGATGCACCGGGGTCATCGGAGTACCAGAGGCGATAGAGGTCGAGATCGGGCTCGGGGTTCCTGTTCCACTCGGGAATCACCTCTCCGCTGCCCCCTCCGATCTCAACGGTCAGGCCGCCCACTGCGGTAGGGGCCGGATCCGGTGCGGTGGTCGTGGTCGATGTGGTCGTCGTTGGAGCCGTCGTCGTGGTTGTTGTTGATGTTGATGTGGTGGTCGTGGTGGTCGACGTTGAGGTGGTGGTGGTCGACGTCGAGGTCTCGGCCGGCTCTGTTGTGGTGGTCACGCTCGTTGATACGGTTGTCACCGGCGGGGTGGCGTCGTCCGTTGATTCTCCACATCCGGCTGCCACGAGGACCAACACAACCGAGAGCACAGCCAGGCGTATCGATGTCATGAACGCATCGTCGCGCCGATCGGGCGAATCGACAAGACGTTGACGAACAGGGCACTAGCGTCTCGTTCCATGATCGACATTGCTGCGGCAAGGGCCGATACGCCGGGTGCCGCGTTCGTCACGCACTTCAACAACGCCGGTGCATCGCTTCCCCCGCAACCGGTGCTGGACACCATCACCAACTATGTGC
>Ga0272441_10003200_pt1 | contig 31601 bp, 49 predicted proteins | sample SSMProp6N_FD_193582 | JGI IMG/M metagenome (GOLD analysis project Ga0272441, IMG submission 193582) | Marine sediment archaeal communities from Little Sippewissett salt marsh, Falmouth, MA, United States - SSM-Prop-6N | ecosystem: Environmental > Aquatic > Marine > Wetlands > Sediment ... | reverse complement strand
ACGCTACCCAGATATCAGATAGGTCGATCCATCCGCGCGCTTGCTGCAGCAGGTACGGGTTGTGCTCGTCGAGCCCGTGGGCCAGGTCCCAACCCCCGATCCCCTTGCGGTAGTATCCGACCACCGGCTTGCAGCCATGCGCTAAGATCAGCAGCACGGACTGGCCTTCCGGGGGGATCTGTTTCATGTGGTGTAGCACCGGCGCCGATACCACCTCGTGCGGATCTCCGATCGTGTCTCGTGTGTCCATCAGCATGCCTTCCTTTCGAGCGTCCGGTTGTCCGGCTGTCGCTCACTTCACGTAACAGTCCTTGCATATCTCCGAGTGGCCCACGCGCTTCATGTCGTCAAGGTCGCGGATGACTCCACACTTGTCGCACTTGGATGCATGGCTCCACTTGCGAAGTGACCTGCGGATTGCTGCCTTCTGTTTCGCATCTGCACCCCTGCGCTCGTACTCCTCCATGGGCATGGGCTTCAGCGTCTTGTACTTGGCCATTGTTGGGTTCACGTAAGATCCTCGATTTGAGCCACACCATGCCCCAGCATCTGCTGGATCTTTATGGCGTCACCGATCCTGCATATTTCAGGTGACTGCTCCGGGAACTTGATTGCATTGTTCCGCTCGTGCATTCCGATCAGATGGGTTGTCGACCTGGTACCCCTATCCGCAAACGCCCTATACACTTTGGCGAAGTTTCGAGGAAACCACTTCTCATCCTCCAGCGTCATCTCGGTGCAGAGCTTTATCCAGCCACCGAACCCCTGGGAGATAACGGAGTTCGTTACCGGGTCGTCGAAGATGACAGAGGCGTATGGCCCATGACGTTTCGCTGCATTGAGTACCCGGATACCTTCCACCTCTGCGCTGTCCTGGTCGGATCCAGTAGCCCACTGCATCACCTCTCCGAGCTTCGGACGGTGGGTATGGTGGATCGCACGCATGAGCGCAGGTCTGGCTCGATCATACCCAACCCGCTCCATGTCCTTCATCCATACCTCAAGCCGGATAGGGCTGAAAGGATCCTTGTGCTCTTCACCGATAGCTACCAGCATGCCCATGATTTCTGCACGCTGTTCATGCGTCATCATCGTTTGCCTCCGCCTCCGCGTTGAGCTTGTCCAGCACAATCTGTGCCGCTGTCTTGTTTGCCCTTCCGATAACAGACAAACCATCATCAGGCTCATAGTCGTCGTCGAAGCATCCCTGGTTGAGGAATGTTGTCGGCATCTTGGCATAGCCTTCGCGGACCTCCGCGCTCATGGCATACGTTGTGATGTTCGCCATCATGTGATCTTGATCCGGCAACTGGTTCCTCCGCCTGAGCTTCACCCATATCTCGTGCGCTTTCCGTTTGTTCTTCCTTCGCTGGACAGGAAAAGCGTTCCACCACTCCTCAAAGTCAGGATCGTATGTGAATGGTTTCGTGTCGGATTTCGCACTATGTGGTTTACTGGTATCCGGATTCAGGGTTCCGGATTCAGGATTCCGGGATCCGGGATCAGGATTCAGGATTAAGGATTCAGGATTCAGCCAGGCTTGCCTCGGGCTCGCCTCGGGTTGGCCCAGGGCTTGCCCCAGGCTATAGTCTGGATATCCCTTTGGTTTCTCGCGGTGGTGCGGGTTTTGATGCCTTGTAAATGTTGGTATGTCAAGGTAGTCAATCCCGTCACAATGGTACAACCTTATGAATGACCACCTGCGAAGCTCTGCGATACACGACTCGACATTAATGTCGTCGGCCGGGAACAGCTTCATCTTGATCTGCTTCGGACGGTACTCCATCTTGCCCTCGCAGTCCACCATCATCCATAGTCCGATATACAACAGGCGGGACTCATAGCAACATTCGACCAGATCCTCGTTCGTAAAGAACCCCGGTTTGATGTTACGCGCCCTCATCCCTGGCCTCTATCTCAAGTAGCACGGATTCCAGGCGTTCCATCATATCGTGCCCGCACCTCTTGAAATCACCGCTCCTGAACCGCACAAGCCACGACTGCGAAACATCGGCACGAAAGCATATTTCACGGTCATGTTCGGTGATTTCCTGGACCTTTGACCTTATCTCTTCTGTCGTCATTCGCCCTCCTTTCACACATTGTATTTACTTTGGTAAACAGATGCAACAAAAAAAGAGACCAGGCACCTACCGGCACCCGTCCTCCCACGGATCCCACGTCACCCACTCGCCACGTTTGTGCTGCACGGACACCCAGTCGAACCAGGGGTACTGGGTGGCAGCGGCCTTGAACTTCACCAGGGCGTCGTCCCGCCAAAACCCTTTGACCTCGTGGAACGCGAACCGATCCGGTAACACCAGGAACCAATCCGGGGTATATCGGCAGTTGAACTCGGCCACCTTCAACGTGATGGGCTGAAACAGGTACGCGACCAGTTCCCCGGCGTGGAGCATGGGCCGAAGTATCTCGGCCTCGTATCTCGCCTCTGTCTTGTTCATCTTTGGTTTGCGCTCTACGGGCGCCTGACGTGGTTTCGTTTGCTCCTGGGCGATCCTGAGCACGTCTGGGTCCACATCACGGAGGTCTTCCGTGCCGTCCCTGCGGATCCTTGCGAATAGGGCGCGGGATTGTTCACGGGTGAGTTTCACAGCTCATCCACCAGCCCGAACGCCTGCGGGTAACTGACTGGCTCCGTGCGTGCCCGGTCACCGATCTTGATCCGCACACCTGGGAGTGCCATAGCCGCAGCCGTCTCGATCTCCTCCTGGTCCGCATGGCAGTCGCTGAGGTGGATGAAATGCACCTCGAACAGGTTGGGCGAATTGAAGCGCAGGTCATCGATATACCGCAGGGCATACTCCAGCCCCATGTGCGACCGTTTGGCGCGTCCTGCATGCACTGCCGTGGACGAGGCGATCAGATCTCGGGTGTGGTTTACCTCGATCATCAGGTGGGTGATGCCGGTTGGCCAGCTCGGGCCGGTCGCCGAGTCGGTTAGGTACATGAGCCGGTATGGGTATCCCTGGCGCTGCACGATGAAGCCCAACGGCTCCTCGCTGTCATGCGTTGTGTGGAAGCATCCCATCTCCCACCGATCACCCAGGCTGTGCAGCTCGCCGGGGTGGCAGAACTGCAGGCGCGGCGTGTCCGATGGGATCCCGAGAGCCATGGCCGTGCCCAGGCTCATCCAGCAGTCGACACCGTGTAGCATAAGATCCTCGACTGCCTTTGCGTGGTCCTGGTGCTCGTGGGTAATGAGCGCAGCCTGCACATCGGTCGCCTTGAACTTCGACAGCTCCATGAGTTTGCGGAAAGGCAGGCCAGCGTCAAGCATGACGCTAGCCCCCCCGCACTCCACGATATGAGCGTTGCCACTGCTACCGCTTCCGAGTGTCGTGATATTCACTCGTCACCCCATCCCGAACGGAGGCACAACCTCCGTCTCTTCCTGCACCGGATCCGGAATGGTCATCGCCTCGTCCGGTGCCTCGTGGCCATCCTCTCCATCATGCACCTGCGGCCCGTCGTAATCAAGCGCCGGAGGCGTCGGCGCGGCATCGTAGCGGTAGCCGTCCGCATCGCTGTCGCGGTTGATTGCCTCCATGAACTCCACAGATACCGGGCCATATTTCTGCAGAACCAGGCGCACCATGGTCTTGATGCCCATCTTGTCGAAATTCGTTGCCCATGCGGATGATGGGTTGAACCGCTTGTTTTTCGCATCCCAGCTTTTCGAGTACCGCTGGGCGTGTGCCAGCATGTCATCCCGAGACATGAACCCGGATTTCTCGAATCCATCCAGCGTCTCGAAATATATGAAATACCCGATAGCCTCGTCGGATGTCGGTGCCCCGGATATGGACACACGGCCGGTAAGTCGGTCGATCACAACCGATTCACCGACGTACAGCATGTCCGCGTTGATCGTGCGATATTGCCGGGTACGCAGGGCCAGCTGGATAAGTCCACGATACCCGAGTTGCATCTGGGGGATCGGCACTTTTTCCCACCTGGTGCCAACCTTCACAGATTTGTTGTACGGGATGATGTAAGCGTGCCCGAGTCCACTGGCGAGTGACAGGCCGCACGTGGCCGCCTTCACCGCCTCCTGGATCACGAGATTCGGGTCGCACTCCTGCAGCTTCTGGTTGTTGCTGCACACCTCGATGATGGACCCCATGATGGCGCGGGCAAGCGGCCCGGCCGCCTGGGCGAACGATGACTGAACGCTGGCGGTTGCCAGCTTGGCGGACAGCGCCGCCATGAATGTCCTGGGCCTACCGTTCGGATCCAGGCCGAACTTCGCGGTGCCATCCTGTCTGACGAGATCATTGCGCTGGTTCATGCTGCCACCTCCACCTTGAGATTCTTCGGCCGCTGTACGGCCACGAGCTTCACCACCTGCTGCACGTCGCACTCGATGGGTGACGTGATCGCTTCGGCGTTGTCAACGAACACCGGCATCGAAAGGCCGTAGTGCTTCTGCAGTGTCTCGATGATATCCAGTCCGACCAGGATGCGGGCCCCGGTGTTAAGCCCGCCGTTGTACGGCACGCCGTTGTAGGTAACCTCGCAGCACTCCTGCACGCCACCGTTGATCTGGTCCCTGAACATCTGGAACCGCGCCATCTTGAACCGTGCGTTGACGGCAGACTCCAGGACGCGGACCCGGGCACGGGTGTGCTCGTCCAGCAGGTGCAGCTCTCGCTCGGTCTGCGCCCATTCCTTCGCCAGCTCCTTCTGCCTAGCCTTGAGCCCGTCGATCCGCTTGTGTGCGAATGCGTTGGACTCCAGCCCAGCGATGCGTCTGCGGATCTCGGACAGGTCGTTCTCCAGTTCCACCTGCTTGGCCTTCGCCAGCTCCGCAGCAGCCGCAGTATCAGCCTGCAGCTCGGACAGCTTTCCGCGAAGCTCCGTCAGCTCCATGCACTCTCCCTGTGGCTCGTCGCTCTCGGCATTGCGGATCATGGTTTCCAGGGTCTTCACGCCATCGGCGAACGCCTGCCCGCTCTTCTCGGCAGCGGCATAGATCTCCTGGGCTTCCTGCAGTTCCTGATCGAGGGATGGTCGCGACTCGATGGCCGCTTTCAGCTCCGCCTCCTTGGCCTTGCCATCCTCGGTGATCGTGGCAAGCGCTCGAGCGCGTGACTCGGCCACGCGGCCGGCTGGCATGTCCTGACCGCACGTAGGGCATAGGCTACCGTAATCGGCCTTGTACGCCTCCATGTACTTGCGCTGCAGTTCCTTCATCTCACAGTCGAGCGCGGCCACCTTGTCGTCGTGCCGCTCGATCTCCGCCGTCTTGGTGACGATTTGCTGGCGCAAGTTCGCAAGCCGGATTGAGTGGGCCGTGGCATCGCGCTGGAGCTTCGACAGCTCGTCCCGCTTCTTCGCCAGCTCCTTAGCTGCCTTCGACTCGCCAGCCACCTCCAGCCGGGCGATCTCGGTTTCCACCCGCTGGATCTCTTCGCCGGACTCGATGCTGGCGATGGTCTTGGTGATGGCGCTTACCTCTGCCTGGATGTCTGCGGCCTGCTGGCGCAGCTCCTCGACGGTCAGGTCGTCCGTGTACAGTCCCTTGTTCTCCTGGTCGATCCGGGCCGGGATCTTGCTCTGCTCATCGTTGATCGCCTTGCGGCGGGCGTCCAGCATTTTGCGGTACTTGTCGGCAGGCACGTCGCCCAGGATCCCGCGCAGTTCTGCCAGCTCGGCATTCTGCGAGATCACATCCTCGTCGGACACGTCGCCGCAGATGGCCAGGATGATCTCACGTCGCTTCTGCCATTTGAGCATGGACGCGAAATACACCGGGTTGGTGAGCAGTTTGAACTGCTCTTCACCAACGATCTCGGCCACCGCGGTCTTGTACTCGCGATCACTGGCAGGCACGCCGTTGATCTCGTAGTCGGTGGTGTGCCCGCTGAACGTCTCGGCCTCGGCGCCACGCTTGCGGGCCCACACCTCGCGATACGTGCGCTTGAACGTCCCGGCGTCCGTCACGGCCTCCACAGATACCTCGGCGCCTTGCGATGCAGCCCCGGTAGCATCCAGTGGCTTGACGGAAAAATCCGTGCGGTTGTTCAGATCCTTGCCGAAGAACAACCACCAGATGCCATCGGCCAGAGTTGTCTTGCCTGCCTCGTTGGCCCCGCTGATGGTGACCGATTTTCCATTGAGGTCGACGGTGAACTCCTTCAACCCCTTGAAATTGCGATATGTCACAGTTTTGATTATCATGGAGCTGGTTCCTTTCTACTGGCCAGGTCTTCATGTCCTGGCCTTCTTTCTCTCTCTTTACCCCTTGGAGTGCTGCGCTGCCAGGTACAGCGCCCGGCAGTTTCGTGCCCACCGGTACCAGGTCCGCTCACATGCGTCCGGGCTCGGGCGGTGTGGCATGCTGATCTTGATGCCAGTTGCATCAGTGTCGATTCCTGCGATGGTGTAGACTGCTCCGGTTTCCACGTCGATCACTACGCCGTGGTCGATCTTCACCATCCTGGTCTGCGGATACATCTCTCCTACCTTCGTCATGGCCCCTCCTTTCATGTACTAACTGTACATTGGTGTGTACCTCGTGTCAAGCGCTCTTGTTTTTCTGGTAGAGTTTCCAGAGCCGATCCATACCGGCCTCGATCTCCCCAAGGTACACGGCGCACTGGCCCTGCCTGCGGTTCCTCGTTGCATCCTTGAGGTACGGCAGGTAGACGCTGATCCGGGAAAGCTCGGCGTTCAGCTCATCCCATGGGTCCATACGTTTCGGAGGATCGTGGTCCTGCGCCTTCGGGAACAGCCACTGCTTGATTGCCTGGATCACAATCCCCCCTCAACCGTCACCACATGCACCATGGAGTTTCCGAGCGGTGCGGACGCGATGTCCCTCGTCTCCATGCCGCACACCTGCAGCAGTCTCCTGACCGCGAACGCATGATTCCACTCGCGGCTGCGATCATTGCTGGCTGCCACCTGCCTCGTACCCATGTCACCAGACGCATGGATGACGCTTCCGTTGTCGCTCGTCATCACTGCCACGCGCTTCATGATTTCACCTCCAGCCCTGCATATCGCTGCAGGGTGCGGATCGTTGTATACCGGGCCTTGCCGATGTGTCCGGCCCTGTACTTGTACAGGCTCGGTAGCGTTACCCCTGTGTCCTGCTCGACCTGGAGCAGGCCGGTGTACTGCATCCCGTTGAGCCAGTCCATTACTGCCTGCAGTTCTGGGTCCATGGCATCCCCCATCACACCCTGACAATCGTCAGGGTGGGCCGGCTGGATTCGCCATTGCTGCACTCGTATAGTGCGGCCTCGATCTCTTCGATCTTGTCCTCGGCCTCTTCCAGGGTCCCGCTCCACTCCTCCCCGGTCCACGAATCGGTCAATCGCTCCGTGGTGTCTGGCTGAGGTGCGTAGTAGTGGCGGGTGATATCAATGGCGTACCTGGTATCGTCGAGGATCTGTGAGCACCTGATTCCGTTGATTGTGCCAGCCAAGATACCCACCAACTCCTCGTCTGACCCACACTGCTCCATCAGCTCTCGCACGGCGCCGGCCGGATGCATGTCGCCCATATCGATTGTGCCCTGGCCGTCCTCTGACAGCCACTCGGTGGTGGTGGCGGTGTTGGTGTTGGTCATGTTATCCTCCTTACCATCCGCGCCTTGACTGGCGGCACGCATCAAGGATCACAGCGTTATCCTTGAGTTCCTCCGTCAATGGTACCGCCTGTATCTCCACCCCGTTGTCAGCGATCACCATCACGCCGCGCGCCTTGTCAATGGTGACCGTCTGGGTTCCTTTCTGCGCCGCGATGAATTGATCTGGAAGTCCCTCGTACCCGGCCCTGCAAACACTTTCGAGGACTTCGCTGTTGTAGCTGTATCCAGGGTTGGCGGTAGCGGTTTCGTGGGCTTTCTTGATCATTTCCTCGATGGTCATGGTCGGTTCCTTTCGTTCCTCTCGGGGGTTTCCACTTCGCTCCCCCTTGATTACATTATCACCTAGTTTAGCTTACAAGGCAAGGAGAAAAGGAAAGGTTTTTCAAGATCGCAGCACTGGCCTGCGTTTTCAGGCGCACCAGTGTACCACATAGAAACGACCCCCGGGGAGGTGCCGGGGGCCGGAAAGCTGATAGTGGGGGTGCGGTGAAGCTACCAGAAGTGGAAGCGTCTGGATCTTGGCCTTGCCACTTTGTAGATGTCGGTCACGAGTCGAGATAGCGCCTTGGCGATGTCAAGCGCCACACGCGGATCACGGCGGCACAGATCGAGCAGATGGTCGAAGCACAGTACCCCTCCACGTGTTGCGATTAGGATCCCCTTCACGGCCTCCTGCTCTCTGCCACATGCGGTGCATTGCATCGCCACGGCATCGCCTTCCGGGTTTTTCGCAGTGCGGAAAGGGACGATGGTCTCGGGCCACCCTCGTGCGATGAGCTGGTCAAGCGAGTGTTTCACTGATCGCCGTCCTTCTCCTTGACGATCTCGCGCATGGCGACAGCTGCCAGGCCGAACACGAACATCACGGATCCGGTCGTGACGTCGCCAGATTCCATCGCCTTGGCACCGCCGAACAACAGGCCGGTGGCCGCTACGAACAGCATACCCTTGATAGTCTTGGGGTGATTCATGATAGTCCCTTTCTCATAACTCCACGCCATAGATGAATCGGATCACAGCGATGGGGTAGTAGAGCTGATCCCCAGGGCATTGAGTATATCCGAGGTCACGGTGCCCGTACAGTTGATCCGGCGGGATGTTCCACCGCTTCATGACCTCACAGCACACGCCTACCAGGGCCGACCACCCGAAGCGGGTGAGCTGGTCACGGCCCGGCCGGTAGTCGCCGATCAGGCAGATCCCGATGCTGCCATCGTTCTTACCCTTGACGTGCGCTCCCATTGCATCCTCTGGTCGCCCCTCGTACACCTTGCCATCAGGGCCGATGATGTAGTGGTATCCGATATCATTCCACCCACGGTGGTGCTGGTGGTACCGCTGGAACGTGCGGATTGACGGTGCCCCATTGTATGCGTCCTGGTCGCTGGCGCTGTGGTGGATCCCGACGAACCTCGGGATGTGCTTGCTATAGGCATGCCGAGGCTCAGAAGCTCCCCAATCATCCCTAGAGATCTTGATCATTCTGCCTCCGGCCCAGGCCACGGCACCGTCTTGATGATGAGTCTGGTCCACGGGATCCCACCAGTATAAGCCAGATCATCGTACACGGTGATGTGTGCAGGATATGTGGTGTACGGGTCGAATCCTTCTACCAGGCCAAGCATGCACACCAGAGCGGTCTTGTTGCTGTTGAAGCTCAAGCCGTCGCCAGGCACGTCCGTATCGAGGATGATGTCACCGATCCGCAGCACAGCCCGGGTGATGCTGTTCGCCGGGATCGTATCGCAGTCGTCGGCGCATATCGTCTTCTCACCAAGCGTGATGGTGACCTCTTTCTCGCGTTCCAACTCAACGAGTATCACAGATGTGCTCGGGCTACAGGTGCTCACTGAAAGCTCCATCCCATGTCCAGGTACAGGTACTGCAAGCGAACACGCCGCACTGCCCACTGTATGACACCTCTACGCACGTGATCCCGAGCGGGCGAGGCAGGTACGTGCCCTGCTGCTCCCAGCCGAACCCTATGGCAAGGATGTCCGTGCATCCGTTGAAGATGGTCATGGAGTGCCTCCAGATGCTAGAAGGTGAGATATCACGGCGAGGATCATGGTGCCGAGGAATCCGATGGCCCATTTGAGCGTGCTATGGGTGGCCTTATGTTCATCCTGGTACTGCTCTTGATCTGCCGTACTTTTCTCGGCATACGTCGTCAGGTTGTCCATCCGTGCATGCAGTTGCTTTACGTCCTTGCCAAGCTGGACAAGGGTCGGAAGAGTCTGCTCTAAGTTTCCGCACAGCCGTTCGAACTTGCGACGGAACTCGTTGGTTTCTCTCCGTATCTCGTTCTGGTTCGACTCGATCCGATTAACATCCCCGGCCAGCCGAGAATGGTCGGGACACATCTGTGAGCTTTGCATCACTACGCCTTCGCAACGCGCCAGGCAAAAACTGTGTTCCCGTTCACGTTGTTAGGCGTGTTGATCGTGAATTGATTTGCCCCAGGTGTAGCCCACCAGATCATATCGTTCGATGCATCCTGGACTCGTTGAGTGGGAGTTACAACTATCACGCTGGCCGTCGTTACGATGCTGTTCGTCACTGTAACGGTGTTGGTCCCGTTCGAGATCGTTGCCTTCCCGGACCTCGGATCCGATAGGGTGAGGCCGGTACCGATGCTCGTGTAGTCGGTGTTCGAGTTGACCTGCAATATCTCGTCAACCTGGGTCTCGCCGTCCTCGAACGCAAGATCGGCACCGTTCGTTGTTCCGCCCCTGTACTTGCCACCGATCAGGTGGATGACCGGAGTCCCTGCAGTGTCGATCTGTAGTCCGAAGCCGTCATCTGTTTCGCCAGGGTCACCGCCCGGGTCGCCCTCGATGGCGAACCCCTGGCAGTCGTGCAGCTCAAGCGTTCCACCGTTCGGGCTGTACTCGAAGGAGCATTCGTACCCGTAGCCGTCTACGGAATCAGAAACGGCGCGGCAGTGATACAGCTTGCCTGGCCCCTGCATGAAGATGCCGACGGCGCCAGAGTCATCCTCGTTATAACCGTTGGCAAAGCTGTCAAACATGGTGAAGTCGCGATACGTCTCGTTGATGTCGTCGATCCCTGACTGGATGAGCATCCCAGCACCAGGCCCATACGCCTGGCAGGCCCTGATTGTGACAGGGACCTCCACGTACTGGTTGCCGGATTCCTGTCCAACGAAGATACCGATGTCGTATCCGCCGGATGTCGATGCCATGTTCATAGCCAAGCAGTTTCTCACTATCTGCTCACCGAACACCGGATCTTCCGAGGATGCGCTGGTATCGTCAACCGTGACGAGAATCGCAGCGGAAGACGGCGCAGACGTCTGGGCGCTCTCCACCACCCCCGTGAGTCCATCAATGACCTGTGATTCGAAGATGTCAGATGTGGCCTGGTATCCGCTGATCTTCATGCGGATGGCGACTGCCTGGTCGGTACCTGCCCCGCTGCCGGTATAGTGTGCCCGGAGGTTGCCGATCACCCGCTGGTTCCAGTCGAGATCCAGAGCAGGGCTTACGCCGGAGCTGATCTTGACCGGGCCAAGCGCCATGATATCGACGTTCGGCTTGGCTGGGACGCCGGCTGTCTCGGTGTAGTCTCCTGAAGCGATCAGGACGCAGTACCGCTTGCTTGCGGTCGCATCCGTGATGCTGTCTAGAGCTTCCTTGATGCCAGACTTGAACGTGCCTGACTTAGCAACTTCGATAACCTGTGCATAAGGGGCAACCTGTTTCCCCCGCTTGAGTGGATTCGCAAGTGTCATTATCCCCCCTGCATGTGTGATTGGGCCGGACCATTCAGCCCGGCCCGATCATGGTTACTGTTCAGCCTGTCGATCAGTTGATCTTGAACGTGAAGCTGATGTACTCGTCAGCCGCGATCACACCGTCAAGGCCGAGGCCGTTCCAAGTCATGGTTGCGCCCGCGCCAGGTGTGAGAGTTGCATCGACTCCACCCATCACGAGGGGAACACCGTAGTACCCGGCCTTGAAGTTCGTAGCGTCTCCAGGCTCGTCGCCGTTGTTGATCTCGGAAAAGTCGATGGTCTTGGCGGAGATTTCGCCAGCCGTCACCTTGTGATGGAAGCACGCGGTGGCAGATCCAGCGGAGGCGGGAAGGTTTGCACTCGGCACCTTCTGGTCAGCACCGAGAGGACAGTAGCCGTTGGCTGCACCCTTGTTGGCGGTCTTCTCGTTGGCGGAGCTGGCGGACGGGGTGTAATACTGATTGTCCCCGGAAGCCGCAACGTCCTCGGTGTCGAGAACCACAACGCCGGTCTGGCTGTTGACGCTAGACACCTTGTCGGTGTTGTCGATCTTCTCCCATGCCGTGCCGTTGAACACAACCCAGTCGCCGATCTGCCAGTCGGAGATGCCATCGAGAGTGGTGGTACCGGCCACGCTGACCACGTAATAATACCCCTTGGTGCCAACGCCACTGGCCAGGCTCGGGTCGTTGGTGTCGGCATCCCAGGTACCCTGGTAATTCAGCGCACCAATGACTGCATCAGGCAGGTACGTGGTGGATACTTTCGAGGATGCGTCAAGGGGGCAGTACCCGCTTGCCGCTCCCTTGTTCGCCACTGCCTCAAGATCTGAAACTAGGGTCTCCGAATCATCGAGGAACCCGTCATCGTTCCAGGTCGCGATTGCCCCGTCGGTAAACGTAGGCTCCTTGGCGATTGTATCGGCGAGAACGTCAGCAATGCTCTGGCTTTCTCCCGATGCCGCCTTGATGTCAGATCCGGTAATGCCATTGGTGGCATCGTTTTCGTCGAAGTTCAGAACCTTTTTTGAAATAGGATTAGCGATAGCCATTGCACTGCCTCTCTGCCTTTACTAGAAGGCGTAAACCAGTTCCAGGTACTCGCCAGCTTCTATCTGCCCGTCGAGTCCCAGGATATTCCAGTTCAACACTGCACCAGATCCTACGGTTACCCCTACGTCTACACCGATCTGGAGAAGCGCACCATGATATCTAATCAAGGTTTTTTCCAATGACGCTGGATTAGGAAGCCCTTCATCTGCGAACGTGAAACCCTTTGCCGCAAATATCTCTGGCGTGACAAGTACAGCAGCCGGCCTTGTCGCTTCGGAAGTTGCTCCTGACTTCAGCGTTGGGGTGACATCGAACACGTTGACATCTGTAACAACGTATTGTGATTCGTCTAACCAGTACACATCCACACGGGATGCGTCTGGCACCTCGAATCCGTACTGACCAGATGCTGGAACAGTGAACGGATTGGATAGTGGCAGCGCAGCAGTATCCGGTGTTTTCAACCCTGTTACAAGCGTGCTTGTGCCAGTTAGATATACTGCTACCTCATCTCCTGGCTGCGGCAAGTTAGCCGCGCCCACTCTCATGATGAATGCCATGTCACCCCTCGCCTGTATTCTCGCGCCGTGTGTGGCGCATGTCAATCCCCGATCATCATGGATCGTAATAGATATCGTCTGATACCAGAGATGCCTCGTTGTGTGCTCTAGCCTCTCGGAAGATCACTGATACTTCAACCGTCCCTGTTATGCCGGAGGCCACCGTCACGGTGGTGGATGCTTGGAACGGTACCCATGTCCTCACGTTACCGGCGTCCGCTATGTCACCGTCGATGTACATCTCGATGTCGTATGGGGACGTGGCTGACAGCGCGAGGTTCAGCACCGGGTTGCTAGTGGTCGGGTCGCCGCCGTTGATTATGATGCTCGCCCCGGTCGGTGGCTCATTGATTACATCCAGCGGGTTCGACCTGCTGTTGTCAGCGAAGCTCGCCCCTGCAGTGTTCTCCAGGATTGCCTCAAGCCGCACGAACTCGGTCGGGTTGGTGCCCATGATGAACGTGCCTCCGAACAGGCCGGTTTCAGGATCGTACTCCACGTCCGTGGTATCGCTGCCCAGCACCTCGTTGTTGTTCAGGTCGCGGCACGTGGATCCCGACAGCGTGCGTTCTGGTGATCCACTTCCGGCCACGGTGATAACGTCCCCATCCTTCACCGCGGTCTGTCCTTCGGGCGGGCTGATCTCCGGGTGGCTGACAGGCTGGCCCTGATACACTGCTGGGCTAAGTCCTGACCGCTCCAGCTTCTCGATACGCCTCATCATCTCCACGGCCACGTCATGGTTTTTGCCAACCCCTGCCCGGGTGGTGATGTCGAGAGTCACGAACAGATCGCCCTGGTCCATGGCCCGTTCAACGCTGCTGATATACACGTCCTGTTCGATCCCCTGGTCAGGCAAGGACGCAACGGCGAACGCGTCCGGCTTGTGCCCGAAGTTTGTCGGCTGTATCCCCTTGATCGCAGCGATTGGAAACGCATGCTTCTCAAGGTACGCCGCCAGTATCAAGTTCGCGTTGGCAACGCTGATTCCGCCATCGGCAGACAACGGTGCGGCTTCTCGCCTGCCGTAGAGTGCTATGCTGGCGTCATCTTTGCGAGTCACCCATGCCTGCCTGCGAACGTAGAATTTCGCGAAGAACGGGTATTCCGGCTGCTCCCACCGGGCGAACATGTTTTCCAGGTCCAGCTCGAACTTTAGATCCTGAAGCATCTCTTTCGTCCACGACTGCGGGAACACAATATCACCGGACAGCTCCCAGCCTGGTCCTGCGATAGGCAACCGCGCCGATACGCTGCACGCCTCTGCGAGTACCTCGATGTACTCGTACTCGTAGGCTTGCATCCGCACGTAGTTGAATACACCATCCAGGTCAAGCTCCACTGATGCCGTGCCGTCGCCGAACGCGCCCTGGCTGATGGTGGGGCCATAAATCTCCTCCGGGACGTAGAGGTTCACCTGCAGGTTATCGACATCCCATGACAGCCCGGTCTGCTCGCTGATCTGCTCCATGAGATCGTACCAGGTATCATACTTGCCAACCACTTCAGCGATCTTTCGCCCGTCACTATCGAGCGTCCCCTGGGACACACCAGCAGCAACGCCGTAGTTGGTTATCAGCTCGGCAACCAGGTCTGCAGCGTCCATGTCCTGCCACTCGCCTCGCACCCTGATCCTTTGCAGGCGCTCTTCCTGTGACCGGACAGTTACTTCCTTCCAGTGTGCGCCACTGGCAGATTGTTTCTTGACGCTGTAGATCGTGCCCCTATCGGTCAGCGTGACACCATCAGCAGTGTGGATGATCTCCACCTCGGCATCCATCACCACGGCATCATAGGCAAGAGGGTTCTGGGCGTCGTTAACGTCCTTGTCGACCACGAAGCTAGCTTCACCTACGCGCTGATCCCTGGACCGCTTGACGCTGCAGCCCTGCACATAGATGTACACGCTATCGACGTAGACCTCTTGCGTTGCCTCGGCAAGTATCACTCTACCCCCCACACCTCATCGAACGAAAAGCGCACGCGATCATACTCTAATCCCGGCACTATGTCTGGGATTATACTCGTGAACACTCCTGTTTGCCCGTAGAAATTAGAACCCCATAATCGGATCTTGCCCTTGCGCTTCCCGTCGTTTGTCGGCGATATCACGCCCGTGTGAGCTGCGCCCACGAAACACTGGCCAGGACGCTTTGCCCCGGTTATGTATGCAGGGGTCGGGCTGTCGATGGTCGTTCCAGTCCCCAGCTGGCCGGACGTGTTGAGTCCCCAGGTATAGAGGAAAGCATCCACCGTGATACAGGCTACATGCTGCGCCCGGCTGTGCGTTGCTATCGTTTGAGCATTGGCGATGATGGCGAACGATGGTATCAGGGCCTGCCCGTACCCGCCATTGCCCAGCTGCCCGTGCGCGTTTGCCCCCCAGGTGAACACCTGGCCGGTATCGTCTATGGCTACGGAGAAGTCCAGCCCAGCACCAACCTGCACGAATGTCCTCGGCGGGTCAAATACAATCGGCTCCGGGTAGACGTTCGGGTTCGTCGTGCCGTTCCCGCATGCTCCGTTGGATCCGTCGCCCCAGGTCCAGATGTTGCCGGAGAAGTCCAGCGCGACACAATGGGACCCGCCAGCCGCTACCTGCTGAAACGACACCGGAGTATCAGAGCTGTCCAACACCTGGGTGATCGAAAACGTGTCGTCCGTATTGCCTCGTCCGCACTGGTACGTGTCGTTCTTCCCCCAGGCAAACGTGGCCCCGTTCTCTGTCCACACAACGCCGAAGCCCAGACCCATGGATACACCTGCCAGGGTGTCTAACGGGTGAACGTCCTCGAAGTAATAGGCAACCACCGGCACGCTGTAGTCGTCCTCGGTGGATATCCCTTGGCTCATCTGGCCGTAGTCGTTTTTACCGATGCCATACAGGGCGCGGCGGTTGTCGGTCCACAGCATGCTGTCACCGTCGGAGGCGAACATCGGGAACCGCAGATCAGGCTCTGTTCCAAGCACCTCGTACACCCTACCCTTGTTGGTCACCACCGGGTATGGTCTGTCAACCATATCACCAAGCAGCAGCTGGCCGTGATCGTTGCGCCCTGTGCCAAGCACGCGACCGTCGCTTTTCGCGAACAAGGTAGTGTCTGCCATGAGGTCCAGGTATTCGCTTTCAACCGAATCGAAGAGCAGGACCCCCGCGAAGTCGCTGACTCCATACGTCACGCCGTAAATCGATATCGCAGCTCGGGTGTATCGCGGATTGGCAAGGTGATCGCCCCTGATGTCCGCCCTGTTGTACATGCTGGTCGAAACGTACTGCCATTTTCCGGCCACCTTGTAGAACAGCGCCGTCTGGTTTCCGATCCACAGATCGCCATCGGTTGTGATTGCGGACGAACGCTGGAACCCCGCACTGATCTGCATGTAAGTCCTGGTGTTTTCCAGCAACACGAAGTCGGTGTCACTGGTAGTCATACGCCACAGGTGCCCGGATCCGTCAATCGCGAGGATGTGATCGTATCCTGCCGACACTGCCACGAAGACATTTCCGACACCTCGCTGCTGCGGTGTGAGTACCCCGTTGCCCCACACGTAGATCGTTCCATCATCCTTGATCGCAGATGTGTGGTACCATCCTGCTCCTACCTTCTCCCAGTCGTTCCCGACTATCGGCACAAGGTACAGGCTGGCGAAGGTATTCCCCAGACCAAGCTGGCCGTATGTGTTGTCTCCGGCCACCCATGCCGTGCCGTTGATATCCACAACGATCATGTGCCTTACGCCAAGCGCGTAGGTCTTTACGTTCAACGGTACTTCCTCGTACACACCGGATCCTGGGAAGGTTTCGAGGTATCCGAAGATGTCCGTCCAGGTAGACACGTCTCCAACAGTCCCCAGGCCGAACTGGCCGAACTGATTACTGCCGCGCACGGTTACGCTGTTGATCTCGTGGAACACATATTCTGGGTCCTCTGGTGTGCCGATGTTTTCCTTCTCGAATGACTGGAAGGCCCTGGCATATGAGTCGATGCTAGTCCACGGCAACGAAGACAGGTCAGAATACCCGTTGACCTGAAAGTCGGTGTACGGTCCCCGATACGCTTTATTCAGCCGCGATATGTCTTGGTTGAAGCCACCAGGGGTCACTTCTGATCGCCAGATTCCGCCGCGTCTTGCGAACGATACGAGTGTCTGGAACGGTCCGATATCGTGCGCCATGCTACAACCCTGTCAGCTCAAGCCTGAAGGTGCGAAGCGTCCCCTCTTGATCCTGGGTGAAGTCGATACTTGTTACCTTGGATATGATGACGCTGAACGTGTTTTCGACATCGGATACGATATAGTCCTCGGTTGTCCTTGCTGTTTCTGTCCAGGTCCCTTCGATGTAACCACCACCGCCAGGGCCGCTTCCTCCGCCTGGCATATCGGAATCCTTGACGAACGTTCCGTCAGGTCGCTGGAATCCCTGCTCGCATGTCACCGGTGGCGGAAGTTCGAGGTCAAGCAGTTCGAAGTCTGTGGCCATTACATCCCCTGGACCCCGTTGGTGCCGCGGTTCACCCGGTTGCGGAACGACTTGTCATCGGCGAACACGGATCCCCTGAAGTCGTAGTTTACCTGCTGCGTTGCCGGTTTGCCGGTGCCAAACAGACCGCCAGGCATACCCATGCCGCCACCCATACCACCCATGCTGCCGCCAGCTCCAGCATACCCGAACGCTGGAGCGTAGTTCTCGGCCTTGGTCAAGCCAGATATCACGTTCTCAGCGAACTGATCTGCAGCCTCGCCGCCTTCATCGGACATGGTGGTCATCTCAACGCCGATATCTCGCACCATGTCTGGGATGATGGAGTTGCCAACGGCTTCTTGATATAGTCTTTTCAATGCGGCTATCGATTGGGCCACCATTTCCTTGATGGCTTCAGCAACTTTCTCACCCATCTCGTGGGCTTTCCTGGGTATCGCGGTCGCTAGGTCCACGAATACATCCAGGGCATCGGCCCCGAACTCTGTGAGAGCTTTCGCGCTGGACTCGGCACCATCCTTGATCATGTCCCAAAGTACTTCCGAGCCTCGCACGATCTCATCCCAGTTGTACCATATCGCGATCAGTGCAGCGACTGCAGCAACCACCGCCAGCACAGGTGCAGCGACCGTTCCGATAACGCCAGCTATAACCGCGAACACGCCGGATGCAGCGGATACGGCACCAGATACTACCCCCCATGCAGTGATAAGCTGGCCAATAACAACCAACACGGGGCCAGCCGCGGCAAGCACACCAGTGAGTACAACGATGAACGATTGCACTGGTCCAGGCAATGACATGAATCCATTCATCACTGAAACGACCGCTTTGGCCATCGATTCGAGTACTGGCAACCCATTCTCTTTAATCGATGCCACGAACTCGGTAAGGACTGGCGCAAGCTCCGCCCCCAGTTTGTTCATCATACCAGTGATCTCGGCTTGCAAGTCGACCATCGCAAGGCGGAACCCGTCAAGGCTTGCCAGCTGTTCCTCGTCAAGCGCGAACTCTCCGGCCGCTTCTTGTGCATCACGCAGGGCGTCAGCTCCAAGGCCCACAATCGGAGCCAACTGTTCCCATTGTCTGCTGAACAGTTCCACACCGATACGTGCCCGCTCTGCTGGGTCCGGTATCTCCTGAAGCGCAGAGATCATGGCCGCCATCTGCTGATCCGGTGACATCTGAATGAAGGCGTCCGTCTCTATCCCGAGCCTCTGGAACGCCTCGGCAACCGGCCCAGTGCCCTTTGCGATCTGGTCCAGCTGCGCGGAGAATATCCGCATGGTCTTGGTGACGGCCTCGGTGTCAGTGCCTGCCACCTTGGCTGCATGTTGGTACTCTTGGATCGCCTGGGTTGACATGCCGGTGATGGCGGCAAGGTCGTTTACCCTGTCACCATACTGCGCCACGCTGTTCGTCAGCCCAACCAAACCAGCACCGATGGCAACCATTGGGCCGGTGACCCACTTTGACATAGTTTCGCCAGCGCTGCTTATGGCTTTGCCGTACTTCTTTATGTTCTCGGCTGATACCTTGGCCTGCTCATCAACGGTCTTGAGTCCAGCAGCAACAGCCTGGTCACCTTTCAGCAGGATCTCGCCGAACAGTTCGAAGACCTTCATTTTATGTGCCCCTGTTCGCGCATGATGCGGGTCCCCTCCGCCAGTATCTCTGCAGTGCTACGCGGATCTTTCTTGTAGGTGCAAGCGCGTTTCGATGCACTTAGCCCCAGGCTGGATAGCATGGCCCCGAATGTCCCCCTGGGGTTGAATCCATCGAGCCACCGCCCAAACGCTTCACGCCTCCATGGGTCCATCAGGCCATCGGCGATGTGTTCCAGGGCTGGCGAGCAGTACTGCCACTCTTCAAGCAGGACAGCCGACGGCGCGATTCCCCACCGCGCCGCCAGCCTTTCGATCACCGCTGGCGCTTTTTCACGAGCGCCAATGCCTGCGAAAAAAAAGCGCGTAGGTCCTCACTCTCGGAAAGCTCCATCACCAGGTCCATCGGGTACGTGAACGGCATGGCCTCGAACGCTTCGCGATCTTTGCCGGACAGGTCCACCAGCAGGTCAACCATATCCTCATAGCAGTGATCCATCAGCGCGAGCAGACCGGAGCGCCCAACGCGAATACCGAAGGCTGTATCGTCCTCGCCTGGCTTCCTGGCGAAGTTGATCTGACCGATGTCTACGAGCCCCTTCTTGACGATGCTGGACAGCTTGAGAAAGTCCCCGGCGGTAAGTCGGCGCATGTCAACCCCTTATGCCACAACGATGGTGAACGGTGGGGTACGGCTACTCAGCTCGTAATGCCCAGTGAACTCCATGCTGACCGTTCCCTCGTCCTCGTTGGCGAACGCGACAGCAGGGTTCGTGCAGATCGCCCGGGTAAGGGTGATCGTCACGCTGCTGCCGTCACCCTTCACGGCGGTGTACGTGACCGTCTGGTAATCCGACAGCGCCACCACGTGCTCGGTCGGTGTCGCGGCTCCGCCGACGATAGCTGCATCAAGCAAGTCGTCGGTGAACTCCAGGCCAACCACGGTGAGAGTCGGGGCATACGAGATGACCCGCTTGGTCCCGGCAGCCGGGTTCGGCTGGTTGTCGATGGCAGGATCCCGCCAAGTCGGGTTACTGTTGAAGGTTGCCCCACCGCGAGTCGCGCCGATGACGGTACCGCCTACGGCCAGGACCCCGGCGTCCAATACCATGTTTCCTGGTGTGCTTGCTGATACGCCCATGTTTGTTTCTCCTGTTCTATACCAGCAACGCTGGCTTGATTCTCGCGCCCCGCAGAGCGTAGTTAATCGACAAGTGTAGCACCTGCGGGTCCGGGTCTGCGATGTACCCAGCAGACACGAAGAACATCCGCAGGGTCGGACCTGTCTCGTCGGTGGTAAGGTACACGTTTTCAAGCAACGACTGGACAAGCACCAGTATCCGGTCCATCTTCACCTGGTTGTTCTCGTCACTGAACACGTCCATGACCAGGGTCCCGCTGCCGATCTCCGTATCGATGCGTGACCTGGATAGCCGGAACAGCATGCGAGGGTACGCCGTAGATGCAAACCACTCACTGCTGATACCGCCAACCAGTAGCCCGTTCAGCTCCTCGTTGCTAGTCAGCCGCTCGTATAGTACCTGTTGCAGTCCGCTCACAGCTTGCGCCTCATGATGGCGACGATCTCCGGCTGTGCTTCTTCGGCTGATGGTTCCATGTAAGGCCTTGGCTCCATTGTTGACGTGCCGCGTTCAAGCCACTCTGCATATTCCAGGTCTGTTCCAACTACGCCACGGGTTAGCTCAACGAAATATCTGATGCTGTTCTTGAGCGCCCCGGTTCTTACTGCCGGTGGATCCTTTGCCGCTGATGCCCGATACATCTTCCCAGCTGTTCCAGGGATTCTGTATTCCTTTCCGCGCCCACCACCTGACACCTTCTTGACTACAGCCCGGTACAGCACAATGGTCGCGTCTCGTAGGTTGCGCCCCATCTGGTTGCGAATCTGCATGATTGCCGCGTCAGTATGGCTGACGTACTTAACGCTTGACACGGCGTACCATGACCTTCACGTAGGCGGGCACCGATGGTGACACGGGCGGCATGGCGATGTAAGTCTCGCCACGCACCGTGATCCGGTCCTCGACTAGCACATCTGTCCCGGGTGGGAAGTACACGACAGCATCGACGTGATCCTGCATCGCGCCAGCGTAGGCAACGTCCTTACCGGTCGGTGACGCATACCGCGCACGAAACGATCCGACGGATACCAGGGTTTGGATGTATCCACCCTGGCCGTCGCTCATGCGGCTTGGCCGCTCTATCGTGGCGCAATCACGGAACATCAGCAGACCGCCATGACCTTGTACTTGTCCAGCGTTGCCTCGTGGCCGGAAACCAGGCCACCCTTATATAGCGCCCCGCTCCAGTCGCGAGTGTAATTGTAGTCTCCCAACGCAGCCGCCTTCATGCTACGGTCCAGCGCGTTCTCGTTCATCGCCGTCCGTGCGATCTCCACCGCCACGTTAACCAGGTCGGCGGGCATCGTCGTGTACCCTGCCAGGTAGTTGACGACGAAGTCGCGGGCCGCGCCAGATCCAGCCATGGGCATGCAGTTCACGTAATCGTAGTATCGATATCGGCGGGCCCACACGTCATCGGGTGCGAACAGGATCCCGCGCCTGGAGTCAAGCACGTAGTCCGGCACGTCGTCTCCGTCCACGCTGACGACCTCGGTGATCGGGGATATCTCCAGTCGCAGCTCCTGGTCACCCGTGCCGGCCAGGTACTCGGTGTACCCCTGCACGCCGAACACGCGGCCGCAATACTCTTCGATCACGGCCGTAGCGATGCACGATAGCTTATGCGCATCGAACGGGCATGCGTTCAGTTCAGTCTCCAGTACGACTGGTGCGACGATAGCCCGCGCCGCTTCTGACGCTGGTACGTCCACAATCAACACACTGCCCACCTTTCGTGACTCCTGTCACCGGCTTGATGATGACGAGAGGGGCGGGACTCTCATCCCGCCCCTTGTCTTCATTCGGATCCGGGTTTGCCGGTCTTGTGGTTGCGCTTGGGATCATGCTTGATCGCTTTCCCCTTCTCGATCAGGCGCTTGGCTTCATCCGGAGAAAATCCAGCGATCTCGCCGATGTTGTAGATGCGGTACCTTTTGACGAACTGCACGATTACCATGTGTCGATTCCTTTCTGTGTGTGTCTTGCAGCGGATCACTCCACGTACATGCCAGACTCGAAACAGTCGATCCCGAGCATGAGCACGTTTGAAGATGACAACCCGCTGCTGGTCGTGGCCTTGAGCAACGTCCTGATGTATCGCTTTGATCCGACGAGCGGAGCGCCAAGGCTGATCGCGATAGGCTGCGCGGTAATGGGACCTTCGAGCACCACGCCGTCGCAGGTGAAAAACTCGTCCCACGTGATCTCGTCATCGCTGTGCTGGATCATCGCACACACGGTGATGGTCTGACCTGCCGGGATTGTAGACAATCCGCCGACAATCACGGCCATCGACTGGACGCTGTTCATCTCCAGGGTGTCGTATGAAATCGCGACCAGATCATTGAACACCCCATCCAGGGGGCTGCCTCCAATTACGGAGGAGACGGCCGTCCCAGGAAGTGGCCGGATTTCGCTGGCGATGTTCAGGCGGCTGGTCATGCGTCAGTACCTGTCGCCCTTCTCCAGGATGGCGACGACCAGGAACTGCACTTCGTCACCGGACCCTGCAGACAGCGTGACGGTGGCCACGATCTTGACGTACCGACGGCACCCCGAGAGGTTGAAGTCGGCGGCCTCGACCACGGTCGTGCCGGTGTCGGCATCGGTGTACTCGGTGCCTTCCACGGGATCACCGTAGTCGTCGAAGCTCGCGCCGTCCGCGCTGTCCTGCAGCTGGTACGACACCTGTACGGTCTCGTCGGTGCCGATGGTCAGCCCGAGACTGGCCACTGCCTTCATCGACAGCGGCATGTTGTGGTCCTCGCGGTCGATGACCTCGCCGGTGGCCACAGCGGTTGCGGTGATGCTCGTGGTATCAACCGCGAGCGCTTGGTTCAGCATTGCGCCGATGTCCCTGCGTTCGGTGATCCCGCTCATCACGCACCCCAATCCACATCGGGCGATACCGCGATGGCCTTGCGGTGCCTTGCCGCGAAGTCGTGGAGCTGCCGACCCTTGAAGAGTTTCATGTCGGACTGGAAGGCACTGGTCACGTTGCCTTCCGCGTCCACGAACGTGGCTTCCATGGACTCCTCGACGGACAGGCGATCCTCATCGGCCACGATCAGGTCGGCCATGTTCGCCAAGTACAGCTCGGACTCATCGCCACCCACGCCGAGGTTGCGCGGGATCTGGTTCGTCCAGCGGTACGGGAGGGTCCAGAGCTTTCCGGTCATCAGCTCGGCCTGGTACACCGGATTCCCGTTGTTGTCCAGCAAGGACCACAGGAACATCCAGGTGCGCGGGTTCATCACCCACGCGGCACTGGTCATGTCCACGTCCCCGTAGGCCAGGGCGAGGAACAGGTTCTTCAGGGTCGCGATGACACCGGCGAGGTCGCCAGCACCAGCCGGGATCACGTTATCCGGGTGGACGAGGTATCGCATACCCCGCGGGGTATCCTCGGTGCCGTCGCCACGGATGAAGGCCAGATCCTCTCGGTTGGCCATCGCCCGCAGTGCGTCATCCCGTACCATCTCCTCGATCCGGCGGTCGGTGCGGCTGATCAGCTCCTGGGTCAGCGCGAGGAACACGCGCATCTTCTTGGAGATGAGCCTGACCTTGCCGGTGGTCGGGTCGACCGGGAACACCGGAGCGCCTTCGCCCTCGTAGTTGGCAACCGCGCCACCGGTCAGGGCCGGGATGGTCATGTTGCCGTTCACGAGCGGGAGGCTGCGAACGCCAAGGCCACGCATGACCGCGACGGGCCGCAGCAGCTCGATGATCTCTGGACTGTACATGATCGGGACAGCGGATCCGCCGTGCTCTTCGACGTCGCTGCTCATGTATTTGTGGATCACGCTTCCCTCACCGTACAGGTTCTTGGCGATGTCCGGGGCCGCGCTCGGGTTCTTGCCGCACTGGGCCGCCACGATCCAGCAGCGGGCGAAGTTCTGGCCCGGGAAGTCCTCGGGCTTCTCGCCACGCTGTTCCGCACCCTTCGAGCCGAACAGGCCCATGGGCGCAACGCCAGCTTCGATCCGATCCCGCTCGGCCTCGAACCGCTTGTCAATCGCCTCGTTGACGATCTTCGCCACGGTCGGACCGGCCAGATTGCGGATCTGTTCGACGACCTGCTTGTTCTCCTGAAGCTCCTGTTCAGGGGTCTTGGGGGTATCTGCCATTACTCACTACCTTCCTGGCCGGTCCCGGCCATGTCCTCGATACCGGCCAGGATAGCCTTGACCACGGCATCCTTGTCGGCTTCTTTCTCGGTGTTGTTGGTATCATGATCGCCATCATTGGGCTGCGAGTCAACCGGCGCGTGCTTACCGAGCGCCAGATCCTCCAGCCCATCCACTGCAGCGTCCATGCGCGTGACTACCATCTTGAGGGATTCGGCCAAGGCCGTAACCGTCTCGCGCAGATCCTTGGCCGCTGCCGCCACGTCATCGGTTCCAGCCATGTCGTCATCCTCCTCGTTGTCATTCTCGATTTCCCGCGTCTGGAATCCGTCGAGCAGGAACAGTACCCGCTGCTTCGGATCGGAATCCTTGCGTGCCTTATCCACGGCGTCTCGGCTGCATCCGGCCAGCTTGATCACCAGGCGGTCATCGTCCAGATCAAGCACGCTCTCTGCCCACTTGTACATGGGGGCGATGTTGATGCCAGCACTGCGTGCCTGCAGTAGCCCGTCTGGGTTCGACGGCACGTTGCATACAGACCACTCCAGCAGCTCCTGTTCGATGTAATCCACTCCCGTCGTCATGCCTTCAGGGTCACGCCGGAACTCCCACGTGATTGGGCGGAAACCTACGGACGCACCACGGATGAAGTCCCCTTCCACAAGGCGGTAGATCATCTCGGCGAACTCGTGGCCGTGCTCTTCCTGCGAGGCGAACGTGGCTTCGCTGAACAGCTCCTTGTTTCGCCTCACCTTGGTGTTCGGGGCCTGGGCGATGGCTGGGATGTTGCCGTCATGTGCCCACTGCACCACCGGGTTGCGGAGGTAGTTGTCGATCAGCCACCCACCCTGCTTGATGGTATCGCCGTGGCGGTCCTGTGTCTTGCTCGAAATGATGAAGGGGATGGTGCGTTCTTTCGCGCTCTTCGTCGCGGCCTTCTGGGCCACAACGATCTGCTGCAGGTCCCCCTGCTTGCCTTTCAGAAACTCGTCTCTCGTGATCCAGTTAGGCACTCTGCCCCCTCACGGCCGCGATAACGGCCTCCTTCTGCTTGCGGAAGTTCGCCAGCACAGCCCGGCGCATCCTCACCTCATAGATCAGGCGCTGACGCTCATGTAGCGCATACCTTGCCGCTCGCTTCTCCACCGTGTTGTATGCAGACTTTCCACCAGGAACCGGCAGCATGGTGCACCGGCAGTTGATATCCTCTGCTGCAACGCCGAAGTCGCCTGGGTACTGGGCTGTCGCTCCAGACTCGACTCGGAACGGTTCGCTGTAAGGCACGGTCTGACCCTGTATCTCACGGTGCGAATCGCGCTCACGCCCGTCGATGGTGGTCAACCATTCTTTCTCGTTGACGTCAAGCTGCATCCCAGCCTCATAGTGTCCGAAGTTCGCAGCTCGTACAGTCTCGGTTCTGGCAATCGTCCACGCCCGGCTCACGTCGCCGGTGTCCATCACATCCTCGATAGCCCGGGCAACCTCGTCAATCGTCCATCGTTCCTCTTCACCCATCCGAAGGACGGAGAAGATAGCGTTTTGTGTGGTCTGCTCGATCTCTGCAAGCACGCGCTTCCGAGCCGTCTCCGTCAAGAATGCGGCCACTCGCGGGTTCGCGAAGCTGAACCCACCTTCCGCCTTCTCGTTGCCCTGGATCTCGTCGTGCATGGACGAGCCATAGAACTCCACCACGTCGGCCACCTGCGGGATGATGACTGCGGTCATCGGGTGTTTCTTCAAAGCCACCTCGATGTCGCCCTCATTCGCGGCCTTGGTGACGATTCGCGGTACAGACTTGCTGGCATCGGATGGGGAGGCAGGCGACGACGGGTTGAGGTAGCTCAAGTCCTCGCCTGGATCCTTGACCGGGTAGACGGTCGGGCTCATCAGGAATATCTGGCCCTTGCCATCTGGCAGCGGCTCGTCTCCGGCAAGCTCCCGCCACTGGTCGATCATCACGGCCTCGGGTCGCGCCTGGTAGACGGATAGCTTGAAATCCTTGTCATCTGGAGCCGGGTCGTCGAAGTCGAAGCAGAACGACGGGTTGACCTCCTGCGCCAGCCCGATGGTCAGGATCTCTGTCTGCAGCCGCATACGGGGCACAAGCACGTGCCTGGCATAGATGTTGTCCGCCGCAGTGATGGTTGCCCGGTTGCTGTTGGTCACGTTGCCCAGGATCTCGGGAGGCACCCCGAGGGTCTGGCGCATGATGTCTGCCTGGTTGGTCTTCAGGTCGACCAGCGGAAGCCCGTTGAAGTCAGTTCGGAACTCATGTACGTCGACCTTGCAGCCGCCCAAGAAAGACGGAAGGAACTGGCGGAAAAGGCCGCTGTGCTTCTCCTTCCACTTCGCTTCGAGCGCCTTGGTCTTGTCGGGGCTTAGGTTCTCGCCGACCACCAGGACTTCCGGCTTGCCCTCGTTGTAGAACCACGAGGCTATCGTCTTCAGCGCCAGCTCGGCCACGGATATCTCTGTTTTCAGAGACGTGCCAACTCCAGACCCACGATAGTATGGGCGCACAGGGTGTGGGCGATGGAACCAGATCACTTCGTTGTATGGTGCGTTGAAGGTGATGCCAGACTTTGGCGTGATAACCCAGTGTTGCGTTGAGTCGATAGGCCTGCTCATCACCCACGCCGGAGGGATAGGCCACAGGTTAATGACTCGTCCGCTGGTTTCGCTCCTCTGCTTGAGCCACCCGCCCTCTCCAACCATGTCAATCCACACCTGGAGCAGCCACCGCTTCTGATATCCGGCCAGCCCTGCCACAGGTCTGCCGATCGCATCAAGCAGGAAGTGGTCGGCGACTGGATCATAGGATCCGTCTGTCTTCTTGGTGTAAAGCCGGAGCGGTATCGCAGCCGTGTCGTTGGCGATGGCTGATACAACCGACTGCATGATCGGTGACGTGGCGAACGACTCAAGAACAGCACGCGATGACCGGTCGAACCCACGGATGGAATACCCACCGAAAAGCGTTACAGGGTTGCGTGTTTCAGGCTTACGTGATGTGAAGATATTCGAGAATAGGCCCATGTACCGGTTATAGCCGCGCACGGGTGGATTGTCAACGTGACGCCCATTGGTACGCGGTAGATTACCACATCGCGACTGATGGCCTAGCGAGCTTGTTGAACGCACCGGCCACCGCGTCGATCTGGTCTTTGTACTTCCCGCCGGGGAACGTGCGGTGCTCCTCGATCAGAGCTTCGGTCCACGAGCGGCGCAGCACGAGGATGTTGCCCGCCTCTACCTGCACCGCGTATGGCTCCGCCCGCAGCTCCTTGTTGCCCGTCGGCTTGTCTGCCTTGACCACGTACCCCGACAGTCGGAGGATGGTGTTCTCGGCGGATTCCTTGCCACCGCTACCAGGCTCCTGCTCGATCCACACGGTGACACCTGACCCGTCCATGTCTGCAGCTTGCCGGATCATCCGCTCACGGCGTACGGCCCCAACCTGATCCCGGATGATGTCCAGGATGGCGAAGCGCCCATCGGACAGCTTCCCGAGCTTGGCTCCGACGGTAAAGCACCCAGCGCCTTCCGTGCCAGCCTTGTCCCAGTACCTGACCTCCTGGGTCACCTCCACGTCTGCAGGTAGCTGATCGACAACCACCAGGCGTGAGGCATCCATCAGCGACCCTTCGTCCGGCTGCGGATCCTGCTGGTACAGTGCCGACCACCTGGCTGGCAGCATGAGGCGCTGGCGCTCGGTCAAGAAGTCCATGGACTTGAGTTCCGGGAAAAGCGGATCGCCAGCCTTGCGATGCTCCTCGTCCTCGGTTGCGATAGCCTTGTAGGTCACCACCTCCACGCCAGGTAGGTCAGCGATCATTCGTCCAACAGGGTCATCGAGATGCCACCGTGTCATAATCACCAGCAGCCCGGCACGCTCACTGAACCGGCTGAAAAAGTCATCGGTGAACCAGTCCCATGTGCGATCACGCACGAGCTTGCTTGATGCCTCGGCCCGGCCCTTCAGAGGGTCATCCACCACGCCAAGGTCCAGGCCCTCGCCGGTCACAGACCCGAGCACGGTGGTGTTGCGGAAGTAGCCTTCGCGGTTCACGAACTCGAACACATCGGAGTTGCGTAGCGGGCGGTCGAACTTGGTGACCACGTTCTCCGCATTGATGCTTGTACCAGGGAACAACTCGCGGTATGTATCCGAATCGATACGGCGCTGCAGGTTCTTGTTGGCCCTGACCCCGAGGCGATCCGAGAAGCTGGCATAGATCACCCTGGTGTCCGGGTTCATACCGACCAGCCACCCAATGAAGTCCTCCACCTGCTCACTCTTGCCGTGCTGTGGCGGGGCCTGGATAACCAGCTTCGGGCGTCGGCCTGCTATCAGATCCTGGTAGAACCGCTGCAGCCTGGCGGCCAGGTCAGCCTGCCACCAGCCGATGAACATGCGCGGCCGGATGATTCGCCGGTAGTCCCAGAACGACCGCCTGACAAGCTCCTGTTTAACCCTCGTCAGGTCCGGGCTTAGATGCTTGGAGGAGGTCACGCAGGGTATCCGTGGATAGCTTGCCATAGTCTATTGGGTCGTCAGTCTTGGTAGCCATGCTGCCGTCGCTGCTGCTGTGGTCGATCTCCTGCTTGTCGCGCCATACGCCTGGCTTGCGGTTCTTCAGCCAGAAGATGCAGGCTGTGGTGTCAGGGGCAACCTTCTTGCGTGTCACCTCTTCCTTGACGATCACGAGCCTGGATGGTTCGATCTCCTCGCCATCATCGCCGTACTTCGGGGGGATACGCTTCTTGACAACCTTACGCTCCTCGTACTCGTAGCCGTTGGCCCGTTTGAACAGGCTGTCCTCCACCTCAACGTCAGCCACTTCCTTGTTGCGCTTCAGCACCTCGCGCAGTTCTTCATGCTCTGCCTTGTGCTTGTTGAACGTGGACCTGGCCATGCCAAGACGTTTGGCGATCTCCTGATCTGTCAGGCCGTCGCGGCACCATGCTGCAATCTCGGTGATCCGTGGTTGGATCACCGTGTCCCACTTGGATGGTTTGTACTTGCGTTTGCGCTTCTTCTGTTTGGTTCCCATGCTTTGATACTAGCTCTGTGCATATGACCCGTCAAGAAAGGGAGAACCCCCAGGGTATCCCCCAGGGGTCTCGCGCCGTCCATGGTGCCAACCGTTATCCAGATGTCTACGGTATCAGGTGCTCGGTATCCTGTCAACCACCCTTCTGTGACCCGTCAATCCGCCAGGCCCGGATCGACTTGCTGCCGTTCACCTTCTTGGTCGGCGTGTTGCCCTTCTGGTCGCGGACCTTACGCATCTGCTTCCCGGTCATCATGTTCTTCATTCTCGATTTCTGCCTCGGCATCATTCAGCCCCTTTCTGTACTCGACGAGCCACGTCCACGTGTCGATGCCAGCTTGCGCCAGCCTGGCCTTGCCCTTGCCAGTAAGATACACGTGGCTACGTATCGTTACAAGCTCACCGGCTTCGTGTGTAAGTTGCATTGTCGCTCCTTTCCTACTCGTATCCTCTGCGCCTGGTGGCGCGCCTTGGGGCCATGTGCCACGTATACCTGCATGTTGGGCAATAGCACTCGCCATCGATTTCTTCCTGCACGAACGGCGAGCCGCACTTCGGGCAGGTGTCGCGCCATGGGTAGATGGTCATGCGTCCTCCAGGTATTCCACTTTCCACGTCGTGGGGTCAATCATTCGTCATCCCCTTCATCTCCTCGGCCCTGAGGTTGCGATCCAGAGGCCATCTGTACTCCCTCGCGATGCACAGGTACAGGTTGTCGGTGAACGGGATATGGATCTTGATCCACGGCAGCGTGCACACGCTGACGTTCCGCACCCGGTTCCATCCACGGATTTCAATCACCCTTCACCACATCGATATTGTGTAAAGCATCGCTCCAGTCCTTGTAACCGAGTCTCTGCGCTTCTGCGTCGGCAAACGACTCTATTGATTCCCGCTGCAACTTCGTCAGGTCTGTTGGATCGTCGCACATCAATAGGACGCACAACGCACCAAGTTCTACTTGTCCAAATCGTTTCATTGTTTACATCCCTCGGCCTCTGCGATGAGGCTTTCAGTAGGTCTGCAGTCAACATGGCGTGAATCAAGCTGCTGCAAAACCTTCAATTCACCAACCGCCTTCCGCTGCCACTCCCGCAGCCTGCAACAGTCCTCGGTGAGTAGAATGGATCTGCGTTCCTCCGCGTCACGTTCCTCTCGCAGCCGTTTTGCCTCATCGCTTTTTGCCCTAGCTATCTTGATCGCACCACTCATATCAGCTTTCGCGATGTGAAGCTCCTCCCGCAGCCGCTTGTTCTCGGCTTCCAGTCGTTCGACCTCATCAAACGGCTCTGGTGCTGGCGTTGGTTTCTTGTTCGGTACCTTCATGTTGCACAGGCGGCATAGCCTATCGTCGATGCGAGGTATCCATTCGTGCTTACACTCAACCTTCTCAAACGGCCCTGGCGGGACGGGTTCTCCTTCGGTGAAGTGAGACCAGTGTGTATAGGCTTTGTGCCATCCGACATATTTGTATTTAACCTTGAGGCATCTGCCATCGTTAAGCATGCAGAACACCTTCTCGCCTATCTCCGGCTGCTTCTCCCCATAACACGGCCACCACTCGCGCCCGTCTGAGCCGATGATGGGTTTGCACTCCTGCGGCGGGTCGGGCAGGTCGATGCTGCGGAGTACAGCCTGTACACTATCAATGTACCCATGGATATGTTGCGCGAACATATCACTCCTGAACACATCCATCATCTTGATCGCTGATTCCAGCTTCTCCCTGTTGTTCATGCTTCCCCCCGATTCGTTTGCTATTCCCTGTTCGTGTAGGCCGCGAGCGACTCTGTATAGGCCGCCGTGGCTCTCGTGACAGGATCCAGATCCAGGTTTTTCATGATCATTTCCTCAAGCCGTTCCTGCCTGAGCCGTTCCTGCTCCTGTTTTTTTGCGTCGATGTAGTCGACGCGCTCCTGGTACTCGTCTCGCAGGCAGCAGTGTTTGTATTTCCTGCCGGATCCGCATGGACACGGCGCGTTTCGGTCCTTCCGGTGGGCGCGACGCAGGGTCGTTTTGCCGTTCTGGTGCCGGGTGATCTTGTAGCGTGCCATCACGCTACCCCGATATCAGATAGGTCGATCCATCCGCGCGCTTGCTGCAGCAGGTACGGGTTGTGCTCGTCGAGCCCGTGGGCCAGGTCCCAACCCCCGATCCCCTTGCGGTAGTATCCGACCACCGGCTTGCATCCATGCGCTAAGATC
>Ga0272441_10003199_pt1 | contig 31612 bp, 30 predicted proteins | sample SSMProp6N_FD_193582 | JGI IMG/M metagenome (GOLD analysis project Ga0272441, IMG submission 193582) | Marine sediment archaeal communities from Little Sippewissett salt marsh, Falmouth, MA, United States - SSM-Prop-6N | ecosystem: Environmental > Aquatic > Marine > Wetlands > Sediment ... | reverse complement strand
GGTAGCATAAACGTCTGCTCATAATTGGCTTCTATTTCTCTGGCCATTCATTTCGCCTCCTGTTTCAAGGCAAGAATAACATATAAATACTTAAATGTCAATAAAAATTATGAGACAGCCTCTTTAGCCGGGGTGTTCCCAGCCCTTAGACAACGCATGAGCGCGCTTCAGCGCGGCTTTTCAAACACTTCAGCACCTATTTCTTGTAATCGCCCACCGCCGGCGCATTCGGATTCACCTCGGGCCCGAAATACCGCAGCAGCACCAGCGGGCAAACCGCGCTGAGGTTCTCTATCTCGACGCCTTCCTTTGCGGCCTTGGCGCTTATATACACCTCGTCTTCGGTCAGCTCGCCGTAGGCGATCATCGTCGGAGACTCGAGCGGCATATTGCCGATCCGCCCCCGGCCCTGCATCGTAATCACACCCGAGGCCCCATTGTCTTTCAAGGTCATCTTCACGCCGGGGTCGACCGTAAGCTCCTTGGCGGAGAAGGTCTGCTCGCCGTTGATCCTCCCGTAGACCACCCACCGGTCGACGTAACCTTCGCTCGCGGTGTCCCCGTCGGGTACCGGCGCCAGGTAATGGTTATCCTTGAAATGCGTGTCCGTGTTCGCGTCCCAATCGATCAGGTCGACGATGTAGTCGAGGTCCCAGTGCTTATCTTCCGGCACATCCTTCACCAGCAGTTCCCGCGGCGTGTACCGGCCCTCGACCAGCGACTGGTACATCGCGAAAACGTCGCTGCCCCATTGCGGCTCATAGGTGACAAGCGAACCCGGCGCGTGCAGAATGCACGGTCCCACGAGCCAGCCCGTCCCCGGCGTAAGCTTATACGCCTTTGACAAATCGAGGATGCCGTTGTCGCCTTCATCCCAGCGTTCCAGGCATCGTTTCACGTCTTCGCGCCGGGTGCCGGGCTCGAGCCCGAAATACGTGTGCGGGAAGTTGTTGCCGATAGCATTGAGCTGCGGCGGAAAATAATAGGCTTCCGGCTTGCCGTCGCGGCCGAGCGGCTTCATCTGCTCGCCGCTCTGGTGGAGGTGGTGCGGGATCGGCCCCATGTTGTCGAAAAACTTGCTGTAGACGGGCCATTTCTTGTACTTGTTCCAGATTTCCCCGCCGATAAGATCCGCGCCCAGCGCCTCCACCGCGTCGCGCAACGTAAAACGTTTCCCCTCGTGGACCACATAGCTCAATCCTTCGTCATCGGGCGCGCCCTCGTTGTCCGCGTGCGTGGTCGAAGCAAACCATCGCTCGTCGATCCCGCCGCGGTGCGTGCCAAGCGCGTAATAATCCTGAGAACGCAGCTTCAACCGCCTGCCCGGCTGCAAAAACGACCGAGGCACCCAGTTCGGCGCCAGACGAAGAACGCCCGAACCCGCTTCAAAGGCCTGCTTGGCCCCACTGTTTACGCCATCGCCCCGTATTGTGTCCATGATTAACTCCTCGATTGGTTTGCCGAAGATTCCGCGTCAGAGCTTCTTTTATAGCACTGCGCGCCCCGCAGAGCAAGTGAAACGTTCCAACAAGGCCCGGAAGCCGCCGGTTTGGATGGATGCACGTCAAACCGTACAAGCCGGGCCGGCGGCATCGGACCATCACTGACAGCACAACACGCCTTGCCCCATCAACTGGGGGGCCATTGTTTTGCGGCATATCAGGGGTATGCGAACCCAGTTTCTTGCTGAAAACAATTCTCTTGACCCGCTCTGCCAGTGAGCGTATAATAGCCAAGTGTGTAGACACTTTGGGCGAGCAAACTTGGGGCCGGCCCTGATTTTATCAACGCGGGTGGCGGGGGTGTGGCATTCCTTCATTGAGATTAACTCTAGCGGTTACAGTTGGTTCTTCATCGCGAAGGGCCGTTTTTTTGGGATACGTGGAAGGTTTGATTGGTTTAGGGAAAACATCATGAGAAAGGGGATTGGCATGAGAAAAAAAGGCTTTACCCTCATTGAATTGCTGGTAGTTATTGCAATCATCGGCATTTTGGCGGCAATTCTTCTGCCGGCCTTGGCGCGGGCCCGGGAAGCGGCGCGCCGTGCAAGCTGTGCAAACAACCTCAAACAGCTCGGGCTTGTGTTCAAGATGTACTCCAACGAGTCCAAAGGCATGCTGTGGCCTTCGAACTCGATCTGGGGCGACCGTGACGACGATGGCGTGTGCGACGAATTCTGGGATGCTGACGTCTTCTTCGAAGGCATGCAGGTTTACCCCGAATACTTGTCCGACGCGAACGTTCTTATCTGCCCGTCCGATTCCAAAGGCGAAGATGATCTCAACAGCGACTGGCGCGTGGACGAGAACGATCCCAACAGCCCGTTCCTGCCGTGCGAATTCAGCTCGGGCTCCTACGTCTATTTGGCCTGGGCCATTAACACCAACGCAATGCTGCGGGGCGCAGACCCGAACGACCCCGCAATTGTTGCGGCCACGAGTGTAGAGGAGCTCATCAGCACTACCATCGGTTTGGGAATGGACCCGATGCCGCTCATCATGGTCGATGCCGCCCGAGGCGAGATCGAGGATGGAAACATCGAATACGCCCTTGAAGACCTTTCCGAAGAAAGCATTGTCACCGGGCAAGACGTGACGGTGTACCGGCTTCGCGAAGGCATCGAACGGTTTTTCATTACGGACATCAACAATCCGGCGGCCAGCGCCATGGCGCAGAGCGAAGTCTGGGTGATGTGGGACATCCTGAGCACCGATGTCGGCAAGTTCAGCCACATCCCCGGCGGCTCGAACGTCCTGTACATGGACGGCCATGTCGAGTTCGTCAAGTTCCCGGGCGAGATGCCGGTCACGCGGTTGATGGCCATTGTCAACGGCTAGAAACCAACTGTAACCGCGGGGCTTGCCCCCGCGCGGCTCAAAGCGATGGTGCGGCGGCAGACCTTAAAAAGGCTGCCGCCGCGCAACTTTTTTCAGCCCGACTTTTACAGGCCGAATACGAAGTCAAAGCTGAAGAAATCAATCAGCACCGCCGCTAAGAATACAAGCAAATCGTACAGCCAACCAACCAACGGAAGCATTTCTCGTCCCTCCCAGTCTAACTATGCTTACAGCAAACCGCGCATCATTCTACATGAAAAAAGTACAAGGCTTCCGGCCGCTGATCCCGAAGCAATGCGCAAAATGTAGAAGAGGGCTTCCAGCCTCTTGCCACGGGGCAGGATGCCGCGTCTAATAAAGAAAAACCACCCGTTTCCGCACGGCATACGCCTGCGGCGGGTGGCCAATGGGGAATTGGATGCGCTCTTGTAGCGGTTCTTTTAGAAAAGACCGGCTACAAGGTTCTCAATAAAGTTCGCGATGGTGCTCGCGACGCTGAGGATGAAACTCGCAATTGCGCTGGCCAGACATTCTACCATGGGATTTTCTCCTTCTCTCAGTTGCATTGGTTTCCACTGCCCCTATTATGCAAAAATGTTCAGCGGATCTCAAGCAAAAAACACAATAGGTTCCTAGGCTTTCAAATACTGCCACAACATAGGGGATTGTGAATGGCTGTTGATGTAAAAAAGCTGCGCGGGATGCTCGGCCGGATTGCCGACATCAGATCCGCCCTGGCCCTGCTCGAATGGGATCAGGAAACATACATGCCCCCGAAAGGCGGCGATGCTCGCGCCAGCCAGATCGCCACCGTGTCGGCCATCGCCCACCGCGAGTTTACCAACCCCGAACTCGGCGATCTGCTCAACGAGTTGCAGCAACAGGGAAGCCTCGATCCCGACGACGATTTCCTGCTCGCCGAAACCCTCTACGATTACGAACGCGCCCGGAAGTTGCCCGAACCGTTTGTCGAGGAGCTTGCCCAGACGCAAAGCCGGGCGTTCCAAGCCTGGTTGAAAGCGCGGGCCGAATCGGCCTGGCCCGTGTTCCAGCCGCACCTCGAGAAGATCGTCGAGCTACTCCAGCTCAAGGCCAACCTGCTGGGTTACGAAGGCTCGCCGTACAACGCACTGATCGAAGATTTCGAGCGCGGCATGACGGCAGAAAAATTGGGCGCAATTTTCAACGAACTCGGCGGGCGGCAGAGCAATCTTGTTAAAGAAATCGCCGACACCGGCCGCCGGCCCGACCTGGTCTGGCTCAATCAGCGTTGGCACGAGCAGGCCCAGTGGGATTTTACGATGCTCGTGCTGGCCGATCTGGGCTTCGATCTCGAGGCCGGCAGGCAGGACAAGTCCCCTCACCCCTTCACCACCACCATCGATATCGCCGACGTGCGGATCACCACGAGGATCGACCCCCGCGACCCGTTCAAAGTCATCTCCAGCAGCATCCACGAGTTCGGCCACGCACTCTACGAGATGAACTTCCAGCAGAAAGACCGGCGCACGCCTCTGGCCAACGCGCCCTCGCTGGGCCTTCACGAGTCGCAGTCCCGCGGCTGGGAAAACCTGATCGGCCGAAGCCTGCCGTTCTGGAAGCACTACACGCCGCTGCTCCAGCAGCATTTCCCGGGGCATCTTAACCAAATCACGCCCGAACAGGTATACCGCGTCGTGAACCTCGTCGAGCCTTCCCTGATCCGGGTCGATGCCGACGAGTGCACCTACAACCTGCACATCATCATGCGCTTCGAAATCGAGCAGGCACTCATCGAGGGAAAAATGAAGGTGGCCGACATTCCCGAAGCCTGGAACGAAAAAATGAAGCGATACCTTTGCGTGGACGTCCCGGACGACGCGCGCGGATGCCTGCAGGACGTGCACTGGGCCCATGCCGCGATGGGCTATTTCCCCAGCTACGCCCTCGGCAACCTGTACGCCTCGCAGATCTTCGAGATAGTCCAGCGCGACATACCGAACCTCTGGGAAGCAGTCGAGGAAGCCGATTTCGAGCCCTTGCGCGACTGGCTGCGCGAGCATATACATAAGCACGGGCGCAGAAAAACCGCAACACAGTTCGTGCGCGACATCTCCGGAAAACAGCCCTCTTCGGAGCCATACCTGAAGTATCTCGAAACGAAATACAGCAAATTGTACGGCCTTTGAGCCGGAAACCGGCAGCGGTTAGTGTGGGTTACAATCTGCGGACGGGTCGGATCAGTTGTACCTTCCCCGGATGCCATTGAGGCGGATTCGCAGAAGGTCCGTAAACATGGATACAGAATCGCCGATGAGGGCTACGCGGCTGTTGGGGGAATTGATCCATCGGACGGGAATTTCGGCCACGTTGAGGTTGTGGAGGCGGGCGATATAAAGGAGCTCCGAGTCGAAACCGAACCGGTCGATGGTTTGCCGGGGGAAGACCCGTTCGGCGGCTTCGGCGCTAAAGACTTTGAACCCGCACTGGGTATCGATGAAAGTGTTGCCGAGTAGGATGCGGGTGAAGCGGTTGAAGGTTCGGCCCATCAACTCGCGCAGGCGGCTTTGGTGTACTTCAACCTGGCTGCCGGGACTTGACCGTGAGCCGATAACAACATCGGCCCCGTTTTCGAGCGGCGGCCAGATTTTGTCGATCTCGGTCGCCGGCGTCGAGCCGTCGGCGTCGTAGAAGAGACGGTATTGACCGGAGGCCGCGGTCATGCCCTGTTTAACGGCATAGCCCTTACCGCGGTTTCGCTCGTAGGCGAGGACGCGCGCGCCGGGAAAATTCTGGCGGACAAACTCGGCGGTGCCGTCGTCGCTGCCATCGTCGACGACGATGATCTCGGAATTGTAGTCCTGCCCGGCGAGGTACTCGGTGCACTGGTTCAGCGTTTCGCCGATGCGATTGCTTTCGTTATACGCGGGTATGACAAGCGAGAGACGTACAGAGGGAGGGCTGTATTTTTTCTCGTCGTTTAAGCCCTTTATGTCCCTTTTTTGATTCTCGCTCACTCGAATTTGAACTTCTCGCCGAGGTAAGTTTTTCTGGCCACGGGATTTTCGGCGATTTCTCTGGGAGTTCCCGCGGCCATGACTTCGCCGTCGCTGAGGATGTAGGCCCGATCGGTGATCTGAAGGGTTTCCCTGACGTTGTGGTCCGTAATGAGCACGCCGATTCCCCGCACTTTGAGCCCGGCCACGATTTCCTGCAGGTCGGCGACCGCAATCGGGTCGATCCCGGCGAACGGCTCATCGAGCAGGAACACCCGCGGTTCGGTGACGAGCGCACGGCATATCTCGGTTCTGCGCCGTTCGCCGCCGGACAGCGTGTAGGCCGGATTGTCGGCGAGGTGGGCGATGCCGAGTTCCTGCATGAGCGCGTCGGCGCGGGCGCGGCGTTGGGCTTTCGTCAGCGGGTGATACTCGAGTATGGCCAGCAGGTTCTGGCGCACGGTAAGTTGCCGGAACACCGACGCCTCCTGAGGCAGATACGCAATTCCGCGGCGGGCGCGCAGGTACATCGGCAACCGGGTCACATCTTTGCCGTCGAACCAGATCTGGCCGGCGTTCGGCCGCAGCAGGCCCACCACCATGTTGAACGATGTGGTCTTGCCGGCACCGTTGGGCCCGAGCAACCCCACGATCTCGCCGGCTGCGAGGTCAATCGACACGTTGCGAACCACCGTGCGGCGCTTGAACTGTTTGTACAGTCCCTGTGTGCTCAAAAGCGGTTGCGATGATTCGGGCAAAACTACTCCTTGTTCGGCTGCTCTACCGATGCGCTATTCAATCGGCCGATTCGCTATTCAATCGGCCGATTGCGCCCGCTGTGCAATCATGCCGGGATACGCGGCCTCGAGCAGCGCGCGGTTGGCTTGCGTGATATCCTTCGGGGCCGGGTTCTGTTTTTCGAGCAGGTCGCGTGTCTGCTGGCCGATATTGATGCCTTGCCAGGCGGCTTCGTCGTAGAACTTCGGGCTTTCCAGCACGCGGTTGATCTGCTTAACCAGCGCCTCCTTGTTTTCCGCCAGCGTCTGGACGGGCACGGACATGATCATTTTCTGTGCGCTCTGATCGAGCTGGCTGACCACCTGTTTTCCGGGCGAAGGCGGCTCGGCGGCTTCGGCTTTGACTTTCGTAAGCAGGCCCGGCCAGTCCAGCACGTCTTTTTCGGTCAGCAGCGAGGGGTCTTTCGCGGCGGCAACGCCGCCAAATCCCGCTCCGTTGAGATCCCATGTCGGCACCACGACGCCGTGCACCTCGAAGGTTCTGTCGGCCATGTTTACAACAATCCGCTGTCCACGCGCTTCCTGGCCGCCGGGCTTCTTGATGACCGGATCGCCGGTAAAAACCAGCAATCCTTTTTCCATGTCCCACTCGGCTTTCTCGGATTCGACGTGCACCTCGGGGTGATCAACCACTACCCGCCCCGTCAGCACCATGCTTTCGCACTCGCCACCGGATGGCCAGACAAAGCGGATCTCATTCGCGCTGATCGGCAGGCGTTGCTTCGGATCCTTGCTCGAAAACAGCACGATGCGCGCACCGCCGGAAAGCGACTCGATGGTGCTGTCAAATCCGCCCGTCAGAAGCCCCGCGTCGATTTGCAGCCGGTCGTACTCTGCTTCGGCAGCGGCGCCGCCTTCGGATGTGTCCTGCGCTAAAGCACCCAACGCCGCGGCAAGCGCAAAAAAGAATATGACCGCGGCCCATGCCTTCTTCATTGTTGAACCCTTTCCAGCCGAAACGTTCCCGTCACGTCAGTAAGCACCATCTGTTTCTCTTTATGGTAAAGCCGAACGCTGGACGCCTTCAACTCCGAATCGGGCGAATGGATACTGACGGGGTTGTCGCTTTTGCCGAGCCCCTCTTCGTTTAACCATTCGAAATCCTGCAGTTCCAGCTTCATATCGCCAATCTGAGCGACCACGCCATTTTTGAGGTAAGCCGACTTCGCCTCCTGGTACATTCCGCCGCCGGCCGTGAGATACATGTCCTGCATTTGGTCGTCTCTGCCGTAGATGACCGCGTGCCCGTTCTCAAAACTATAGATATTCTCCTCGGCAAGGCTGAATGAATCGACATGCAGCCAAAACCGCGGCCGGCGGGCGGGCCCCGATGTGGGATCGCCGTCGAACAGCCTGAAATCCGCGCCCCGGCCTTCCATGCCTTCAATGTTCGCGGACCGGTTGCCGCCGGCATGTGCGTCGGCAGGCGGCGGAGCGGTTGCGCGGCCGTTGAACCCTTTGCCGCAGCCGGCCGCGGCCAGTACGGTCACGCCAAGAATCAGGGCTTTCGCTGCGGTTGCCTTCACGCCGGGCCTCGTTCGTTTCTGCGGTAAACGGCCGTTAACCCCTTAAGGGTGAGGAGCGGGTCTACGATCGTGATGGTTTTCGAGATAGAAGCGATGAGTTCGGCCAGACCGCCCGTCGCCACGACGTTGGGCTGAGTTTTCATCTCGCCGGCAAACCGGGCGACAACACCATCGACCAGGTCGGCATAGCCGTAGGTGAGCCCGGAACGGATGCTGTCTACGGTGTTCCGGCCGATGACGTTGGGCGGCTTGCTGATATCGACCCTCGGCAGTTTTGCGCATTTCTCGAAGAGCGCGTCGGCGGCGACCTGCAAACCCGGCACGATGACGCCACCGCGGTACTCGTGATTTGCGGTTACGGCATCGAACGTGGTTGCCGTGCCGAAATCCACCACGACCGCCGGCCCGCCATAGGTTTCAACCGCGGCCACGGCGTTGACGATGCGGTCGGCGCCGATCTCCTTGGGATTGTCGAACTGCAGCACCAGCCCCGTCTTCACGCCCGGCCCCACCATCACTGCGTCCACCTTGAAAACGGTCTGGCTCACCCGCTGCAGGGCGTTGTCCAACTGCGGAACCACGCTCGATATGCAGCATCCGCGCACCTTGCGGAGATCATACCCTTCCTGCTGGAACAGCAGGCCCAGCAAAAACCGCAACTCGTCGCTGGTCCGGTAGTTGCCGGTGATAACGCGCCAATGGGCCAGGAGCTTCTCGCCCTCGAACAGGCCCAGCACGGTGTTCGTGTTTCCGACGTCCATTACGAGCAGCATCGGCAGCACTTCCATTTGGGGTTGGGAGCAGCCCATTCCCGCATAGTATGGCACATCATACGGTGTTCCGCACTTCTCTTAAAGGTTTTCCACGAGCAGCGACATGTCGACCGACGGCGCCGAATGCGTCAGCGCGCCCACCGAAATCACGTGAACGCCCGTTTCGGCCATCGCCCGGGCCCGTTCAAGCGTGGCGTTCCCGCTGGCTTCGATGACGACGCTTTTTCCGCGGGCTTTTTTCACCGCCTTGCGCATATCTTCCAAGCTCATGTTGTCGAGCATGATAGCATCCGCGCCGGCTTCGACCGCTTCCTCGAACTCTTTAAGGTTGGTGACCTCGACCTCGATCTTCATGAGGTGATGCGCGCCGCCGGTCGCGTTCTGGACGGCTTGGCGGATGCCACCGGCCGCGGCGATGTGGTTTTCCTTTATGACCACCCCATTAAACAGGGTGTGGCGGTGGTTTTTCCCGCCGCCGTGAACCACGGCGCGCTTCTCAAGCCGGCGGAGCATCGGCATGGTCTTGCGCGTGTCGCAAATGACCACGCCGGTTCCGGCTACGGCCTCGACGTACTTTGCCGTCAACGACGCGACGCCAGAAAGATGCTGAATAAAGTTCATGGCCGTCCGTTCGGCCGTGAGGATTGCCCGGCTGTTCCCGGCAAACGTGGCGATATCATCGCCGTTGCAGAACCTGTCGCCGTCGGACAGCGAATCCCAGTCGACAATGTCGGCGGTTAAGGCGTCGAAAACCAGCCGGAATACCTCGATACCGCTCAAAACGCCCTTTTCCTTGGCCACGAGCCGGACCCGGCAACGGGCATCGGCCGGAACGGTTCGCGTGGTCGTAATGTCCTCTTGGCCGATATCTTCTTCCAAAGCCGTGCGAACCAACTGCTCGAATGTCGCCGTCAACAAGGTGCAACCCTCCCAAAAGAAATGACGCATATTACCATAAATGCCCGCCCGATGCGACTTGCACAGCCCAGGCGCGCTTTCCCGCTAACTCTGCTCCAGTACGCTTCTTACCGTGTCAATCATGGCCTGGCGCGCTACCGTCACCTGCGAAACCCGGCCCGCACGCTTGTATTCGGCGTGGTCGGCGATGTCTTCGCGCTCTTTTTTACCGGCCCAAAGGTCTTTTACCGAAACTTCGCCTCTCGCCAACTCGTCTTCACCCAAGATGACCGCGACCGGAATTTCGTTCTGGTCGGCGTGGCTTAACTGCTTCTTAAGACTCATCTTACGCCCGAAATACGCCTCCGTGCGGAGGCCCGCGGCGCGCAGTTCCGCCGCAACCTTAAGCGTTTCGCTCCTGGGTACCTTGCCCATCGTCACCACAAGCACCTGCACGGTTGACTTCGGCTTGGGGATCAGGCCGAGATGCGTGAGCGCCGAGGTGAGCCGGTCCAAACCCACCGCCATACCCGTGGCCGGGATATTCTGGTCCAAGAACCGCGATACCAACTGGTTATACCGCCCGCCGCCCATCACCGAACCGAACTCCGGGGCGTCGGTCAATACGGCTTCAAACACGGGGCCGGTGTAGTAGTCGAGCCCCCGGGCCAGGCTCGGCACGAAACGGACATGCCGTTCGGGCAGGCCCAGCGCCGCAAGGTCTTCGGCGAGTTCCTCGAGTTCGTGCAGAGCGGCGTTTGCGGCTTCTCCGGGGGGTAGAACACCCCGTAGCGTGTCTACGACACCGGCCCGCGTGTCGGCTTGTACGGCGATAAAGTCAAGGATCTTCTGCACGGTTTCCGGCGTCAGACCGACCCCCGGTATCGGGTCGCCCGACTCGTCGACCCGGCCCGGGCCGAGTTCGAGCCGCACGTTTTCAAGCCCAACCTTCGCCAGCTTGTCGACGACGCGCAGCACGTGTTTCTGGACCGCCTCTTCGGCGATGCCGCAGCCTTCAAGCAGCGAATCCATCAGCAAGCGGGTGTTTACGTAGACCTCGTAGTTTTCCACGCCGAGCGTGTCGAGTATCTCGCACATGATGGCAATGATTTCGGCATCCACGGCCACATTTTCCGAGCCCGCGGCATCGATGTCGAGCTGCGTGAACTGCCGGAACCGGCCTGGCCCGGGCTTGTTGACCCGCCACACCGGGCCGGAGGCGTAACGCCGGAACGGCGCCTTCAAACGGTCGGGGTACTGCGCCAGCAGCCGGGCGAATCCCACAGTCAGGTCGTATCGCAGGGCCACGGCCTCGCCTTCAGGCGTCTCGAGCGTAAACAGCTCTTTGTTCGTCTCGTCGCCGCCCGTGCCTAAAAGGGTCTCGAGGTATTCGAGGGCGGGCGTGTCCAGCGGCAGGTAGCCGTACTTCTCGTAGATGCCCTCGATGACGGCAATCACGGCCTTCCGCGGCAGGTACTCCTGCGGGAGAAGGTCTTGGAAGCCCTTCAGCGTTTTCGGTTCGACCAGGTTTTTCTCGTCAGGCATGGCGGTTCCTTACTGAAAATCAAGATTGTAGGCCAAAGTTTACCTCAAACCGGCTCCAAAACGGAAGTTTTCCACCATCAAACGCGGGAAGCGCGCAGGAAAATCGCCAACGGTGTCCTCGCCGCCAGTCTTGAGATCGTATAAAATATAGCAAGAGGTTCCATAGTCCTGTAAACAACCTCGGGGAATCCCGCATAATGCATATTTTTGACAGCTTGCTCCTTTGTGCCACGATGATCGTCTATCCAGCCATGTTCGTCGCCCTTTCCACTACGGCCGCGCCAGCGGCCCAGGCAGCCGGATTAATCACCGCCCAAGCCGAGCCGGCCCCGCCCGCGCCGGAACCCGCGAGCCAGCCGGCTGAAAAGAAGATCGATCTTGAAGATATGATGGTCGAGTTGGCGGAGTTGCGGGCGCAGGTGTTGGAAATGCAACAGACACTCGACACGTGGTTCGAGACCACGCTGGGCGAGCTTAAGGCGGAGAACGAGGCGTTGCGCCGTGAGTTGCGCGAACTGTACAGGAAAACGGGAGGCGCCGCGCCGGCGGTCCCGGCCCCCCAAAGCGGCCTGTTGCAGGACGTGCTGGCCGAGCCTGAACTGGTCGATGGCGGCCAGGCAAAACCCGCCGCGCCACAGGTTGATCCCGAAGTGGCAAAGGCCGTGGAAGATAACGGCTATCTCACGGTAACGGAGTGGGGCTTATCGCCGGAAGAATCGAAGAATTCGGACCCGCCGCGGGCTTCACTCAAGGGCCTGATAGGGGTTGTTCTGCCGGGTATGTCGAATGATGAACTAGAGGCGTTGGGCAGGCAGTTGCGAAACGAGGCGGATGGGTACGACAACATCAATATCGAAATCTTTGACGACCGCGCCGCCGCCCAGGCTTACAAGGAAGGGCAGTCCGTTGACCCGGAGCACCGGGTGCTATCGGTTTCGCGGTACGAAGCTTCAGGCCGGGATGTGATTCTTTTGATGACCGGGGAGGAAGCGGTCGAGGTGCCTCGGGAAGCGAAGGAATAGCGGCCTTTGGAGGGGAACTCCCACCACCACCACCTCCCCGTCGCGCGGGAGCGCGACGGCCACCAAAGCAAACGCCGCGCAGGAGCGCGACGGTAACCAAACCCGTTAAATGCGGCCTTATTTCATGACGTGGATGTCGGGCCAGTTTCGGCCTTTTTCTTCGTAGTCCATTCCGTATCCGACGACGAATTGGTTTTCGATGGCGAAACCAGTGTAGCGGGGGTGGATTTCGGTGGTTCGGCGCGCGGGTTTGTCGAGGAGCGTGCAAATATCGAGGCTTGCGGGGTCCTGCGCGGCGAGGTATTCGACGATGCTGTTGGCGGTGATGCCGGTGTCGACAATATCCTCGATTATGAGAACATGGCGCCCCGTGACGGGCCGTTCAGGCAGCATCAGAAATTCACAGCACCCGCGGCTCCGGGTTTGGCAGTAGCTCCGGGCGCGGATGAACTCCAGGCCCGCCGGGACGGTCAACCGCCGCATCAGATCGGAGGCGAAAATCAGGCTGCCTTTCAGCACGGCGATCAAAAGAAGCTCTTTTCCCGCATAATCGGCCGAAATTTCGCCGGCCAGGGTTTCAACCTTCTTCTGAATCTGCGCCGCCGTCAAGAGCGGCTCCTTCCTGAGTTCCATCGAGTACTTCGACCTCCAAGAAGCGTTTCGTCGAGTCTTTCACGGCGGCCTGGCGGCTGATCGCGCCGTTCACGACCCACAGGATCTTGCCCCCGCCAACGAGCAGGATCCGAGCATCCCGCTCGAACGCCGGCACGCGCATGTCAATGAAGTAGTTCCGCAGCTTCTTCGTGCCTTGCATGCCGAGAGGCTGGAAAGAATCGCCGGGCCGCCGGTTTCTCACGGCTAAGTCCGGTCCGGCCGCGTCGGCGTCGAATACTTGCCGGTCTGACGAGCAATACGCGGCCAGATTTGCGGCGGGCCGCTGGTCAAGCAGTCTGGTGCGGATGAACTTTCCCATCGCCGCCGTAACGCCCGGCAAGCGCAACGGCGTTTCAGCCCACGCTTGCTGTTCGCGGACGGGTTCCGCGCGGAGCCGGCCGTTCTGCAGCAGGATGCCCGCCCCGAGGTCGAACCGTTCGCCCGTCTGGCCACCCACCAAAAAATCCGCCGCCGCCACAACCCGTTCAAACGGCATGTCTTTAATTCCCAGCAGGCGGGCCAACCGCACTACGATCCGCCGCTGGAGCGCCTCGGGCTGCTCGTAAAACCGCCGCCGGTTAACAGCATCGTCCGACACGCAGCGGCCGAACGCCCGCTCGGCAAGGTGGTCGAGCAATGCGGCGTCGCCCCATTGGGCCTCGGCGAAACGCAACAGGGCCTGGCGCACCCGCGGGTTGTACTCGCGCTCGAGCAACGGCAGAAGTTCGTGACGGATCCTGTTGCGCGCGTACCGGACGTCGACGTTCGTAACGTCTTCGCGGTAAGCCAGACCTTTTTCCGCAAGCCAGGCCAGGATCTCGTTGCGCGTGGAAGCCAGCAACGGCCGAATCACGCGCGTCTCGTCCCAGACACCGACGACCGGAATGCCCGCGGCGCCGGCGGGGGTTGTTCCGCGGATGAGACGCATCAGCACGGTTTCGGCATTGTCGTCGGCGTGATGGCCGGTTGCGACGGCTTTGCAGCCGCGTGAAGAGGCCGTGCGGCTGAAAAAATCGTACCGCACCGAGCGGGCATACTCCTCGAACGATTTGCCGGTCCCTTGCGCTTCCTGTTCTACCGGGCGCGACTCGATATGAAACGGCAAATTCAACCGCTTGGCGGTTTCCGCGACAAACGCGGCGTCCCGCGCGCTCTCTCCGCCGCGTGTTTGGTGGTCGAAATGGGCCACTTCGAGTTTGTATCCCAGTTCCCGGAGAACGTACAACAGGCACATTGAATCCGCGCCGCCTGAAACGGCCGCCAGAATGCGCATGCGTTCAGGCGCCATGCCGTATGTCTTGATGAAAAGGCCAACCCTGGCCACAAAGATTTCCGATTCGTTCGCCATATTGACTCCCAGCCATCAAGCTAGCATGTTACTGAATCGGAAACAATGAACTCGAACGCTTTGTTTGATTAGAAATGGACATGAGAAGACAGGCAGGCCGCAAGGCTTTTCAGAGAGGTAACGTATGGAGACAGCAATGTTCGGGGCGGGATGTTTTTGGGGCGTGGAAGAGGCGTTCCGGCGCGTAAAAGGCGTTGTGTCGACGGAGGTCGGCTACTCAGGCGGGTTCGCCGAAAGCCCCACGTACAAGGAAGTATGTTCCGGAAACACGGGCCACGCCGAGGTGGTCAGGGTCGAGTACGATCCGGCCGAGGTTTCCTACCACAACCTGCTATCGGTGTTTTGGAAAATTCACGACCCCACGACGCCGAACCGCCAGGGGCCGGACGTCGGCGAGCAATACCGCTCGGTCATTTTCTACGCCAACGAAGATCAGCGGCGAGCGGCCGTTGCGTCAAAAGAAGAGCTGGAAAAGTCCGGCCGGTTCCGGAATCCCGTCGTCACCGCCATTGAACCGGCGGGGCCGTTTTACCGGGCCGAAGAGTACCACCAGCGCTACGTCGAAAAACACGGCATGCGGGGCTGCCATATACCCTGACTGGAGACTCCCTTAAAATCCAGAATTCAGGATACTTTCTCTGCCGTGCAAAAGAGTCTCTGTTGGCGGCGGCTGTAGGTGATGTGCGTGAAGCCGCCGTTGTGGAGAAACCCCGTAAGCCGGTCGGTTGTGATTGGATTGTATTCGACCGATTCAACTTCAGTTTCCACGTTTCCGTCCTGGTGCTGAATCAGAAAAACTACGCTCACCCGAACGGTCTTTTCCCCGTAGGTAAAGACGTACAGGATGGTCACATGCTCAAGCCCTTCCTCGACGTTCACCCGGAACGGAATGTAACGTGGCCGGTCCTGCAGGAGCTGATCGTAATACCGCATCTCAATTACCAGCAGGCCGCCGGGCCGGAGCACATCGTGCATGTTGGACAGCGCCAGGACCACGTCGTCGTCCGTGGCAAGGTGGGGCAGGACGTTTCCCATGCAGATCACCGCGTCGAACGGCCCCGTGACGCGCCGGCTCAACTCGCGCACGTCCGATTCCACAACCGTCAGTCTTACCCCCGCGGCCTCCGCATTTTGCCAGCACCGTTCCAGCATGTCCGGGCTGAGGTCGCTGGCGGTAACGCGAAACTTTGCCCGCGCAAGCGGGATTGCCTGCACGCCCGTACCGCATGCGCAGTCGAGCACCGTTTTGATCTGGCGCGATCGGAGCAGCGGGACCAGGTCGTGCATCTGTTCCTCGACCATTTCGTCCCAAACAAACCAGTCGTAATGTCTCGCGAGGGCCTGATAGTACTCTTTTGGCTGTCTTGCCACGGGCCGGCCCTTCCGTAAAAGAACGGCGCCGCCTCAGCACGGGTCGAGGCGGCGCCGCGGCTTCTACTTAACAAGCCGGAGCCGGCCGATGTTTCTTAACCAATACCACGGCCCACCATCGCGTTCAACACCGTAACGGGATGCTGGTCGTTCGGATAACGCAGCCATTCAACGTGGCCGTCCATGAAAAGCACGTTGCAGCCGCCGGGCATATGGCTGAAATCGTCGTCCTCGTCGATCTGGTCCCACATAACCGGTAGTTCGCTTTGCGCCTGGGCGCTGCCCGCGGGGTTGTTGATGTCAGTAATCAGGAACCGCTCGATGCCCTCGCGCAGACGGTAAACCGTGTCGCCCCCGCCATTGCCGCGAACTTCAAACGTCTTGCCGGACAGCGATTCGTATCTCGCAATTTCGTCGCCAAAATACGCGCTTGCAGCCGCTGCAAGCGCGGCGAGGTCAACGTTGCGGTCCTTATCAACTTCAGCCCTGTACCAGGACCAGTCGCCGCCGCCGGTTAATTCTGCCATCAGCACGTCGCCCACACCGGTGAACCACACAAGTTCGTCCTCGGCCGCGTAGCCGTAGTAGACGTAGCTGCGGTCTTCGAACTTGGTCGGATCAAGGCCACCGCCCGTACACCAGCCGCCGCCCGGGCACTCAATCCACTGTTCCGCGCTAGTCGTGGCGTCCGACGGGCAGAAGTAAACGTTCATGTCGGACAAGTACTCCGGATAAAGCGTCTCGCCCGCCGGCGCGGCGACCCACCCGCCGGCGTCCGGTTCGTCGGTGTTGGCTTCCGTGCCCATGGGGGGTAATTTTTCGCCTTTGGACTCGTTCGCGTACATTTTGTAGACGAGACCCCACTGTTTGAGGTTGTTCTGGCATGACGCCCTCCGCGCCGCTTCACGCGCACGCGCAAGAGCAGGCAAAAGAATCGCCGCCAGAATGCCGATAATAGCGATTACTACAAGAAGTTCGATCAGTGTGAAACCCGCATGATTTTTCATATCCACTCCTTTCTCCTCGCCCCTGCCGGAGCTCCCGCGCTCTCCCCGGCACAGGCTCCAAATGTAATTAAGAATGTAAATTGTCAAACTCAGAATAGCACTTTTGCCTAAAAATGCAACCGTTTTCTTCTGCCAAATCAGCCTGATGAAAACACGATTAATCTCTTTTTCCGCCGATAAGGGCGATTGTCGCTTGGCCACAAAATAATTGTCATCGCAATTTCTTTGACTAAAAATGGAATAAATCGCCCCGGTTTTGGCTAGAATACTTACAGGAGCCTCTTTTGATGAACCAGAGCTTTTCCTTGCCGCTGTTTGACCTCGTAACATGCATGGCCGGCGCGGTCGATTTGATCAGCCCGCTTGTCGCCAACCACCACATGCGTGTGGCGAGCGTTGCCACGGCGATAGCCGAACGGCTGGAGTGGCCGCGGGAGGTGCAAACGGATGTGCTGCTCGCGGGTGCGTTGCACGACGTGGGCGGGTTCTCCAACAGTGAGCGGGCGGACCTGATGCAGTTCGAGGTTGAGCGCCCGCACCGCCACGGGCTCGCAGGCTACGCGCTTCTGAAAGGCTTCGAACCGTTTGCCCGGCCCGCATCCTTCGTGCGTCACCACCACGTGCCGTGGAACGAGGGGCGGGGAGTGGAATTCGAGGGCGGACAGGTGGATCCGGCGAGCCACGTGCTGCATCTGGCCGACCGCATCAGCGTGCTGATTCAGGCCAGGGAACCCACCCTCGCGCAAGTCGACGGCATCCGCGAAAGAATTCAGCAGCAAACCCCGGCCCGGTTTGTGCCCGAACAGGTTGAAGCATTTCTGAACCTTTCGGAGCGCGATTCGTTCTGGCTTGACGCGGTCTCGCCGATGGCGGGCCAGATTCTCGCGCGGCGCGCGGACCTGCCCCGGCTCACGCTTGACCTGCTTGGGCTGCGCGCCATGGCCGACCTGTTCCGGAAGCTGATCGACTTCCGCAGCCGGTTCACCGCGCGGCACTCGCGGGGTGTGGCGGCGGCGGCCGCCGCCCTCGCCCACACCGCCGGTTTTGAAGACGGCGATGTCCGGCTAATGGAAATTGCGGGCCTGTTTCACGACGTGGGGAAACTCGCCATCCCCAGCGAAATCCTGGAAAAAGCCGGCCGCTTAACCGCCTACGAGTACGACGTCATCCGCAGCCATGCCTGGCACTCGTATCGCATCCTCGAATGCGCCCCCGCCCTCCACACCGTCCGGGACTGGGGCGCGTTGCACCAGGAACGGCTCGACGGGTCGGGCTATCCGTTCGGTCTTAAAGGCGACCAGATGCCGTTCGGGGCGCGCATCATGGCGATCGCCGACGTCTTTACCGCACTCGCCGAGGACCGCCCCTACCGCGACGCATTGCCCCGCGATGAGGTGGTGGGTTACCTGGAAAAGCTTTCGGGGACAGGAAAGATCGATGGCGACATCGTTCAACTCCTGGCGCGCCACTATGAGGAAGTAGACCTGGCGCGCGCCGAAGTCCAGGCCGAGTCCGAGCGGGAATTTCAGGAGTTCGTGGAAGAAGTCGGGTAGATGGGGGCGTGACGTGGAGCACTATCTCCTCCATCACCGCCTGGTCGCGCGGGAGCGCGAAAAAAACATAATGCGTTAAAACGCCACAAACCTCTTATTTCCAGGGCTGGCCCACGTTTTCGGCCAGGAAAGTCTCCACGAGATTAGGGTCGAAATGTTTGCCTTGCTCGCTACGGATGTACTCGAGCGCCTCTTCCTGTGAACTGTAGCCTTTGCGGTACAAGCGCGGGCTTGTCATGGCGCAATAGACGTCGATGATCTTCAATGCCTTGGCCAGCAGCGGAATGGCGTCGCCTTCAAGGCCATCGGGATAGCCGTCGCCATCGAACGACTCGTGGTGCATGCTGATCACCTCGGCAATATCGCGCAGGGCGCCGGTTTTTTCGGCAATTTCGCCGCCCAGATGCGGGTGTTTCTGAATAAACAGCCACTCGTCGTAATCCAGCAGGCCTTCTTTCAACAAGACGGAATTAGGCACGGCGTTTTTACCGATGTCGCGGAGCAAGGCCGCCCGCTCCAGCACGAGCTGGTCGTCCCGGCTCAGGCCGAGCGCAACGGCAAACCGCGTGGCGTGGTCCGCCACCCTGCGGCTGCTTCCCAAAGGGAGGCCTTCACGCGAATCCAGCGCGTCCGCAAGAAGATACAACAATTCTTGCTGCTGGGCGGCGGCAGCTACGGCATGCTTGAAAGACGCGGCGGAATCCTTGGCCATGGCCAGTGCCGCGGCCGTTCCCGGGGGGAACTTAGCGGACGGTTTCAGCGGGACCAACGTGACGCCCTCTTTTTCCGCCGCGACCACTGCCGAGTTATCGATCTTCTTGCTTTCCGAAATCACCGCCAGCCGTGTAAGCATATTCCCTCCCACTTCGTTGTCCGGCGTTTATTGCATTTCGCCGGCTGACTCATAATAGTTTTGCAGTGCTTCCTGAATTGCGCCCGCGGCCGCTACAACCGGGTCCACCCTTCGGCCTGTTTCCAGCTCGATGTCTTCGATTGCCGCCAGATCGAACGGATTGGCCATGGCCAGCACCAGCCGCGTCGGTGAGACCGCTACCGGCACACAGGCATGCTTGATGGCCGTCTGCGGTTTGACGGCGCGCGTGGCGGCGGCATCGGTTACCGGCGTTTTCAACTGGACGTACGCCAAGCCCAGTTGGCGCGCCAGAATACGGGCCACGATTTCTTCGCTGGTCACGCCGTTCTCAACCAGTATCGCGCCGAGCCGGCGATGCGGCGATTCGGTCTGTTCATTCAGCGCCGACCGAAGTTGCTCTTCCGTAACCAGGCCGAGTTCCAGCAGTATCTCGCCCAGGCGCCGCCGCCGGCCTTCGGCGTCGAACACTTCGACCGGCGCGGCCGCATGACCCTCCGGCGGGGAAACCGGGCCGCTCAATGTGGCATTGGCCCTGCGGAGAAGATCAACTTCGGCGCGAAGCGCAACAATCTCCTGGTGGGCCTCGTCCCGGTCACGCAACGCTTGCGCGAGCCGTTGGGTGAGGTTGCCGTCGGCCGCGATTTCCTTGTGTTCGGCGATTTCCTGTTCGAGTTGTAACGCCTTTGTCTGCGCGGCCTCGAGCATGGCTTCGAGTTGAGCGGCACGCGCCGCGTACTTTGCAGGTTCGACTTCGGGCGCGAACTGTGCCCGCGGCAGGAGTTCGGCCTGCCGGTTCAGTGCGTCCAGTTCATTATCCAGGGCGCCACGCATTTGGGCGATTTCCATGTCCCACGTATGCAGTGCCACCTCGAGCCGCTCAAGTATGTCGTCATGTGGCGAAGCCATCGGAGTCCCCTTTTTCCCAATCACACTATAACCCAACTCGGCATTGTTGCGCCAGCGCATTCGGCCGCGCGTGCAGCCCGGTTTTTCTTGATTGCCGGCCGTGACGCAACGGGGGGGCGCTCGTTTGCAGTAGGAATGTTTTTTTGCGGCAAGGCGTTTATCCTGCGAGAGGCGCTAATAGCGCCTATAGCCATGTGGAGGAGCACCAGAAAAGCCGGGAGAGGGGCTTTTTTGCACGGTCACAGTAACTTTACTGGTGCAAAGGCAACAGGAGGGAGAAAATGAAGAATATCTTTGAAGATATTGGCATTGCCGACCCGGGCGAGTGGTGGTTCTGGCTTCTCTTGCCCATCACGGGCCCATTGTGGCTTATCGGCGAGCTCCTTGAGCTTTTAGGGATTGACTAAACTCCAAAACTGCCGATTCGGCAACAGTCTTAAGGCCGGCCGGAAGGGGTAAAAAGCTCGTTCCGGCTGGCCGATCTATAAACCAGCGGCCGCCACGCCCGCAGAAGAGGCGTAACCCGTTGGGAGGGGGAACTTTGCGCCATCAGAGGGGATTAACCTTTCATATAAAGTCCTGGTGTATCCATTCGGAGCCCGGCTTTTGGAAAGTTGTATAGCTGAAAGGGTGTGAAATACAATCTCCGGCTGATGGGCAATTGTATCCGCCACACATATCTTGCAGTTCTGGCCGCAACGGCCTTTGTTGTCTGTACGGCAACGCACGCTCAAGGTGCGCCCGTTTGCATCGAGATCGCCCCCGAGCATCCCCTGCTCATGTTCCACTGTCCGCCTGCAGTGGAAACCGATGCCATAGCTTATTCCCAAGCCGTTATCGAAGCCTGGAATTCGCTGCCCGAAGATTTGCGCCCGTACTCCACGCTCCGGGTGGATGCCGTCGGCGCCGGCAGCGAGGAAAGAGACCTCTGGTTCCGCGAGCTTCTCTTGCCGTTGCAGGACGCCAACGTGCCCGTAATCCTGCGCGTGGGCGGTCCGGGAGTGCGCGCGTTGCACCCGGTGGGGCATGTGGCTTCGCTGTTGGATTCATTCTCGTGCGTCAAAGGCGTGGAAGCAGCCTCCCTTCCTTTCGAGGAGTACGCCGCGTTCGAGCCCGGTAATTCTTTGGGAACGCCCCCCGTTGTCCGGTGGCTTTGCGGCATCATTGACGCGGCGGCCGGCCACGGGCGGCTCGCTTCAGTTCCGCTCGACGGCATCCGCTGGCCGCGGGCCATGTCGAACGCGTCGTGCAATCCGTTGTACGCGAAAATTGTTGAGCATAAGGCCAACGTTGCGCCGCTGGCCGAGTACCGGGGTCCGCACTCGGTTGCACAGATTTCCGCCCTGCTTGGACTCTGGCTCGAGGGCGGCGCGGCCCAATGGGGTGTCGCCCCAAACCCGCTGTGGTATGCCGATGCCCGGTTCGTCGAACCGGGCGTGTTCGGAATCTCCGAACAGCCGCCCGCCATGCCGCCCGGCCTTTACCGGGCCATGATCGTCAACGGCGTGATGACGGGGGCCACGGTGTACTCGTTTCCCGCGGGTGACGATCTCTGGTTCGGTTCTCGCCGCTACTACTGGGACCGGATCATTTACAAGACTCTACAGTCGGTGATTTCCGGGGGGCTGATTCCACGCAAGGAGTTTGTGCTGAAAAAGATCCGCGCGGCGTATCAGCTGGCCCCCGCGGCAAATCCCGTGGATTTCCACCTTAACCTGCGCGACATCGACGGCATACTTGACAAAGGGTTTCTCATGCATGGCGCATACGGCATGGAACGCCCCGGCCAGATGCCCGAGCTCATCCTCGACACGAGCCGCCATTTTTGGGTGCCGCTCCTGTCGCCGCACGCCTCGCCCGAAGCGCTTGCCCAATTCGCCGCAGTCGTTCGCCCCGGCGAATTGGACTCGCCGCAGGCGTGGGCGGAACTCCTGGCTCCGCTTTATCCCGAAACCGACGGTGAAGGGACGGCCTTTATCACGCGGGTTGGCCGGGTGACGTTTGTCATGAACACCTGCGAAAACCGGTATGAAGAACAAACATTCCGCGTAATGGCTCCCGCGCCCGTGCGCAACTTCACCGCAGCGCGCACCCCGGAAGGCGTCCGGCTGGCATGGCCGTTCCGGGAAGGCGACCTATCGTACAAGGTCTACCGCCGTATTGAGCCCGCCACCGAATTCAACTTGCTGGCCCAAGCGCCCGAAGAACGCGTTTTTCTCGACACCACCGCCGACGCCGCACAGAATGTCGCGTACTCGATTACGGCCTTAACCAGCGAGCAGGAAATCTACGAAGGGACCGTAAACTACGGGGAGCATTTGATTATCAGCAACGTCGAGAGCCGCATCGACGAGGAAGCCACCGTTACGCCCTTGCTGGCGAGCGCGCAGTCGCACAAGATCGAGCGGCAGCCGACCGCGCCGGCAAACGTGAAGCCGTGGTGGCCCAACATGGAAGGCGTCCCCGAAGGCGCGGTAGAGGATGCCGAAGCCATCGTTCAGCAAATCGAAGCCTGGGACAAGGCGTTCGCCGCCGAAGACCTGGCCGGCCTGCTCGAGGTCTATTCCGAACATTATGAAGATCCCCAAGGCTGGAGAATCCAGTACACGCGCCGGGCGTGGAAGTGGTTTTTCGAGCACTACGATGCCTGCGCCATGCACCGCCAGATCCGCCAGTGGGATTTCAGCAAGTACGACTCCGAAAAACGCGTGGGCGTGCTGATCTACTGCCGGTTCGCCGGATATGCCGTAACCGGGCCGATGGGCCGGTTTGCCGACCTGCCCGCGTGGTTCCCCCGAACCGACAACGGCGAGGTCTGGATTTACTTTGCCAGGGAACAGGACGCCTGGCGCGTTGTCCGAACCAATCCCGCAATGCCCAACTTCAAAGACATCCTCAGCTTTTCCGCAAGCCCGTACGACAGGATTCAGTTGGGCCCGGATCTTTAGCCGGGATGTTGCCTCGGGCAGTAATTTACAGGTTTGCGACCCCTGCCGTTAACTTGCAGCACGCCACGGCCCACTGTCCGTCATCCGGCGTTGAAATGGTTGCGATTTCGCCGCCTTTGATCTTTTTCTTCTCGCCCCATTCGCCCGTTGCCGCGTTTATCCAGTGGAGAGCAAATTCACCTTTGTGCGCGGTCAAATCCAGGCCGACGCTCCCGCCGGCGGGGAAATACAGCGCGTAGACATCGCCGGGGTTTGCCGCAAGGTAGCACTCATTGTCCTCCCGCCCGCTGAGCAACTCGTTCGCCGCCGTCACGTCCCACAGCTTGACCAGCGATTCCAGCTTCCGCGCCGCCCGCACCGCCGCCAGCGCCGGCTCCAAAGCGCCCAAACCCGCGTCGGGCCGGTGAAACCGCACCCCCGCCGCGCCGCCGATCAAGTGCCGCCACCACCGTTCCAACCCGTCGCGCGAGGTGCCGTACTTGCCCCCGTCAGCACCGTACGTCTTCACCGTATTGATCGGCCGCGGCTTCTCCGCAACATACCCCCGCACCCACTGAAAATTATCCCAATGGGCCTGGCCTTTGTTGTGGTTGTTCTGCGATACGTCCAGGAACTGGTACGTCTCCGGATGGTCGTAGCTGCGTTTGTGCACGTCGTCCTTGATGTTCCAGTTGTCCCACATCTCCGTGGTACAGACGGTCTTGCCTTTCTTCTGGGCCTCTTCCCGAATATACCCGGCCCAGAACGTCCCCCAAGCCGCCTCGCCCGATGTCTCGTTGTCCATGCAGTACAGCACGTGATCGTACTCCAGCGTATGCGAGAGCATCTTGTCCACGAACCGGCGCTGGTACTTGAACAAAACCCGGTTGTTCCGCTGCTTCGGGGTCGTGAAGAAAAACGGCTGCCGGTTTTTGCCCGGATGATCCGGATACTCCGCCGCCAGCCCCGATTCCTCGCCCGTATAGTTGACGTTGTTCTTCGGGTTGTACGGATGTGGCGGCCAGTTCTGCATCGCGTAATCGAACCGGTCCCACACCTCGATCTGCACGAAAATCCCCCGCTTCTCCGTCTCGCGCAGCATCGTCTCGAACCGGTCCCAGTACGCGTCGTTCCACTGTTCGAGGTCGTACTTCCCGTCGGGCAACTGCTTATACGCGTAAACCTCCCAGCCCCGGTCCCGCCGGTCGCTCATCGTGTTGCGGATATAATTGGCCCCCGCCGCCTTCATCTTGTCCAGCTGCGGCACAATTTCCGGCCACTGAAAAAGGTTATCGTCGTCGCTCGCCCCCAGCAGAAGCACCGGCTTCCCATCGTGCTGCCAATATGACGGATTCTCCGGCCAAGGCTCGATGCCAACCGCCTCAACAGCTGCAAAAAACACGAAAACACAAGCCAGAGTTTTCATCGTGTGCCTCCGCAGGCCCGAAACGCGATTCGGGCCGGATTTGACTGCAGTATGTACCGTTGGCGCTTATCGCCCCGCTTTTTTCTTCTTTGCCACGTCCGCAAACTGCTCCGCAACAAGATTCTTCTTGATCTTGCCCGTGGGCGTCTTCGGAAAATCGTCCGCGAAACGAACGTACTGCGGGCACTTGTAAGGCGCAAGCCGTTCCCGGCACCAATCGATCACTTCTTTCTCCGTTACCGTCGCCCCGTTGGACATCTTCAGCACCGCCAGCACCTCCTGGCCCCAACGCGGTTCATCCACGCCGACTACGCATGCCTCTTCCACTCCCTCCATCTTCGACAGCACGCTCTCGACCTGGGCCGGATAAATGTTCTGACCTGCCCGGATGATCATATCCTTGAGCCGGCCCACGATATACAGGTAATTGTCCTCATCCAGCCGCCCGAGATCGCCGGTGTAAAGCCAGCCGTCCTTCAAAACCTCGGCCGTCGCCTCCGGATTCTTATAATAGCCCTTCATCACCGTCGGACCCGACACCAGGATCTGGCCCACTTCACCCGCGGCAACATCGCGCCCGTTCTCGTCCACGATCCGGATGGCCGTATTGCACAACGCCGGCCCGACCGAGTTCCACCGGATCGGATGGCTCGCGTTGGCCACGGCGCTGGCACACGTCGCCTCGCTCAGCCCGTAACCCATAATGAGCGGCCGTTTCAGCACCCGTTGCGTTGCCTGGTACGTCTCTTCGGGCATCGGCGCCGCGCCGGAAACAAAGAACCGCATGCTGCTAACGTCATACTCGCCCGCCCGAGGAAGGTTGCACAACACGTTGTAGATCGTCGGCACGGCGCTCATGATGGTCACCTTGTACTTCTCGATTAACGGAAGCACTGCCATCACGTTGAATTTCGCCATCAGAAACAGGTCGCCGCCGCACATCAGCGGGCAAAGCACCGAGACCACCTGGGCGTTGACGTGAAATACCGGCAGAATAAGCAAAAATCGGTCAAGCGTACTAAGCTCGTTGGACTTCTCCACCATCCGCGTGTTCCAAACGTAATTCTTATGCGTCAGCACCACGCCCTTCGGCATGCCCGTCGTGCCCGACGTGTAGATAAGCGCCGCGTCGCTGTCTTCCGTGGCGGCTATCGGCGGAATCTCATCCACCGGCTCGAGCAAATCCGCAAAGGGTTCCGCGCCGTCGCACGTTTCATTGCCCAAAACAAAGACCCGCTCGATTTTCGGCAGCGACTTCTTCAGCACTGGAAGCAGCGGCGCCAGCTCGGGCATCACAACTACAGTCGTGGCATCCGCGTTGTCGGCTATATAAGCAATCTCGTCCGGCTTCAATGTGGGATTAACCGGAACAATCACGGCGCCTATCCGGCCCGACCCGAAGAACAGGTACAAAAACTCCAGGCAGTTTCCCATTAGGAGAACAATCTTGTCCCCCTCGCCCACACCCCGCTTGCCCAGGTTCGCCGCCACGCGCGACGACATCTCATGCATGTGTCCGTAGCTGTACTCCCGTTCCTCGAAATGAATGTAAGTCTTCTCCCCAAGCGCTTTGCCCTGTCTTTCCATTAGTTCGGTAATCGTCACGACACAGTTCTCCTGTTGTTTGGCGTTCCCGAGCTCTGGCGAAAGACACAACCGCGCTTCTCAGCGCAGAACGTCAGGCGCACCGCAGTCCCATACGCTGGTGCAAAAGGAGCGGGGGCCATTCAACCGAACAGCCCCGCCGTGGAAAGCAAGAAGCCAGGCTCAACCGGCGCCCAGCTGACTGATCATGTCCATCATAGGCATGAACACCGCCAACATCAATAAAATCACGATCACGCCGAGGAAGACCGTCAAGATCGGCTGCAACGCCTCGCCAAGCGTCGATATGCTGATATTGACCTCCTCCTCGTACGTGTCCGCGATCTGTTCGGCGATGCTGTCTAAACGTCCCGATTCCTCACCCGTAACAAGCATGTCCGTCACCACCGGCGGCACAATGTCCGAAGCCTCGCGCAACGGTTCTTCGAGGCCCCCGCCCCGTTCAACCGAGTCCCGAACCGACTGCAACGTCTGCGAAAAAGCCCGGTTGTGAATCGCGTTGCGCACCAACTCCAGCGTCGACATCATCGAAAGCCCGCTCTTGAGCAGAAGCGAAAGCGTGCGCGAAAACTCCACGATCGAGTTCTTCGTCAGGATCGGCCCCATAATGGGGATCTTCAACTTGATCCGGTCGGCCGTGATCCGGCGCAACGGGTTCTGCACGTACCAAACCTTGTACAGAATCACCAGGCCGATGACGGCCAACACCGGAACCCACCAGAAAAGCGCTATTGCATTTGCCGCACCCATGAAGGCCCGCGACAACGCCGGGATCTGGACATCGAACTTGCTGAAAAACTCCTCGAACTGCGGCACCACCACCATCGCTATGAACATCACCACCGCAAAACACGCGAACAGCAGAATGAACGGATAGAACATCGCGCCGCGAATCCGCTTCCGCAACATCTCCCGCCGCTCGCGGTAACTCACGATCCGCTGGAGCACCGGTGCAAGCGTGCCGCTCGCCTCGCTCGCCTTGATCAGGTTCACGAACACCGTGTCGAAAAGCCGCGGATGACGCTCGAACGCCTGCCAAAGCGGGTTGCCCATCTCCACGTAATCCGCGATATCCGCCACAAGTGCCCGCACCGAAGCCTTGTCGCCGCGTTCCGCCAGCGTCTTCAGCGAACGCAGCAACGGCGTGCCCGCCTCGAGCATCATGATGAGCTGGCGAAGAAAAACCGTCATGTCGCTGTTCCGGATCGAGCCGCCGCCCGCGGGCCGGGGCCGAAACGCGCCCGTCACCGCTACCGGTTCGGACTGTACGACGGCTTCTTCGGCTGGTTCGACGGAAGTCCTCTTGCGCGGGTTGGCCCGGCGCACACGTTTTGCTTTTCCACCCGTCTTGTCGGCGTTGGTGGCCATATCCGAAATCTCCTCCGTTCGATGTTTGAACGCGCTGCAAATTTGCCCCTGGGGGCCGATTCTATTCTCTAAAGGCCGCTCACGCCGCCGGCGGATCGCCGGCGCCTGCGCCCTCGTTCCAATACGTTATCTGCGGGCCCGCAAGACGGTCAAAAACTACCACCGCTTCGATCCGGCGGCGAACCGGACGGTACTCCCCGCCGTCCCCGCCAACCCGCGCAACCACGCCCTCGCTGACGATCCGGAAACAACGCGACTGAAAACCTATCTCATTGCCGAACCCGGCTCCGGGCTCCGAGCCCGTAACGCCGTTAAACAACGCGGGATCTTTACCCGCGGCCTCACAAAGCTGTTGCAGGTTCTCGAATGGTTTCTGGCTTGCCAACTCTTCCGCGGCGTCCGGCGGAATATCAAGCACGGCGGCCAACACCTGCGGCGGCGCCGCGTTCACGTTCAGATACTCACCCGCGCTGCCGTGGTCAGCAACCGAATACACCGTCACCAGGCCCGGATTGATTTTGTTGAACAAAGCCTCCGGCGCCAGCCCGCGTGTTTTCAGCTCGTTGATACTTGTAAACCACGCCCGGTTCGCCGGCGATCCACCCGCGTCCGGCAACGGAAGACTCGCCCGGATCTCCCGGGCGACCCGCCCCGGAACGCCAAGCACCGACTGCAACACGCGCGGGCTCGCGTGGTTCAGATTAATCTTCCCGCTCTCGTCGGTAACCGTAAACGTGGCGCGCCCAACGGCCGAATCGTCCGGCCGTATTCCGGTAGCCGAACCTTTGTCCGATTCAAAAACAGGATAGGGAATCTCTACCGGCACGCCCAGCACCGGCGGCGTCTCGCCCGCGGCAAGAGACGACGCAACCACTCCAACAGCCGCCTCAAAACCGCCCTGCGCAAATGAAATCGCCCGAACTTCCGCAAGCTCCGCCTGCGTCCGCTCCAAATCGATCGATATCGACCGCACAAAGGCCGCACCCAGCATAGAAAACAAAAACAGAAGTGCCAGCGCCGTCAGCAACGCCACGCCGCGTTCGCTATGCCTCGATCGAACCAGTTTCATGGCAACTCCTCAGTTCACGTGTACCGGAAACACCGAACGCCGAACCACCTGCTCCCAAGGCCGGTCCGGCGACATCAGCACAAGGCTCACCCGAACCGCCTCCGGCTGAACGCCGCTCGACCAACCCGTCTGCCAGCCCTGGCCGCCCGCGTACTCCACCCGCATCGCAAGTACGCCTTCCGCAACCGGCTGCTGAACCGAATCCGTCGCGCCCGGCGCGCGCACCGTGCGCAACAACCGGCATTGACCGTCCTCCCGGTTGATATAGTAGCCAACGTCCGCGCGCTGCGGCGTCCCGTCCGCTGCCGGAAGCATCGCCGGTACAAAAAACCTGTCGTCCTCGAGCGGCACGCGATGATACCGCTCGTCTTCCGCCGTCTGAACCATCCCCTTGATCGCCTCCCCCAATACCCGCGCCGAAACCGCCGAAGCAATATCCTGCCGCATCTGGCCGAAAACGTACTCCGCCGCCGCGTTCAGCTCGTTACGAACGCTTTCGGTTCGCCACGCGTCCGTGATCCGGCTCAGCATGATCGTGCCTATCGTCGCCGGAACCGCAAGCACACCGATCACCACAATTAGTTCGATAAGCGTAAAACCGCCTCTCCGGCCCGTGCGTCTCATGCCTGCCCTCCAGCCTGATAAGCCTCGCCGCGCGACGCGGCCAGCGGACTCGTCTCCAGCGCGTAACGCGGTGCGCTCGACGTCAACGCCAACGATTTCTCGCCGCCCGAATCCCGCCAACGAACAACCACCGTCACGTTCACGTGCTTCGCGTCCGGTTGAGGAAGCGCAGCGTACGCCCGCCAACGAAACTTCCCGTAAAAATTCTCTTCCCGCTCACTCGCCCCCGGCTCAACCGGAACCACCTCCAGCGGCCCAAACGCGCGCCCCAGCACCGACTGCGAATCGGCCGGGGCCTCGTTCCCCGTCTTCGCCGGCGTCACTTCCACCAGCTCGCCAGCTTCCGCGCCGGAAAGATTCCAAACGTATTCCGAAGAGTTGCGAAGAAGATCTTCCAGTTGCTCCTCCGCCAGAGACGCCGCAACCAACCGGCTGCGGTTCAAGCGCGAAAGCACCAGGCTCGAACCAAACAACGATATAAAGATCGTCGCCGCCGTCGCTACCACCGCCAACGCTACAAGCACCTCTATCAGCGTAAATCCAAAATGCCCGCTTTTGTGCCGACGGTTACAGTTCACTAAATCGACTCCTCTAGAGCTTGCCCAACGCTCCTGACATAACCTCGCCACCCAGTTTCTCCGGCATCATATCCGGCGCCAAATCAGACGCCACGCCCTCGCAGAGCCAACTTATACTATTCCGCTTCTTGTAAAAAGTCAACCCTTTCAAAACACCAGGCAAAAAGTCTTCTGTTTACAATAGGCTGGATAGTGCAAAAAACAATACCCATACAACACAACACTCACACAGCCCAAATAAAAAAACCGCATATCTTGTGGTTAATGCAAAATTGACTTTTGTGCTCCATTTTGATACAATTGGAAACGAAGGAGATAAGGGGTGTTTCAATGACGAACCCAGGCTGCAAGGCACTTACGCTTGTCGCATCCGAACAAAACGCATTCGCTGGCGCGCTCACGAACCATCTCGAAGCGGACGGATACAAAGTCGAGCGGTGCCACGACGCAAAAGGCTTCTTCCGCCTCCTCGGCCGCCGGCAGTTCGATATCGTCGTCCTGGACTTGGAACTCGGCGAGCAGGGCGACATGGATCTGGTGACCTTTGCCCGCCGCCAACTGCCCCAGGCCCAGATCATCCTGCTGGTGGACCTTGCCAAAATCGACCGCGCCATCGAAGGAATCCGGCGCGGCGCCTTTTTCTACCTCCCGCGCAACTCCATGCCCGGCGACGTGGCCCTCGTGGTGAACCTCGCCTGGCGTAAGCTTGGAACCGAAACCGCACTCAGCGGCTACCAATGGGACATGTTCGAAGAAATGCTTGGCCGCACCCCGGCCATGAGACGCGTGATCGAAATTATTACCAAAGTCGCGCCGACCGACAGCACCGTCCTCCTGCTCGGCGAAAGCGGAACCGGCAAAGAAGTCCTGGCCAACGCCATACACCGCCTCAGCCCCCGCCGCGACATGCCCTTCGTTACCATCAACTGCGCCGCCCTCCCCGAGGCCCTGCTCGAAAGCGAGATGTTCGGCCACGTCAAGGGCGCCTTCACAGGCGCTGACGCCGACAAGCGGGGACTGTTCGAAGAAGCCGACGGCGGGACCATTTTCCTCGACGAGATCGGCGACATGGCCCCCGTCACCCAAGCCAAGCTGCTTCGCGTCCTGCAAGACGGCGAAATCAGGCCCGTCGGCGCCTCCGTGTCCCACCGGGTCGACGTGCGCATCCTCGCCGCCACCAACCGAAACCTCGAAGAAGCCGTCGCCGAAAACCAGTTTCGGGAAGACCTCTACTTCCGCCTGAACGTCATCCAAATCCGCATACCCCCGTTGCGCGAACGCCCCGACGCCCTCGCCGCCCTCACCCGCCACTTCATGCGAAGGTACAGCGAGAAGTACGGCAAACACGTTACCGGCCTCGACCCCCACGCTGAGGCAATCCTCCGCGACTACCACTACCCCGGCAACGTCCGCGAACTCGAAAGCATCATCGCACACGGCGTCATCATGGCCGATTCCGATACCATGAAAGCCGCAGACCTCCCCGACCAGGTACGCCATGCCGCCGCCGCAAGGCTGGCCCTCCCGCTCCTCCAGCAAGCGGCCGCAAAACAACCGCCCACGATTGAAGAAATGGAAAAACAACTCATCCGGGCTACTCTCGAAAAATATGCCGGAAACCAGACAAAAACCGCGAAAGCCCTTGGCATCAGCCGCTCTACTCTGTGGCGAAAAATGAAAGAATACGACATCTCACCCGACATCTCACCCCGAACCATCGGCCCGGCACAAAATACATAATCCACTCCTCCTAACCTACATTTTTTCCAATTCTGCGGCCAGTGTGCAAAAACGGGGACGTTGCCACTACTGTCCGGTGAAATTCTTTTTTGGCGTCCGTAAGCCTTGACTGTTATTTAATTTCCAGAAGATTCTAACCGTTTTCGATTTCAATTTCTGTTTGCATGTGCCACAGTGATCCCTTCAACGA
>Ga0272441_10003198_pt1 | contig 31614 bp, 30 predicted proteins | sample SSMProp6N_FD_193582 | JGI IMG/M metagenome (GOLD analysis project Ga0272441, IMG submission 193582) | Marine sediment archaeal communities from Little Sippewissett salt marsh, Falmouth, MA, United States - SSM-Prop-6N | ecosystem: Environmental > Aquatic > Marine > Wetlands > Sediment ... | reverse complement strand
GAACGTGAGGTGCGGGCGGACCAGGAACGTACCGAGCGGGAGGCGCGGCTCGACCGTCGCGCCCGCCGGCGGCTGTGGGCGGCGGTGGCAGCCGTGATCATGCTCGTCGTCTTCGTCGGGACCCTTGTCGTGGCTTCGGCCCTCAACGACACGACGCGAGTTGCGGTGGTCACCAGCAGTGAGGAGGACGCACTCAGCAAACTGCTCATACGTGGCGCAGAGCAGGCCGCTGCTGACCTCCCCGTCGAAATCATGGATGTCATCCCGCCGATCACGGACCTCAGCCGCGAGTATCGGCGTCTCGCGGCTGCCGGAGTGGAGCTGATCATCGTTCCGGCAGGGCTCGATGGCGGTGAGCTGCATGACATCGCCGCCGAAGAGCCGGATGTGACGTTCGTGACGGTGATGGGCTTTGAGGTGCCAGGTAGTCCTAATGTCGTTGCGGTCGAGTTCGCCGAGGAGCAAGTTGGCTTCCTCGCGGGCGTTGCCGCAGCTGCAGAAACGAAGACCGGAGTCGTCGGGTTCATTGGTGGTGCGGCCTTGCCGGATGTCGAGATTCGACGGGCCGGATTCGAGGCCGGCGTCGCTTTCGTTGATCCCAGCGTGACGGTGCTGGCCCGCCATGTCTCTGCAAACGGGGATGGGGCTCGAGCGTTTCAGCGTACCGACCTCGGCAAAGCCGCGTCTGGGGACCTCTTCGCCCGCGACGCCGATGTGATCTACCACGCGGCCGGCCGCTCGGGGCTCGGGGTATTTCAGGCAGCCCGTGAACACACTGAAGCTTCGTCGATCAAACATTGGGGGATCGGTTCGGACTCGGACCAGATCCTGGAGGTCGGCGCTCTCGAGCAAGACTACGTGCTCTTCTCCGTGCTTCGTAAGTTCGATGTGGTTGCGAGCAGTACGGTCCACGATCTGTTGAACGGTGACCTCGACGCCGGGACGGTGCGCTACACGCTCGCCGACGGCGGTCTGGGCTACTCGACTCGGGGGAGTCATCTCTCCGATGAGGCCGTCTCTCGTATCGCTCAGGCCGAGGCCAGCATCATCGACGGGGCGGTTGCGATTCCGCTGGTTCCGGTGGGCGACGTCCTGCCGCCGTTGGAGGCGCCCGTGCCCGTCGGAACAGTCGAGATCAGGCACGACGGATCTCAGTGCAGTCACCGCTACTCCGGACCCACCGTCGTCGCTCCGGGAGAGTCGATTCGCATCGTTGTGGTCAACGACGGCGCGGTCATGCCCTGGGCAGGGGCGTTTGTGGCTGAGTCCGACTTGCCTGCCAGCATGGTCCGAGCCGACCCAGGCAGGACTCAGGTGGGCTACTTCGTCGCCACCGACGGTCCCTATGTGCTCAGCTGCGGGGTCACCGAGCTGATGACCCTCGAAGTCGCGTGAGCGCAGAGTGCCAACGCGCAAGAGGTGCCCGGCTCAAGAACCGTCAGTCCAACGGAGAGATCTCCTGTGCCACGCTTTGCCACAGAAGCGTCGTTTGAGAGCAATCCCCTTGTTCAAAGCACCGCTCTCCCTAGCTGCGGACTGTGCTGTTCGACGCACGTTGCCTTGGTTTGTCGGCGTTCCCACAATCTCGACCGGTGACAGCTTCTCGGCCGAACCGGCGGATTCCCTGCCATCAAGCCGGGCGGGGCTTGCCGGTATATGCCACACCAAGCCTGAACACCGCCCACAGCACACCGAACACTGCGGTTGCGACCAACGCCAAACCAAAGTCCGGTTGGAACAGTCGTATCGTGCCGAGCGGCGCGCCCCCCAGCCTCGGCACCAGCCAGAGAATGGCCCATGCCGCGACAAGCGTGGTGAGCAGCGGGAACCACAAGCTGAATAGGCCGAAGACGCCCGCCTTCAACTTGGCGCGTATCTCGTCACGGTGGAACCAAGCCCAGATCATGCTGAGCAGGTAGATGATCGGCAGGAGCACCACACCGATGAACATGGCTTTCAGGGCCCATCGGGAGCCCTCGCCGTCGTAGCCGAAACCCATTGCCCTGGCGGTGATGCCGTTGCGGAGCTGGGTCGTTTCTCCGAAGCCCAGCCCGCTTCCGCCGTTGACCAGCACGACAACCCCCTTCTTCTCAGCAGGGACCATCGTCGCGAGGGTCTCAAAACCGGGGGTCGATCCGGAATGCCACACACTTCGGTTGCCGGAATCCACATACCAGCCGAAGCCGTAGAACGGTGACGCCGCACTGGCCGGGCGCATCATCTGCGCCTTGCCTGCGGCGCTCAGCACATCGTCCTGGCCGTTCATCATCGTCTGCATGTAGAGCGCCAGATCGCCGGCGGTCGCGATGATTCCTCCCTGGGGGGCCGTTGCGCGGTCGGTGGTGTTATCGGCATGTGGTCGTTTGGTGCCGAACCATGGAGTATGTCCGGTCGCCATGGATTCATGGATCTCGCCGTCGGCGACGAAGCTGTTCACCATGCCGATCGGTTCCAGGATGTTGGCTGCGACATAGGCCTGGTATTCCTGCCCGGTGACGACCTCGATCAGACGACCGAGGATCTGGTAGTTCGCGTTCGAGTATTCCCACCGCTCGCCAGGTCCGTAGGCAGGAGTCACCTCTGCAAGTCCGTCGACCGAGCGCTCGAGCGCGTCCTTCCCGCTGGTGGCGTCCGTATGCGAGGTGTTCCCTTGCAGTGTGGAGAAGCCGCTCGTGTGGCTGAGCAGTTGCCGGACCGTGATCGCGCCGGCGGGCCTGCCCGCGAAACTGTCGAGATACTGCGAGATCTCGGCGTCGAGGTCGACCTCGCCGGCCTCGACCAGTTGCATGACGGCCAGCGCCGTGATGCTCTTGGAGATCGAGCCGATCACGAAAGGCGTGTCCGGCGTGACTTCGGTGTCGCCTCCGATCTTGACCACACCGCGTGCTCCAACCTCGGTGATCTCGCCGTCGGCTACCACGGCGTAGGCCAGGCCGGGCACACCCGACGCGGACATCTCGCTATCGATGAAGTCCTCTATCGATCCCGCAGGAACACCTCCATGCAAGGTGACACTGAGGCCAAACGCAACGACAGCCAGGAATCGCCCCACCAAATCAATGTCCTCTCACGCGCTGCAGACGGTCCCAGGGGACCCTAACCCGCGCCGCGCGTTGTCGGGCACCCCCGACAATGCGAGATCCGGCATTCTCGAGCGGTTCTTGGAGCCAATCAGGAGGCAAGCACAGGTGAGTGTGTCGCCCCTGAGGTCTCGCAAGACGAGTCTCAGGATCCTGCTCCGTGTTTCGACGGCTTCGCGGCGAAACTCGCCTACACGCCAGGGAACCTGCTCGGTTGCCGCGGCACGTAGCGACGTACGTGGGGGAGACGCTTTCCGGGGGAAGCGTCATCGATGGAAGACCGCCCAAAAACGGTTGCGATGACCCCCTCAAATCGCAGCCGCTTCGGGCGGGTCGATCCCTAGATGAGCGCATCAGTCGACTGCGATCACTCCCACTCGACGGGAGCGATCTGGTGGGCGTCCGAAATGCCTTTCAGTCGAACGATCTTCGGTTTGCCGATCCGCAAACCTTCCATCTGGCCGACGAGGTCCCGAGTTGTGGACGACACCATGATGCTGCGCCCCGTGGCGGCAGCCGCAACTCTCGCTGCCTTGTTTACCGTGAGGCCGAGAAGGTCGTTGGCGGTGCGGATGACCTCTCCGGTATGAATGCCGATACGAACGGCGTAGGGCTCTGCATCGCACGAACGCTGGACATCGACGGCCGCTCGAATCGCCGCGCGGGCTGACGCAAAGGCCAACATCGAGCCGTCACCAAGGAACTTCACGACGGTTCCACCATGTGAATCTGCGATACGTCGAATGGTCCGTTCGTGGGCACCGATGATCTTCGCCCACGCAGCGTCTCCGACGGATTGGGCGAGAATCGTCGAATCAACAATGTCTGTGAATACCAGCGTCGCGGTGCCTTCAGATCCGGTGGCTCCTGCCAGATCGCGACCGGTATCGAGAACCGACGCAACCAACTGGCCCAACGTCGTTGTGAGGTCGACGCCGAAGACTTGCTGATTGGGGACGGGTATCGAGTTGTGCCACTGAACGACCCTCCAAGCCCCTCCTTCGAGCTGGAAGACCGCCGTGTGACGCATCACCGTCTCAGCTTCTGGAGTAGTGATCGTCGATTGCAGAGTCGCCCAACCGATTGAGCCGTCCTCAAAAGCCTCCGCATGGCGGTTCTCGATGGTCCAGTCGGGCATCTCGTCACTCTGGGTCGCGAAGACACTGAGGAACTCATCCGGACCGTTCCACTGCTCGTCAACGTCGAAACCAAGGACTCGAAGATTGGCGCTGGACGAAAACAGGTTCGACATGGTCTCCACGTCGCCCCGATTCCACGTTGCCAAGATCCTTCGCGCTACCGCCTCGATCTCAGGAGAACGTACGAAGGACATCAGGTCACCATAGCTCAGCAGCGATCGCGCACGAGAGAGACTCAGCAGTTCCGCCCAGAACCGGAAGCATGGGCGACTCGAGCGCATGATCTCGCCGTCCATGGGTCAGGATATCTGGTGGTGTAGTGGGGTCGAATGGAGCCATATGGCACTCGGCGTTTCGTCTTGGGCGGGGTAGTAGTTGGGGTATGTACATCCAGGTCTTTGGACGCCGTGAACTGGAGCTTCCTCCGGCGTGGGGCGGGGAGGTCAGTGTGTCGGTGATGGGCAGAACCCGCATTGACGCCACCGCCGAACAAGGCGCCGACGCAAAGCTCACCGTTGTCGCGGTCCTGTGCGACGCCGAGGTGCTTGTCCCGCCGGGATCCACTGTGTATCTGAGCGGCGGCGACATACTGGGCAGCCATCGCGTCGAGGTTGAGCCGACAGCCGACGGACCGTCGATCAAGATTCAGGCGGTCCCAGTGTTGGGAAGCATCAAGATCCGGGCCGCCGACTCGCCTGCTTGAGATGCTCACTTCTCGGCTGTTGATGCCGGCCGCTTCAGGCGCCCGTAGGTGCCTGAGAGGGCCGTAGGGGTGCTGTGGGGTCTTGTTCCGTAGCGTTGCAGTGGTCGCGGCGGCTGTCGCTCTCGAGGTGCCTGCCGCCGGTTGCGGTTGGCTGTCGAACGAGCTGTCGTGCCTGCCGGGGTCGCTGCTGGCGATGTGGCTCGATATGGGCAGGTTGGTTGCAATCAGGCCGGACGAGGTTGTGGTGTGCCGGTGGTTGTTCGAGGTGTAGCTTTGGACATACGCAGGGTTCGCCTGCGGTGCGTTCCCTGGATGCATCAGAGGACAGGGTTGTGGCCTTCGATGTGGTGGAGCCCTTCCAATGATGTGGCTGCTACCGGGAGGTACACATGTCGTCACCAGCTTTCGACCAGGCTGGCGCTGGCGATAGGTCTGACAGTGAGCGCCACGTCGATCGTCTCACACGCACGAACCACCTCCTTGGCGGTGTCGTCGTAGTTCTGGTTCTCGCCTTAGCCGTCGTCGTCATCTGGGCGATGAGCAACTCGGGAACGGGAGCCGAGTTGCAGCGGGATGTTGAGGCCACTCAGCAGACCGTCGAAGGCTTGAATGCGGCGGTCGAGGCGGCCGATGTTCAGGCGGTCGGTGCGTTCTTCGCTGAGGATGCCTCCTACGAGGATCCGGCTGCCGGTATGGCGGTGGAAGGGCGTTCTCGGGTGGAGTCCATGTTTGGGTCATTCCTCTCAACGGAATCGCCAATCGACAACACTGCCGTGTTCGTGGGGCCGGACTTTGCTGTGACCGAGTTCGTATGGACGCAGCCCTGCACGTTTGCGGCGTGCTCGGATGAGCTGTTCATGGAACCGGTCGAGGTCAGAGGGATCGTGCTGCTCGTCGTGGACGACGGCGAGGTCGTTCGTGAGACGGACTACATCGCATATCCAAGGAAGGTGCTGCTGACTCCACCCTGATGCCGGCACAAGGGCGGCTGATGAGTCTCGCCAGGCTCCACCGGCGGTTCTATTTCGTGATCCGGGTGATCGGTTTGTCTCCGGTGATTGCGGCGTCGTGGACGGGGTGGATACTCCGGCGATGTTCCGACCGTGTGGCGCTCATAGGTGACGTCAGGGACGGGCGCTGTTGAATCGCTGCGTGAGCAGGATCCCGACGGTCACGAGTGTAATGCCGATGAGTTCAGGGGTGCCGAGCGGCTCAGATAGGAGGAACCAAGCGAGGATGGCGATCTGGATGAGCATCGTGTTGTTGATGCTTGCAGATTCGACTGCGGACAACCGTCGGAGCGAGAGGTTCCACAGCGTAAAGGCAAGTGCTGTGTTGACCACCGCAAGCCAACCGATGATGATCCAGGCCCTTCCCGAGATGGCGGGGATGCCTTCGACGGCCATGCCGACGGCGATGAGGAGAGCTGACCAATGAGGGAGTTATCTACTCGGTCAGTCATGGCTTCACCTCGCGAGCTGAGCCCCTGCTCGGCCCTGCTACGGGTTCATGTCCGGCTTGGCGGAGTGCTTTTCGCAATCGTCCCAGCGCCCGGTGGGTTCTCGAATCGATCGCCGGCTTCGAGCAACCCAACACCGTGCCGATCTCCACGTGAGTCAGGCCCTCCCAATAGGAGAGCAACAACACCTCTTGATCCGCGGCACGCAGCGTCGACAGGGCCTCGACAACATGCTGAGAATCGAGATGGCGGAGCACTTCAGATTCGGGCTCCTCGATGCTGGAGGGTTGCGTCCCTTGCACATGAGCGAGCAGCCTCGAATACCGTCGCGCTGAGCGCTGACGATTCGACAACACGTTGCGGGCCACGCCGTAGAGCCACAACAATGCCTCATCATCGTCCGGCACCTCGCCCAACCGGCGCCACGCAACCACGAACACGTCGTCGGCCGCGCCCAACGCGTCCTGGCTGCCAATACGACGAGTGAAGTACGCAATCAGGGCAGGGTGGTACCGCTGATACAGGACACGGGACCTCGCCCGATTGGAGTCCGTCACACGCGCTCCTTGACCCCCACCCAGTCTATGTCCAGCACCCACGACTGCTTGTGCGCAATCCTCTGCAACGCGCACATAGCGCGGCAGCTGTGGGCGGCCCTGGAATCTCGTGGGACCACGGGTGCACGGTAGGCTGAAGGCCCGTGGACGAACGCTGGAACGAGATCGGCGACGCCTGGCGAGGCTGGTTCGGACCTCCCCTCCTCATCCTCATCGTTGTCGGCGCCATTGCTGCGCTCATCGTGATGCTCGTCCGGCAGCGCCGTTCTGGCACGTGGGACGGTGGCCTTTCGGCTGGGCTGGGATGCGGCGCCATTGGGATCGTCCTGGTCCTGTTCGTGCCGGTGCTCACCGGGATCGGCTACTGGCTCATCGGTGACGTCGGAGCCCAACTCGGTTTCATGGCTGCGCTGACGATCATGGCAGCAGTTGCGGTCATCTGGCTCGTTCGCGGTCGGAGCCGCTGACCCGCCTATCCAACAATGGTGGGGTCCTGTGAGGCGCTGTAGTTGGTGTCGTAGAGTGCGTCGGGCCCGAGAACACCACCGGGCTGTTGCATCGGTACTTCCCGAGAGGCACCGAACTGGCGCAACACAGCCAACACGACCTGGACCAAGCCGCCTACAGCCTCAACACCAGGCTTCGACAAACCCTCGGATGGATGACACCGTCAGACAAACTCGCCGATGCATTGAGATGAACGCCTGAAACCTCAGCCGATATGGGCGGGGTCCTGGTGTGGGTAGGTAGCGACGGGTGAGATCGGGGCCTACGAGTCGTCCTCGAGGAGCGCCTTCAGCTTCAGCACGTCGGAGCGGTTCTGCTTCCGGCCGATCAGTCCGAAGATCGGACCGAGGATTCGAAACCACCCGGTCGGCTTGACGTGTGCTTCGAGGGTGAACCTCGTTCCGGAGTCGACCGGTTCACATATGTACCCACCCGTTCCTCGAATCGGTCCAGAATCGAGCGTCCACCGTGCGAAGGCGCCAGGCTCGAACTCGAAGACGGTCCACGTTGCGATCACGTGCCGGCCGTTTGCCTCGATCCGATCGAACCCGGTGGAGCCGATCCCGATCGGTGGGTCGGAGGTGAATGCCGCCTCGACCACCCCGGTGCGCCACTCCGAGTCGTGAGTCACGTCCATTACGTAGGCGTACACCGTGGCGACGGGAGCACCGACGAGTACGGAAGCCGACGAGTCCATATCACTCAGTATGCACTGGTCATTGCGGCTGGCGGGCAGACGGACCTGGCCTTCATTCCTATGACCGGCGAGAGGCACCGCATGTCAAACACGCACAGGTCAAGATGTGGGGGGTCTGCAGGGGAGGGATTCGTAGCTCACTTCGTAGAGGCCGCCCCATTCGTCGAGTGGTTCGTGCGCGTTGGCGAAGCTCACCGGAACGGTCCGGTACCACTGTGTGCCGTCGCCTTGGCCCTCGAACACCTCGAAGTGGAGATGGGCCACTGACGTGCCGGTCGTGCCAACCAGACCCATCACCTGACCGGTCTCAACCTCATCACCGACTGCGACAAAGACGCCGTCCTCGCTCATGTGCAGATACGACGCCATCGTCCCGTCGTCGTGGAGGACGAACACGCCGTTCTCGTGACCTCCGGTACGGTCGTCGTCGCTGTACTGGTCCCGCATCTCGACAACCCGACCATCACGCGCGGCGGTGATCTCTGCCCCGAATGGCATCGTGAAGTCAATGGCGAACCGACCCCGATGCGTCCCCGTGTCACCCCATGCTTGGCTCACCCGTGCGTGCTCCCCAACAGGGTACGGGAGGCAATACGGAGACGCGGCAGGGGCCGGGAACTGCATGAACTCGAGATCCGGCAGTTCGGACGATTCGCCGCCGCACCCCGACACGCCAAGCATCGACGCGACAACCACGACAGAGAAGAAGCGCCGGTACCCCATTGGTGACTCCCTTCCGTCAACCCACTTCCCTCCAAGAAGCGGATGCTCTCGTGGCCCCAAGCTACGCCCAGAGCTTGATCCGAGACAGGGGCAACAGGCCCCTCTTCACCCACCCACAACCTGCGCACCAAGCGGCTTGCTCTGCTCGCTCAGCTCACTTCTCGGTGTCGATATGGGCGGCTTGTTCCCGGGGTCGCGTCCCTGCTCGGCGGTCCCTTTCCCCGGTGGGCCGGCGGTGCTGTGGCCTCTCATTGAGTACGGGGGCTTCGTCCTCTGTTGACGGTTGCGTGTTCGTTGGACAATGGGGGCATGATGCGGAGTGTCTGGGTTGTGGTGGTTGCGGGTCTCCTGTGCCTGATGTCTGGTGTGGTCGCGTCGTCGGCGCAGGAGCCGGAGGATGGCGCGGTGTTGCTGATCCTCGATGCGTCTGGTTCGATGAATGGGACTGACGACAATGGCGTTGCGCTCATCGATGGAGCCAAGGGTGCCCTCGCTCGGCTGATCGGTGGGTTGCCTGAGGGGAGTCAGGTTGGGTTGATGGTGTACGGACACCGCGTGCCCAACGACGACCGGGCGAATGGGTGTCGGGATACGGAGTTGGTGGTGCCGGTTGGTCCTCTTGATCGGCAGGGGCTGCTCGATGCGGTGGATGGTGTCGAAGCGAAGGGCTTCACCCCGATCGGTCGATCGTTGGAGGAAGCAGCCGCAGCACTCCCCGACGGGAGGGGCACCGTGATCTTGGTTTCGGATGGGGAGGACACATGCGCCCCACCGGATCCGTGTGAGGTGGCGGGGACGCTGCTTGAGCAGGGCGTCGATGTGCGTGTTCACACGGTCGGGTTCTTCCTTGCGGATGACGACCCGGCGAGAAGCCAGTTGCAGTGCATTGCGGACGCTACGGATGGGACCTACCACGAGGTTGATGCCGTAGAGGCACTGGCGGCTGAACTTGGCGCGTTGATCCACGATGCCCTCCCGGAAGGGACTGAACCCATCGTCATTCCGCTCGACGGCGGAACCTCCATCGAGTCGGCTCCGCTCCTTCGGTTCGGGGCGCCGGCGTGGTCGCCGGATGCGCTCCAGAGCATGGTGGAGGGGATAATCAAGCCGGGTGAGACTCGCTGGTATGCGCTCGATATCGACGATGGGCCTCTTGGTGCCGCTGTCAGTGCGTCGGTGGAGAACCTGGTGCCGGGTTCGGTGCCGGGCGATTTCGCGCGGATCTCGATCACAGACGGCGCGGGGGTGGAGTATCAAACTGGGTCGTCTCGATTCGGTCGGCACGAGATCGAGTTGTCCACCGTCGACACTCCACCGGAGGCCAACCTCGGCACGACGGCGACGTTCAACGGGTTCGACGTGCTGTGGGCAGACGATCCGAACATCGCCGAGAGCGTGACTCCGTTGGGTCTCGACCAGGAGAGCTACGACGCCATTGTCGTCGAGATGCTGCTGCGTCCGGCGCCGCCTCCACTCACCAGCGGCCGCTACTACATCGCAATCGAATGGGACGCCGAACCGGCTGATGACGAACGGTATCTGAACCTGAACACGGCGCTATGGCCTCATTCGGAAGTGAAACACCTCGCCTACACCGAGGTTGAGGGATCGACCGATGCCGCCTCGCCAACCGAGCTGCTTGTTCCGTCGTCTTCAGAGGCGTGGATGGCGCCGCTCGACGACACCATCACCAACCGGGGCGGATACCTAGGACGGATCCGATCATCCGAGCCGACGTGGTACCAAGCCCGGGTCACACCTGGATCGTCAATGAGTGTGCGTGCGTTCCTCAACCGGCCACTCGGAGCGGCCGACGACGGCGAGTTCCATGTCGAACTCCGCGACGCGTCCGGCAGCGACATCTCACAGGACTATCCCGGATACCCGAGAACGCTGAACCTCGATGATCCCGCGAACTTGCACTCCGAGAGCGACTTTGGTCACCCGAACGGTGTCGCACCACGACCCCTCGTTGCCGCGACGACGGCGGAGGCTGAGGGTCCGGTGTCTATCTCCTTGGTTTGGGATAGCCCCCCGGGTGAGACCGGCCAGGTCGAGTTCGTGGTCGACATCGTCGCCGGAGACGAGGACCCAGCGGATGGAGCGGTCGAGCAGCCGCCGACCCAGGAACCCGCTGCAACGGTCACCGACCCCGACCCCGCAGCGGAAGACCCGGCGGAATCGGACGGAGCCCCCGTCACCGTTGTTGTCGTCGTCGTTCTCGTCACGCTCATCGGCGGTGTGGCCGTGTATCTGCTCTACCGGAGACACTCCGACCCCACCCACAACCAGTAGTTCCCCAACACGCTTGCGAGCGCAGCGCGACGGCGTTGGCTCACTTATGACGACGCCAACAACCCCGCGCACCACGAGCGCACACGACCGCAGCCGCTATGGACGGGTGGTCACGATCGTGTCGGTATTCCTCCCTTGGCTGGGCTGCAATCGGCGTCCGCGGCCTGGGTTTGGCCTGGTAGGTTCAAACCAGGCGACAGACCATGGTCCCCTGGTAGCGCGACTTTCCCGGGCGGGATCAGCTTCGGGGACCCGAAAGACCTCACAGGGAGGGGATGATGTGCGGCGAACCTTGATTCTGATGGCAGCGGTCGTTCTCGTGCTTGCAGCTTGCAGAGATGACGCCAGTGATTCTGACGCCGATACCACTGTGGGGGGCGGTGGATCGGAGGCTGCGTCGACGGGTGGGTCTGTGGCGAACGTCCAGCCGCCGGGCCAGGCGACGGTGATGGTCGATGGACAGGAGTTCACTCTCACTGAGCCGGGAGCACTTGAGTGCTCTATCACTCAGGATGCGATCACCATTTCATTTCGGATCGGTGACAACGAGGTCACCCTTGGCGGTGGAGCGAACCTGTACGACGCCGGATGGGTGGGCAGCATGGACGTCAGGATCGCGAACCCCGCGGGCGAGCCGGGACCGATCAGGTACTTCCCAGACATCGCTGCTCATGGCGATGGCATTGCCATCGATGGTGACAGCATGTCCTATGTGGGCCCGATGCAGAAGCAGCCAGCGAACGATGGAACCAACCCGCCTCCCGTTGAGGCCGGCGATGGGACCATCAGCGCTACGTGCGGCTGACCTCATCGGTACCTCACCGGTAGCGCGGCTTGACTTGGGAACCCCCGGATGACCGGCAAGCTGCGCGGAGGCACACCGCGCCCATAGGTGCCTGATTGATGATGTGGGGGCTGACTGCCTTCGCCCGAGCCGCCGATTGATGCTTCGATACGGGCGGCCATAGGACACCGGGTCGTGCGCGCCCTCTATCCCCGTCTGAATCGAGCAGGCACCGGTGGGGGATCAGTCCTCGATTTCGACGGTTTCGAGCGCTTCATCGGCGAGCTCCTCCTCGTGGTGCTCTTCGCTCATCATGAGGAGTCCAACGATGGCTTTCGCGTGGTAGAAGTTGAGGCGCTTCACCTCGAGAGGGAACTTGTGGCCGGTCTCGAGGTCCTCCAGAACGACCGTGCGAACCGAGACACGTTGATGGACCTCGACACCGAGCTTGTCGCGATCGATCTTGGCAATCGGATCGACGTGGTAGCCGTACGCCTTCATCCCAAGCAGGTAGACCTCGTCCGGTGAGACGGCGACGCAGATGCGCGGTGGCAAGTCCTTGCTGAGACCCATCATCGCGCGGCCAGCCGCAAGGCCGCCCGCCGCACCTACTGACTTGCCCCAACCAGAGTCGCCAGTCGCTGCCCCACCGGCCAGCGATCCAACCGCCGCGCCAGCGCCAGACGCAGCGGCTGAACCCTTGGGATTGAACTCTGCGACATCGAAGATGGTGTCATCGCCAGTCGCTTCGATTACAGCCCTCAGTAGCTTCTCTTCCTTGGACATTCTGTCTCTCCTTCGGTTCGTTCGATCTAGAGCGACACTCTCCGTCGCACGAGCCACGATCCTACCTCTGCCGCCAACTCATGAGCACTGTACGACGCACCCGACAGCCCATATCCGGCTGGGTGTGTCGTATGCGGTGATCAGGGTGGGGTTGCACGCCCCGGTCGGGCGGTGAGACCCCGGTTGAGCTGTTGGCGCCGGCTCGGTTGGATCCCTTTCCGCCGTCCCGGTGGCGTGTGCCACCCCTTCCGCCTGTTAGCGAGAGAAAGGGGCGGTCATGTCGATGGTATCGGGAGTATTCGGTGGTGTGGACACGCACGCCGATGTGCACGTCGCAGCCGCGCTCGATCTGAACGGTGCCGTGTTGGGGATCGAATCGTTCCCAACCAATGAAGCGGGCCTACTTCCGGGAGCGCCCCGGGCGATTGCGGCGGATCAGTACACCGGTTGACAGCGCTAGTCGAGCGTAGGTGCGGTTGCGGCCGAGGACCTCTTCGAGGCCATCGACGTAGGCGTCGAGGTCCGTCTGCGACACATCGAGTGGCGGAGCCAGCCGCACGACGTTTGGGTTGGCGAAGGTGTACAGGCTGATGATGTTGTGGCGGTGCAGCATTTGCACCGCCACCATGGCCGCGGTTTGGTTGCGCACCGCTCGCGTCACCGGGTTGGTGGTTTGCGTGAAGTCCAAACCCAGCATCAGGCCCCGGCCTCGAATCTCCTTGAGCATCGCGAAACGCTCGGCGACTGATTGGAGTCGGTCGCGGAAGTACCTGCCGGATTCGGCCGCCCGAGTCGCAAGGCCTTGGTCGACGACGAGGTTGATGGCTGCGATTGCCGCCGCACAGGCGAGCGTGTTGCCTCCGAAAGTCGAACTGTGCAGGGTTGCCCGCTTCTTGGATCCGTAGGCCTTCCGCCAGATTCGGTCGGTCGTGATGTAGGCCCCAATCGGATAGATACCTCCGCTGAGCCCCTTGGAGATGCAGAGAATGTCGGGCACGACATCTTCGTGTTCGCAGGCGAACATCCGACCGGTGCGGCCTAGGCCGGTTTGGATCTCATCGAGCACGAGCAGCGACCCGTGGGCGGTGCACAGCTCTCGTACTTCTTGCAGGTAGCCCGCCGGTGGCACGATGATGCCGGCTGGTCCCTGAATCGGTTCGAGGATGACGGCGGCGACATCGCTCCGTCGCAGAGCGTCCTCTATCGCGTCGGTGTCCGCGAATGGAACGTGAGTGACCCCTGGTAGTAGTGGACGGTAGGGAGCCTTGAATGGTTCATGCCCGGTAGCCGACAGCGCACCCAAGCTCTTGCCGTGAAACCCCTCTTCAGCAGCGATGAATCGCTTCCTACCCGTTGCCACTCGGGCGAGCTTCATGGCTCCCTCTATGGCCTCCGATCCGCTGTTGCAGAAGAAGCTGCGTTCTAGATCTCCGGGAGCGATGGCCGCAAGATTGGACGCGAGGGCTCCCGTGAGCGCACCGGGAGCGATGACGAAGAAGTTCGGAGGGCGACGCGCCATCTCGACGGCCTTGATCACATCGGGGTTGTTGTGGCCGAGACCCAGAGCTCCATAGCTGCACAGGAAGTCGAGGTACTCGCGACCGCGATCGTCCCAAAGCCGGATTCCCTCGGCGGCCACGAACTTGCGGGGCAACCCGTAGCTCGAGATCACGTCAACGAGTGTCTCGTTGACGTACTTCCGATTGAGATCCAGGACCTCGTCCAGCCCGAGGTCCAGCGCCTCCTGGACCGTGTACCTGCGTGGAGTAGTCATCGATCGGCTCCTGCAGCAAACCTACCTGCATCACTCGGCAGATGGGCCCGGTACTACTTGCTCTCGGCGTGAGGAGCAGCGGCGTTGCGATCACCTGCGTCGAACCGAGCGGCCCCAGGCCATGACGACTCCGCCCGCCATGGCGGCGGCGGCAGCGGAGAGCAGCCACATCAGGTCGTAGGAACCGGTGCTGTCGATGATGGCACCGAATACCGGAGGGCCGAGGCCGAGGCCGGTGAGGAATCCGAAGAGCACAACACCGGATGCCCGACCGGTCGCCGCGACACCGGCTTCGACCATGACCGCAAGCATGCCGACCGAGTTCCACGAACTCGATCCCAGGGCGATCGCGACCGCCGCCGGCCAGAGCAACCAGACCACGATCTGGCTGGAAGCGAAGAACAATCCGGCAGCTATCAACGAAAGCCCCGCCATCGCCAACAACGAACCGCGGTACGCGCCGGACTGCTCGGCGTACCGGCTCCAGGCAATCCTGCCCACCACGGCAACCAGCGCAACCAATGCAACAGCGATTCCGCCCGCAACCGGGCTGAGCCCGAGCGTCTCTTCGGCGAAGAGGGGCACAAGAAAGGTCACTGCACCAGAGAACCCAGACAGGAATCCGTAGGCTGCAAGCCACCAGATTGCAGCCGGGAGTCGGCCTCGCCGATTCTCACGGCTGCCCGCCGTGGTCTGCGGTGTGGACGGAACGACCCACAGAGCCAGAAGAGCAAGAATCAGCGGGATGGCTGCGACCACGAGATAGGCGCCCCGCCAGCCAATAGCGATCGCAACCGATGGAACAGTTACACCCCCGAGGAAGATCCCGAATTGGACGCCGGACTGTTTCACCCCCGTGATCAGGCCGCGTTCTCCTGCCGGTAGATCCTCAGCGATGAGCTTGTTCGTCGATGGATTCCCGAACGCGTTGGAGAACGCACCGGCGAGCGCCCCCGCGAGCAGCATCACGTACCCAACCGCGGTCCCGAGAAGGAGAAACGTGGCACCGGCGATCACGAACAAGGCGATGATCGCTGCCTTGCCACCGATGCGGTCGGTGAGGCGGCCGGCAACCGGAGACAGCACCGCGGCCGCGATGTTCACCACCGCGAGTACAACCCCCAACTCGGCACGGCTGATCGAAAGGTCGTCGATGATGAACGTCGCAAGGATGCCCAGCGACGCAGCCGTGAACGTTGCTGCCCCCATAGCAAGGAACAGAAGCGAACTGAAGGCGAACCGGCGCGTGCCGACCATCGGAGTGTCCACCCACTGATTCAAGCCGCTTCAATGCCGTCACGGGCCGTAGTGACAGGCTCTTCGACGCACGCACTACCGAATTCTGGGCCATGTCGGCGAATTCGTCGATCGGATCAGTCTCGCCCGACCGGCAGCGGTTCTGGCGGCTCTCACGGACCGACCGGCGCGTCGCCTCCGCCGATGTGCAGGCTGCGCAAGCGGTTCACCGTCGCCGCTAGCTCTAGACCCCGGAAGCCAGCGAGTCCCCCTCGCTGGCTCGGGTCGAGCACGTCGAGCCCATGTTCCTCGACCTCCGCAACGACGTGATCGATCGTCTCCCGAAGCGAGCGTTGGCCGTCGAACTCGCCGGCAATTCTCTCGACCGCCAGGCCGATAGCGAGCGTTTGGGCGGGCTCGGTGAGCTGCGATACGTCGGTGAGGTCGATCTCCTCATCTCCGAAGACGAGCCGCTGGGCGGCTGGAGCGCGCACGCTGTGATGGCCATACTGGTTGGTGGGATCGATGCCTTCCGGCAACGGCGCTCGAGACACGGGAGCGGGCAGTCCAGTGAGCGCTTCGCTGGTCCGTCCGGTAGGTACTTGCGCGGCGATTCGTTTGGCAGTGTCGGTGACGTCGCGCCCGCGGTATGTGACGAGCTGCAGGATGTGGTCGGCCGCGTCGAAGTAGTCTCCCGAGCCGCCCAGCACGAGAATTGTCGATACGCCGAGGTCGCTGCAGAGTTGACGCACCCGGTCGAGGAACACGGTGATGGGCTCCTCCTCTGGCGGGACCAGCCGTTGCATCCGTGCGTCGCGCACCAAGAAGTTCGTCGCCGACGAGTCCTCGTCCATCAGGAGAAGTCGGGCCCCAGCTTCGATGGCCTCGGCGACCGAAGCGGCCTGCGAGGTCGACCCGCTGGCGTTGCCGGTAGTGAAACGCGCCGAGTCTCGCCCGTCGGGCAAACGGCGGATGAAGCCACCGATGTCCGTAGCAGTGACGGCGCGCCCGGGAGCTGCCTTGACCGAAATCGCGTCGGCGACCGTGACACACCGCTCCCGTCCGTCACGGGGGATGTGGTCGTACACGCCTTCCGCCACCGCCGCCAACATCGTCGACTTGCCGTGATACCCGCCGCCCACGACCAGGGTTACGCCTTCGGGGATGCCCATGCCAGTAATCGGACCGGCGTGGGGAGTGTCGAGGGTCACCCGCAGACGGTCCGGACTCTCGAACGGCACGACCTCGGGGCCGGTGAGTGGTCGAGAATCAACACCGCTCGCTCGGGGAAGTACGGCGCCGTCGGCGAGGAAAGCGACCAGGCCGCTGGGGCGCAGCTGGGCGCGCAGAGCACGAGCGTCTTCGACCGTGTGACGATGGGCCACAAGGGCGCCTCGATCCAAGGTGGTGGCCACTAGCGAGCTACGAACGATCTCCGGCAGCTCGTCGAACAGCATCGTCTCGGCGAGCGCCGCGTCGATAGTGCGACCCTGTGCGGGAAGTCCGACGAAGCACCGGACCTCGAGCCATTCGGCATCGAGGGCCACCGAGGTGCGGTCCAGAACCACCTGTCCCGGCTGAGCGATGGTGATGATGCCGCTGTTGCCGGTACCCCGCCGTTTGCCACTCACCGCAACTGCCTCGGTGTGGAAACGGCGAGCCACGTAGTCGCGGGTGGCGACCGCCCCTACGGCCGTGGCATCGTCCTCGAGATCCAAGCCGCTGGCGGCGCGTGCAACACGTACGCGGTACACGCCGGTGTCGGGCGGAGCGTACGGGTCCTTGGGTACCTGGTCCACGACGAGCGTGTATGTGCCGAAGTCGTGTTCGCCGCGCAGCGACTGGTATGCGGCGTAGTCCCGCCCGTCGAGACCAGCCAGGCGGCCACGGAGCACATCCACTCGTTCTCCCTCCCACGTTCTCTCTGCCGCGTCGCCGTGGTCACGCTCGGGCGGCACTCTTCGCGATGGAGGCAGCGACACCGGGGAACCGGCCGCGAATCACCGGCGACCCAGTAGCTACCCGGCCAACTCTAGACGAGCAGATCAGCACCTTCGATCGCCCACACCGTCCGGCGACCGGCAACGTGGTCGGCCCGAAGCGAGGCTTGAACGCGTCCACATTTTCCACTTCGATTGCCAACAGCGACGCCTTCCGCCTCGGGTTTCAGGCGAGGGATCTGAGCCGGCTCGCTGACGACGCTCATGTTGGAACAGATCCGGTCGTCCCAGCCGAGCAGAGGGTGGGGTAACGGCACACCCAATCCTCTGCCGCTTTGATCGCGCCTCGTGTTCAGTGTCCAAGCATCTCGTCGGTGGGCCAGTCCCAGATGAGGACTCCGCCGAGGATGATGAGATTCACGGCCAGCGCACCAATCTTGTTCGGGAACAGGGCAGGGAATCCGTTCCAGAACAGGATCAGCGTCACCGTTGATAGGGCGGCTCCGACGACGGCGAGGGTTCGCCACCAGTCGTAGGGAACGCCCCAGCCAAGCACAGCCAGGCCTGCCATGACGAACAGGATCGTGCAGGCCGACCAGAGGACGGCGCTGGTGCCCTTCGATGCGGTCTCGCCGATGGTGTCGGTGAGGAGCCAGGACCGGGCGTTCCATCCCGACGCGAGATCGTCCATGAACACCGGGAAGAGTCCCAGGATGTGCCCGACTCCGTGCGCGAGGAGAACCAGGCCAACAACCCATTGCCAACCCTTCATCGTGTCATCCCTCCTTGGCCCAGGAACTCGATCATCTTCTGGTTCACCCGCTCTGCCTGCTCTACGTTCACCAAGTGTGCGCTCCGCACGACCTCGACATCGATGTTGGGGAACGCGGCCGCCCGCTTGGCTGCTCGGCCCGGGTCTCCGACCAGGTTGTCGCTGTCGCCGAGGATCAGCAGTGTCGGCATCTCCAGCGCGGCCATCTCTTCCGCTGTCAACGGCTTTGGTCGCCCGACACGCGGCGGTGACGCCACGGCACGGAGAACCTCGGCGAACCACTCTCCGTACGGGTCTGACACCGCTGGTGATGGGCCGATCGCCCACTGCTGGGTTTTGGCAACTCGCGAATCGCTCGGGAACATACTCACCGTCATCATTCGCATCACGGCCGGCAGGCCGAGCGGGGTGAGTCCCATCGGTCCGAGCAGAACCAGCTTCGAGACACGGTTGGGATCGGTCTGGGCGAAGCGCAGCGCCGCATGACCACCGGCGGATGCTCCGACTGCCGCGCCACGGTCGATCCCCAGTTGATCAGCAATCTCGACGCCGAGGCCCCCGATCTCACCGGGTGTCTTTGGGTATGTCCCAAGATCCGTCAACTCACTCCTTCCCGGCTCGCCGATGTAGTCCGGCGCGAAGACGCGAAACCCGGCTCCGACGAGTGCCGCTACGTTCGGTGCCCATGACACGGAAGCCATCGAAGCCGCATGGAACAACAGCGCCGGTTCGCCGGACTCGGGTCCGGCGACATTGACGCGCACGGTCCCGTACCGGGTGGCAAGATCGACGGCGGCGTGCTCGACCGGCCAGCGATCCAGGATCGCGTCATACCGCTCAAGAAGGGCCGTTGCTGCCTGCAGCGATCGGTAGATCGAGGCGCTGCTCGCGTCTGTCACACGCACACCTCCTGCTACGACATCTCGATCACAGTCCCGAGAGACGTAGGGCAGCGCCAGAGGCAATCGGCTCGAATCCACGAGCGAGCCGCGCGTACGCTGCGCCTGCGCGAAATCGACCGCCTGAGCGCTTCCGTGGGTCGATCGGGGTCCGTGCGAATGCCGACCCGGACAGTCAGAGAGCTAGCACTCGCCGTCGGACTCCGAGTAACCCCCAGGTGTCACCCGGGCTTCCCGGCGAAGTCCGCAGGCCGGACTAGCGGGCCTGTCTTCGGATCAGGACGATCGAGTTGACGGGAAGCCATACAAGCCAGGTTGCGAATCCGGCCAGCCCGACGAAGAGCACCGGGGATCCGTCAATCGTCTGCTTGGCAAACACGGCAGCGACCAACAGACAAAGGGAGCCGGCGAGGGCAACTGAATTGAGCCAGTTGGGACCCAGACTCGAAACTCGCGATACCTGAGCGAGTCCGACGAGCGTGACGGCCAGTCCAGTCATGTTCAAGGCGAAGGCAGCCGCATGCACGATCCAGACGAGTTCGACGATCGAGCCGTCGGCCCCGACGTCGATCAGGACGATCAGAGCGATCTGAAGAATGGTCGTGAGGAGGAAGGTGGATGCCATGAGGACCGCACCTCCGAGTCCCAGGCGACCCCAATCCAACGAGGCGTCGCTCCGCTCACGCGCCCACGAACTGGCGCCCACGACGAATGTGAGCAGAAGCACCACGTTGATCGGCACCAGGGCGGTGGCGGCGGTAATTCTCCCGGCGTTGTCGGTGTAGAAGGACAGGATCTCATCCATCGGAGCATCGTTGAGCGGTACCCCCATGAGCAGGACACCGTTCTGGACAAGAACGAGGAGCGCAAAGCCGAGGCCCGCCCAGCCGGCAAACCGGCGCAAGGGGGTGTCAACAAGCACAGCAGTGTTGGACATGGTGATTTCCTTTCGCAAGCGATCGGAGGGCGCCCATGTCGATCGGTACTACAATGTGTAGAAATTGAATACAACATCTACGTATTCACTACAACCATAATGAGGTCAAAGTGTCGGGTCAAGGAGCAAGTCGGCAATACGACTCACCGAGACGTCAGCAGCAGGCGGCGGGCACGAGAAGGGACATTGTGGATGCAGCTCGGTTCCTGTTTGCCGAGAAGGGCTACGGCCGGGTCTCGATGGCCGAGATTGCGAAGCGGGCGAGCGTCTCTGTCAAGACGATCTACACCTCGGTCGGGGGCAAGGCAGATCTTCTCGCCGAGCTGAACCAACTGATCGACGCCTCGGGGATGGTCGGGCCGCTCAATGAGAGCATCGCTCGATCGGAGGATCCTGAGGAAGTCCTGCGACTTGCAGCCCGTCTTCGCCGCCAGCTGATGGAAGGGGCATGGGACATCGTGCTCATGGCGGCCGATGCCGCCGTGTCCAATGACGAAGCCAGGGCGGCCTACGAGGTCGGCCAACGCAACTCGCTGGAAGGCGCTCAACGGATCATCGAACGCCTCGATGCCATCGGAGCGACGCTGACGATGGATCGAATCCAGGCCGTTGACACCCTGTACACACTCATGCACTGGCGTCTCTATGTCCGCCTCGTCGAGCAACGGGGATGGACCCCCGACCGGTTCGAGCAATGGCAGGGTGACGTCCTCATTGCCGCCCTGCTCGCAGCCTGATCGGCCCAATCACCCTGCACCTTCGGTGTGCGGTCGACTCGACCACCACCAGGCACGTCGAGTGGCCGGATGCCGCCGAGAAGGATCGTCCTCGGCGCTTGTACCCGTCGATGAGCGGGTGATTCCAGATCAAGCGGCACAACAGCACGGATGCCTTGTCGTATGGGCCCAGAGGAGGGGCCTCCACCGAGGCTCCCTCAATCGCGAGCGGACCTTTGGATCCCTTTGAGGTCGCTGTCGCAACCTGAAGGTGAAAGGAGTCCGATATGCGAAACACGATGATCGTCATGACCCTGGCATTGGCCCTGGTCGCAGGAGCATGTGCGGCTGACGTGACCGAGTCCGACGAGTACCAGGCCCTCGAGAACGAACTCGCAAGCGTCGAGCAACAGTTGTCCGGCCCAATCACCGAACTCGAGGCTGCCAAGGCGAGTCAGAACACGACGAACGCCGAGGTGGTGGACTCGTCCGCTCGCCACGACGCAGCACTCGAAAGTCTTGCGATGCTGAAGGAGATCCTCGCCGACCCGGAGTCGTTCGGAACCGAGGCCGAGGTCGTGGACCTGCTCGCGTCCTACGCCGCCGACGGCACCGTCATGGATGACGACGTCTTCGGTGCCGTTCCATATCGGCAGGCGTGGCACAACACTCTGTACGGGGGTGCATTCGATGCCCAGATCGACGCCTATGACACCTGGGTCTCCGATGACGGCTCCCAGGGTGGAGTCCTGTGGATATGGCATGGGCTCAACGGCAGCGGGAGACCCTTCGAGTTGCCGGGCATCAGCTTGATAGAGTTCGACGAGGACGGACTCGTTTCGTACGAGCTGGTCACCTATCCGTACCCGAACGACTACGTGCGAGCGGCCGCATTCGGTGAAGGATCGCCGACCCCGTCCACGGGCTAGGCGTTCGGGGCACAGCCGACATGCAGGCACCGCAGATCCGCCGGACGCTGAGACGGCGAATCTGCGCGCGGGAAGCCCTGCTCGTAGACTCGGTGGGGCTATGCAGTTCTCGGTGCTGGGTCCGCTGGACGTCACGGATGGCTCGGTATCGCTCGCCCTCGGGGGACCCCGGCAGCGGTCCGTGCTGGCGCTGCTCCTCCACGAACCCGGGCGGGCGGTCGACGCCGATCGGATTGTCACGGAGATCTGGGGCGACGAGCCACCTGACGGCGCACGCGACTCGCTCTACACCTACGTCTCGAATCTCCGCAGTGTCCTCGGCCGGGACCGCATCGTCCGCTCCGACGGTGGCTACCGGCTCGCACCCATGGACGTCGACAGGGTCGACGCCCGCACCTTCGACGCCACCCTCTGTGAAGCCCACCGGATCGTCGGCTCAGACCCGGAAACCGCACTCAGCCTCATCGACGAGGCGTTGTCGGCGTGGAGGGGTAGGCCGTACGAAGGGTGTGAGGATCTCCCGTCGATCGCGCCGGAGGTGGTGCGTCTCGAGGAGCTCCGCCTCCGGGCCCTCGAGGACCGGATCGATGCCGAGCTCCACGTCGGCGGGACGCCCGAGGTGGGCGGGATCGAAGTGCTGACCGTCGAGCACCCCTATCGGGAGCGGTTCTGGGAGCTGCTCGCCCGAGCCCTCTACCGGGCGGGCCGCCAGACCGACGCCCTTCGGGCCCTGACCCGGCTTCGCCGGATGCTCGGCGACGACCTCGGCATCGAACCATCGCCCGCGATCTCCCTGCTCGAGGAACGCATCCTCCTCCAGGACCCCGCCCTCGACGTGGGCGCCGCGCCGCCCACCAACCTGCCGGCGCCGGTGAGCAGCTTCATCGGCCGGCACGACGAGCTCGGTGTGCTCGAACGCCTCATCGGCGACCACCGCCTCGTCACGGTGACCGGCCACGGCGGAGCGGGCAAAACCCGGTTGGCGATCGAGGTGGCCGGACGCGTCGCTGGTGCATTCCCCGACGGCGTCTGGTTCATCGACCTCGCCCAGGTCGAAGCTGCAGGCGACGTCGGTGGGGCCGTGACGACATCGCTGGGTATCGCCGAACCGACGGATGGCGACCCGGCCGCCACGATTGCTGCACGGCTGCGGGCGCAGAGGGCGCTGCTCGTCCTCGACAACTGCGAACACGTCATCGATGTGGTCGGCGACCTAGCCGAGCGGATCCTTGAAGGCGCACCGCAGGTGCGGATCCTCGCAACGAGCCGCCGGCCGCTCGAGGTCGCCGGTGAAGCCTTGACCCACCTCACGGGGCTCGAGGTGTGCAGCACCGAGCCGGAGGCCGCCGACGCGGAGCAGCTGTTCGCCGTACGTGCCGCGGGGGTGCAACCCGGCTTCGCCATCAACGAGGCGAACCGTGCGGACGTGGGTGCAATCTGCGGACACCTCGACGGTATGCCACTGGCCATCGAGCTGGCGGCGGCGCGAGTTGACACGTTGTCGCCGGGAGAGATCGCCCGCCACCTGGGGGATCGATTTCGTCTCCTCGCCGATGCGCATGCCGACCGATCTCCCCACCGCTCGCTGCGAGCCTCGCTCGACTGGAGCCGTGACCTCCTTGACCCGGACGACCGAAGGGCCTTCGATCAGCTCGGCGTGTTCGAAGGCTCGTTGACCGCCGGTGCAGCGGCCGCCGTGGTGGAGGCTCCGGCAGAGATCGACGCCGTGGACATGCTCCGCCACCTCGTCGGAGCGTCGCTGATCCAGCGCCTTGCCGGGGAGGTGTCCCGCTACCGGCTGCTCGAGACCACGCGCATGTATGCCCGGGAGCGTCTGGACGAGGCAGATGAGTGGCAGGCCGCTGTCGATCGCCACGATGGGCACTACGCCGGCCGGTGCCGGGACCTGCGTGGTGCGTTCTTCGGTAGTGGCCGACCTGAGGCGTGCCGCACGATCGAGGCCGAGATCACCGAATACGAGGCAGCCTTCGATCGGTTCAGTGTTGCTGAACCGGACGTGGCCCTGGAGATGGCGTGGCCGCTCGGCCACGTATGGTTGTTCTCCGGCCGGACCGGGAGTGGCGTCGGCCGCCTCAAACGCCTTGTCGATGCCACGGCGGGAGCGACGTCGCAGACACGAGCGGACGCCCTCGCCGCCGGCGCCTTCCTGCTCATGTACGCCAGCCGATACGAACCGGCCATCGCGTGGGCGGACGAGGCGATCGCGATCCTCCGCACGATCGACGACGGGCAGGGTCTCGCGTATGCGCTGGCCAGACGGGGCCATCTCGCGTTCTCGGTCGGTGACGTCCCCACCGCGCTCGCGCTGCTCCAGGAGAGTCTCGAAACGTGCGAGCGCATCGGCTACTCGGAAGGCACGGCCTGGCCGCTCACCCTGCTCGGCCAGGCTCGACTGTGGGGAGGCGACGAGAGCGACGAGGTGCGCGACATGTTGGAGGAGGGGAGGCGTCGCTTCATTGCCGTCGGGGACACGTACGGACAGATTCACGCCAACATGTTCATCCCCAACGTCGGCGAACAGGGGGTCGACGTCCAGCTCCGGTATGCAGAGGACAGCATGCGGCTGTCCGATCAGCCCCGTGCCGATCCCGTCATACGACCCACTGCCCTCCACAATCTCGCCTTCAGTGTGTGGAACGCCGGCGAACGTGAACGAGCTATGGGCCAGCTCCGTCTCTCAGCGCGATCCGCCCTCGAGGCCGACGCCGCAGTCTCGTCCGGGATGGCGTTCCTCCTGGGCGGGCTGATGGAAGGCGTCGGCGGCGATCCTGAACGGGCCGCGGTCCTGTACGGCGCCGGGGACGCCCACTTCCTCATGGAGAAGGCACCGTTCTACGCTCGTCAGCTCCAGCCCGGGATCGACGCAGCCATCGCAGTACTCGGCGAGGACGACTACCGCCGACTCCACGCCGATGGCGCAGCGATGTCCATCGAGCAGGCCACCGACTTCCTCCTGCACGGGATGTAGGAGCGCGTCACCACCCCAAGCCTCCGTGTTCTCAGCCACCCATGTCGGCTCAGGGTCATCATCTGGTAGCGGCCGGTGTGAGGTCACCGAGAGGTGGTTGCCGCGTCGGCGATCAGTTGTCGATCCAGACAAGGCGTACCCGGCCGTCGACGATGTGATCTGGATTGCTGCCGGTGATGTCAATGATCGTGCTTGTTTGGATGTGCTCGAGTTGGTCGCGCGGCACATCCCACCGTCGGTCGCTGCTGGTGAGCACGATGAACCGGCCGTCGAAGTCGGTGAGACGCTCTTCGGCTTCACTCTGGACCCGGAATACCTGTGCCCCGGTCTCTACGTCCATGACGATCACAACGCCGGGAATGCTGCGGGACTCCTCGAGCCATTCCTCGTACGTCACGTTGTCATACTCGGGACAGGGCCATTTGTTGTCCGGTCGGAATCGGTAGGCAAGGAGACGGCCGTCTGGGGATAGGCGGGCGTCGAGTTCACACGGTATCCAGTCGGGGACCGGCGCCTCCCAAGCGAGGGGGTAGGGGTTGGTGGGTATGTTGATTTCGGCACCGGAAAGGTCCCAGAACAGGATGCCGCTCACGGTTCTGCACGAACCTGAGTCGTCCCAGCGGACACCTGCGAGGAGTTCGCCCCCGTACGAACTCGGGAACCATCCCGCATCTCCGTCTCCTGAACAGATGACAAGGCCTTCATGCGGTGCCCCGGTCTCCAAGTCATACAGCCCGATCGAACCCGACTCACACCGCCGATTCTCGTAGTCGTCGTATCGCACGATTGCGGCGCGGTCGTCAAAGGCGACGACCGCATAGATTCCCTGATAGTTGGGCACCGCAACGGCCGGCTCGCTCGTCCCGGCGGGGACTCTCCAGATCCCCGACACCTCTGAGAGCCAGTGGTGCGAGAACAGCAGTCCACCAGCACCGTCGCTCCACGCTGATGCCACGGGAGCATCGACGAGTTCGGTCTCGCTCCCGCCCTCAACCAGCGTCACCCCATGGGCCCCGTACCGGAAGAAGGCTGGGGGAGCCTCGCCGGTGGTGGTAGTAGATGGGGCTGGCACTGTGACCGGCGTCGTTCCCTTGGTCGTCCCGGTTGGAGGAGCGGTCGTCGTTGTGGTGGCTGGTGGTGCAGTGGTGGCCAATGGCGCGGGATCGGCGGAGGTTGCATAGGTTGACGACCGAGCCATCGGAGCGGTCGTTGTTGGACCGGTATCGGCGGTAGGCGCACCACAGGCCGATACCACCAGCAGCACCGCGACAGCGGGCAACGAAAGCAACCGCATCCAGAGCCTCCATCGAACAGTGTCCACGCAACGTACCCAGGGGTCAAGCCTCAGCCGCCATGTCGCGGAAATCCGGCTGAGTCTGCCGCCACGTGCGGAATCGCTCGGTCAGCGTGTCCAGTGCAGGTTGGGGGGTATCCCTGATTGCCGCACGCGCCTCCGGTTGAGATACTCGAGGGGAAGGTGGAGGAGGGCTCGTGGGTCGAGTCGGTCGGGTGATCGCCGGTCTTCTGTTGTTGCTGTCCGCATGCAGCGTGGGCGCACCGACCACCACAGTGCCGTCGCCCGCAGCGACTGAGACAACGGTCCCTGCACCGGCGGTGTCATCGACCGCCATCCCGTCCACCGTTGCGCCCACGACACCGTTGACGACCACCACCGCACCGACGACCACCACCGCACCGACAACCACCACCGCACCGACTGTGCCGGCAACGTCGACGACCGCCGACGTCTACTACTCGGTTGGGACCCATGGACTCCACCCGGTTCCTCCGCTGCCGGGCAGCGGCGGATGGTTCGGCTCTGGCTGTTCCCCCGGCAGTGACACGCTCCCCGACGGCATCTGGTGGGGATACATCACGGACCTCTCTCCGTCGTCGGTCACGTTCGATCTCGCCTGCCTCAGATGGTTCGACCCCCCGGAAGACGGTTGGGAAGGTGATGGTGGCTGGGCAATCGAGAACGACAACCCGAGGATCAGGATCGTTCCCGTTCGCCCCCAGGCTCAGGCCATCTGCCTCACATGGGGCTGCCCGCCGACTCCGTTCCCGTACACCGACTGGATAGACATGGCCCCGGTCCCGCCCGATACTCGCGATGCCGGTGTCTGGCTGTACATCAACGACGGCGAAGTCACCGAGGTCGGCGAGGAGGTACTCGCAGGCTGAGCCGAGCTCTCAGTTGCGGGGTATGGGGAAGCCGGCGGGTTGGGTCATGCCGGTGGATCGCCGGTGGATCGCCGGTGGTGGCGCCACTCGTTGACAGTTCCGTCGTGTGCCAACTGCCGTGCGACTTCGGCTCCCACGGTGCCCCCGAACCGATCTCTCCAAAGGGCGTCGGCTGCACGGAGGAACGTGTGGAGACCGGCCTGCGGTCGGAGGGACACCGGGACTCCGCGGACAGCAAGGACCTGCCAATGAGAGGCGTAGATCCACGTTCCTTCGTGGATGCATTCGAGCCGACGGTGAGCACCCGATGTCGGCTCGCCATGGGTTTGGCCCCGAGGGTCTGCAGCACACTGCCGATCTCGCTGATTTGGATGAATCGTCGCTCCGCAAGGACGCCCGGCCGATCAATCGGTTGCCACGGGTGCCGCTCAGGAGGCAATGGCCCCTCGATGACAGCGAGCGACCGCCGATCGGGATCAGTCATAGCCAGAACCCTGTTCGGTTACCGTTACGAATCTCTCGCTGACTGAGGGACGCATACCCTGGCGACGAGGAGACGCAGGTGTCACACGAGACGATCTACCAGTCGTTGTTGATCCAGGGCAAAGGCGTACAGCGCAAGGAACCCTGGCGTTGTCTGCGAGCCCTGGGTTCGCAGGAGGAATCGGGGGTCAGTCCCTACAACTATTCGTTGTGGTCGCCCCGATGATCCTCGGTGTTGATGTCGGCGGGACCTTCACCGATCTCTTCGCGTGGGACGGCGAGCGGATTCAAACAGCGAAGCTCCCGACGACCCCCGACCAGAGCGAGGCGGTCCTCGACGGCGCGTCCGAACTGGCCGACACGGTCGACTTCTTCGTTCACGGGACGACCGCGGCGACGAATGCCCTCCTCGAACGCACCGGGGCCCGTACGCTCCTCGTCACATCGCCGGGATTCGAAGACGTTATCGAGATTGGCCGGCAGGATCGCCCGAGCCTCTACGACGCGAGCGTTGAGCGACCCGAACCGCTGGTCGAACGGTCAGACCGCGTCTCGGATCCTTCGAGCGTCGATCCGGGGAGCTACGAGTCCGTCGCGATCAGCCTGCTGGGCTCGTACCGCGACCCGTCCGAGGAACGCTTGCTGCGAGCCGCGATCAACGAAGCGTCCCCGGCCGCCGCAGTGTCGGTCTCGAGCGAGATCGTCGCCGAGTTCCGTGAGTTCGAGCGGACATCGACAACGGTGCTCAACGCCTACCTCACGCCCGTGGTCGCCGACTACCTCGCCCGGCTTGAAGCCGGAGTGCGGTCCGCGGGGATCGCAGACGGTGTCTCGGTGATGCGTTCGTCTGGAGGTCTGATCGATGCTTCGGACGCCTCCCGTCTCCCCGCGTCGATCCTGCTTTCTGGCCCGGCCGGTGGGGCAATGGCAGCCGCGTCGGTCGGCTCGGTCCTCGGCCGGGATCGCGTCATCGCGTTCGACATGGGCGGCACGTCCACGGACGTCTCGCGTATCGAAGGTGGGCGCCCGGAAATCGCCTACGAGAGGTCGGTGGATGGCTACGCGTGCCGTATGCCGTCGATCGCGATCCACACCGTCGGGGCAGGGGGAGGCAGCATCGGGTGGCTCGATGCCGGTGGGTCGCTGCGAGTGGGGCCGCGCAGTGCCGGAGCCGTTCCGGGGCCGGCCTGCTACCCACGAGGCGGCGTCGACGCCACGGTGACCGATGCCAACGTCCATCTCGGCCGTATCGCCCCGGACGCAGCGCTCGGCGGGCGGCTCACCATCGATCGAACGAAGGCCGAGACGGCCTTGGCGACCCTTGGGGACGCCACGGGCATGGCGACCGACGACACGGCCCTCGGAATCCTCCGCGTCGTTGAAGAGGTGATGGCTGGAGCGATCCGCACCGTCTCGATCGAGCAGGGCGCCGATCCCCGAGACGCGTGGCTCGTTGCGTTCGGCGGCGCGGGTGGGCTCCACGCCACGGCGCTCGCACGGTCCCTCGGTATGGCCGGTGTGATCGTGCCTCCTCATGGCGGCGTGTTCTCCGCGGTCGGTCTGCTCCTCAGCCCACCACGAGTCGATACGGCGCGCAGCGTCCTCCTCCGCGACGAGGACAGTTTCGACGACGCCGTGGTCGCGATCGCTGCCGAGGCGGTCGCGCGTCTTCCCCATGGTGCGGTCGAGACGTTGGCCGACGTGAGATACCTTGGGCAGTCCCACGAAGTCACGGTCCCGTGCAGCGTTGGGGATGGCTGGGAGGTCCTCGGTGCTCGGTTCCACCGCCTGCACGAGGAGCGCAACGGCTTCTCACGACCCGGCGATCCGATTGAGCTCGTCACGGTCCGGGCGACGGCGACCGGCACGCCGGCAATCGAACCCAATGCTGTGTTCACCTGGGCGCCGGAAGGGTCGGCCGATCTCGGGGTGCGCCCTGTGCGTACTGCCGAAGGTTCGGTCGAGGCGCGTGTGTGTCGCCGTGAAGGGCTTCGTGTCGGCGACGTGATCCCCGGTCCCGCAGTGGTCGAGGAGAGGGAGGCGACGACGTGGATCGCCCCCGGCGAGCGCGCCGTCGTGTCGGAGTCGGGGGCTCTGGAGGTGACATGGTGATTGTCGATCCCGTCACGCTCGAAGTCGCTCGCAATCGGCTGGAGGGTATTGCCGACGACATGGGCGTCGTGTTGCGCCGCACTGCCTACTCACCCAACATCAAGGAGCGGGCTGACTGCTCCGCTGCTCTCTTCACTCCCGACGGAGAGATGCTCGCCCAGGCAGAGCACATCCCGGTTCACCTGGGATCGATGCCCGCGTCCGTCGCGGCCGTGCTCGACCTGTTCGGGGCGGATGTCGAACCGGGGACCCAGTTCGCCGTGAACGATCCGTACGCGGGCGGAACCCATCTGAACGACCTCACCCTCGTCCAGCCGGTGTATGTGGACGGGCAGCTTGTGGCGTGGGCCGCGAACCGGGCGCACCACGCGGACGTTGGCGGCGAGGCGCCAGGCTCAATGCCTGCGCACGCCACGCGTGTTGACCAGGAGGGCCACATCGTCTCCCCGATGCCGGCTGTGCACGGGGGCGATTGGCTCGACGGCTTCTTGGGCCCCTTCCTTGGCGCAACCCGCACGCCGGCCGAGCGACTGGGTGACCTCTCCGCGCAGATGGGGGCGAACAAGGCCGGTGCGCGCCGCATCGAGCAGCTCGTTGCTGCCGAAGGAGTTGATGAATGGCGTCGTGTCACGGCGGCGTTGCTGTCGTACGGGGAGCGGCGCACGGCGGTAGCCATTAATGCACTCCCGGACGGTTCCTACCGGTTCACCGACTACCTCGAATGGGGTGAGGAGGACCTCCCCATCACGGTGGCGGTGACCATCAGTGGCGATCATCTCCAAGCGGACTTCACCGGCAGTGCGGGCCAGATAGCGGGCAACATCAACGCCGTCGAAGCCGTCACCCTGTCGTGTCTGTACTACGCGGTGCGGGTTGCCACCGACCCGACCATCCCGGCCAATGGCGGCTGCTACCGACCGGTGACGTTGAGGACCGAGCCGGGTTCCATCGTCGACGCAACGAGACCTGCCGCGGTTGCGGCGGGGAACGTCGAGACGAGCCAGCGGATTGCCGACACGCTGCTCGGTTCGCTCGCGCAAGCTGCACCCGATCGTGTGCCTGCCGCCGGACAGGGCACGATGAACAACGTTCTCATCGGCAACGACGACTTTGCGTACTACGAGACGGTCGGTGGCGGCCAGGGGGGACGTCCCAGCGGGCCCGGCATGTCGGGAGTGCACACCGGTATGACGAATACGAAGAACACGCCGGTCGAGTCGCTCGAGGCGCACTACCCGTTCCGGATCCTGGCCTACCGCCTGCGACACGGGTCCGGTGGTCGGGGGCTTCATCCCGGGGGTGACGGCATCGAACGTGAGATCGAGTTCAATACATCCGCGACCGTCTCACTCATGGGGGAACGCCGGCGACTCCGACCGTGGGGTCTCCAAGGGGGCGAACCGGGCGCCGTCGGCGAGGATTGGCTCATCCGTGACGGAGTCGCCGAGCGGCTCCCGGGGAAGTGCACGGTCGAGGTAGAGCCGGGGGACAGGCTCCGCGTTCTCACTCCCGGCGGCGGCGGTTGGGGAACGCCCGGCAGCTGAAGTCCCGGCTCTCGCCGCTACATCCGTGGCTCACGTATGAGAGAAAGGGGAGCCACAATGGACCGGGTGGCACCAACGCGCGCACAGATCCGTGCAGCTCTCGAGACCGACCAGACGATCGATATCGTCACCATCGGTGCCCGATCGGGAAGACCGCAGACCACTGAGATCTGGTTCACCAACGTGTCGGGTCGAATCATCATCTGCGGAACGCAAGGCGCGAAGGGCGGCAACGGGCCGCGAGTCCCTCGTGATTGGCTGGCCAACTTGATCGCGAACCCCGACTTCCTCTTCTGCTTGAAGGAGAGCGTGCACGTGCAGCTCACCGCCAGGGCGACGCCGGTATCCGATGTTGAGGATCGGTGGGCG
>Ga0272441_10003196_pt1 | contig 31627 bp, 28 predicted proteins | sample SSMProp6N_FD_193582 | JGI IMG/M metagenome (GOLD analysis project Ga0272441, IMG submission 193582) | Marine sediment archaeal communities from Little Sippewissett salt marsh, Falmouth, MA, United States - SSM-Prop-6N | ecosystem: Environmental > Aquatic > Marine > Wetlands > Sediment ... | reverse complement strand
AAAGAGGCTCTTGCAGGTTTACAGGAAGATCCTTACAACTCCCGGACACATATAGATATCAAACAACTGAAAAATATGTTTCCAAAAAAATTCAGACTGAGAGTAGGAAATTACAGAATCTTTTATCACGTTGATGAAAATAACATAAAGCTGTTGAAAATTGCAGACCGAAAGACCGCATATAAGAGATAATTTTTCTTAACCAATATTTTTTTAATAAGACTGGTTCATCTCCGCATAAATGAAGGATCTCATAAAAAAGAAGGGCATCAGGTTGATATATCCAATGACAATATTTCTGACCCCGACGATCTTCTTCCATGGTATCTGTGGAAAATTATCATGAAATTCTTCAGGGATGTTTCAAACCGCTTCTCCTATAATCTCCATGTTTCAAACGACTGCATCGATGGTTTTTTGATCGTTCTGAAACTCTTCTTTTGAGTAATCTCCGATATATTCAGCAATCCTTTCAATCGCCTCAATTATATCCTCAAGAGTCAGTGTAATGTCACGCTTTGACATGCACGACATCCTCTAACATACCATGATTCAATTTTTTTCTTTGCATTACCCCGAGTTTTAGAATGAGATCAACTTCAAGTCCAAGTATTTCTTCAAGTTCGTCCCTCAGGTCAACCACTTCCAATCCGATTGGCTCTTCAAAATCGACCATGATGTCAAGATCGCTGTTTTCGGTCTGATCTCCACTTGCATACGACCCGACGATGCAAAGCTCATTTATATTGTATTTCTGCCGGAGAAGAATGTAGTTTTTATTGAGCGTAGCAACTATCCTTTTCAGTTCGTCTGATCCGGATTCTGGATTACCGGGAGATTGATCCGAACTCATATGATGCAACCACATTTTTTTGGCAATTTTTTATATTTTAGCTCTGTAGAAATCCTTTCTGAATGAACAATTTATCTTTCTAATATATGCTGGAAACCAGATATAGGGAGTATCGTTACAGGGGGTGAGGACAGGGGAGGGGTCTCCCCTCCCCTTGAACCCCTCCCATTTTGTGATATTCACCATAGTTGGATGAAATAGACACTGTAATTGGATTGCAATATCCTCCACAGGATTTCTACAGAGCCTATATTTTAGGTGTATGTGTTAAGCTTTTTGGGGTTTTCTTGAATCTCACCTCCAGCCGAAGCCTTTTTTAAAAAAACGAGTGAAGGGAGCGGAAACGTCCACCGCAAGAGAATATGAGGTTGTGTTAAATTTTTAAGGGCAGTAATATTCAAGATATATTCGCCCTGTGCACTATATGAATCTCAATCCGGCTTATTTCATGCCAGCTCCGAAAAAGTATCGGTCAAGGCTTTGTAACGGATACGTAAATAATCATTTGACGTAATCTTATCTGATTATTTGGTGGCTGAATTATATATGATATAGTTTCACTTGAAAAACTAACAGCAACTCCCCTTGATATCCCTTATTTCCGCCAGGATATCGGATAGCACCTTCTCATCGTCCGGCAGCCTGCTTTCAAGCACTTTCCTCATCATAAGAGGAACAGTATCCATCCGGTAGCCCGTCCCCTTGGCATCAATGCCAACGGAGGCCACAGGTATATGTATACTGGCAAGTGCGGTGCTCATCGCGACAAACGGATCGATGACAATGACCGGGATCTCCGCAAGATGCTCGTTGCACTGCCGTGGAAAATGTGCCCCCGGATCTGCACCGATTATTACACAGGCATCTGCTTCTCCTTTTAAAAGCACATCAATAGCCGATGTTTCACCCGGGTTATAGTACGGAATCCCGCGTGAATAATCCACTGCATAAGGAAAACCGGTAAGGTAAGAGAAGGACTGGTTCGTCCCATACACATTCCAGTGGCCCCTCATGGGCGTGAGTGTGAATTTTGTATGCCTGTTGAGCTCATCCACCATCTCTATCGCTGCCCTGACATTCTTGTACTTTCCGGGTGATTGTGTGAGCCCTATGCCGGTGAAGAGTGCACCGAATTCTGCATTCATCATCATTTCCGTGAGCCTTATCAGCTGTTGCTTTTTAATGCCGGCAACCTCATCCGGAATGAGATCACTTCTCCCCCTGATGATCGCCCTGATAGAAGAAAAAACAGCGAAATCCCCGCCGGGTTTTATCCTGATAAACTCGTCTGCAAGTTCGGCGGTGCTCGATCTCCTGATGTCCACCACGATCAGCTTCCTGTCGTTCACCGCATTCTCCCTGAAATAGCCCTCTGTATATGTCGTATACCTGCTCATGTGCCGGGGATGGGATTCCATGGGATTCGAACCCCAGTAGATCACCAGATCTGCACGGTTCTTCACCTGTCCCAGGGTACATCCAGGGTGCCCGGACTCCTGTATCGCCATGATTGATGGACCATGGCATATCGATGAACAGTTGTCGATCAGGCCGCCGATCTCTTCGGCGATATGAACACCTATGCACTGGGCCTCGACCGATGTGCCACTCCACCCAAAAAGCAGTGGACGTTCTGCATTGGCAAGCACTTTGGCGGCGTACGCTGTGGCATCCGCGTAGCTAATCTCCGTCCACAGATCTCCTTCTTTTTTAACCGGGTGCATAAGCCTGCAACCTGAAGTATATTTGCCCGCACTCAGGCTGCACCCGTTGTCGATATGATCAACTCGATCCTGTTTGATATGCACCGTGATGTCATCACAGAGGCATCCGCACAAGGGGCACAGCACATCGTGAACAACCGTATCTCCCTCTCTGGAGAAAGTGGGGCACGGGAATGAGTCCATCTCGTACCTGATTCCGCCCTCAGCTTCGAGAATATCCCATGCAGACGAGATATCATCATCACACGGTTTCACTTCTACATCAATCCATTTATAATCGGGAGCACCTGTGCCATGTGTTACCGAATGGAGAATGAAATTTGCATGCGGTCCACACGGTATGAATACCATACCCACCGGAATACCCTCACTGGATATCGTCCTGAAAACCGTCTCGCCAATCTTACTTGAAATCCTGACATGTCCCCCGGATTCAACACAAAGCTCAAACATATCGAAGGGGTTCATGAAACAACACGAGGTTTCTTTCCAATAATCGGGTTGATCCTTGAAATAGAGTTGTTCACCCTGTTTTATTGTTCTCCCTGTTGTTGCAATCAACTTCAAGATTTCCCACCTGGAATTTTTCAGGATATTGCCCTTGACGAACCGGTGTGCCTGAGTATATAGCCGCCTTCATTGAGCAGAATATCACTGAAATCCGATGACCGCATGATCTTTAAAAGAGATCTGAAGATCTCACTATCAAGTTGTTCGTTTCTAAGGACGAGTTCATATCTTTCGGTCTCAAGCGGCAGAAAACTGAGTTCATACTCCTTTGCAACGCAACAGGACCCAATGCCGGCATCTGCGGTTCCTGATCTGACCGCAACCCCGATCTGGTTCTCCTCTGTCACTTCATTAAAAAATCCACTGACTCCGGAAGGTTCGGTATCTTCCGCCGACAATAATTTTTCAAGAACCGAACGTGAAGTGGTATCTCTCTGCGAGTTTATGATCGATAGGGATGAAAATTCTTCCGGCGTAACTGGATCCCTTGACATGATCCCGTATTCAAGTTCAGAGATGCATACCGCCGTCAGTTCCTCGTCCTTCAGGAATTTTCTCAGGTATGAGTCATTGATATCCAGTCCGGAGGAGAGTGTTGCCATTGGGGCTGCATGACATGCCCGTTTTCGAAGTGAGATTATCGCTCCGAAATTGCCCACGATGTTTGTATGCAATGCAATATCCTCATTTTTTCTGGCAAGACCGGAAAGATGGCCAAGAGCAGGGTTGAAAGCGCCGGAGAGCAAAACAGCCTTTTTAAAGGTCTCTTTGGGCCTGATGAGATATACATCGGTCTCCTCTCCTGCCATGAGCCCCTCCATCTCTGATGGTATATGAATGTAGCCGTCGGCTTTCACCGCTGCCATCTGTACCGAGGCGCCCCTGGATCTCGGAAGCGCTATATAACCTTCATCAAGTTTTGATAATGATACAAAGATGAATTCATCAAAACCAGAATCCGAAGGTACCGAAACTGCCACTCTGGTCTTCAGAGATCCAGGTGGCTCATAGCTGAAACCCCAGATGTTCAGCAGGGGCATGACCATCTCCCGGAGTACGGTGATCGCGGCAAGAGGATATCCCGGAAGGCCAAAGACCGGTTTTCCATCAATTTTACCAATTATTGCAGGCTTCCCCGGTTTTATGGCGACACCGTGCACCAGAAGCTCTCCAAGTTCATCAATCAGGTCTGCTGTAAAGTCCCTGGTGCCGGCTGAAGAACCTGCTGATATCAGCAGCATATCATTCTCGGCAATACCCCTGCTGATCGCCTCCCTCAGCACATCGGGATCATCGATTGCAATAGGATAGAGTTTGCACCCTGCACCTGCCTCTTCAAGCCACAACGAAGCAATTGACATATTGCTTTCAACCACTTTTCCATCTTCGGGCCGTGTGCCCGGAGTAACAAGTTCACTTCCCGTGGGAAGCAACCCGACTTTCAGGGATTTGACTGCCATCCGGGATACCCCGTAACTGATCAGTGCACCCACATCATATTTCCGTACGGTGTGGTGTGCGGGAAGGATCATCTCATATTTTTTAATCTCCTCTCCCTGTGGCCTGACATGTTGTCCAGGCCTGGCCGCTTTGAGAACAGTAAGTTCCCCGTCATGACGTTCGATTATATCCTCGATCATTACCACTGCGTCATATTCACCGGGTACAATCTGGCCGGTATTGATCCTTTGATATGCTGTTAGAACCTTGGGATTCTTCTCGGATGCAAAACCGGTATCCGTACTTAAAATCGCATATCCGTCCATTGCAGCAAGCGGAGATTCAGGAAAACTGTATGCAGGATAGACGGGATCACTGGTAACCCTGCCAATGGAATTTACCGGATTTATAAACTCAGTCCGGTCCGGTCTTTCAAAAGAATTGAGTATGAGATGTAGTGTGTCATGTAGTGAAAGCTGTGAGAGATAGCGTTTTACCACATGATCACCTCAACCTCCGAACCCTTCTCGATCCCCTCACAACCCGCGTTGATCCTGATCATTCCGTCACTGTCCGTAAGCGTGCTGATAAGTCCGGATTTACCGTATAATGGCACCACTTCATTCCCGAGCACCCTGACCCTGAAGTACTCCTCCCGCCCCTTTTCAGAGGGAATATTGTTGCTCATGATACCTTTCCTTGTGGTGACGGTGCTGTCCAGGTTACTGGTAAAGAGGTCAATCATCCTGCCTGCGAGAACATTAAGGATTATAAAGGCCGATGCAGGATGACCGGGAACGCCTATTACCGGCATATCAGAATATTTACCGATGATTGTTGGTTTACCGGGGGCGATTGATATCCCATGGGCAATCACGTCACCGATCTCCTCAAGCACCAACGCGGTAATATCCCGGCTGTCCTTTGAACTGCCACCGGATATCAGTACCGCATCGCATTCTCCTGCTGCTTTTTTCATAAGGAACCTGAGTTCACCAGGATCGTCACGGACGATGCCGTAATATACTGCTTTGCCCCCTCTCTCCTCTACAAAGGAACCACAAAGATATGAGTTGACGTCCCTCACCTCTCCGCATTCGGGAATTTCATCAGGGCTTACGACCTCTGAACCGGTCGATATGATCCCAATATTGGGCATTCTTGTTACAGGCACCGAGGTTATGCCTGAAGCGGCAAGCAAACCTATATCCTGTATCCTGAGCTTATGGCCGGTGTTTATTATGCCCTCTCCCTCTGAAAAGTCCTCTCCCTTCATTACGATGTTCTCGCCTCTGGATGCCGGGCGGTTCATAAGAACGAAATCATCAAGTTCATCGCAGTATTCGAGCATGACCACCGCATCAGCACCTTCAGGAATGCGGGCCCCTGTCGGGATGTAAGCACAATACCCACTAAAAATCTTTCCGGGATCTCCCTGTCCCATGGAAATCCTGTGACTCAGACTGAGCCTGACCGGCACTGCTTCGGTTGCCCGGATCAGGTCTTCCGAAACGACTGCATAACCATCTTTTACGGAACGGCTGAAACCGGGAATATTGATATCGCAGGTAATATCCTCACCGATTACCCTGCCACAGGCCTCTGTTATATGAACGAATTCGTTATTTGTTTTAGGTGTAATCGTTGCAATAAGGTTGATGGCTTCAATAACTGATATCAGCCTGAAATAACGTCTGTTCTTTGAACTGGCTGAATTATCCGCAGGAAAAATCCCCCGGTTATCTTTGGACGATTCAGTTATATCCCCACAGGTATGGTTTCCCGTAAGAGTCATTATGATAATTAGATTAAATTTACATTGATTTAATGTTTATTATATGTGTTGAACATACATATGTTGAAAAAGTGAATCCCTGATTGTGATATCGTGATTTATAATGTTTATTTGTAAAAAAGAGGATGGGAATCAAATACTTGTACATAAATGAATTGAGGCAGGAAACATTTATTTTTTCACGTATAAGTTTCCGTATATGGTTTCACCTTTTCTCTTCGGGTGGCGTTCGCCGAGGTCACCGACATAATGTTTGAATATGGCATTTTCACCATCTACCTCTTCCTCCACGTCATCGACATACCTGAATCCCGGAAGCATGGTTTCTATACTGCCGAAAACATAGATATTCCCTTTTACCATCTGACCACCCACCCGGCTTTTTGCATCACCCTTTATTATTACGGTGCCACCTTCGGCATGGGTTGAAACATGGATGAACGTATTGCCCCCGATTATAATAGTGCCTCCGTTCATGAACGTGGCAGTATCACTACCGGCGTTACCCTTTATCCGTATGAGCCCGCCCTGCATTCCACGCCACTCGCCCCTGTAGGAAGAACCCACGTGGTTGCCTGCGTCACCTTCGATCAGGATCTCGCCACCTTCCATTCCAATACCACAGAAAGAATCCACATTGCCTTTGATATGAATCTTTCCACCCTTCATCCAGCCGCCGGTATACATATCGGCGTTTCCTTCAACCATTATCTCCCCACCGGTCATCTGCTGGCCGATGCGTTTTACGCGTGTGCAGTCTCCCTTCACAACAATCGATGTCTCATCTGCTGTCGCACCGGATTTGCCTTCCACGGTAAAGAACTCTCCAAGGTTTGTCCTGTATTTACCTTCCCAGACGTCAAGTGATGCGATCTCTTCAATTGATTTGCCTGAAAATGCGTCAGGTGTGACATTGTTGCATTCAAGGAATAGTTCAGGCTTGTTTGATAGCGTAAGTGTAACAGTATTCATTTCAAAAACCCCATTTATGATGTCTCTACCTCAATTATACGCGGATTGTGGACGTGTTCATCGAATACCGGATAGTTGTCTAGATTGAGGGTGTAGTTTCTCAGGAACCTCTCTGTGATATCACGTTTGACCTGATTATTCTCAGGCACTTTGACATCAGTCCAGATAGTTCTCTTCCCAACCTCTTCAACGACCTCTCCATCGATCACACTAACTACTCCGTCCTTGATGAAGTACGCACTCCTGAGGAATGCCTTCTCAATCATCTCAGGATCATTCGGCATATCATCTGGATTGAGATCATATATCGCAACATGACCATCCATTCCGGGTTTCAAACCGCCATACATGGCAGAAAGACCCAATGATTTAGCAGGCCCTGCCCTTGTCATCATGGCAATCTCGTACAGGGACATTTCACGGTCGATACTCTCCAGCGTGGTTGCGTCAATCACCTTGTCACTCCATTTGAATGAATGCAGCATTTCGTCACGCGAATCCTTGCTCATCAGCCATTTGATTACACGGGGATATCTTATGAATGGACCTGCATTCGGATGATCTGTTGTAATATAGGTTCTCATGAGATCTTTTGAGTATAGCCCAATCTCAAGTCCGATGGCCCACTGGATATTGCAGACCTTGATGTTCTTACCGTATACATACGGGACAACGCCTGCTGCTGTCTCCATTTCAACATCCACATTTGACCATTTGAGGTGATTGAGCTGGTTGAGGTGGTATTCAAACGGACCATCTGCGGTCATCGTAGTGGTCTCGTCAAGCGTCACCTGACCCATATCAACGGTGACCTTTTCATTCCTGTTCACATAGTCCATGACCTCTTTCGCCCGGGATTCAAAGTTTGCCCAGGATTCCCCGCCGTAGCTATGGAACTGGAGATGTGTGGCGTGAAGGGTCTGTTCTCTTCCAAACCTGTTTCTGGCCGAAAAACCTTCTGAAAGTTTCAGGGTATCGAGAGTATCAGTGTAATTTCCTGGGTTCCCCAGGTTATTTCCATGAATATGCACAGAGTGAGGCAGTTGCAGGTACTCATTTGTCTCGATCAGGCCCGATACGATCTCTGCCGGGGTGATGTCAAAATAAGGAACCGGATCATGGATGTTTTTGCAGTTCATGCCCCATCCCCATGCTTCAGTACCTCCGGGGTTTACCACCTTGATGGCAAAACCCTTTGTCACATTGAGCAACCATGCCACATATGCGGCATTGTTCTCGATCTCCTTATTCTTCAGGTATTCAAGGACAAACCATATGTTGCCAAAGACAGGCATTGCAGCGTTATCAATGATTGGGGTATCGCGTATCTCTTCGTGAACGTGAGGGGAATGGAGGGGCGGCATCGCCGCTTCATTTACAAACGCATATCCCATTCTTGCATAGTCGTATCCGGTTTTAAACGTGCTCGGTACCGAAAAACCCATCTCACAGCGTGTTTTTTGACCCGCACAGGGGCTTTTGAAAAGCTTGTCCTCGGGTCGCATAATCCTGCCCGTGTTGACCTTTGGGCCAACTACGTGTGAGTGCACATCGACACCTCCGGCCATCACGGTCTTTCCGGAGGCATCGATCACCTTTGCATTTCCAGAGATCTCTGATGTTTCAACGATTATACCGTCTTTTATCGCAATATCCGACTTTTCACCTTTTATTCCCTGCACCGGATCGAAGACAAATCCGTTTTTTATGAGCAGTTCCGACATCTTCATTCACCTGCTTTTGTTGTGACCTTGCTGCTTCCGGAAGATATCAACAGGGAAGGCTCTTTCTCTTCAAGCTCGCATATCCGGGCGTGTATCATCTCAAAGAGTACTTCATCGGAGATAACACCTTCTGGTGGATCAACGACCTTCCTGAACTGTACAGGGACATTGTCCATGCGATATACAACTCCCGGAACCTCCACACCGACAATACCAACAGGGATGTGAAGGTCGGCAATCTCGCTTGCCATGTTGATGTTGGGATCGATCGTCACCCAGGGATGCTTCTTTAAGTGTTTTACGGCGTCAATTGGGAAGTGAGCACCTGCATCCGTTCCGATATTGATGAACGCGTCCACCTCATCCCTCATGGCAAGATCCACAGAGCTCGTCTCTCCCGGGTTCATGTGAACAATATCCTTCTTTGTCATGTCAATGCAATAGGGGAAGCCGTACTGCCATCCCCAGACCACCCCGGGACCTGTAATGTTGAAGTGTCCCCTCATTGCCATGATCGTCCATTTTGTGAATTCATTGAGATCACGTGTCAGGCTGATTGCAATGTCCACGTTGTGGTTCCTCCCGTCCGAATGGCAGAGGCCCATGCCATAGAAGATAGTTCCAAATCTTGCATTTTTCAGTATCCCAACCGCCTCTGTGATCTGCTCCCTCCTGATTCCGGCAACCTCATCAGGGATCTCCTCCCCCCTCAGTACTGTCCTGAACGCATCGAAAAGTTCGTAATCATGTCCCTGCTTCACCTGGAGGTGGATATCCGCCACATTGGCCGTATCAGTAAACCTGGGATCAATTACAATAATCTTCCTTCCCTTGTAGCCCTTGCCGGTGAAGAATCCTCTTGGAAAGATAGAATACCGGGACATATGCCGCGGGTGTGCGTGAGCGGGGTTTGATCCCCAGTAGACAATAACATCCGCCCTGTTCTTTGTCTCTCCAAGTGTACAGCTTGGGTAGCCGTTGTCGAATATGGCAAGGAATGAGCTTCCATGGCATATGGACGCACAGTTGTCAAGCACCGCACCGGATTTTTCAGAGACCTTCGCCGCCGATGCCATCGCTTCGCAGTTGGTTGAACCGAACCCATAAATAAGCGGTTTTTTTGCTTTAATCAGCATACGAGCAGTGAAATCGACCGCTTCCTCAAGGCTGATATCCTTATATGTACCGTCAGGCTGGCGCAGCCTTGGTTTTGTCACCCTGCCTTCCCTTGTCGCATGGTGGAAGATCTCGTTGCCGATTGCACAGCAGTTCTCCACTTCAAGTATCTTTTTCCCGTCATCCGATACGGTGACTACGACATCATCACAGCATACGCCACAGTATGGGCACCCTACGTTTTCAATTTTTTTAGGCATTTTCAATCCCTTTCCATAATCCCACGGCACCCTGCACCAGTTCAAGAGCACCCTTTACCCTTTCTTCAGGGGCCGGTTCAACATCAACAGGAAAACCACTGTACTGTGGTTCACCGGTCGACTGGGTGCGCGGAGGTACGACCTGGTTTGCCCACACTCCCTGCCTTATATGACACAGACCGGGATAGCAGGTTTGCCTGCCTTTTACCGCCTTTACTATCACCTCTCCACATTCACTGGTAACCCGCACGTTGGTATTTGACGTGATGCCGAGCGCCTTTATATCATCTTCATTCATCTCGATGATGGAGCAGGCCTCGTAATATTCAGGAGTGGTTTTTCCCTTTTCCATGGCAATGCCCTCTTCAATTGCCCGCTGGGTTATCATGTTCAACCTGATTTTTTTCATAATTCTACCTCATCAATCCACTTTTGATTTGCACCGGTGCCATTCTGAAAACACGGATGAATCCCGAAAGATTTCCGGTAAATGAACTCTGGTGAATTTAACGCCATGCGTTATCCACTGATTTTTGTGGAAGTCTGCCGGTTGCTGACGGTCATACTTAATCCCGCAACCATTTCATCTCATTTTGAGCCATCATCGTGCAGACAATCGTACAGCGGAACGATATATGCGGACATCCTGCCTGTTTGTGTTAAGCAGCAGTCCGAACCGGCGGCTGTCGATTAATGAAATTATATAACGTAATCTATTTAACTATTATGAAAATGAGTTTAACAAATTTAAATTTTAAGATTTACGTGAAATGATTAACTAAAAGTACTTTTTTGAAACATATCAATTGTAATACATTAAATATTCAATAGCTTTTGGTGTTAATATGGTTAACACAGGGTATAACATAATAAATTTATTAAATTAATATACATGGTCGTTTTACCCGGATCAGATTATAAATCACGTGAATGCTTATGGTTAAAATCCTGAGATTTTCCTGAACAGACCATCAAATAATAATACATTATTTGTTATCATTGGTGAGATATACACAGAAGACATAATATAGAATCCAAACTTAAAGGCAAATCACTGGCCAGGAGAGATCTTTTAAGACAGTACGAAGGTGGTCTGCCCCCTCTAAAGATCGCGCCGGGACTGAACATCGTAAAATAGGTGGTCACGGGACATCGACTACGGGGTACCGGTTGCAATGGATTGTTCAGTTCGGATGCCCTCGTGACACTTATACACAAAAAATCCGGGCCGGTTTATCTCCGGCAAGTAATAGGTAGTGTTCTGTAATCAGCCCGGTTACACAAGCCTGTACATCGTGTTTGGCACTATTATCTCAAACCTTGCCCCTTTTCCTGGAGTACCTGTCTCCGAAATACTAAGCCCGGTGATGCCCAGGATCTCCCTTGAAAGGAACAGGCCAAGCCCGGTGTTCTTGTAATACTGCCTGTTGAAGATCTTTTCCTTGACATCGACAGGCACCCCTACACCGTCGTCCTCACATATGAGGTTCAGCCCTTCCGGCGTTTCCTCTGAAGTAAATTTTATGGTGGTGATCTTTTCACCGTGTTTGACTGCGTTGTCAAAAAGATTGAATATGACCTTTTCGAACAGTGGATCCACGTATATTTCGAGATTCATTACTTCGTTTTCTACTTTCAGTTCCCCGAAGGTATTGATCTCTGAAACATTCTCTATAATCTTACCGACATTATACCATTTGGGTTCCTGATTGCCAAGATCCTTGTAATCCTTTGTAAAGAGGATCTGCCTCTTTATGGTGTCGACAGCACCGTTTATTTTTGTCAGATACTCGTCTGTCTTTGAATCCTCCGGAACCTCTCCGCTCATTTGCAGCAACTGAATTAATCCTTCCGCACCCATCACCTGGTTGAGGATATCGTGCCTCGTGATGCTGCCGAGTAGATTGAGTTTCCTGTTGACCTCTTTTAGCGCTTCTTCTGCCTTTTTCCTGTCCAATATGTCCAGTCCAATCCCTAAAATATGTGGTACTCCGTCAATCAGTTTCATATTGCCAGTCAGGAAATAGGGGATCCGTTTCTGGTCCTTTGTAAGAATTTCCACTTCCCACTCGGCATAACCCTCATGGAATACCTTCTGGATAATGGCTAAAGCATCATCATGATATTCTTCAGGGAGAAAACCCAGAGGATTCATTTTTGAAATTTTTTCTTCCGAATATCCGGTAACATTCTCGAAATTTTCATTCCATCGGACGAACCTGCCATCCTTATCCAGTATATAGCAAATTCCCGGCAGGCTTTCAATTATGTAATCTACGTTTGCCTTCTCCCTTGCAAGCGCCTCTTCCGATTTTTTCCGTTCGGTAATATCCAGAACAATACCCTGGTAGTGCGTGATCTCTCCGCTCTCGTTTCGGCGGATGCGTGTGAAGTCATCAGTCCAGTACTCTTTGCCGTCTTTACCGAATATCCTGTAGGACTGTGAAAATTCATCTATATGGTTTTCGCTGTTATACTCCACTTCTTCTGCAACACGCTCCAGATCATCGGGATGGATAATGCTACTGTATAAGATTCTGCCCGATACAAAGTCATCAGGCGAGTATCCGAATAGTGAAATATTATCACTTACTGTTTCAACCGGCCAGTTCTCCTCTGCCTTCCAGAGAAACGCGATCGCAGGACTGTTGTTGATTACATACAGCTGTTCTTCCTGTTGACTGAGGAGACTCTCTATACGTTCCTGTGCAGCTTTTCTTTCCGTGACATCCCTGCCCATCACCTGTATGCCTTTGAATACCCCATTTTCAGTTATCGGAGAACCTGTCATCTCGATTGTTGCATACCCGCCATCCTTCTTTTTTAACCGTACATGAAGTTCGACGTCATTTTCACCTGAAGCAACTCTTTTTATGGCTTCATGTGCATTTTCGGTATCTTCCGGATTGATGAGCTCACCAGGACATTTTCCAACTATATAATCCGGTTCGACTCCAATGATCCTCCTCACTGAAGGGGAGATGTAGGTTACTAATCCACTCTCGTCCGTTAGCATTATTATATCGGAACTCCGTTCCGCTACTCCCCTGAACTTTTCCTCGCTCTCCTCCAGCGCCTTTTTGGCATCCATCGTCTCGGTGACGTCCTAGCCCATCACCTGCATTCCTTTGAATACGCCATTTTCAATAATCGGAGATATCGACATATCCATTGTTGCATATTCGCCGTTTTTCTTCTTTACCCGGAATATCGTTTTCTCAGTAATTTCACCTGAAGCTGCTCTTTTGATAGATTCATAAGCCTGTTCAAGGTCTTCCGGATGTACAAACTCATTCGGGGTTGTTTCCATCATCTCTTCCGGTTCGTATCCGAGAATCCTCATTACCGAGGGGGATATGTATGTTGTTGTACCATTCTGGTCCGTGACCATTATGATATCAGAACTTCTTTCTGCGACTCCCCTGAACTTTTCCTCGCTCTCCTGCAGTGCTTTTTTGATCTCCACCGTCCCGGTGATGTCCACACCTATTCCGACATAGCTTGATACAACCCCTGATTCATCGTACAGACCTCTTGTATTCCATAAAATGACCTTTTCCTTCCCTTCCCTCGTATGGATGGTTGTTTCAAAGTTCTGAAGGAAATTCTGACTGATGATGATCTCGTTGATCTGATCTGTGATATTTCGCCTGTATTCGGGATCAGGGTAGAGCTTTTTCCATATATTGTTGGCACCGATTACTTCGCTTTCCGGATAACCGCTCAACTCTTCAGCGGCTTTATTCCATAATCTGACATTACCCTTTCTGTCAAGAAGCATCAGCCAGACATTCGCATTGGAGATGATACTGTTCTGGATCTGGTTCAGCTCACTGATCTCATCCCTGAGTTTTGTCTTCTCGGTGACATCCGTACATATAAGGACAATACGATCTTCTGATGCCACCCCTGTTGATATAAGAGCTGTTTTTTCGGTTTGATCCTTTCCAATAAGCTGTATTTCGTAGTTTTCTATATTTCCGTGGACGGTGATCTTGTTCAGAAACTCAGGAGTTATTTTATTTTCTTTGCATATCCTTGAAAGGGATAATCCGGTCAGATCATCTTTTTCATATCCCAGAAAATCATGGCACTCAGGATTCGCATCAACAATTTTCATGTCTGACGGGTCAAGAACAAGTATACAGCTGTTTGCATTGTTGAAAATGGCCTGGTATGAAGTTTTCTGGCGTTCCAGGAATATTGAAAGTAATGCTACCACTGTCGCTATTCCAACGAATGCGATAAAACGCACGAACGCTCCGAGGATTTCATTCGTGTCCGGATATAGATAATACACAACCAACAGGACATACAGGGCACCGAGCAGTCCGGACAGTAATATGCCTTTTTTGTGATAATGGTACGCAAGAAGGATGATCGGGAAATAGAACAGGTGCATAAAAATAATCGTGATTCCACTTGAAAGGCAGTAGAGAGTAAACAGCAGGACAATGCCTGATAGTGAAATGATCAGCATTTTCCATTTATTTTCGGAAATCCTGATTGCTGAATTTATATCATTACTGCTCAAACTGAATGGGTCTGTCATATAAATCAAATACCTGCAATAATTTTTGTATGAATCTTTATGTTGCTGTTCATGTCCTTTATCCTGATATGGCAGAGGCGCTGTCGAACCAAAACCAAAAATTCAGGATAAAATTTCAGGTTTAACGAAATTATCCCATACAATCCTTACTTATTATTCAGGGATGCACTCTTACGACATATAAATATTATTATCGGGGGAATTCCGTTTATTTCAAGTTACATCAGGTCTGTTGCGGTTCCTGTGTATGGTGGTTTTTATTACATATGAAACCATGAAGTGATTGTTCTGATAATTTCCAAAAGGCATTATTGTCAATAATTTAAATCACCATAAAAGGCGTTTGAAAATGAATCTTGAGATTTTCAGGGGAATGACCAAGGAGGAGGATATGAATTATCATGAATTCCTTCTATGGCATTACCGGGTGGTTGATTCATTCTGGTTCATCTATATTACAGAAGAGTTTGGCCAGCCGGTTGCAGAAGCGATAAATGAACGGGTGTGGGGACGTGTAGCCTCCATGGCGGCCAAGGATTTGGTTGAACGGTTCGATATCCGGGAAAAAGGGCTGAAGGGGTTTGTAAAGGCGCTTCGATTCTTTCCCTGGGCAATAATTGTAGATTATATAATTGAGGAGAAGGATGATGAGGTCATCATCTCTGTTCCATCGTGCCCGACACAGCTTGCCAGACTGAATAGAGGGCTGGGTGAGTATGTCTGTAAGGAGATGCACCGGGCGGAGTTTACAGCTTTTGCAGGTGCAATCGACGAGAGGATACGTGTGGAATGCATCTTTGCACCGCCTGATCCCCATCCTGATGACTTATTCTGCAAATGGCGTTTTCACATGGAATAATTTTAGAATTACCATTTTTCAGGTTCAGGGGGGCAAAACGGCTTTAAGCGTTCAGCCGTATAGAGTGTAATAGTCGGGCAGAGGATATGATCGATCTGGAACTTTATACATATGTGTTGCTTCCCCTTCTGATATTTGCCGCAAGGGTTACCGACGTATCACTCGACACTCTCAGGATAATCTTCATATCCCGGGGTATGAAATATATTGCGCCGGTAATCGGTTTTTTTGAGATCATCATATGGATCAATGCCATCGGTCTTGTGCTCATGGAAGGAGCTCCATTGACCACGACGATCGCCTATGCGCTTGGTTTTGCAACCGGCACTTACGTGGGCATCATTATCGAAGAAAAGATGGCCATGGGCTATACGGTTATCAGAATTATTACACAGCATGGTTCCCCCAGACTAATAGAGAGCCTGAAATCTTCCGGTTTCAGGACGACCACCGTAGATGCGATCGGCCAGTTTGGAATGGTAAGCATCATATTCACTGTTGTAAAAAGGAAAAATATTCCCCGTGTATTGAAAAAGATCAATGAACACAATCCAAGTGCCTTTTATACAATCGAGGATGTCAGGAGTGCAAGGGGTGTATTCGATGGCAGTGATATTCTGCCCAGGAAAGCGTGGGGCAGGTTTTCAAGAGTGGGAAAGTAATATGCCCAATTGGTTTCATGAAAAAAAATGATTGATATATGCCCTCTTTTCGTAATGGCCGGTGAATATCCCTGTCAATTCACCGGTTCTTCTCCGCCTGGCTCCTTTATGACTATTGAAATCAGAATAGCAACGGCACTGAACGCCGCACCGACAATGAATGCAGCCTGGAAACCATTCACAAGAATCTCTCCCGGTATAGATGAAGCAGTAACCATACCCGCCTGTTCCGGGGAAAGATTCGAATATACCACAGTTGCAAACACGGACCCAAATACTGCAATCCCAATTGCCGCCCCGGCATCGCGTACCGTAAGCATGATCCCGGAGACGATCCCTGTTTCAGATTGCGAGGTGATTGAAAATATCAGGTTGCTGCTGGCAGGAACGAACATTCCGGCGGAAAACCCCATTAGTGCGAGTCCTGTTGCAAGAAAGATGAGGCTGCTGTTTGTATTCAACGTGGCAAACATAAAGAATGCGAAAATGCCGATTATTGCGGACATTATGCATACCATTCTCGAACTGCCCCTGTCCGAGAGCGCCCCGGCAATGGGCCCCCCAATTATCATTGCGACTGAGGGGATCACAAGTATGGTCCCCGCAACAGATACACTCATTCCTTTCAATATTTCAAGATAAAAGGGAAAGAGAAACGTTGCACCTGTAAATACCAGCAGGATTACTGCCCCTGCAACATTTGCACAGAAAAAATTTCTGTCTTTCATCATCGAAAGCCTGATCATGGGCTGTGGGTGCCGTTTTTCATTTAACAGGAACAAAAAGATGCATATAATGCATGCAATTATACTGCCTGAAATTATTGCGGAAGTCCACCCGTACTCCATCCCTTTGTTCAGTACAAAGATACCTGCAAAAAGAGAGAGAAATGCAAGTATGGCCCCCCAGAAATCAAACATTTCATTTTTTTCTGTGACACTATCGGCTGGAATACACCTGATGCCGATAATTACGGCAAATATCCCTACCGGCACATTTACCAGAAATATCCAGTGCCACCCAAGGTACTGTGTAAGGAAACCTCCCAGGAAAGGGCCAAGAGCAATACCTATTGATGCCATGACCGTGATAAAACCAAGCGCCTTTCCTCTTGAAGTTTCAGGCAGGTACGTGGCAATCATGCCCGAGGCGAGCGCTCCCATCATTGCGGCACCCACTGCCTGAACAATCCTGAACAGGATCAGCATCCCTATACTGTCAAGTATGTACGGGACAAGGCCGCATAGCAATGATCCTGCCGTAAAAACAAAGAATCCTGTGATGAAGATCTTTTTGTGACCTTTTATGTCTCCGAGTCTTCCGAAAGCAAGCAGAAAACCGGTCATCACAAGGAGATAGGATAAGGCTACCCAGCTTACCATGCTGGTACTGACCATAAAATGTCTGGCCATGGAAGGGAGGGCGATATTGACGATGGTAATATCAAGCGAACCCATGAACGGGCCAAGTGAGATTACGAATACAAGAAGTTTTAGATTCAGGTCGTTATTTGCGGCAGACATTCGGGTTCACGCAATAAAGACTGGGTATCCGATGAAATATATCACTTATTATTTTTCTGATTCGATAAAAACAGAATCTAATTACCTTCCTCATTTCTCAGGCTATCCTGGTAATTATATGGACGGATGATAATCTACCAGTGCTATGTGCAATAATGTACAATAAAGTATATAATTATACAGTGCCAATAAAACTAACATGAATACCAAGATCCTTCTTGATGAAGAAGACATGCCTCGAAGGTGGTATAACATCCTATCGGATTTACCGACTCCGATGGATCCACCTCTCCATCCTGCGACCCAAAAACCGGTAACACCCGATGACCTGTCTGCCATCTTTCCAATGGAACTTATTAAACAGGAGATGAGTGATGCACGCAATATAGACATCCCGGAAGAAGTAAGGGACGTGCTCCGACTGTGGAGGCCCTCACCCCTTTACCGGGCGCACAGGCTGGAAAAATACCTGAAGACCCCGGCGAAGATCTACTATAAATGGGAAGGAGTAAGCCCTCCCGGCAGCCACAAGCCCAACACGGCGGTTGCACAGGCCTACTATAACATGAAGGCGGGGATCGAGAGGATCGCCACGGAAACCGGTGCGGGCCAGTGGGGTTCTGCCCTGTCGTTTGCCACTCAGATCTTTGGTATGGAATGCATCGTATACATGGTCAGGACGAGCTATGACAGCAAGCCATACAGGAAGTCGATGATGCAAGCATGGGGTGCGGAGTGCATACCGAGCCCCAGCAACCTTACCCAGTCCGGAAGGGCGGTGCTTGAGAAGAACCCAGTTACCCCGGGAAGCCTCGGAATCGCCATATCCGAAGCGGTCGAGGACGCGGCCACGCATGATAACACAAATTATGCTCTTGGTTCCGTGCTGAACCATGTCTGCCTGCACCAGACCGTAATCGGGCTGGAGGCGAAAGAACAGCTTGCAAAGGTAGAAGAATATCCGGATGTAGTCATCGGATGTGTGGGCGGGGGTTCAAATTTTGCAGGCATCTCCTTCCCGTTTGCCGGTGATAAGATGACCGGCAGGCACCCTGATATTGATATTATCGGCGTGGAACCTGCCGCCTGCCCGACACTGACAAAGGGGCTATACACATATGATTTCGGTGACGTGGCAGGTCTGACCCCGTTGCTTAAGATGTTCACTCTCGGGCATGACTTTGTTCCACCATCCATACACGCGGGCGGGCTTCGCTATCACGGCGTCTCCCCCATCGTATCCCGCCTGAACGATGATGGTGTGATGCGTTCAAAGGCGTATTTACAGACTGAGGTATTTGAGGCTGCGGAGACATTTGCCCGCACGGAGGGAATTATCGTAGCACCAGAGAGCGCACATGCGGTGAAATCAGTCATAGAAGAAGCCTTAAAGTGCAGGAATACAGGAGAGGAGAAGACGATTCTCTTCAATAACTCGGGTCATGGTCACTTTGACATGGCCGCCTATGATGCCTATTACGCAGGACAGATCGTTGATTATGAATACCCGGAGGAACTTATCCGGGATTCTCTCTCCCGGCTACCCCAAATGGCCTGATCATATGGCCCATATCGGTTTTCTCGTCAACCCTGTTGCAGGGATGGGAGGAACGGTAGGTCTAAAAGGGACCGACGGCCTTCACCTGGAGGCCCTGAGAAGAGGTGCCAGACCCGCTTCAGGAGAGCGAGCCTGCATACCCCTTTCCCTTTTAAAAGATACGAATGTGCAGTTCTTCACATGTGCCGGAAAGATGGGTGCGGGTATCCTGGAAAAGGCAGGGTTTCGTAATCATTCAGTTGTTTATAAAAATACGGACCAGACCGGACCGGAGGATACGAGAGAAGCATGCCGTATTTTTCTTGAACTGAAGGTTGATCTGATCGTCTTCTGCGGTGGTGACGGGACAGCACGGGACGTATTTGAAGCAGTTGGGGACAGGATACCATTACTGGGTATACCGGCCGGCGTAAAGATGTATTCGGGAATTTTTGCCCTTAATCCTTCAGCATCCGCATCAATGATGGCAAAGGCAAAGACACTGCCCCTGCGTGACGGCGATGTTGTGGATGTCGACGAGGAGGCATACCGAAGGGGTCTGCTCAGGACAAGGATATATGGAATTGCAAAGACTCCATATATCCCGTCCATGGTCCCGGCAACAAAAAGAGTATTTGAAAGTTCAGATGAGAACAAGGCAAAGGAGGAGATTGGCCGGTTCATCAATGAGGTGATGGATGGCACTCCCGACACACTATATATTATCGGGCCCGGCAGCACCACACAGGCAGTTGCAGATCTGCTTGATGTGAAAAAGACCATGCTCGGATTTGATGCGGTTAAAGGCGGAGATATTGTTGGTTTGGACCTTAACGAGAAAGGGATACTTGATATTATTGGCCGGGAAAAGGCGGTCAGGCTGATCGTGAGTCCCATAGGCGCACAGGGTTCGGTCCTTGGCAGGGGGACACAGCAGGTGAGCCCCACGGTGTTAAGAAAGGTTGGAATAAAAAATTTGATTGTGGTCGCCACCCCACAGAAGATGCAAAACACACCGATGCTCTTTGTTGATACAGGGGAACCCGGACTTGACGAAGAATTCGGTGAATCCATGCAGGTCATCACAGGGTACAGGATTGCACAAAGAAAAAAGCTTATCAGTCATTCAGGTAATCCGCTTATACAGTAATGGCGGATGAAGATCGAACCCCGGCTTTGGGCAACAAAAAAGACGTTCGCATGTCTGGGCTGAAAATCTCTATAGCTCTTACCATTGTATTCTTTTTTGTCGAGATATACGGTGTATACATCTCAGGATCGCTTGCACTGCTATCGGATGCAACACATATGCTCAGGGACGTGTTTGCCATGGTCCTGTCACTTGTCGCAATCCGGTTGTCAGGCTCCCTTCCTACTCCGGAAAGAACATACGGTTTCCACCGGCTGGAGATTCTCGCTGCTTTTATAAACGGTGCGATGCTCATTATCCTAAGTATCTTCATATTTATCGAGGCATATGGGCGGTTGATTCAACCCGCACCGGTCAGCGGCGGGATTATGCTCGGTGTAGCGATCATGGGACTTATTGTAAACCTGATTGTATTAAAGATACTGTATAAAAATCATGAGGATCTCAATATCAATAGCGTCCTTCTGCATGTTGCAGCAGACACATTGGCATCATTCGGGGTCATCGGGGGGGCAGTGTGGATCTTTTATACGGGCCAGACGATCGTAGATCCTTTGATCAGTATCGTTATCGGTATTATTGTAGTGCTATCCGCTATTCCACTGATCCGGGACTCGCTGGTCATCATGCTCCAGTACACCCCCAAAGGCATCGATATCAATGAGGTAATCAGGGAGATCGAGTCGGTTGAGGGCGTAAAAAGCATACATCATGTTCACCTGTGGGCACTTTGCTCGAAGATCAACATCTTTGATGCCCATATATTGACGGATAAAAAAGACATACAATCCATTCAAAGGATAAAATCCGAGATCAGGGAAAAAATGAAGAGATACAATGTCCGGCACTCAACTTTGGAGATCGATTTCGTGGAGAGGGACGGCGATGACCTCTTCAGGCATATACAGGGCTGAAACCAGCTGATTATGGCAGATCCCGGTGGTTGATTGCAGGACTTCTTACCATGAATATATGAAATAACTAAATGCCTGCATGTTATATACTCATTCATGAGTATTGCGTCGATCAGGAAGAGAGTATATGAGATCCTGGAACCCGCCCGTGACGGGGACGCCGGGAGCCTTGCATTTGACATTTTCATTACCATCGTTATTTTCCTGAATATCATGGTCATGATCCTGATGACTGTGAAAGAAATTCGTGAATATTATTTTTATTTCAGTGTTCTACTCGTCCTTCTTGCAGCATCCACACTGATCATATTCGTGGCAGAGTATATTCTCAGGATATGGTCCTGCACCGCAAACGAAGAATATAGCAACCCAATCTTCGGAAGGCTGAAATGGGCGCTTACGCCTTACGCCCTGATCGATTTGATCGTGATTCTGCCTTATTTCCTTTTATTATTCACAGGAATCGATATCACTGGGATCGTGGTTTTGCGTGTATTCCGGCTTTTCAAAATCATACGATACTCTGACTCGATATCATTGATTATCAGGGTGGTAAAGATAGAGAAGAACACCCTGATCACCACCTACCTCGTCCTGTTCATTGTACTTATTGCATCGGCCACCCTGATGTTTCAGGTAGAGTTCCCTGCCCAGCCCGATACCTTTGCCAATATCCCGGATGCAATGTGGTGGGGCGTGATCACGCTGACCACAACCGGTTATGGTGACATTGTGCCTATCACTCCTGCGGGCAAACTCCTTGGAGGTATAATTTCACTGATCGGTATTGGCATATTTGCACTGCCTGCCGGTATCCTGGCATCCGGGTTTACCAAGGCCCTTGAACAGAGCGTGGAATCTGAAAAGATTTACATGTGCCCGCATTGCGGGAATGAGATACCTCACAATGAACTCTGGAGAAAAAATAAATAAATAAATTCATTAATAACACCAATCCTTCCAGGATCAAACATACCGGCAAACAATTTGTAATGACGGTAAAAAGATTGACTCAGCTCTCATTTCTTCCTTCCTGTATCTGATCTTCCCGGTAAGGGAGCAACAGAAACAGTGCCAGTGCAATGATCATGGGTATGAGGAGCAGGGCAAAAGAATCCTGCACCGATGTTATATCTGCAAAATACCCGGTAACTGATACTCCCACGCCCCCTACACCGACCGCCAGTCCAAGCATCAGCCCGGAAACCATCCCGGTCCAGTGAGTAGCGATCTCATGGGACATGGCCACGGTTACGGAAAAGGATGACCACAGCAGGTAACCGAAGGCGACCAGGGCAACCAGGGACATTATCCCCGTGGTGAAGAGAAAGAGCAGGAACGCAGGTATTGCGGCACAAATGCTCAACAGCACATACTTCTTTTTACCGTACCTGTCGGAGATGCCTGCACCAACAACCTGACCTGCCACTCCCGCAAGCAGCATCACGGACGTGAGCAGGTTGGCTGTAACCAAGCTCATTCCCTGTTCTGCAAGGTATGTGGGCATGAACGCGACAGTGGCAAAGATCACCCATGCCCTGAATGCAGACGCGGTCACGAGCATGATCACTGGCACATACGGAAATTTTTTCACACCGGTTTCGACCGTTTCCGCCCCGTGACCACTTTCCTGATCCGAGAACGGCACGATTATTTTGTTGAGTGAAACAACCATCAGAATGGCGGGAATTACAAGTATGACAAGTCCGTTCATCCCAAAATAACCCACTGCCAGTCCTGCAAGTATAGGACCTACGGCAAAACCCATGTTTCCTCCAATCACAAAAAATGAAGTCAGCCGGGCACGGTTCGCACCCTTTGCCATACGGCTTACCAGCCCCAGTGCACCGGGATGGAAGAACGCGTGACCCAGTGCACCGCCCATTGCAAAAAGAATCAGTAGCGTGTAATTATGGACCAGACCGATGAATGACATGAAAAAAGCGGAGAATAGCACGCTAACAGCGATAGGTATCCTGATGTTTTTCCTGTCGAATAGCCAGCCGATTACAGGCTGGGTAAACGATGAAGTCAGGTTGTACGCGGTTACCAGCACTCCTGCCAGGAAATAGGAGTAGCCCTCCTGTAATATCAGGAGAGGAAGTATGGCGGGCAGTACGGGTGAGTATATATCGTTTATAAAATGGGCCGCCGAAAGACCGAATATTGAGCGTGTTGTTTTTTCCATAACAGTCTGAAGAATTTTAGCTAATATTTCGAAGATTGTTTGTTATTTGTACTCGCGCCGGGTGTAGGTTACATCTTTGGCGTCTCCGCCCTTCGCAACGATGTATATCCATTCCCAGAGCGACCTGAGTGTGCCGTACTGGTCGTATCGCCTCATGGAAAAACCGACCTTCAGCTTTGTGTCAAGCTTTACCTTTCCGATCTTTCTCATCCTTTTTGCAATCTCCAGGTCATCTCCCGCATCAATGATGCGGTACATGCCTGCATCAAAGAACGCCTCTCTCCTGAAGGAAGAATTGCAGCCCAGCGTATAATAAAAAGCCCGGGTATAATAGCCTAATCTTGAAAACCAGTTTGCAATAGTGAGGAATGCATGGTTTTTTACCCCGCCTTCCAGCGGATATACGGTCCCGTATAGCTGGACAATTCTCCCGTCATCATCAAAACCTTTCTTTATCCTTTCAAGGAAATCCTGCCTGAATATACAGTCCGCATCCGTGGTTACGATAATTTCACCTTTTGATGCCTTTGCACCATCATTTCTCGCACCTCCGACCTTGGGGCTGGTCTGGATAAAAACCATGTCCGCGAGAGGTTCCGCAAGCTCTCTTGTCCTGTCCTTTGAATTGCCGTCCACGACGATGAGCTCGTACTCCACCCTGGGGATTGTCTGGTTCGAAAGAGATTCAAGGCATCCTACGATATTTTTCTCCTCGTTATAGGTCGGTATGACTATTGATATCATATACCGGATAGCTCCCTGTATAATGTAAGATGCCTGTCTGCAATAAGATTGATGTCATATATTTTTGTAGATTCCCTTGCTTTTTTTGCAGAAATCTTCAGCGTGCCCTCGTCCGCGATGATTGCGGAGGCATCGTCCCTGTCCCTGAACAGGTGCACCATATCACCGAAGATTTCCCTGAATTCAAATATATCCCTGGCGATTACGGGGAGCCCGGAAGAGAGAGCTTCAATGATTACAAGCCCGAATGATTCGGCATACGAGGGCATCAGGAATACGTCGCCTGACGAGTAAGCGGCCGATATATCATCCACGACACCCGTAAATATCACATTATCTCCTGCACTTTTTTTTACCTTCTCGATCCGGCCATGCTCCTTTGAAAGCATACCATAGGGGTATCCTCCAACCCAGACAAACTTCCTTTCGGGAGATTTCAGTGAGAGCTCAAGGAAATCATATATCCCTTTTCTGGGCACCTGCTGACCAACAGAAAGAACCACATAGTCGTCATCTTCGATCCCGTAACTCTCCCTGAATTTTTTCCGTTTGTCCATGCTGAAGGAGAAATATTCCCTGTCAATCCCGTTTGGAATATAAGTTACATCCATCCCGGGCAAAAGTTCTGTAATCTCCCTGTGAGAAGGTTCCGATATGGTGATGATGTGATCGAACTTCCGGTATATTTTCGGGTAAAACGAATTGAACTGTCTGGAAAAGGCAACATTGCCGGCATTTAATCGTGGAGTTGAATGAGCTGAAAGTACCTTTATACCCTTTGCTTTTCTCCTGTTGTTTAGAGCAAACGGCCCAAAGGTATGATAACTGGTCACATCAAAGTCCTTCTCCTTTGAGTTCCTCTTGATAATGGCGTCTCCCGGATTCTGTCGCAAGAGCCCTTTATAGAGCGTTCTCGCTGCCGTTGCGCAGCCGATGTATTTGAATATCGAAAAATCCTCTACAAATATGTTGACCTTCATTCAGCGTGATCCCCGGTATAATCAAGGACATGCCTGATGCAACCGTCCATGTTCAGGTATTCGAACTCTGAAAACCTTCCTACCAGATCGATCCCGGTACCCCTGAAATATTCCCTGATAAGCCCGATGTTCTTCAGGTAATTGAGATCATAGACCACGTAGGCATACCGGAAACGATCACACCGGGTATATATGACATCCTTTTTTTCAAGAAGGCCCATTGTTTCAAGATGATCGACAGTATGGGCGATAATCTCATCATCACCCATCCTGCTGACATAATCTCCCTCGTTGTACGTGATCTCCGCGAGTATTGAAGAGCACCCTTCAGGCGCCACCTTTGTGGAGTAGTTTGACGGGAAAGAGACCCTGTTGAAAAAACCCTGTTCTTCATCAGGAATATATAACCATGAAAATTCCGGCACTTTGCCTTTAAGCCCTATGCCAATCGTAACGATGGAGTTGTATTTCAGAGATATGGACGCTTCTATTATATTGTCCGGAACGTTTTCAAGGCACGTTACCAGGTGCTGAACCGGAATCGTGGATATGCACCTGTCGGCAATGATCTCTTCGCTGCCGTTGGTGATCACATATCCATCTCCATCCCGTTTTACAGATTTTACATCAAAACCCGTGATTATTCGTTCGCCTATTCCATCTTCCAGTGAACTTATAATTGCCCCTATTCCTCCGATCACCGGATATGAAAAAACGGACTGGTGCGTGTAGCCTTCCGTTTCAATGCCAACGGCGGATTTTATGATGTCCTCCACAGGGGGCCTTGGAATCCTTCCGTCAACCCAGTGAAGCGACATCTTTTCCGAAGGATAGTTCCAAATTTTTTCATTGTAAGGTATCATATAGCAGTCGGCGATGCCCTTCCCGAACGTGTAGAGAATCCATTCCCTGAAATTTTCCGGACGTTTCAACTCTCCTTTTTCCACGGCAACCAGGGTTTTTATGAATTCGTTGATACAGTAAAATAGGTCATCCTTGGGGAGATTGTCCAGTCCGTTCTCAAAGGGGTATTTGATATACCTGTCCCCGTACCTGATCTTCGTGTTTCGTATCCTTGTCTCCCTGTTATCCCCGATAAGATTGTTCATGAAGTCAAGAACCCCGGTGTCACGGGAAAAGATGATATGCGAGCCGCCGATATCAAAAGTGAAACCTTCTTCCGAAACCGACCGGCAGAGGCCTCCCGGCTCCTGTTCACGTTCAAGGACGACGACCTCATCTCCCTTTTCCATGAGGTGACGGGCAAGGGTAAGGCCTGTCAGTCCACCGCCAAGCACTGCATATTTCACGAGTATAAATTGTAACCGATGGGTTATATGATTCATGGTCCGGCCAAAGGCGGCATCGGCAACAGGATTATATATCATATTATCAATTATAGATTGAATGATAAAAAATCCTGAAATTTCCCGCCTTATCGATGAACTTTCCGTCATGTTGGGCGAGGATACGCTTATCTCAGAACTGAAAGGCATCATGAAAAAGCACATGGGCATACGTTCCAGGAGACGAAAGGCCGGGGCGGTTGAGTCATGTGCATATTATGTTGTGGATCGTGCCGGGAAAACCGGTGAACCGCCTGTCCGAATCGCCGCGGAAGCGTCCGTACAGCACAACCTGAGCCAGGCATCAGTCTACAGGATGTCCACCCTGCTGATCGGGAAAGAAATAAACGTGAAGGGATCTGCGGTAATGAGAGAGATCAAACGTATAAAAAAAGGGATTTATTAGAGATCCTTCGGCCTGATATAAAGGCCGGTATAGGTTTCATCCAGGTGTTCTTTGGTGCACCTTGGTGTAACCAGACTTACGATGATCATGGCGGCAGCCGAGAGAACCAGTGCATACAGACTGAAATGCACCGGAAGCTTTGCTATGAACTGGTGATAGAACCCAAGTGATACTGCTCCGATAAGCCCAATCGCCATCGCTGCGATTGCACCTTCCTTTGTGGCTCCACGCCAGTAGAGTCCAGCGATAAGCGGGACTGCAAAAGTGGCAAGCATGACTCCAATACCCATCCATATGAGTATTGCCAGCATCTGTGGTGGATTTACTGCAAGTAAGAGTGTAACCGCCGCAGCGGCAACAACTGCGATTCTGCTGACCAGCAGCACTTCCTTGTCGCTTGCCTTTGGCTTTATAAGATTCCTGTAGATATCCCAGCTGAACATTGTACCGACGGTGAACATCAGCCTGTCTGTAGTTGACATGACCGCCGCAAGAATGACAACAGCAAAGAACGCCCATACGAACATGTTTGGCATCGCTTCCTGCACTCCAAAGATGAAGGCATAATCCTGTGAGTTTATAACATCGGGGAGGACAAGTTTTCCTTCTTCCACAAGTGCCCTTACGGCGAATCCCGAGAATTTTACCAGGAACATGACTACCGCATAGATGACAAAAGCGATCAACGGTGACCACTTGAAAAACTTTTCATCCTTTACCGCAAGCACGTTGTTTATTACATGCGGCGCACATGCAAGCCCCACCATCAGGAGCAGGCCGAATGAAACCAGGAATTCCGGTGTACAGTAGGCATATGCCGCATAAGGGGGCGACGGATACCATGGCTGGACAAAATTTGGGTCGACACCGGCCAGTACCCCGTTGATATGGGCAAGACCTCCCGCTTTTGCTATCAGGATCGGTGCAATAGTAATTACACCAAATATAAGGAGAAGGCCCTGTACGAGTGTCGTCCAGGAAACCGCATACAATCCACCAATGACTGTATACGCGGTGATTATTACTCCTGCGATTAACAACGCCTGCCACTGCTGAAGGTTGAATAGCCAGATAAGAACGATGCTGATAGCGGTATACTGCCCCACAAGATAGATGAGTGATACAATGATACCGGCCGTTGCCGATAGTCCCCTGATCATCTGGGGACTTTCAAACCTGTGCGAAAAATAGTCTTCGATGGTAAGATACCCGGACTTCTTGGCGATATGCCGGATTTTGACTCCGAATACGATGATACAGAACGATGCAGCAAGTGGTACAAAGATCTGCTCCCAGATTCCCGGCCATCCGGAACTGTAACCAAATCCTGACACGCCCACGAGTGTCATCCCGCTGCATATCGATGCAACCATCAGGATGGTAAAGACCCAGAAGCCAAGCGACCTCCCGGCGAGGACGTAGTCCTCAGTATTCTTGATCTTGGTTGAGGCCCAGCTTCCTATGGCAATGAGCAATATGAAGTAGAAGGCCACGATCGAGATCGTAATGATACCGTTATCCATGAACTTCCTCCGGTTCGTAGGTAAGGCCCCAGAGGATCAAAATGATAATGATCAGCCCTGTGACCGCGCTAATGGAATATACCGTAATATCAGGCAAACCCATGATCATATAATGATAAATGTTAGCATGCTACATATTAACATGATTGGTTTAATTCCAGAAGCAAAAAACACAGAAACCGGATGATATCATATTTGAATATACAATTCAGCTTATAATTATTTTTTTTAAAAAAATTTGTGGATTTAGGCACTCTCATAAATGAGTGTCAGGTAGCGGGCCTCCCATATGCTGAGTATAGGAACAAGAATCAACAATAAAATCATACCAATAGGTGGAATGAGCATTGTTAATCCCATCAATATCATTATGATAATTCCCAAAACAATCAACATAATAAGAACTGCTATGAAATAATTGAACCATCCAATCTTTTGAATGTGTGCCATTATCTCTTTAATATTGAATGCTTCCTCAATTTTCTCTTCTCTTGCAAATCTTATCAATGCAAATGCTAACAAAAGCATCGTTGCAATCCAAATAATTACTAAAATAATTATACCGATAATTGCAACAGCCCCACCTGCTAATAATGCTGCCGTATTCTGGAATGTCAGCATTGCACCTATACTGGTACCAAACATTAAAGCACTGATAATAAATGCAACAATTATGAAAGCAATGTAATAGATAAATCCTATAATGATGTACAGGATACCGTTGATAAACAGTTTCCCCCAGTGTTCAAGTTCAGGTGCCGGTTTCTTTCCCTTGAAGATCTCGACAATGTAACCGAGGATCAACGGGAAGATGATGCAGGATATGATCAACAGAATCCATCTGACATACTTACCTGCAACTGCTTCTTTGGCGTAATTGAACGATTCGCCAAGCATCTCTCCAATTTTCATTTGCAAACCTCCTTTATAATCTCTGATTGACTTTATAGCATTTAAACCTTTAGACAATCTGTAAAAAAGAGAATATTTATCAGATTGTTGCGTAACTGATTAGCACAGATGAAAGAGTGGATATTTACCGGAAACAGCCATGAAGACGGTATTTTTGGAATATATGGTAAATATCACAACGGAAAGCAGCTTGACAGGAAAATGATGGACCACTTTCCAGGTGCATACATATTCGAGGATGTCCTCATCTCAGATGACTGCATGATCGGGAAGAATGCAGTGATTCATCCCGGTGTCGCCCTTGCAGGATGCTCCATCGGTGAGTATACATACGTCTGGTCAAGTGCTTTCAATACCACCGTCGGCAAATTCTGCTCCATCGCCCTCCACTGCAACATTGGGCTTGGGATGCACCCGAGCAACGGCCATGTTTCCACATACCCGGGCTTTTATTCAAAGGCAAACCCTGGCTGTCTGGCATCATTCGTGGATGAGAATCTGTTCCGGGAGAGTGAACCGATTACCATCGGGAACGATGTATGGCTTGGTGCAAGTGCCACCATACTTGACGGGGTGACAATCGGGGACGGTGCCATCATCGGTGCCGGTGCCGTGGTCACAAGGGATGTTGAGGACTACGCAATCATGGGCGGAGTGCCTGCCAGAAAGATCAGGTACCGGTTCAACGAAGACCAGATATCGTTCTTAAAAGACCTAAGATGGTGGGATAAAGATATCGAATGGATAAAAAAGAATGCAAAATATTTTTCCGACATCAACAAACTGACGGAAGCCGTTGACGGCTAGTGCCTGAAATACCTGATGCCGGTAAAGACCATCGCCATACCCAGCCTGTTCGCAGCATCGATCACTTCCTGGTCCCTGATCGATCCTCCGGGCTGTATGAGTGCGGTGGCACCCGCCTTTGCCGCCTCCTCAAGAGTGTCCGGGAACGGCAGGAATGCATCCGATGCGACCACGGTTCCTTCCAGGGGTTTCTGCGCCTTCATCACCGCGATCTTTGCCGAGTCCACACGACTCATCTGGCCTGCACCGATACCCACAACGGCCTTTTCATCCGAAAAAATAATCGCATTGCTCTTTGCATGTTTGCAGACTTTCATGGCCAGTTTCATGGATTCGACCTCCTCCCGCGTGGGCTCACGCTCGGTCACTACCTTCCATTCCTCACGGAATGTGGAGGTATCCTGCGCCAGCGCCCCACCGTCAATGGTCCTGATCTCCACGGAAGGCATATAATCCGGCATCTCCATTACTCTCATATTTTCTTTTCTTTTCATGATCTCAAGCGCATCATCCGAATAAGAGGGTGCTATAACCACCTCGATGAACGTGGAGGCAAGCTCCTCTGCCACATCCGACCCAACTTCCCGGTTCAGGGCAACGATCCCGCCATAGGAAGATACCGGATCCACATCCCTTGCTGCCGTGTAGGCCTCATGAAGCGTATCACCGGTTGCCACCCCACAGGGGTTGTTGTGCTTGACTATGACCGCAGCAATCCCTTCGAATTCCCTTAAAAGTTTCACGGCAGCGTCTGTATCAAGGTAGTTGTTGTATGACATCTGCCTGCCCTGGACCGGGGTCAACCCGGCGATCCCGCTATCTCCATATACAGCGGCCTTCTGGTGCGGGTTCTCACCGTACCGGAGCGTTCTTCCGTTCACGAACTGTACGGTCCTGGTCACAGGGAATTCTTCGGAGAGAGATTCAAGATAATTGCTAATGGCGGCATCATAGTCAGCGGTTCTTGCAAACGCCTTTCTCCCAAGGCGGAGACGATCTTCCTCTGAGAGTCCGCCCGAGGCGACCTTCGCTTTCACCAGATCATAATCTGCCGGATCCACAACAACTGCAACATCCTTGTAATTCTTCGCCGCGGCCCTGATCATTGCCGGGCCCCCAATATCGATATA
>Ga0272441_10003195_pt1 | contig 31645 bp, 70 predicted proteins | sample SSMProp6N_FD_193582 | JGI IMG/M metagenome (GOLD analysis project Ga0272441, IMG submission 193582) | Marine sediment archaeal communities from Little Sippewissett salt marsh, Falmouth, MA, United States - SSM-Prop-6N | ecosystem: Environmental > Aquatic > Marine > Wetlands > Sediment ... | reverse complement strand
ATTTAAATAAACTGGATGGTGGTTTTAAGAGAGTTTCAAATGTCAACCAACATGGTGAAGGTGTTGTTTTTACAATTGATAAACGTGAATTTCGTAAAGCAATACTTGATAAGTATAGTAGTGAAGAATTTAAAAAAGATACTGATTATTGTAAAGTTATTGCATGGAGAAATGATACGGTGATGTTATCAAATCAAGTGATTAGAAACGAATTGTTCAATAACAGTAAAGAGATTGTTGAAATTAACGATATTTTAATGGGATATCGTAGTGTTAGTAGTGAAAATCGAAGATATAATATTATTGAAAACAGTGCTGATTATCGGGTTGTTGAAAAATCTGGACTGGAAGAAAATGCTTATGGTATTAATGGATATCGAGTTAAACTAAGAGAAGACCTTGCAAGGGGGGAATTTAAATTTCAGGATGTCTTTATTATTGATGTTAATGATTTTGATAATCTTCATCTTTATGCTCAAATGCACGATTTTTTTCGTGATATGGGGAAATCAAATAAAAAGGCTTGGAGTAAGTACTATGAATTCAGACGTTGTAATTTATTAATGAAAACAATTGAAAAACATAAAAATGGGTTGTACAGAAGTAGTGGGGATGTTATTGTGAAGGATTTAGATTATGGATATGCAATTACAGGACATAAATCTCAAGGAAGTACATATTCACACGTATTTGTAATGGAAAACGATATAAATGATAATTGGGTATTGAAAGAACGCAATCAAATTAAATATGTTGCATTAACTAGACCAAGTTTAACAGCAACGGTACTAACAACAAAAATTGACTAAAAATATTTAAAATGAACAAAAAATTGTTTATTGTTGAATTTGGTGAACCACAAATTAGCATGACGTTTTCATTTGCTCCTGAACCATCAGTATTTGTTGTTGCTGAAGATTACAACGAAGCAGCAGCAAAAGCACTTAAGTATGTGAAAAATAAAGAAATTTCTGAACCAAAAAACATTTTTACTGAGGACGGTAGTTTAAAGAAAGATGTTGTTAGTGGTAAAAAGGAATATAATGTTAAAGCAGTTAGATATGCTGGTGAAGTAATTTGGTAAATAATTAAATAAAAAACATATGAATAAATTTACACATGGCGTTATTGTCTTACTTTCAGATAATGAAGATGAAGCATCTGTTGTTCATTTTATTGGATTGTGGAATGAACCAACAGACGATGATATTGAACACTTTAAAAACGAATTAAAAAATGACCCAGATTTTGGATTATCAGAAATATTTGATGAACTGGAGTTTTTAATTGCATCAACAGAACAAGTTGAAATGTTCAATAAAATAATGAGTAATGATTTGGAAGATATTAATACAATACATTTGAATTAAAGCCTTTAATGTGTAACGAAATTATTATGAAATTAAAATTTATTAAAGAAAATAATGGTAACTGGTACATCGACCTTCCAGATTGGACTGGCAGAAAATCTGCATTACAAATGGTTAGCGGTGCTGATACATTATTGGATTTAATGTCAAAGGGTAAGAAATCTGTTGAAATGTTTGTATCACATGAAGATTTTGATGGTGCTGAACTACTCGAAAAGAAAAGAAATTGTTGGTTTAATGGTGCTGATTATTTCATTAAAACGTATAATAATAAGGTAATTGACTTAGATGTTTGGTTATGTGATGTAACAAAACACGTACTGGGTGATTTTCCTGATGAAATATATTTTGCCAAATTCAACGAGAAATGAAAAAAATTGAACTTAAAAGTAAAATAATTAATGATGTTTATACTCAACACGTATACGATACTTTTGATATTCAAAACACAGAAGAAACACTTGAGGTAATAACTTATGATTTAAGTGAGATTAATTCTTTTAACTGGAATATCGGTGTTATATATGGTAATAGTGGGTGTGGGAAAACAACAATATTGAAAGATTTAGGTGAAATACAAAACCATTCCTTTGATAATGAAAAACCATTAATTAGTAATTTTGATTGGCTTAAACCAAAGGAAGTTACATTGCTTTTAACAAGTATTGGATTAAGTAGTGTACCAACGTGGCTTAGACCGTTTAAATTATTGAGCAACGGGGAACAGTATCGAGCAGAACTAGCATATAAGATAGGTAAGGCAAAACCAGATGAAACAATTTTGATTGATGAGTATACATCAGTTGTTGATAGGGATGTTGCGAAAGCAATGAGTTTTGCATTACAAAAATATGTTAGAAGAACAGGTAAAAAAATTATACTTGCTAGTTGTCATTATGATATTATGGAATGGCTAATGCCCGATTGGATTTGTTCACCACAAAAAGGGGGCGCACTTGAAAGAGGTGACTGGCTTCGGCAAGGCAGACCAAATATTGAATTGCAAGTTAGTAGAACCGAACCAAGTACTTGGGACTTGTTCAAAAAACATCATTATTTAACTGAATCGAGAAATAAAGGTTTTGGACATCTTGTTTTTGAATGGAATAATAAACCCGTTGGTATTGTGATATATAAAAATCAACCAAGTGGAACGTTTAAAAATGGGTATTCATTAAGCCGAACTGTAGTACTACCTGATTATCAAGGATTGGGTATTGGTAGTAAAATATCTGAATTTACCGCAGCAATATTAAAAAGTGTTGGTGGTAGAGTTTTTACAAAAACAATAAATCCTGCACTTGGTGAACATAGAAACAATAGTATATTATGGAAACCCACTAGTAAAAATGGTGTGTATCGAAATGATATTAAAGGTATGAACAAAAAATATAAAAACACCTTAAAAAGAACATCATATTGTCATGAGTATATCGGTGATGAAATTAAAGGATATAAAGATTTATTATTACCAATTAAACAAATGAGAATAAAAAATGTAACAAATTAAAATATTTCTCGTATATTAAAATAAAAAATATGTTAGATAAAGTACTTATAGTTATTCGTGGTCTTCCAGGTAGTGGAAAAACCACATTTGCACATACTTTGAGCAAAGCAGTATGCTGTGCTGACGATTATTTTACATATGGTAATGAATATCGCTGGTCGGGTGATAAAGTTGGTACTGCTCACGCATGGTGTAAGCGTAAATGTGAAAGATTTATGAAAATCGGTGCATTTAAAATTGTTGTTGCTAACACAAATACGACTCAAAAAGAAATGCAACCATATTTTGATATGGCAAAGCAACATGGTTATACTGTATTTTCTGTAATTATTGAAAACAGACATGGAAGCAAAAGCATTCATAATGTTCCAGAAGAATCATTACAAAAAATGCGTGATAGATTTGAAATTTCAATCTAATTATGAAAGATTTAATCAGAAGCATTATAAAACCTGAAAACGGCATCGAGACTGCAATAGTCAACGATGCTGCTTTCATTGAGGGTTGTTCATATGGGAAAAAAAGGTATGGACACCCTGAAGGTCAAGTAATATATCATATTCAAGAAGTTCTTGCTAATATTGATAAGTATTATGGTGATGATGAAGACCGTCAGGATTTGCGTTTAATTGCAATAATTCACGATACTTTCAAGTATAAGGTAAACCGAAAATTACCTAAAACTGGTGAAAATCATCATGGCATGATTGCCCGAAGATTTGCTCAAAATTATATTAATGATTATGGTATTTGCAAGATTATTGAAATACATGATGATGCATATAACGCATGGGGAAAAGGAGCAAGACATGGTGATTGGTATCAAGCGGAAAGAAAAGCGAATCAACTAATTCAAGGATTGTTAGTTGAAAGTCGTCTTAATTTATACATAAAATTTTATCGTTGCGATAATGAAACGGGTGATAAATCCCAAGAATGTTTTGAATGGTTTAACAATTTAATCAAGTAGTTATGATAATCCCAATTCCAATTTTTTTACCAATTTATCCATATATTGGATATAAATATATTAATATTTTTAAGAATAAAGTTGTGTATGAAAAACATACCATAGGTAATAATGGTGTAGCACCTGATTCACATAAAGAATTAATTAAAGCAAATAAACAATTATTACTTGATAATCAAGTACCAATCAATAAAATTAGATTTGTTTTTCAACCAACATTTACATATGATGTTAATAATAATATCATAAATCCTAAATATGATATTATGTTACCAATTAATGGTAATACTGGTTTACATGCAAAAGACCATCCCATTATTGAAATCAACAAACCTAACATTAAAATGATTAGGGTTAATAGTTATGATGTTGATGATAATTATGAATTCATTAAAAACTTGATTAAAAAATCAAAACTTGGTGTTGTTATAATGCTTGCAAATGAAGTCGTAACACTTTTTGATGGTCGAGAAGAACAATATTTTTTCTCTGTAGATAGTGAAGTTATTCGTTTAATTAATTTAGATGAAGAAATTTTTAATTAAAATAACTAATATTATGAACAACGAAAATTTTAAAGATTTTAATATTGTTTTCATATATTATTTATTATTCGTTGTATTTGGGGGTGTATTATTACTATTTTTAGTGTCTTTATATATTCAAAAATCTAGCGAAGTTCAAATGGGATATGAATTAACATATAAAATATTTAAAATTATTATTTTAATTTTAGAATTAATATAAAGATTATAAGTAAATGTTTTTAATAAAAAAAATGTAAAAAATGATATACTTTCAAATGTTACTTGGACACCTTGTGGGTGATTATCTATTACAGAATCAATGGATGGCATTAAATAAGTCTAAATATAATTGGTTGGGTTGGATAACCGCAATAATTCATTGTGTTTTATATACATTCGCTGTTTGTTTAGTAATGTGGAATTTTGATTTAATTTGGATAATTGTTGTATTCCTTTCACATTTTCTTATTGACAAATTTGGTGTTGCTGAATGGTATCTCACCCATATTAAAGGTAGTGGTTTAAAAAAATTTATAAAAGGAGTTGATGAACCGTTTTTTGATGGTGAATATGTTAAAGTTGATTACCTTAACTATTCAAAAGGTATGCAAATAATTCGTGGTGGTTTTACTGCTGTTGTTTATACAATTACAGATAACACAATGCATTTGGTTTTAATGTATCTCGCACATCAAATATTATATTTTTAACTAAAATGAAGAAATTTAAACAATATTATATGTATGGTGTTGTTGTTCCATACGAAAAATTTAAAGACTCTATTGTTAACACTATTGATGATGATATTCAAGGAATTTTTAGTGGTCGTGATGGAAAATTCATTATTTTGGGTAAAGTATTAGATGCCAATAGTGGTGAATCATTTCTTGGTGAAATAAAACCATTTGAAATACATAAACTAACAATGATTGATGAAAGAATTGTTGAAAGTATTGTATTTGATAAGTATGGTGTTAGAGGAAATTTTCATTACTATTTAATAACAAAATAATTAAATTGTTTTGTTATTAAAAAAATATACATATTTTTGTAACAAAATTTTTTAATTATCGTATCACAAAATAAAAAACAGAAAAATGCTAATTCAAATTATTTTTTATCTAATTGTGTTATTAGTTGCAATATACTATATAACAATTGTCCTCCACCTAATTGGTGTTCCTATTTTTAAAATTAAAGAACTATCAATTAGTAAAGCGTTAATCCCATTTTATTATTGGTTTAAGGGTTAATTAAAAATCAATAAAACAAACTTTCAAAATTTTAAACAATTTAACTAACAAAAACAAATTTTAATTATGGAAAAAAAATCAATTAAGTCCAAAATTTTTGCAATTGGGTTTGCAATTCTCGCACTTATTTTCATCTTTATGCTGGGAAGTATTATTGAAACAAACAAAGCGGGTTATTTTCAAGTGAAACAGGCTGCGATTAGCGGTGATATGTCAGTAAGATTTAATGCTGGTACTTATTGGCAATGGTTTGGTAATATTAATACTTACAAAAACGTAGCAACTGTTGGTTTAGGTGAAAATCATATTGGTGAGGGTAGTGCTGATATTGATGCTGTCGATGTAATCTTTAATGATGGTTCTAAAGCCAAAATTTCAGGTCTTATTCGTGTTAAATTACCGTTAGATGATGATATGGCAATTAATTTAAAGAAAGAATATGCTAACGGTTTTGAACATTTTATTCGTTCTGGCGTAGTACCAATTGTTAACAACGCTATTAAATTAAGTGCTAACTTACGTAGTGCACAGGATGCTTATACTACATTGGCATTATTTCAACAAGCGGTTGAAGACCAATTAAGAAATGGGATATATGTAACAAAATCTGATAAAATTACTATTGAACGTAGTACTGGTGATGTTGAGGAACAACGTGTAACAGTATTGGTTTATGACCCAGTAACAAATCAACCAATGAGAACACCAAATCGTTTGCAACAATTAGGTTGTGAAGTACTTGAATGTGTTATTGATGTCCCACAATTTGATGCAAAAGTTGAAGAAATGATTGCTAAACGTAAAGATGAAGCAATGAAGACCGAACTATCTAAACAAGAAGCGATTCGTGCAAAACAGGATGCGTTAACTGCAGAACAACAAGGTTTGGCTAATGTTGCAAAAGCAAAATACGAGCAAGAAGTTGAGAAAGTTAAAGAAGTGACAATTGCAGAAAAGAATTTTGAGGTTGCGCAGTTCAATGCAAAAAAAGCAGAAGAAGAGAAAAAAGCCACTATTGCTAGAGGTCAAGCAGAAGCAGAAGCAAACCGTTTAAAGGTTGCTGCGGGTCTTAGTCCACAAGAACGTGCTGAATGGGATTATAAAACTAAGGTTGGTGTTGCTGCTGAACTAGCAAAAGTTAATGTACCAAGTGTTATGGTTGGTGGTGCTGATGGTAGAAATGGTGTAAGTCCTATGGATGCTGTTGGTGTTAACATGCTACTAGATATTATGAATAAACTAGATAAAAAAAGTAAATAATGAAAGTACTTTGGTCAATTTTAATGGAAAAACTCAAACAAATTGAACCAAATATTGCAGCACTGGGAATTGGAATCTTTAGTTTGTTTACTTTGTGGATGTTAACAATTACAATAGTTCGATTATTTGATTTGATTCGTGATGTAGTGCTGGCATTAAATGGTCAACCATTGGGATAAAAAAGGGGGAAACCCCTTTTTTTATTTAAATAAAAACATTAACTTTGCATGTAACTATGAAAGCATATGGACTCAGAAATAAATTAAGAATTAATCTTCCAGATAATCATCCCAAAAAGGGATATGTTAATTGGTGGGAAGTTGAGTGGAACACTGTTAAAAGTAAAAAAACAGCGAGACAAAAAATTAAAAGAGAATTGAAAAAATTGTTCAAATTTTTGTAACAAAGTGTTTTTTGTTTCGTATAGGTAATTAAAATACAATAATTATGAGAATGTGGGGTATAAATCCAAAAATGCTATGTGATAAACATCTAATCGGTGAACATGGTGAAATTCATAAACACAGACATAATTTTGTGAAAAAACATAAAATAACAAAACGAATTTCACCCGTTGTTCAAATCGAACCAGAAAACATGGAAACCAGACATAATCAATTGGCAAATGAAATGATTGCACGTGGATTTAATCATAATTCACCTTACATACAACCTGATTTAACACATCTTAGTGATGATGAAAGATTTGCAAAAATTGACATTTATGTTTCAATTAGAGATTTAACCAATCGTTGTCCTGAATGTCATAAAAGAATTTGTTCTATCATAACTAAAACTGGTCAAGAATTTCTACAAAAAACACTACAACACATTAAATATGGAAAATAATATTATAAAATTTAAAGAAGTACTACGTCAGGGAATGATTGAAAATTTCAAACGTGATGGAAGTCTAACGCCAATTTTATTTGTATACAAGGATGGTGAACCTGATATTATGATGATTCCACCTGAATTATTTTCAACACAAAATGGGAAAGAAGTACTTGCACAAGTAATGAAAAATATTTGTCATCAACCAAATGTGCTTGCTCTTGGCTTAATAACTGAAGCATATGGTGCTAAATTAGATGCGGAATTGGATAGTATTAATCAAGCAAAAATTGAAAGTGGTGAAATTAAAGTTTCAGAATTGGATAATAAAGTCGATATAATACTCATGATATTCAGTACACCAGAAAAGGAAGAAATGATTGCATATGAAGTTGATTGTGAAAATAAGGTTATTGGTGATTTATTTGGTGATGAAGAAATGACCCAATTTGAGGGAATGTTTGCTAATTTTTTTGATTGGAATAAAAACTAAAAAATATGAAAAGAAAATTAATTATTTTTATTATCTTTGCAGTGATTATAATACTCGCTGCATGCGCAAAAATTGAACCCGATACCAGTTGCTTTACTGGAAAGATTTATGGATTTTGGAACGGATTGTGGCACGGCATTATATCATGGATAGTTTTTATCGTTAGTTTATTTCGTGATGATGTTGCAGTTTATGCAATTAATAATAATGGTGTATGGTATAATTTTGGATTTTTACTAGGTGTTGGTGCATGGGGTGGTGGAACAAAAACTGTTTATAAATATAGGTAAAACATGTTATTAAATTTCGATAAACCACAAAAGATTCGTAGTACTAAAGAACACAATGAAAAATATTCAAGTGATTCTGGTATTGATGGTACTTATGTACCTAACATGAGTACTGTTGATATGAATAAATGGAAAGCCAAACATATCAAAGGTGATGATGAACGCATTGAAATCAGAAAAACTTTTAACGGTGTTCAATTATTAATTGTTGTTTATAAAAACAAATATCAACCACCTAAACCGACATTTCCAGAATATGATGGTGGTGGTAAAGATTTTTACTGGGAACAAGCAAATATATTCTATAATCAAGAATGTAAAGAATATGCTAAACGTCATCAAGAAATTCGAATGTCAATGAACGGTAAACTAGATTTAACTCTTGATGATTTTTGGGATGTTAATGAAGTTGTAAAAGAAGCAATTGAAATATTATTATAAAATTTAAAACATATGAATGATAAAATTAAACCAATTAAACCAAATGAAGTTTTGGTGAGAAAACTTGAAGTAATTCCAAAGGAAATGATTCAAGCAGTAAATGAACTAATTGCATTAAAATGGAATGGTAGTTCATCAACAGTAAGACAAGACGAATTATTCGAAAAATATTTTGAACTTTCGGGTCAAGAAAATACTCGCAGTAATAGAGACGCTATTTTTGATAATAATTATTTAGAATTTAAACAGATTTATGAAGATAATGGCTGGGAAGTTGAGTACAGTAAACCAGATTACAGGGAAGAAGCCTTTGAACCATTTTATACTTTTAGAATAAAAAAATAATTAAATACTTGCAGAAATTAAAATTATATTTATCTTTGCAACTCAAACTGAAACAATAATATTGTAAAACTTAAAAACTGAAAACTATGAAAAAGAATTCGTTGACACCAAATAAAGGCTTAAGCCTTTCACAAGCACAATCAATTTCAAATCTTTGTAATCAAAGGGCAAGAGAAATTGCTCAAAAATTGATTGGTGTTAATAATTACACAAAAACTATCAAGGTTCAAGGAAAAGTACATGTGCTTCAAGCAGGTATACCATTACCAATAAATGTTGTTGACCTTTTAAAAGAAAGAGCAGAACTTCATGCGTGTCAGGCGTTCTTAATGGAAAACATTAAAGCAAAAGATGTTATGCTTAAAGCAGTGAAACATGAGCAACCAAATTTTTCTGGAATTACTGTTCCAAAACGTCCTGTTGCTGAATTAATGGATATTAAAAATAAACTTCTAAATGAAGTTACTGAAGATTGGGGTTGGGAACAATTAACAGCAACCGAACTTAATGAATATTTTGAAGCCGAAGCATTTGCTTCACATATAGGTCAATTTATTCATAGAGACGGCATTCTTGACCACTTGCGTAATGAACTGCCAAATGTTCCACCAATTGAGTGGATGACAATTAAAGATGGTGAAAAAACTCCTGTGGAGATTAAACCACATCACACTTCCGAAGAACTACTTACTGTTCATGAAGAACTTGCAGCATTGCATCGTCAGTACGAACAACGTGTTAACTACTTCAAAGCAAAGGTAAAAAACCTTACCACTGCTGAAAATGCACGTATTGCGAAAGTCAATGCTGATTTGCAGAACGAAGCAGAAGCGTTTAATAATAAGTTAAATGCTGAATACGATACTGCTTTCAAGGCATATACTGAAAAAACCAAATCAGTTAAAGCAGAATTTGAAAAAACTCGTCAGGCAAAAATCTCTGAAATCGCAGTAATGCGTATTCAAGTAGACTCACGTTTTCAAAAAACGATTGATATTTTCTTGAAACAAATTTCTGATGTTCAAGAATAAAAACTAAGGTGAGAGGTAGATAGGGCACAAGCCGAGTCTGCCTTTCTTTATGCTTAGTAATACGTTCCTTAAAATATGAAAAGTTAAAAAAAACTTATTACAAGTTGAATTGTCCTTCGGGGCGATTATATCGCTTCTTCTACAAAAAACCAACGTTTTTGTGGCGTTCGTAAAACGACCACAAGTGTAGTATAAGTTACCGTATACGGATAATTAGACTACAAAAAAGGTCTTGGTATTTGTCTTTGTCCTTGAAGTAGAAGAAGGTCTGTGACATGGGTTTTGATTTTGACTTCGACTATATAACGTATTACTAAGCAACTTTTTTATTATATATTGTAACAAAACAATCTTTCTTTCGTATAATAACAAAAATACAGATATGATTTACGATAGAGTTTATACATTAAAAGGTAGAAAATTACAATTTCACCCAGACAAACACATTTCAAATAAAGATGAAAGTAAATTATTGCGTAAATTAATGAACGAAACTAGTTTATCTGAGGTAGAAATTCGTGGTATTAAAAAGTATCGAATTATGTTATCTGATGCACAAAAACAATCTCAAATAAGAAAGTATAGTCGTGATGTTAAATGGTGTCGAAACATGATTAAAATTGCGTGTAGAAAAACTAGTTTAGTACCACAACATCCTGAAACAATAAAAGTATTACAAGAAGTATTAAATAATTACTATGGTTTTGGTCACTATCCTTGGTCTATGAGTAGAATTGATGCTAATACAATGGTTAAACATTATGCGAAATAACATGATAGACTATACTCAAAATATTGGCAAAAGAGTTCAAAAATGTGCAATCAGTCATAAAGCATCACATAAACAAAAACCTTTTAAATCTGGTCAGAAAATCAACACAATTAAAGGTGTTATTGACCATCCAATACTTCATGTTCCAGCATATACTTTTGTTGAAGATGATAGTTATGTTGAATGTAGAAGATGTGAAGTGGTAAACGATTATACTGCACATCAAGAAAAAATATTGGAATATTATAAGAATAATCCAAACACTATTATTATAACCGCAGAACAGGGAATTGGAAAAATATGTGATACGAAATAATTGAATATATTTTTGTGAGAAACGAAATTTATAATTAACATATGACAGAAGAAGAACGTTATATAAAAGAAATTGAAGAACAAGAACAGCGTGAAGCAGAATATCAAGAATACTTACGCTTTGTTGAAGAAACACAGTTTGATGATGAATATTATCGTCAACTAAGACTAGAAGAAGAATTTAGAAACAAACATTTTGGCTTTGCTTCAGATGAACTACCACCAGATTTTTTTATGCCAGATAATGAGTAAAAATATTTAACTAAACTAATAAAACTATGAATGAATTGATTATTTTATTTACAATTGTAGTATTTGGAGTAATAACGTATTTACTACACATTACTGGTGTTATCGCAGACATTTCAAATTTAGTGAAAAAACTAGTTGATAAACTTGAAATACCAAATTTTGGTGATTTGTTTAAAAAGGAAATAAATGATGAATCATCATCTGATATGTACTATAAAAAACAAAGCACAACAAAAAGAAATGATAGATACGATAACTATAGAAAAACTTTTGATGATAAATTGAACGAAATAAAACAAAGAAAAAGAGGTAGTAGTAAAGGTAGTCGAATAACAAATGAAGAACTGAATTACCTTTGGGAAGGAATTGCATCACGCAGAAGGGTTCAATGTATAAATTGTAGAAATTCAGATATGTATAGTGGTTCACAATCAGGTAATTCACAGCAATGGCACTGCCCTAATTGTGGACAGAGCATTATGCTATCAATAATTTCACCACGAAAAGATGGTATTATTTGTTATAATGATGGTATTGATAAAAGAAATATTAAATAACATGAAAACAATAAAATTTATTATACTGATTTTAGTTATTTTTTTAACTTCTTGCTGCCAAAAAAATGAAGAAGTTGTTAAAGAAAAAGACGATTTTCTAAAGGTATATGAATATGTTGATTATAAACATTCTAGTAAGGAAAATATTGTAAATGATAATGAATCATATTGGTGGGTATTGGTGGAAGATAAAGACCAAGAAATAAAAAGAAACTCATTTATTAAACAGAACCATAGTTATTTTTCATATGCCGAAGCAAAACAAGAAATTATAAATGGGAGTGGAAAAGATTGCTTTATTCTTAATATTGTAAGAGTTGATAAAGAAACGTATGAACATAATGTTGATGAATAACAAATAAAAACTTACGATAAAACCTACAATTCATTTGTAGGTTTTCTTTTTTTATTAAGTATTTATATTAAAATCGCTAGTATGTCATTAGTTGTTAATATAATTACAGAAGAAATTGAAAGTTTGTATAGTGCAAATTTTCCAGAATTTGGTGAAAGACTACACACACTAAATGAAATTGAAGAAGAACTTGAAAGTCTTGTCGAATATGGTGAAGCATCACTACCACCATATCCATTTACTTTCGATAATATTAGTTATAATGAAGTAAATTATAATTTTGATACCGAAGATGGTGATGAATACGTTGTAATGTTTAATCTTGCAGATAGAGTTAAAAGAATCTGGGAACTACAATTTGGTATCGCTGGTGGAGCACCAAATGATGTGGTAAATCGTGGTAGACGTGATAAAGTAATGTCTACAATGGTAAAAATTGTTAATGATTTTATCGAAAGATTAAAACCAAATTACATTAAATTTGAACCGTCAAAAAATGAAGAATATGAGGAAACTCGTGGTAAACTCGATAATAGAAGATTTGATATGTACATGGCATACATAAAAAAGAACGGGAGACCAGATTATATTGTGTATCAATATAAACCATATATTGTAATTGAAAGAAAAGTTAAAATTGTAGATAAAAACTTGGTAACAGTATAATTAATTTAAATTTTTTGTAACATATTAATATAATATTCGTATAATTGCATAAATAACACATGCAATTTTTTTTATTAATATGAAAACAAACGAATTAAAGAATACAATAACAGAGAGAATTATTACGTTCGAAACTGCGAAAATCGCAAAAATGTGTGGATTTCCACAAATTAGAATGTGTGATATTAATCATCACTACAATGAATATGGTCATGAAAATGGAGATTTACTTTATGCTACGGATTATATAAAAGAACGTGAACTTAAAGGCAAAGATGTTTTCATGAAATCCTATGTAGCACCAAGTCAAGCAATATTGCAAACATGGATAAGGAATAAGTTTAAAATTTTTGTGACCGTAGTAATCGACCCTGATTTATATAAATCAACAATTAATTATAGTGCAAATGTACTATCACTTGAATTAGAAAAAGAAGGATTGAGATTACTTGATGGTTTTACTGTATTCCAAGAATATGAATTGGCATTGGAAGAAGGTCTTCAAGAAACATTAAAATATTTATTAACAAAAATTGTAAAATAATTTTACTATGAAACAAAAGGATTTTAAAAAATATGATAATTATAATCTATGTGAAATTAGAAACAATTTAATAGCACAAAGTATTAATAAATTACCTATTGAAATTAAAAACTTTGTTAATAAAACAAACCCGATTGTTGGTAATGAATACACAAGAATTATGCGTTGTATTAGTTTAATTGACCATGAAATTATTGATAGATTTTTACTTGAACATGAATTAACTAAAATAAACGAATTGTGAATTTATTAATACCTGAAGAAATAATTAAAGAACTAATACTAAATGGTGTTAGGTTCAAATATATTTCATACGACTATAAAAAAGCGAGCGAAGAATTCCACATTCAAAACCAAGGAAATAATTACTATGGTTATGCCTATGCCAATGGTTTATTAAAAATATCACATTATGATATTCCCGAAACAATTAGAAATATGTTTCTTATTTGGCGTATTGGTAAAGTTTGGGAGATTAGGTTTAATAAAAATGGTGGCATATGTAGTTTATATGTTGGTGTTAATCCTAAATTTAAGAAACGTTTTTTTATTTCAGAAATTGGTCGTTGGTTAAAACCAATGATATTTAAATCAGACGATAAACATGATTTAATTGCACGTGGTCTTGCAATTGAAGAAACGATATAATTATGATAGAACGACAAGAATATATTCTCTGTGCAGCAATACACAATCCAGATGAAAAAGATTTGGGTGGTATGCCGTTAATTTATTGTGGTCATAGACATCATAACATATTATGGCAAGGTACTCATGTTAGCAGAAAACAAAAACATCAAGGATTTTTAACAAGTAAAGGCAGATTTGTTAGTAGAGAAGACGCTCTGATTATTGCACTACGAGCAAAACAAGTATATCTTGAAAATATTCGTGGAAATAAGTTATTCAGTGAAGATTTATATTAAACTTAAATAAAAATGAAAAATATAATTATTGTTGGAATGCTAGTATTATTAACATCATGTCTTACACAAGAAGAAAAATTAGAAAACGATAAAAAAATTTATTTTCTTGATGAAAACTTTATTCTTGTTAATAAGTATGAAAGAAACAGCAACTATAATAATGGAATACCCATTACCATTAGAACATGGGTAATTATGAGAGATATAAACACTGTTGATAGTGTTGAAATTGCAGAAATTAATACAATTATTGAATCTGATTATCATCATTTTATTGATTCATATAATTTTATTATCACCGATAGTTTATGGTATTTGCATAATATCGGTGATAAAATACATTTTGATTACATATTAAAAAAACGATTTTATAAAAAACCGTTAATTGATGTAACGGTTTCAACAAATAATGAATTAATTAATAAATCAATTGGTGATAATGAATTTAATGGTGATTTAAAGGATGAAAGAGAATTAATGGAATTGGAAAGACAATTATTATCAGTTCAAAGAAGAATTGATGATTTGAAAAATCAATAAAATTTAGAAAAAATTAGGAAAAATTAGAATTACATGCCATATAGAAAGACTTTTTTTGCGAGAGATTTAAAAAAATGTGTTGATGTTCATAAAGAAGAAAAAAGACATTCACACCATCTAATTTTTTTTACCTATGAAGACACTAATTACTTATTTGGATATTCATATGGTGAGGAAACACCACCATTTTTAATTAAAGAAATTGAGGGAAAATATGTTGTTTTTAATAAGTTTTCATATACAACAAAAACACTTGAACTTGAAATCATCGGTTCATTAATACCAATAAATTTTAATTTTGGAATTTCAATAAATAATTTTTTAAAAAAATATATTAAAAATGAGGAAATTCCAGAAGAAAATGATGTGAAAAAGAAAAGAAAATATACAAGAAATTTAAAAACAAACAAAAATGATTGAACTTACAGTACCTGAAAAAAAGTGGATTTTACTGTGTAAAGGGCATTTTCATGAAAAATATCCGTTCACTGGTAAATGGGTTAATACATTAAAACCATTATTCACTGAAATATATGGTTGGAATCCTGATGAAAATAATCAATACTATGATTATCTCAATTGTATATTTAATAAATTACTGGATTTACATTTAAAAATTGCTCAAGATTTTTCTGGTGATAACCGACAGTTAAAGGATATATTTCAAGCCAGTTTCAGCAAATCATTCAGCAGGGAAGAAGAACTACCAATTGAAAGAGCAATCGGTGTATTGTGTGGATTAATTCAAAGCAATCAAGTTCTTGAAAATGATGTTGAACGTTACGAGTTAAATATTACAAAATGAACGAGAATTTTATTTTTAGACTAATTGGGTTTGTAATAACATTGGGAATTTTATATCTTATTTGTGCATTTATTGCATGGGATTCAAACCCTTTGAATTGGTGGTTATTTAGAACAAGTATTGGACGGTTAGTTGCTGCAATCATATTATTATTTACAATTGTTGGAAATTTTATTGCAAATTTTGATAAACCAAGTTAATTAAATTATTATAAATATGATTAATGACGATAATTTTGAATATCACTACAGAGGGTTTGGAATACATAATTCCAGGTGCAATATTTATTTCAGGACTATTGATGATGTACTTCACATTCTATTTGAAGATGTTGGTATTGGTACTAGTGTAACCAATGCATCTGAACAACTTGCATCAGAAATGGTAAATCGATTTGATTTAAATCCAAATAAGTGTAAGTTTTTCGAAACTTACAGTCAATACAATTACGAATCTATTGATGAAATTGAATACACGTGGTCTTCTGAAACAAAAAATAATAAAATTGTTTGGATTGCCAGTAATCCTAAATGGAATCGTGTGGATATTAAACATTTAAAACACTTTATAAACCTTTATTAATAAATAAAACTATGTTTACAGAAAAAGAACTAAATCAAAATTTTAATGGTGTGAATAATTATACATCAAATGATACTGAAATTACATTTGCTTTAGGTGATAGAGAATTTGAACTGCAAAGTGGTGGCTTATTGACACTACTACCAAACGATATGTTTGATAAAAAAGAATGTCATTTTAAAATCAAAACAATGGAAGATTTAGTATCTGCTATTAATACTATTGATGATTGGAATGATGATTGGAACGATTAAAATTTAGTTAGTTATGTTATTCTATCGCTACGAAATACGAGAACATCCAAATCAAGGTGGTTACGATATGAATGGTAACTACGTGCCATCCAGATTTCCACCAAAGGTTAGTTTAGAACTAAAAGAGTTTAAACTATTAAGAGAAACTCCTTGTGGTTATTGGATTTGTAATTCGGATAAGTTTTTCTTCTGGAAAAAATGGATACCAAAAACAAGTAGAAAAAGATATGCATATCCAACAAAAGAAGAAGCATTAATTAATTTCAAAAAGAGAACCGAAAAACGGATTAAAATACTTACAACTCAACTTGATGTAAGTAAACAAGGAATATTTTTGGCAAAACAAATAAAAACATAAATTTTCTTGGATGTTGTGATTATTTTTTTTAGATTTGTATTCTAATTTTAATATAAATAATAATTATTATGGGAGAAGATGAAGCACCACAATCTGAAAATTATGGAACAATTTCGGCTAGACCGAATGGAACAAATTCGGCTAGACCGATGTGTGAGCAAGAACAACCAATATTAGATGAACCAGCAACTAAGATGTATGGAATTCTAATTGAACCACTGGACTATGGGTTTACTGTTAAAATCGGTTGTCAAAAATTTGCCATCGAAACAAAGGAAAGACTTATCGAAAAACTAAGTCAGTACATCAACAATCCAAAGGATGTTGAAAAGAAATGGAGTCGAAGTAAAGAAATTTAAAACGATTAAGTGTTCGAAAAAGTGGAAGTATTTCCACTTTTTTTATTTAATTTTGTAACAAAATTATTTGTTTTTCGTATAGTTAATATAAACCAACAAACATGAAATTAAAAAAAACTCAAAGAGGTTTTGAAATCGGTAAATTTACTGATACCTATGGAGAAAAATGTTCAATACAAAAATCAAGTATTGCAACGATTGATGCAATTTGGTTAGGTATTGATAATCCAAAATTAACTGTATTTGAAAACGAACAAATGGGTAAATATTTAGAAATAGATATGCCTAAAAATTTTTCTGTGAGTAGTAGAATGCATTTAAATCGTAAACAAGTTGCTAAACTACTTCCAATTTTACAAAAATTTGTTGAAACTGGTGAATTGTCTTAATTAATAAAAAAATTGGAATGAAAGTATTTGTTGCAGATACACGTGAAAAAGGATTTATTTCATCAACTAATTATCATTGGTGTGATGATAATGATTTATTGATGTTTGGTCAGTTTCAACTAGGGAATGGTAACCCAAGTGAAGTTGCCATGTGTGGAATTAATAGCCGAAAATTTACAACACATATCGTTGTTAAGGATTTAAACATTGATAAAGAATTTTATCGTGAATTGCTAACAGATAGTGTTGAAAAATCCATGATGTGTAAAATTAATAGAAATGGTGATTATCAAATTGATATTGCATGGGGTTTTCATTTTAATATCAATGATATCATGAATGAACTGTTGGATAAGGCAAGTGTTTTTAACGATGGTGATAGGGTAAAATGTTTTGGTAGAACGTTAACACTAATTAAATAAATATGATAAAAAATGTTAATGATGCCTATGAGCATTCGATGCATATAATTGAAAAACTTAAAAGTAAGGGCATTGAGATTGATTTGATTGTACCTAGAATAATACGTGAATCAGATAATCCTGATATTGATTTAAAAGATTTAATAAGTAGATATTCACAACCAGAAAGACTTCATTGGTCTAAATGGCGACATGTTCAGATTAAAAGTCAATCACTTAATGACCAATCAAAAATTGATTTAGTTAGGTTCTCAAGAGAATATTTAGTTCGAAACGGAATTATGTTTGATAGTGGTAGTGGGTGTGGCAGTATTGATTGGGAAATTGATTGGTCGTTCCATTGGGAAAAAAGAGATAATTGGGATGAGAATAAAGAGAAACTTTACGATTATTTTCTTAATTTTGCACAAAATTGTAAAACAAATAACATATGAAAACATACAACAAGAGAAAACTAAAAAAAATTAAACCCTCTAATGGTTTTAATTATATTCACAAATGCAAGGTTTGTGACACTAAATTTCTTTCTAAATATAAAGAAAATATGGTTGTAAAGGAGGGTAGATTTAAAACCAAAATCGAATATAAAACTGAAAAGGTTGGGGTTTTTTTCGACCTGTTTTCTCGTGACCAAGAATACTATAGGTATCACTATGAAATAGTTAATATTTATTACGTTGTTTGCCCTAACTGTGGACATGAAAAGGCATTATTCTACTCTAGCACTGATAGGGTTGAAACCAGTGATTGGATGGAAGAGATTGATTGTCATGGTTATTATTAATAAAAATTAAATATATTATTAAATCTTTATAACATGAAAAAAATAATTTTTGAAGAAAAAAACGTTGAAACCATTAATTTTAGTGATGTTTCCACTGATGACATCATTATCGTAAAAAAAGGTCTTGAATATTTTGGTGCAATCGTATATGATAATAACAGTAGAAAATGGTTATGTACGTCAACACAGGGTTCAAAAGCATTTGATATGGAACAACTAACATTTGCATTAGATTGGTTTGGCAGATACTGTACCTTTTTTACGCTTTAAAATGAAACTTAAAATCTGGAACGGTAGAGGTCATCATAAATATGATAAAGGACATATTTACGTGGCTGCATATAGTCAAAAACATGCTGCAGAACTAATTAATAAAGCATGCGATTGTTATATTACGGTACATGAAATTAAAAACTACTATAGTAATTGTTGGGGCAATTCAATGAAAGATATAGTACCAACAGAACCTTGTGTATATGCAAGTGAAACATTACGTGATAAACCCACAAGAATTTTGTAACAAAATGAAATTTGTATCGTATAATAAATAAAAACAACAATTTATGTCAAAATACGAAGAAAACGTAATACGTCCGATTCTCAATACGATTGAGAAGCATCAAGATTTTCTATGCCAAGCAGAAAATCTTCCACAACTAGCAAAGTTAGGCTTTATGTTTGAAAAACTATGGTATGCTGGTCGTGTCGCTTATGGTTGTAATGGTATTATTAAAGAAGATGATTACACCTGTGAAAATAACCCCAAATATGAACTTGGTGATACTATCAAGTATAACAGCGAAGAAAATGAAAATCTTATTTATGATGCTTGGGGAATGCATGTAAGCAACGAAGGTAATCAAATGAACTTCGAAGAATTCCGTAATCTTGTTCTTAATGGTAGACCATTAACGGAATTCGAAATACAGGAAAGAAAACCAAAGAAAACTTTTGATGAATGGGTAACGCTGATGACAGATAAACGTTATCGATATAATAATATGTTTCCTGACAGACGTGAAGTTGCAAATTACCTACTCTGTTGTTTCGGTACTGGTTATGGGTATGATAAAACCAATGGTGTTATTGTTAAAGAAGCAAGTGGTGCTGACCAAGACCGTGATGGGTATGGTGATTGGGAAAATAGTAAATTCATTCCCGAAATACTAGCAGTTATTGATAAAGTTCTGGCTTTTGATATGACAAAAATTGCATTGGATGCCGAAAGTGCATATGTGAAAAAATTTAATGCTGAACGCAAGGAAAAAGAATTTAAATCCTATCAAAAACTTCACGAATCACTACTTCCAATTGTCAATAAAGCACTTACTGAAAAGGGTGAAGAACCAATTACTATTGATAGTGAAAGGTATCATGAATTTTTTGAAACATATAAGGAAGCAAGAATTGATGAAATTATGGGTGAGCAAAGCAAAAGAAAATTCGAATACCATCCAATTTGTAATTATTCAATAATAACAATGCTTGATGAAAACACACATCCAAGTTATCTGAAAGCAGCACTTGAAATTTGTGAAGAAATTAATGCAAATCCACCTGAAATCAAAAAGAATTTCAATCAATTTCAAATAGATGAAAGAAATAAAATGGTTGAGTTTGCCAAAGGGTATGTTGAAAAATGGAAATCAATATTGAATGAGAACAAAATCTAACAAATTAGGTCATCAAGCACCTAAAGGATATGTGGCAAATCGATTTAATTCGATTGAAATCAGTGGTGATTTACATTACTGTGAATCACATAATTTCGTTTATAATTGTGAGGTTGAAGATAAAAAATTACATCTTGGATTACCTTGTTACTATACAGATGCCAGATACTATGATGGTAGATTTAATATTTATAAAAACACCAAAATCTATTGGACTAGATTTAAAGATATTTCACTTAAAGCATGTGTTAGAAAAACATTAAATTGCCGTAATATTCCTGTCGGTACTATTGTTGAATTTCGTAAAAGTTGGTATGTTGTGGGTAAGTATATCGATAATTCTTATAGATTTAAAGTAAAAAAAGAGAATCGTTTTGACCCCGATTATCAAGTTAGTCGTCCATCATTTACACGTAATTTTAGTACTTGTAAACGTTCAATTGACCTAACAAATGCACTGAGAGAAAATGGGTTTTTGGTTAGCGTTAGAACTAATGAATCGTTTCTCGGTAACATAATGAATACTGCCGTTCAATTAAGTGGTGGTAATGATTACATTGATACTAAAATCAGTGGTGAAATCGCATTTGCTTACGGAAATGATAAAAAAATTGGATTTAGTTCTTATGATGATGATTTTATGGATTATAGTAATGGACGTGAAGATATTCTATGGGATTACTGTGATGATTTTGATAAGTGGAGTAAGTGTAATCTGATTTCTAAAAATAGTTCAATTGATGAAATTCTTGAAATACTAACTGCTGATTAAAAACATCAAAAATTTAAATGGTATTAATGGAAACCAGATGCTGAAAATTGTATTTATTAGTAAATCGATGTGCCATGAACTATAATATTATTGTTGCAGATGATGTACTGGTAAACAGAATTTTATTAAGGGAACAACTAAAAACATATAAAAACATTAAACTCATCGAAGTTAATAACGGTCAAGAATGTATTGATGCTGTTGATGACAGCATTGATTTAATTTTAATGGATGTTATGATGCCAATTATTGATGGTATTGAAGCAACTAAAATTATTAAAACAAATTTTCCTAAAATAATAATTATTGGTGTTACAGGTCAATATGAAAACGAAAAACATCTGGTTTTTGATAAAATGCTATACAAACCCTATAGAAGCACTGAACTCTATGAAGTAATAAATACTTACTTAAAATTGTAACAATTTTCACTTTTCTTCGTATAATAACGAAAAGTAATACTAATGAAGATTAAAGAACTACATTACCAAGAGCAAGAAGACGATGTATTTGTTGAAATCGACCAACAAACACTATTTTCAATTCAACCTATGCGTGATTGGGATAAAACAATTCATCATTACTATATAAAACATCTTGGTGTTATTCCTAGATATTTCTTTAAATACGATGGTACTGCCGTTTGGCTATCCCCTGAAGAAAATAGTTTTAATTCAATTGACGATGCAAAACAAGAGTGTAAAAGAATTGTAGAAAAATTTATTAACTTTTTTATTGAAGAATAATGCAAATTGATAGCGTAGTTAAATGTAGCAATTGGGATTATAGTAATGAGAACGATTTTATGTTTATGAGTCAGTTCTATCTTCATGGTAAAGCAGAAACACTAAACGAATATGATTGTGTAGAAGCAAATATCACTGCATTTAGTAAGGCATTACGTAATCATGTTTTTCTTACAAGCATACTGATGAAAGACGGCAGTAAATTGGATGCCATTGTAATACCATACTTTAAATGTAGACCCACTGGACTTATTTGCTTATGCGATGATTACGAAAATATCAAGCATGCTTTATTTGAATATGATAATCATTGCTATAAAGATACTTGCATCGAGGAAAGCGAGAAACAGTACCTGTACGAAAAATATCCAGAATTTCAGAATATAATCAGAGAATATAATTATAAACACTAAACTTTAAACTAAATGAAAAAACATTTGAATAGAATTTTTAATAAAAAAAATATGATAATAACAATTTGTTGGTTTATTGGTTTTGGTGTATCACTACCCATTATAAAATTGATTGAACCACAAACATCAATTAATGAGATTTTAACTACCTTTTTAATTGTTCTTGAAATATCAGGGTTGTTAATTTATCTAATAATAATTAACTATTTTAAAGAAATATCTATGTGTGTTGTTAAATCATACTACGTAGTTAGAAATTGTTGTATTAATATTTATAAAAAATATGTTAATTGGTTAAACAATTAAAAACTTATGAAAGCAAAAATAATACTTCAAAATGAATTTTCTCTCATCATTGAATGGAAAGAAAATGGTGAATTCGGTAGGTTAAGACTTGATTGGGTTCATGAAATACAACGATACGTATTAGATGCCGAAAATATTGGCATACAAAAAATACTACAAATAATTAATAGTGTTAATGTTTCATTAGATAATCAGAGAATTTATTACAAACAACCAGAAAAGGATGATGAAATATACACCATTGAAGATTGGAATGAATGTGTTGAAGAGGGTTTCTTAATGGATGATGATGGTAGTGGTTACTGGATGAAAGACAACTTAATCAGTAATGATGAAGTATTTGGCACAGAACGACTGGATGCAACTCATGTGGTTTGGTATAATAAATAATGTTGAATATTTGCGACATTAAGTCCAAAAAACGTTGTTAATGATGGATATTTGCGACATTAAATCAAAAAATAAATTATGAAAAACAGTAAAATACACGAAAATAAAGTAAATGCTGAAGTTAGAGATTTTTTATCACTATCTTTAGTTAAAATCTTTGAAGATGAATGTGCCAATAATAGAGGATTTATTGAATATGACAAAGATAATCCTATTAATTGGGCAATAAGTGATTGTGAAATGGATATCATATTTCATCAGCGCAGACTTGAATTGCTGAAACAAAAACAAGCGGTTATTGCTTTAATTAAAATGAACGGCTGGCAAGAATTCGATGTGAGTGACTGGGTTGAAAAAGATATGCATAACAAGTATAAACTTGCAATACCTTTTATCGGTACTCAGGAAGAGTATGATAACCTAATACTTGAACTTAAAACCACGTAAATATGAACCCAAACATAATCACACCTGCCGTTATTATCTATGAAAGAGAATTCCATAACACACCATTGTGGCAATTCGAAACCAATAACAAGGATGCGGATTCACTGAATCACTATGAAAACGAACTAAAAAATGTGGTTGGTTATCGTTATGGTAATCACCATAGGTTCTTGCAAATAGTAAGTGGTGGTCATCTGTTTTCATTTAATATATACCTAATGGAACATAAAAACATGTGGGAAATACATCTTTGGGATACCACTGGAAATAGAACAGTCATTGGTACTAGTTTTAAAGTAGTTAATAAGGAAACCGATTGCATTCCTGATGATGAATTCAATAAGATAATCGATGCCTGTCGTGATTTTATGAATGGTACGTACATCTGTAGTGGGTGTGGTGAAAAAACTAAACATATTGCAGGACGATACTTCGCAGGTCAATACTGTCAAAAATGCTGGGATAACAAGTATAAAGCCAGAGAAGCAAGTGAAAACTATAATTAGTTGATATGGAAGAACAATTCGTAACACATGAAATAGCATTAAAACTTAAAGAGTTAGGTTTTGATAAACCATGTTTTGATTCTTACTATAAAGAATCACCAGAATACGGTGATAATATCATATTATGGAAATATGGTTATGATAATTTTGGTAGGGAAGAATACATATGGAACATATTATGTGATGCCCCCCTTTGGCAACAGGCAATTGATTGGTTAAGAGAAAAACGTGATACTGTTATTGATTTAAAATACAAGAAAGATGCTTTAGGTTGGAATGGTTACAATAGAAACTATTTTATTATTAAAAATGGTTTAAATAAAATTGATTCAAGAGGAAAATTTGAAAATATTTTTTATGATAATGAAATCTCTATGAAAGAAGAAGCAATATTAAAAGCACTTGAATTATGAAAGAAGAATTGGTTTCATTTGAAACAGCAAAACTAGCGAAAGAAAAGGGATTTCCTCAGAGAACCAAAAATTTTATTGTTGGTAAGTCTTGGGTGAAGGACTTAGATGAACACACCAATATTTGGAAACCAACCCAAGCATTACTTCAACGTTGGTTAAGAGAAGTGCACAAAATAAATGTTATTCCATACCCCATTGAATCATTTAAAAATGAAAATCCAATTGAAGAACTAAACCCAGAATATACCTATCAATTAATAGTAAAAGGAATTAAAACTTTTATTACTAAGGATAAAATATTTGAATCATACGAAGAAGCATTTGAAATAGGATTACAGGCAGCACTTAAACTAATTTAAGTTTTTACCGTTTTTCTTAAATAAAGAACGGTTTAATTAAAGATACTATGAATAACCTTACAACTGGAAGTAATGTTTGTATTTAAAAAACCCTTTTCTTCCCTACGAATGCCAGCAGCAACATCACTTAAAGAAAGATGGGTTGCAGCACTACATGATATCGCATATCTACTTATACTACTTGGTATAGTACTACTAAGTATTTTTACAATATCCTTTGTAGTTTAATATTTTTTACTATTTTTGTATTAATTATTAATAATTTAATCTAAATCAAAATGAGAACAAGTACTGAAAAAAACGTAAAATTAAAAGATTTCTTAATTGAGATTAAAAAAAGAACAAAAACGCCAACAAAAAGTGCCATTGTATTTAAAGGTATTCAAAGTCGTTCATTATTAACCGATTTTAAATTATCCAAAGGATTGGGTTTAACAGTGTTAGTACATGCTGGTGTACTTAATGTTATCGGTGAATATAAATTTAAAGGCAAAAAAATGGTTGTTGTTTGGTCTGGTAGTGAAATTAATGATGAACTTATTGATAACATCAATAAATCTGAAAAACTAAGTAAACGTCATCCAGAAATTATTAATACTGAAATACTACAAAGAGTTAATAATAAACAAAATGAAACAAATAATAATGATGATGTGAATAATGAATCACATGAAACAAATATTTGTGATATGAATTATAAACCACGTCAAAAAACCATTAATAATATTATGTTCATATTGGAAATATTATATAACAATACAAAAGATAAAGAAGCATTATATACAAATGCCTTTGAATATACCACAAAATCTGGTGGTAACGCAGTTAAAATATCTGCTCTTGATGGTGTTAATACTCAATTAAAAACAATAATTAAAAATCAAGATTTTATTAAATTAAATGGTAGAACTTGTACTTGGGTTGGTGATGCACCTACAAAAGAAATGGCAATTAAATTAGCATGTGAATGTAACACAATTAAAGTTAATTCGGCTAAGAAGAAAAATGAAAAAACAAATAATGATATTATTGTTGAAGAACAAATTCCAATGAATAGCGTGATTCTTAATAAGGAAGAACTGGATTCTAACGATGATATTATAGTAGAAATAAAAAAAACTGTTAGTAATTTAACAACACTCTTACTTAAATTATTGGATGAATATTCAAAACAAAATTTAGAACTAAAAAAAATCAAACAGAAAATCTAAAAATAATCTTATTTTAGTTAATATGTAATGACAATTAATAATGAAATATTGATACATTTTAAAAAATTCATTGACAAATATTTATGTGTTGAATGTAATAATGTTAATGATGTAGATAACGATTGGGAAGTGCTAAATAATGACTATAAATCAGACCCAGCACTTCCTGATTTATTATTTAAAATAATTCAAGATAATTATAATCCAATATATGTTGGATTAGAAAAATATAAAGAATTTTTAAATACAAAATATTGGAAAATAATTTCAGCATACCTGAGACAAAAAATCAACAAATGTGAATTTAAGTATAGTCATAATAATAAATATCTTGAAATACACCATAAAACATATGATATATTAGGTAAAGAACTTCAAAATTTAAGTGATTTAGTATGTCTTTGTTCTAAATGTCATAAAATATTTCATGAAAATGAAGTTAAAGAATTTATGTATCAAGATAGTAATTATAATTCACAACTACGCTTAGATAACCTGAATAAACTTATTAATAATATTCAATCAACTAATCATATTACCGAATTAATTAATAATGTTAATGACAATACTAAAGTTAATAATTATATTAATTTAGTACCATCAAATGCAATTCTTGATTTAAAAATAGAACTTCTTAAACTAGAACATGTATTTGACTCATATATTTAAATTATACTACTTGGTATAGTACTACTAAGTATTTTTATAATATATTTTGTGGTTTAATATTTTTTACTATTTTTGTAACAAAATAATCTGTAATTCGTATACATAATTAAAATATATCATAAAATTGGGAAAAATTAATAGAAATAAGGAATTTGTTAGTTTAAGTAATGCAGAAATTATTGCATTAACCAATAAATTGTATGAATGCAAACGAGAACAGCAAAGAATTGAAAACGAAATAAAAAGAATTCAAGACGAATGCAATCATAACTACTTATTTGTTACATCTGAAGAGTATGATGATATATTTGCCTGTGAATTTTGTGGACACGTAATTAAAGTATAAAACATGAAAAACAGTATTGAACTATATCGAGTTAACCTAAGACTAAATTCAAGTGGTTATAGAAAATGGATTGACGTTATCCAAGTCAGAGAAACCAATAAGTCTTTCGTTGGTAGTGGTAAGAGAATCGATAAATCGAAAATTCTCGTACTGGACTCCATGTTTATTCAAAGACATAACCTAATATCGTACTACACGTACTGCAAAAAAGAAGATATTAGTACAGCAGTAGATTTAATTAAGAAAAGAATTGTAGCAATGGCAAAACAATTCAATGAGGAATGCAATCAGATGTTTTCCCATGTTGATGATAGTATTGAATAAAGACTTTAAATAAAACTAAGTAAATAACTAACAACCATAAAACTATGGAAGGCTTTAAGACCTACAGACACGAAAGTAATCCGAAAGAAAAAGAACTACATGATAAGTTCATTGAGCAGCATGGTAATGGTGATATGAGCATGATTATTTTCCCACCAAAAAATGGTGGATTATCACCTACTGAGTACCTAACTGAACGTGAGGAAAAAATTGTAATTAGCACGATACAGTGGTTGGGTTCACCAGTTGGTCAAAATTTTCTTAGAGATTGTGGGTTTATAAATGTTGATAATCAGTAAAAATTAACCAATTTTAAATAAAAATAACATGGAAATGTACTTCGTAATAGCAAATTCAGACGGTGATACCTGCGTTGAATCTTTAAATAAAGAAGAACTACTCAAAAGATTGGATGAGAATTATTACGGCATTAGAACCGTTTTAAATGATATTCCAGAGAATAATGATACGAACTACTGGGGTGAGGGTATACTCATCATCAAAGGTAGTGTAGTAGTACCACAAGGTGTTGAAAAGGTTATTAAATACGATATTAAATAAATGGGTGGAATAGGTCAAAATATCTTAAGAGAAATTCGTGAAGATGGTGAATCTAATTACAAACAACCATCAATAATTGAACTCTTAAAATCATTAATAAAAATGGAAAGTACTAAAATCGATTTAAGTAAATGTGAAAAAGGTGATATTCTTATCAGTAGACATGGAGCAAAACTAGAATATATTGCACCTACACCTTGGAAACAATACACGTATTTAGACCACGTTGTAAGATATATCGAGGATTCGAACGGCAATAGTTTTGGTAATGAAAACTACGGCACGAGAACCAATGACGGTTTTGTTTTTGCAAAAAAACGTATACCTGAAATCGACCACGATATTGTAAAGGTAATTAAAAAAGAAAAATATAATCAAACGGAAATTAAGTATTCAAAAGAACAGTTCGAAGGATTTACACATAGATTTATTGTGAAATTCAAAGTAGATGAAGATTGGAGAAATGATGTCAATATTCATATTTATTCAAATTCAGATAGTTATCAAAAATTAGAAGAATTTCTCAATGCTAGGAAATCAGATAAAGTATTGTCGTTTAAAATTGAGCATAGAGCATCAAAAGAGCAAGATGAAATGGCTTCAAAATTTATTGATGAAATACTCGGTGGTTTTTAAACTTACCGCTAACGTTTGGTGTATGAGTAGTAGTCGAACACAGAATTTGATTAGAAGTAAAGCAACTGCAATAGTTTAAACGCCTAACGGCTATTGCTTATACATTTTGTTAGGCAACATTTATTATGATTACAGACAGATATATTGAAAAGAACGGAAAACAAATAGAAAAGGTGCAATTACTTTACGTTGATGATGATGAAAAATTGTGTGATGGATGTGATACCTTGAAAAAATGTGCATCAATTAAAGATATTAGTGGTAGTGTTATGGTGATATGTAAAGATTGCTTAACTGAAATAATTGAGCAGTTCTAAATGTTGCCTAATATTATATATCAACCATTGATTTGTAATTCATTAATTATGAATAATTTAATATAACACACATATGAAAATCCTACACATTACACCTAGCAGTGGTGGTTACGAAGAAGTGACACTATTAGCCAATGCAGTAAATAGAAACAATTCATTTGCTGTTATTGAAAAAGATGGTGAGAAATACTTTACTGGTGGTTTTTTGATTAACGATACTCCGAGAATCAGAAAAATACTTGATGCCATACCAGTAGAACAACAGTACGATTTCGTTAAAGAATTTAAAGATTCGCCATTCGCTAAATTTTACTACGAAGAATAATTATACTTATGAGTTGGAGAACTGAAGTTAGAAAACAAATCAACAGAGCAAGGTCTAAAAGAACCGAGCATCGAATCAATAAACGCATTACTGAAAGTAATGAACGTATCCGTAATGAAGAAAGAAAAGCCAAGTGTGGTTATTCTGAATGGGATTGGTAAAAATTAAAAATATTTAATAACATATGCAATACATACTAACAAAAGAAGAATTTGATAATCTGGTTTCAAAACAAGAACTTGATGAAGCCAACGAACTACTGGATGCAGTGGTAAATGTTTTTAGAAATTCCGATTTATGTAATAAACATAAGTATAAAAATGCGTATTGCGATGATTGCCCCATTGCTAACCTAAACATAAGAACTACTAGAAAGATTTGTAAGGATAGGAATTTTTCAAAATAATTTGTTGTAATGAATGATGTTGAGTATTGTCGTCCTAAAACAAGAGGTAAATTAGTAGATAAACTAAAACAAGGTATCAAATGTGAAGTCGTTGCTAGTAACGTGGAAATAACTTCAATTTGCCTAGATGGTTGGTTAAAATTTGAGGGTAAATATAAAACATATGCATCCACTAATATTGGATGGGTTATCTTTGAAGCCTTATGATTAAAGTTATCTTTTTAGATATTGATGGTGTGCTTAACGTTTATTGCGAAGGTCGTGATAAATACGGTTGCTGCTTTCATAAACACTTAGAGGAAAACTTGAAGTATATTGTGGAAAGTACTGGTGCTAAAATAGTTATTACCAGTACTTGGCGTATGTCAGGACTGAAAACCATGAAGGATATGTGGAAGCACAGAAACCTAGCAGGTCAAGTAATTGATATCACAGCAGTTCTTGATGACATACGTGGAGTAGAAATACAAAAATGGTTGGATAAAAATAGAAAAAGGGTGAGCAACTACGTGATTATCGATGATGATGATGACATGCTGGACAGTCAGATGAATAACTATGTTAAAACCAGTGATAATAGTAACCATGAAGACTGTGTGGATATCGGATATGGTCTGACAAGAATATGTGCAGAAAAAGCAATTAAAATACTGAATAGATAGTAAAATAATTTTAAATAAAACATTATGACAACAATTGAAATTTACGAAAAAGAAAGTGGGAATAAAGCACCTGACAATCCAATAGCATATAGTGAATGGTATATTGGATACGTTAAATGGTTAGAAAAACAAGTACAAAATAGAATACAAATACAAACTTGTATTAATGCACTTGATTTAATTAATCGTACCTCAGAAAAATGTGGTTTTAAAAACGAATTAGAAGCACTTATTAATAAGCATAGTGCTGAAAACGGTAGTAATACTCCAGATTTTATCCTAGCAAAATACCTTAATAACTGCTTACAGGTATTCGATGATGCCGTTAATGTAAGAAGTGCTTGGTATGATGGGGATAGCGGTATAAAAATACGGGTAAATACTAAAAATAAAAAAGCGTTAAAACCATCCATCATAAAACACGACCTAGATGTATACTATAATCCTAATGAAAATGGATTCCATGTAGTGCATTCACAAAACGACAAATTTGCTATTGTAGGTACTTGCAGTATGTTCTATTCTGATGCATATACCTGTATTCTCAGATATAAAGCACCTGTAAATATACTTAATAACTGGATTAAAATTAATAAAGAATATCTGCTGGATTATAGTTTTGTCGATACTAAAATGCAAAATACTGTTCACGTTATCGATAAAGATGGTACTAACTACGATTTGAAAAGATGTACTTGGTATAAAAACTATGATATTATTGAACGTTATAGTGTATGATAATATATTCATAATCAATAAGTAAATAAACATGGAAAAAGTAATTGTTGAAATACTAAATGAATCTCCTAGATACCCAACACCATATGGAAGAAATTATGATGCAAAAGGAGCATATAGACAGGGTAAATATATAGTAGTTGTTGGTAATATCAAATTAAACAATACTATCAGAATTAAATATCCTGCAGAAGATGTAAAACTAACATTTATTTAATATG
>Ga0272441_10003194_pt1 | contig 31652 bp, 25 predicted proteins | sample SSMProp6N_FD_193582 | JGI IMG/M metagenome (GOLD analysis project Ga0272441, IMG submission 193582) | Marine sediment archaeal communities from Little Sippewissett salt marsh, Falmouth, MA, United States - SSM-Prop-6N | ecosystem: Environmental > Aquatic > Marine > Wetlands > Sediment ... | reverse complement strand
ATTCCGCATTTTCTGTCAATATATTTTCGAAGCTGAGGAAATTTCATTGGTAAAGCGAGAATCATTTGCAATGAAACGAAAATCAATGCTGCTAAGAATGCCGCAATTACAAATGCTAGCCATTGAGGTTCTACATTCTCTTCTAGCATTGGTAGTAACTTTATACTCGCACCAGCGCCTGTTGCACTTAGTATTATCTCAATAGTTTTGTTCATAATTCTCTCATTCTTATCCTAATATTTGCAATTTTTTCTGTACCAAATGCAAAATTCTATCTGGTGAATAAATTACTCAGGGTTTTTACTAGAGCAGGCCCTCATTAACAAACGACCAAAAGAAGTTATCTCAATTTATTTCACCTCTCGAACTGAGGATCTTCATAAAAATGTGTCATTAGAACGTTTTGAAATTTATGAAAGAATTCAGAATGATTTTGAATAGAATCAATCTCTCTTTTACCTGTATCTGGATTTTTTGTTAACAGGCGTATTTTGTCAAAATTCGGATTTATTTCAGAGAATTTTGAAGAGCTATGGTGAGATATTACTCTGATATTTCGTTCATTTGCAAGTTTCCTCTTTTCTCTATCGACGTCATGATCACGTTGGGTCTTAATGGCCTTTATGTGTGGCAATCTTTGTCTATAAACTATACGACCACACGCTGAATTGGGTTTTTCAATAGCTAACTGCCTGAAAGCTTCCCATAGGTATGTGTCTGTAAAGTTCTTGAAAACATTAATATCACTTAGTGCCGATTCTATATGAGACAAATAGTGTGTCTTCTGCAATATTTCATATATTGCTTCGTGAATAAGCCACTTAAAACCAACCACAGTTTTGTGATTGTATATTTGTAAATACATACGGAAGCGCGAGTAGACAAAATCTTCGAAAGCACCGAGGCCCTTATGTCCTATCGCAATTCCTACCCAAGGATTGCTTGAAATAAGGTCAAATCCTAAAAACATATTTTGAATAAGATGATGGATATTATATGATCCATATTCTGATCCAGAATAATACGAATCGCGAAGCAAATAATCCATTTTGTCTGCATCAACTTCCCCGGAAATTATGTCTTTAAAAAGACTGTATAATATTTTAATTATCTCTTCCTGACCGTATCCCTCAACCAGAGCGGGTACTGTACTCATTAATTTAATTGTACTTTTAACTTTTAAAGCGATACTTTCCGATGGGATACATTTCGCCTCCTCCATCATTCCAACAATATCTTCGACTTCAAAAGGAAAGTCGCTAGAATCTTTGACGTCTTCACAAATCCTGCATGCGCAAAGAACTGAGTAATGTTCATGTGTTAGGTGTTCTAAAGATTGTCCCAAACATTCTGTCGACATCTCACTCATTAACTTTTTTATAATCTCTTTATTCTTAAGGATTTTCTTTCCAGCAGTAGAGTCTTCAAACTGATGAGAAAAAGGCAAGCATCCCACATCATGAAGTAATGCGGCCATGCGTAAACAAGCATATAAGTATTGGATTGCATGTACTTCATCACGCTTTAGTATAATCCCAGAATCATGACCTAAATAGCCAGTGACCATTTTTCTAAAAATTTTGCCAGCAACATACATAGTTCCCAGGCAATGCTCAAATCGACTGTGTGTCGTCCCGGGAAAAACAAAGTCGAGTATATCTGTTTGTTTTATATAACGAAGACGTTGGAACAGCGGATGGTCAAGAATTCTCTTTTCATGTTTAAAAAAAGAGATTGCACCATGAATGGGATCCATTAAAACATAATTAGGTGTACCAAATAATACAGAGCTATTTAAAAGCATATTCAATCCCCTTTAAGCTAATCAAACTGCTTACTTTTAAATCGGATCATAAATATGGAAAACTGAAAATGCCCTTTAAATTAAGCTTCTATAAAAAACACCTTAATAAGGTCAAGCCTTGATCTACTTCTATTAAAGTTTTTCAAAAGCACTACTAACATGTTGGAAATGTGCTAACTTATTAACTCCATTATCATATTTTGTCAAGGGATAACTGGATATGCTCAACACAGGATGGAATATATAAGTTATCTCTAAAACCCTTTAAAAAGGCTATTTCCAGCAATTAGTATTCTTAACGTGATAGATGTATCGTGGATGAGATTTTATGGTTCATTCCCCCTGTAAAACACCATGCTACAGAGCAAAAGTAGGAGTTTTGGTGGGGTTGGTTGAACCCTTTTGCCCTGTCCCCAATAATGAGCAGACGTTACTTTACACGGGGGAAAAAGGAACCTGTGATAAAATTGGTCCTGAATGACGACATAGCTTGATCATAAATCCCGAAGCGTACCTGATTGTGCGGGAAGCTATTAATTTTTAAGATAATTGAATAATCGCGTATGCTAGCAAAATATATCCCAAGATCATAATTGAGATCTGCGTTACCAAGACAGCATATGCATTATTGCTTCTTTTTTTGGTATCAATATGTTGAAAAAGGCCTTGAAACTCTTCTGAGAAATTTTTCACTATCCTGTCAATACGTCCTCTAGAACGTTCTAATAGACCTTGGTCTATGCAAATCAAGTATATTCCAGCTATTAATGTAATTAAACTAATAAGCAAAAAAAAGCTGCATTCTATGCCGAAAAGGTGCTTCACATTTGGATCCACCACTACTGATTTCCAGACTCCAAACAAAGCTACATAAACAGCTATAACATAATTGGTTATCTTCCACTGTTGATTCTTGGCAAATGCGATATCGTTCACGGATATACCATACAACAATTTGATTTCATCTTTAAAGTCAGCGTCCATTTTATCCTCCTTAGGGATCTGAAACATTATGCTACAGCACAATACCTAGCAACAAACAAATCAAAAGCCCTTCGGTTACAACCAACCGAAAACACTACATATATGTTAGAATGTGCCAAACCACTAACTTCATTGTCATATTGTGTCAAGGGATGTCTGGTGATGCTTTACTCGGCATGAAAACACAACTTGCCTCCAGAATCCCTCGAAATCGCTATTTCTAGTAACCAAAACTTCTAAAATGATAGATCTATCGTGGAGAAGTTTTGGGGTTGTTTTAGTTTTAACGTCTTAACAAAATTCACGGTTTATTTTTTAGATTCCACTGAAGGCACATCTGGACTAACTGGCAGATTTATGTATCTGAACATTACTTCGTTTTCTGTGTCATCGTTTGGCATTCTTACTCCTTTCTCAGATACCACAATGATGTATCGATAATTCACAAGTTCTATACCACGTAACACTCCACTGGAATAACTTTTGATTTGCCCGCATGCCTCTTTAACTTTTGACTTCAGTTCACTCTGGTGCCTGATGATTTTCCACTCAGTAAGAACGAGAGCAGTAGATGTTTTCTCAATTGCTGAGATGTCAGTTATAGGTTCATTGAGAATTAAATCGGTTCGTCCTCCTTCGGCATTTGCCTTGAAAGCCCATATACCATGTAACAACAAATGTGTTGATCCAAGCTTTTCGCATTTTGGCTCACCCGCAGAAAAAGCACGTTCCCATTTTAATCTTACTTCATCATCGGCAACAATACTTCTTTGCAAATGGGCGAAAGCCCGTTCTGTAATCCTCAAAGCTACTGCTTGCGTGTCAGCAATAATATATGAAAATTCTGATTCAAACTCAGCAAGCGATGTTAAGGCAAACTGGACGCTGCTATGTTCTTGGTCGTGACCTGGCAATACTTTAAATTGCATTATTCCAGGCTGTTTTAGAAAATTTTCAAGGCTCTCTAAGGCATCTGGTGGAAATGTTGTCCGGTATGTGTCCAAGTAATCATGCAAATTATCAAATATTTTCTTTGCACCTGGCAATAGAATCTTTTTCATGACTGATTGACTATCAGACGTGGAGTGCACAAGTGTGCTATAAAAAAATGAACCTGCATCAATTAATCCATGTATTCTAGCACTTATAGACTTCCACTCCTGATACCAGTTCATATTATCACCTCCGATTATTCAGCTAGAACCTAAAAAACAATTTCCTCGCAACTCCCGCTTACAAACCAAAATATAAATCACTGTTTCATGGCCTATTTAAGGACACTAAATTCATAGATGTTATCTTTCAAATTCAAATAGTTTTGTTTTAATGATCGAACCATTTCCATATTGCCTGAGGAAAAAATTGTTTTGTAGCGTTAGAGTGTCAACATCGCAACAACATAATAGAATAAATAATGCAGAAATAGCCTCAATAACAGTATTATAATTTACATAATGCTTTGCTGACTCAATACGATGCTTTACTTTGTTATATGCTGTCCACCACTTGGGAACATTGCCTCTCATTGGGAATTTAGAATTAACATCGTTAAACAATCTATAATCCTTATATGATCCCAGTGACTTGTATGGCTGAAATGTCTTAGTTAATATCTTAGAGGCATTCCCGTGCAGAAAAATATACTTATCCGTATAGTAAAATCTGGCATTGCGGTTCGACAACTCAAAAATGGTTTCACAGACAAATGAAAATTTAGAGAAGCCTTTTATAGATCTTAATCCATTAGATTCTTTAACTTCATTGCATTTATCTTTCTTTTCCCATAATTTCCAATTTAATTCCCAATTGTAGAGATCAGACGAGGTTACTAATCTTGATGTAAGAGCCAATTTAATCATATATGATTCTATTAACGGACAAGTTTGAAGAAGCAATAACGATAATTTCGGAGTGTATATGTCTCCTGACTCCTCTGTATATTGCATGTTTTGAACAAAGGATAATAGATCCTGTTCTATATCCATAAAGGTAAGAAAATATTCTACGTAATCCATATGCCCCCCACATTAACACTCATAACCGGTAATTTTTGTATATGCCACAACAACAAAAGCCCTGTCTCTCTCCTGGAAAAACAGGGCTTTTTTTCAATCAAACCATAACTCTCCTCACGGTTACAGCTATTTTAAAAGCACTACTGATACTGGAAATGTGCTAAACCACTAACTCCATTGTCATATTTTGTCAAGGGCTTTTGAGATTATGCGTTCTGATCGAAAGGAATGTGATTATTTGCCTTTCTTACGCCCATACTAATCACCCGCAACCAAGGGCAAGGGATGATAATTGCCATCCTCTTCAGAGCCTTTACCAAAGCCACGTTTCTTGCCCTTTGCATTTAAAAAATATTTCAATGCATCTAAACTGCCCTTTTGAATATGTTCAACTAACTTGGCTTCAAGCCAATCAAGAAATCCCTCTTTAACGTCATCAACCGCATCAGCAAAAGCCTGATCTTCTTTTATCCACCTGTAATAAGTCTTCCTGCTTATATTACACGCCTCACAAGTCGCAAACACATTGCAGGCTTTCCGTTGGAATATATAGAGGAATAAGGCTTTCTTATACTTCTTGGAGCCCTTCTTATAATTACAAGAAAAGGGCTTATGTGTGTCATTTGTGTCATTTTTCCTGCCAAATTCGCTTTTATATTTAGTAAAATCAACAGGTTCTTTTGGTCCTTGCCTCATATCCATTTTTACCGCCTTTCCCTCAAATTTTGGTGTATAAGTGTTCCAAAACGGCAAAAAGCTGTCATTTTTGCCTATTTTTTAGTGATTTTTTATGAATTTTTTGTGTCAATTCCTGGGCCATTTAATCAGAACAGTCAAAACTCAAAGCATGATAAACCTCTCCTTTCTATCTCCACTAATGGAGCTTCTTTTGTAATCTCTTGAGGATATTGGTTCCGTATGGAACGATTTCGCTATACATTGTGTCAGGCATGTTCTTGTCATGCATATAATTAAAAATTCCATCCTGTGTCGTAGCTGGCTCGATCCTCGCTGATCTTCTCGCTATGCTCCCCCATTCTCTTTCCCACTTCTCCGGTGACACATCCTTTAAAGTCTTTCCATGCCTGTTAACTCCCAGCATGACAAGGTGAAGGTGGGGTTGTGGCTTCAGGTTAATCAAACCGTAAAAGGCCAGGCACAGCTTCTCCTCGATCGCCAGTCTCTTACGGAATCTTTTCAGGTAATGATCATAATTGGTTGACGGAAGGTTCAGTGACAGGAACCATTCCCAATCCCATCCTCCCAACCACTCTGCACGTGTTTTCTTAAGGGCCTGTTTTTGATCGTGGGGGATAGGGAAATCGCCATGTACGGGACAAGTTATCATCTTCATGAGTATGTGTCGTCCTTTCATGATTAAGGCCTCCAGACCCCTTTTTAAGGGGCCCAGAGGCGGAATGATTTGTTAGTTAATTAATTATTACGGTAAGGCATGAATTGATAAAGAGGACATGTTTTGCAATTGCAATCTTTCTTCCCGTCATCGTAGCCACACATACAATCATAGCACTTTGCCAGGTTTAACTGCCTGTGTGTCAGCTTTTCTCCATTGAGATACATCAAGTATTCTTTCTTTCCCTGTGCCAGTTTCCATGTTGTTTTGACTTCTTCATACTTTGTCATAAGCACTCCTATAATATTAAGTAGTTACAGCTGTTAATAGACGCACCCCTAACATTAGACGTCTCAAGCATATTTCTTCTTTCATTCGTCAAGGTTGCTCGAGGCTCACTTCACCAGTGGAAGCTGATCATGAATTTTCACGATGCTTCTTTTGACAACAATATTCAATTATGGTGAGGCGGCAGGCCTTCAAATAGATGATTCACCACCCCAATATCCGTTTGGACACTGCCTTGGGATTTAAGTTAATAAAAATCTTTGGATGCTTGAATGAGGAAGGAGGGTTGGCGGGTTTCAGATCATGGAGTTAAACGTAAGGATGCCAGATAAAATTATTATTTGAGTAATTACTTAGTCATCCACGTAACAGCCAATAATCCGAAATTACAGATCCTCCTAATTTCGATTTATTTACCGCTTATAAAAAAGATACAACTAACCTGACACCGCCTTCCCTATTCGCCATCATGCCAAAGAACCCATTCAATGACCCTATTATATGTATGACTCATACATATGTCAAGTATTTTTTATGCTACCCATACATTTTTTTAAAACAAACATATCAGTCAATTATGGCTTGCGTCACATAAAATGTCATGCATTCTAATTGTGAGACATGTTAAATCCACTGACAAACAGACCTTAAAAGCAATGTTAAAAGGATTATGAATGTTTCTATGTAAGGTTTACATGAATAAAGTGATCTTTTACGAAGGGTCTTCTCTTTGAAAGGCAGATGATTTCTTGGGGGTATAATATAGCCGTCGTTTTTCCTCGTATATTTCCTTGAGATTTGAGGGTATCATATTGTAATAATCCAGCATCTCGTAAATCTGCCCTCTTTCTTCCACAATCGCTTTGATGTATCTTCCGATGGCAGCTTGTGACCACTTTGCATTCTGGCGAGATCCAAATGTAGGAAGATTATTACGGTTGAGTATATTAGCAATCTCTCCGTATGATTTGCCTTCTTGAAGATAATAAAATATAATCTCGAATATCGATAACTTAATCTTTGAAGGCTTTGAATATGCCTCACCCTGCTTAAAATCATGCATCATCAATGCGCACATCATGTCTTCGTTATTTTCTAACTGACTTTTTGTTAATTTCTTGTTCTCCTGAATATTCCTACTATGCTGCGCATGTTCAATATCTGAATAGATGCTTTCATCATCTCTTGAGTTCTTCTTTGTATTCATTATTAACCGTTCAATGATTGCTGAATACGATTGACACAGCATCGTCTTCAGAAAGACAAGCTGATCCTTTGCGCCCTCCGATATCTGCACGGTAATGTTCTGCATGTTTTCCTTTTGTTCTTGTTTCATTTGTCCAGCCATTTCTCCCCGTCTTTAGCGCAACACCAGGATACTCCGCATTTAATTTAAGGTTATAACATGTCTTCTGCTTATATCAATAAGGTATTATCTCTCATTCTCGGGGCGGAAACTTCCCTGTATCTCCATGTCGTCGATATCGCCTGTTGAAGTATCACCTTCATCAGTCCCAACGTTTTTCATAAGCTGCTTCCATAGATCCTCGTAACTCTTTGTGTCGACCTTCGCTTCATACCTGCCATTCACAAAACGGACTTCCTTGAAACCTCCTGCCTTGAACCACACAGCAAAGAACCTCTTATCCGTGCCGGTATTATCATCAACGTGTTTCTGTATCTCTTTCCATACCCTCTGTTTCTGTCTTTTAAAGCTCTCCTCGTCCTCGTGCAGATCAGGATCATACTGTGCGTAATACGGGTCATTCATGCGCTTAAAACAGCTGACATACTTTACCTCCAGATCTTCCAGAGACCGTATCCTGTCTCGGGGACCAAGAGGAAAAACCTCGATACGCTCAACCAACTGTCTCAGTTCCATACGCAGCCTGTTGCGGAGTGCTATCAGTTCATCACCTTTTTTGCTGGCAAGAAGAACTTGAAGCTCCTTGATCGATTGCAGCTTTGCTTCCGCGCTCTGTTCCGTCTGTGAAAGAAGCTCATAATTCCGTTCCAGTTTCCTTTTTCCTTCTTCGATATCATTCTTCTCTTTCAATGCGGCTTTCATATTTTCACGGATATGGGAAAGAAAGTCTTCGGAATCGTCCGTCGCAAGGAGCTTGTCGTAATTTGCAAGCTGTTTCTTTTTCTCATTTAGCTTGCCGTTCAATCCCTCTATAGATTGTTTGACCTTCGCCATGCGTTCTTTTATGTCGTTCCCGTTTGATGGCAGGAGCGTTGAAACATCCAATTCAGAACAAAAATCCAGGAAGGCTTTTTCAAATTCCCTGTAGTTATAACGAGTCTTTATACATCCTACTCCCCTGTTCGCCTTGTTACATATCAGTTTAAGGTAATTCTCTCCTTTATCCTCGTAGTTCATGCTGCCCCCGCAGTACCCGCATTTGGCGATATGGCTGAATAGATTATTAACCTTGCCGGTTCTTCCACCTTTCCCGATATTGAGATTAATTCGCTCCTGAACACGATAGAAGTCCTCGTCCGAAATGACGCGGGGGAAATAATCCTTTACCGCATCCCCCACGGGAACACGTTTCTTGTTCTCCATCTTGTGGGGCTGGTATTCTCCAATTACGGCACTGTTGCAGAGAATCTTTTTAATATATGACGGATACCAGCCATTGCCTTTATTGAAATCCGGCAAGCCATCCCCGTTCAGTGCGGTTGCAATCTTCCTGATGCTATGTCCGTCAAGATACATCCGATAAATCCTCTCGATTATCCTGCACCGGTCTGGAATGCGAACGAATTTCTGATTCTTTTTGTTAAGTTTCAGCCATGATGGCCCTCTCGAAGTCATTTTTCTCGACTTGATATTCGCTCTCTTTGACTCCCACACTGCCTTTGAACGTAATGACTTCATATGTGATTCTTCATGCGCTCTTGACATGATCACAATGGATAAAAGAAGTTGCTGATCATTCATGGTATCCTTGCTGTATTTCATATTATCTGCAAGGGTAACGATACTTATATCGTTTTCGACAATCTTGATGAACTGAGACAACGCCTCAATAGCCTGTTTTCTCGAAAGACGATCAAGAGACTCAACGATGAGCGTTGAACCCTTCGGGATTTTTCCTGCCTTTATCAACTCAAGGAATCGGCCTAATGCACCTTCAGCCGTGTTTGCACCGGAATACGCAGACAATCCAAGGTCCCTCAGTTTAAGAGATTCATCCAGCACCAATCCATTTTCTTCTGCATATCTTTTTGACAGTGCAATCTGCCTCTCCAGACTGTTGCCTTTTAGTTGCTCTGGAGTAGAAAACCGAATATACGAATAACACTTGGGCTTCGTTGCAATCTCTGGCATATATCAAAATCCTTTCCTTTTGTCATATGATGCAAATATCATATAATATGATATATTACAATAACTTAAATTGTACTTAATTTGCTGCTCATCGGTCCGCCCGGCTCAGGCAAGACCATGCTGGCGAAACGCCTCATTACCATCCTGCCGCAACCGTCATTCGAGGAATCGCTAGAGATTACGAAAATATTTTCCGCAGCCGGCCTTCTCACGGAAAAGGAATTGCTTGTGGGGGCGCGTCCTTTCAGGGCGCCTCACCACTCCATATCGGACGCGGGACTCGTGGGTGGCGGCGCCACACCCCGTCCGGGAGAAATCAGCCTTGCCCATAACGGCGTACTCTTCCTTGATGAATTACCCGAATTCAAGCGAAATGTCCTCGAAGTCCTCCGCCAGCCTTTGGAAGACGGCTATATCACGATCGCCCGCTCTTCCATGACGATCACTTATCCCGCTTCCTTCATGCTGGTGGCAGCCATGAACCCCTGTCCCTGCGGCAACCTGACGGACCCGCGGAAACAGTGCCGCTGCACCTATACCCAGATCCTCCACTACCGCAGCAGGATTTCAGGCCCTCTCCTTGACCGCATCGATATGCATGTAGAGGTGCCATCCCTCCGCTACCGGGAACTGAGCGGAAGACGGACGGGTGTGTCATCGGAAACCGTACTGGAACTCGTCCGCAGGGCACGGCACATCCAGAAAGAACGTTTTTCCTCACCAACGAAGACAAACTCAGGTATGTCAAACAGGGAAATAAACATTTACTGTTCTCTCGACGGAGAATCACGCGCACTCATGGAAATGGCCGTCGAGAAACTCGGCCTGAGCGCCCGGGCATACCACCGGGTGCTGAAGATCGCCCGTACCATCGCCGATTGCGACGGCGGCGCCCCTATCAGAGCATCCCACGTGTCCGAAGCGATTCAGTATCGTTCCCTCGACAGAAATATCGTCTGACGGGAACGCGTGCCTTCCGGGCACACAACAAACAGGCGCGGGACCCGGGCAAGGGAAGGTGTTGAAAACAATATCTGTGCGAGGCCGGTGTCCGGACCATTTCGCGCCATAAAAAAACAAGCTGGCTGAATGTATGTCACGCGACAGAGGGCTTGATAGAATGGCTTTTTAGTGCTAATGTGCTCCGCGTTATGCGCTAAAAGTACTGACAAATGGATGACATGTGCCGGTGAAAAACGGGACGTGATGCCGGACATGGTAGAAACGTCGCAGGTTGCACGCGGAAACGGCGACGTCAGTGCACGAAACGGAACTGACAAGGGGACATGACAATGCAGATAACAATTACAGAAGCGACTCCGGCACAGAAAAAAACCATACCGGTGGATGACTCTAAGCTGGGATTCGGCAAGATATTTACGGACCACATGTTTCTTATGCACTACACCGAGGGACGAGGCTGGCACGACGCGTCCATTGAACCCTACCGGGACTTCGCCCTCGATCCGGCATGCATGTGTTTTCATTACGGACAGGAATTCTTTGAGGGCATGAAGGCATACCGGGGCGAAAACGGGTCGATTTACCTGTTCCGTCCGACGGAAAATATCCGCCGCATGAATATGTCCGCGGAGCGACTCTGTGCACCGCATATCGATGAGAAGGTTTTCCTCGATGCCCTGTCGAAACTGATTTGCCTGGACAGGAACTGGATACCGAAAAGCGAAGGCACCTCACTCTATGTCAGACCGACCATGATCGCCACGGAACGGGCACTGGGGGTTCATTCGTCGTCTCAATTCATCTTCTACATCATTCTCTGTCCCGTGGGCGCTTACTACCCGGAGGGATTCAGCCCGACGAAGATATACGTCACGGAAGAGTATGTCCGGGCGGTGCGCGGCGGCGTGGGTGACTGCAAGGCGGCGGGCAATTACGCGGCAAGCCTCTACGCGGCGAAGAAGGCGAGCGAAATGGGATACACGCAGGTCCTGTGGCTCGATGCCATCGAGAGAAAATACGTGGAAGAGGTCGGTACCAGCAATATTTTCTTTGTCATCGACAACACCCTGGTCACGCCACCCCTGTCGGGCAGCATCCTGCCCGGTGTGACCCGCGATTCCGTCATACATCTGGCAGAATCATGGGGCGTTCCCGTGGCGGAGCGGCCCATCTCCATCGACGATCTCATCACGAAACAAAAGGAAGGCCGCCTCACGGAGGCCTTCGCCTCGGGGACGGCGGCCATTGTGTCCCCCATCGGCCATATCTTCTATAAAGATACGGAATACGCCATCGGCGACGGGGGCGTGGGAGCGATTACGGATCGCCTGTACCACGAGATCCTCCACATCCAATACGGAAAGACGGAAGACCCCTTCGGTTGGCGCGTGGAAATATGCGGCTGACGGCGGAACGCCGACGGAGTCAATCTCATGACGAAAAGGGAAGGGAAATTCCGGTTGATGATCATTGTCGCCGCCGTTGCGACGGTGATTTCAACACCGGCGGGGCAGGCGCTCGCCGTTGACCTGACACTGCATAACCTGACGGAGCGCATCCAGGAAAGCTACGACACCATCCGGGATTTTTCCGCGGAATTCACCCAGACGGCGACGATGCAGTCGGTGAGAAAGGCTGTAACCGAATCGGGGATCGTGTACATCAAGAAACCGAAACGGATGTACTGGGACTATCACGTACCCGAACGGAAGAGGCTGATCATCAATCCGGAGACGGCATGGATGTATGTGCCCGAAGATAACATGGTCTACATCTACGACGCCGACAGCGTTTTCTCTTCCAAACTGACGCTTCGGTTCCTCACCGGCGTTTGGGATATGGACACCGACTTTATCATCAGCTTTTCACCGGCCGGTCGCCGGGACGCAAAGGGCAACTATCGCCTCGCCCTGACGCCCAAGGGTGACGGCACGGGGATCAAGGCGCTCACCGTGACCATCGACCGCGACACATACCGGATCGTAACGGCGGAATTCATCGATCTGTACGACAACAGGACACTGCTCACCTTTGAGAATATCACCATAAACAACGACATCCCCGACGCGCTCTTTACCTTTGAACCGCCACCGGACGCCGACATCTACCGGCAGGCACCGCAATAGAGCATCTCTCTCCGGGAGGGACGCGCCACGACCTTTCCGATCCTTTACCCGTCACGGGCTATTTAAATCGGAATAATGAGAAAATCAGCGTCAGAACGATGCTGATAATGATGCACGTTGTTATGGGGAAATAGAAAGTGCTTTTCTCTCCCTTGACAAAAATGTCTCCGGGAAGTCGTCCCAACCACGGCAGTTTCCCGACCACACACAACAGGATACCCACGGCAACCACACCGACGCCCGCGATTATCAGCACCTTCCCGATATGGGAAAAATCAGGCATAGTCTTACCTCCCGCCCGCGCCCGGCATATCTCTCATCGGGCCACCCTCTCCGTCGACCGCCATTGTTGCTTCAAAGGGATCGTCCCGCGAGAAATCAGGGAGATCGTGCACGGCATCGCTCACATCCTGGACGAAGAGATATTCGAAGCCCATCTCACAGGCGGCGTCCACGACGCGGCGGTATTCCGTTTCCGTCACCGTGCGTCCCAGAGAGGGATGCGCCCTCACCTGCGGCGTGGGCGTGTACTGCGCCATGATACTGAGGGGAACGGTTAAGGGCACGTTCTCCGCGAGAAGGCGGAGAACGGCGAGACTGTTCTCCACCATGCCGGGCAGGACAAGGTGCCGTATGATGACACCCCGCGTTGCCACGTTTCCCCGCATCACAAGCGCGGAGCCCACCTGGGCGACCATTGCCCGGATCGCCGCGAGGGCACTGCTCACGTAATCATTCACCCTCGACAGGGCGACTCCGACGCAATCGGTACCGTACTTGCAATCGGGCAGGTAGATGTCCACGACACCGTCCAGCATCCGAATTACTTCAGCGGACTCGTACCCGCTTGAATTGTACACGACGGGGAGGGTAACGCCTTCGTCACGGGCCACTGCCAGCCCGTAAAGAAACGGCGCCAGGTGCGGCGTCGGCGTAACGGCCTCGATGTTGTGACATCCCTGCCGCGCGAGTCGCACTATCATGTCCGCAATGTCACCCGTCGAGACATCGAACCCGGCACGGGCATGACTGATCTCGTGGTTCTGACAATAAACACACCGGAGGGTACAGGAGGAAAAAAAGATCGTTCCCGCGCCGGACACGCCCGACAGGGGCGGTTCTTCACCATGGTGGGGAAGGGCGCAGGCAATCCGGGGAACGGTGGACATGCCGCAAAAACCCCTCTCCCCCGCCGTTCTGTCCACGCGGCACCGCCGGGGGCACAGGGTACACCGGCCCAGCATTGCGTCAAAATCCCGTGCCCGTTCTCTGAGTCCGTCACCTTTCATGAATTTCCTTTACGCTATCTTCACCACGTGTTTTTTTACGGCCCCGCTCTCAACGGCCTCGATAAAACGCTCTCCGAGGTGCCGGGATTTCTCCACCACCGTCTTCCAGGCAGCTTGTCGTTCCGCGGGATTCGCGACACATGTCTTGAAGTCCTTCCGCTCGGGGACACGGCCGCCCGGCAATGATTCAATAAATTCATCGGAGGGATGAACCTGAAGGACATGGCGGGTCACCTCCTCCGGCAGTTTTCTGTACCTGAGCCACTTATCGAACCATACAGGCACCAAGCGCCAGTCATGGTTGAAAACAAGCGTGACATCATCATCGGTCGTTTCGTATCGCTGATTCAGGTGATAATCGACGAGACACCCGTCGCGGTAGGTCCCGTTCGGCGCCCCGTAGATATTCCTCACGCCGGCCACGGCGAGAGGAATGGCCGATGACGCGAGAAGCGCGTATCTGAAGTTCGCCTCGTCCAGGGGATACGCCTCACCGCGGAAACCCGGCGAAAAACAGAAACGCGGGCGAATCGGACCGCTGTGAAAGACGATGCGGCGAAAAAAGGCATACAGCCACGCATGACTGCACAGATTGGCGAGAAATGCCCCGGCTATGACCGGTTTCTGAATGAGGGCCATGTCGAAAGCGGCACAATGGCGCGCCCGCGCCGCGACAATGGCCAGACGGTACCGCTTGTTCGTCAAGGCAAAGGACAGGGCATCGTCCTCGACATAGGCATCGATGACCGTACGAACGGCCTCGCGGATTGTCTCCGGTGTGTCCTGGGCCGTCACGTGCATGGCGATGTAGGCGTCAATCAGCCGATCGTACTGCGTCAGCGGGTCCGGCTGCACCCAGGCGGCGAATCGCAGGGCGCCCGCCGACGCCCCCGCAAGAAGCACGGGATGGGACCGGGCAAGGATGTCATGCTCCAGGAGACCCCGGTCGAAACCGCTTGCCACGAGCCACCGGGGACCCGTCGCCGGTCCGGCGAACGCGGTTATCCTGTCCAAATCAAACTCACCGTCCTGTATCATGTCATAGACACGGGAACCCGCCCTTATACAGATGTCTTTCATCGTTTCTTCTCAGCTCCAGTGGTTTCTCTCATACTATATCAGAATGAGCCGTCTCTCAAAAGTCATACCGCCGCCTGTCGACCGTCTCCGTTTGCCGGTACCGGGACGAAAAGCACATCACCCATCGGTTTTCCACCGCGAACCGGCTTGACACAAATATGGTAATATAATAGATTGTCTCACCATAAGTAAATATTTTTTCTGACAAAATGTTACATTGAAGGAAAATGACGGGATAGTGACGTGCCCTGCGATACGGTGCGGGGGAGTCTCGATTGTTACGGGAAGAGATTTTGCAGCGGGAGAGTGCCCGCTGTTCAAACCACGGAAAGGCACTGCCGAATGGACATACTCCGCGAAATAAAAGAGATTACTCAGGCCGCGCGGAAAAGCGCGGGCATCCTGGCCGCGATACCCTCTGATATCAAAAACCGGGCGTTGGCCGCCATGGCCGAACAAATCCTCACACACAAAGAGTACCTCTTCGAAGAAAACAGGAAGGATTGTGACCGCGCCCGGGAAAATGGCATTTCACAGGCGATGCTTGATCGTCTGACACTGACGGATTCGGTCATTAATACGATGGCGCAGGGTATCCAGGACGTCATCGCCCTTCCCGATCCCGTGGGGACGGTGACATCCATGTGGAAACGTCCCAACGGGCTCCTCGTCGGCAGACAGCGCATCCCCCTCGGCGTTATCGGGATCATCTACGAATCCCGTCCCAACGTGACCGCCGATGCCGCCGCACTGTGCCTGAAATCGGGGAACGCCGTAATTCTCAGGGGCGGGTCCGAGGCGATTAACTCAAACCTGGCTATCGCCTCTCTCCTCAGGGCGGCCATCGGAGAGAACGGTCTTCCCGAGACCGTGGTCCAGGTCATCCCCACCACGGACAGAGAGGCCGTCACGGCACTCCTCTCCATGGAAGATGACGTGGACCTCATCATCCCGCGTGGCGGGGAAGAACTCATCCGCATGGTCGTTGAGACATCCCGCATCCCCGTTATCAAACACTACAAGGGAGTATGCCATATCTTCGTGGATGACAGCGCAGATATCGACATGGCGGTCGATATCTGCCTCAATGCCAAAACGCAGAAACCGAGCGTCTGCAACGCCATGGAAACCCTTCTCATCCATCACGACATCGCCGGGACGTTCCTGCCCTTTATCGCCGAGGCAATGACCGATCGCGGCGTCACGCTCAGAGGATGCGACCGGAGTCGAAAGATTCTTCCGTCCCTCGATGCGGCCGATGAAACAGACTGGGAAATGGAGTACCTCGATCTCATTCTCGCAGTCCGCATCGTGGACGGCATCGACGAGGCCATGGACCACATCACTCAATACGGGTCTCTCCATACGGAATCAATCGTGACGACGGATTACGCCAATGCACAACGGTTTCTCCGCGAAGTAAACTCGTCGACAGTGCTCGTCAACGCCTCCACCCGGTTCAGCGACGGTTTCGAACTCGGCCTGGGCGCGGAAATCGGCATCAGTACGACAAAGCTGCATGCCTTCGGACCCATGGGGCTCGAGGAACTGACGACAACCAAGTTTATCATATACGGAAACGGGCAGATACGCACATGAAACGGGGCTTGTTCGGAGGCACGTTCGATCCTGTTCATTTCGGCCATCTCCGGTGCGCCCAGGAGATCGGCGAACTGTTTTCCCTCGATCAGATTATCTTCATACCTGCATATGCGCCGCCCCATAAAGACAAAAGCGAACTGACCGCCTATCTGCATCGAGAAGCCATGATCGCCCTCGCCATCGAGGGAAACGAGCTTTTCACACTCTCGGATGTGGAGGCGAGACGGAAGGAAACATCCTACTCGGTGGATACGGTCACCCATTTTATGGAGACCTTTGGTCCTAATTGCGATTTACACTTCATCGTCGGACAGGATGCCTTCCAGGAAATCACGCTGTGGAAGGAATGGGAACGCCTCCTGGCCCTCTGTCATATCGTGATCATGACACGCCCCGGTTACACGCCGCAGGGGCTTCAGGGCATCCTCCCGCCGGAGGTGGCACAACGGTTCATTTATAGACGGGACGGTGACCGGTACGACGGACCGACGGGCAATACCGTCACCTTCCGTCACGTCACCTTTCTCGACATCTCATCGACGGATATCAGGCGCCGGATCGGAGAACACCGGTCGATCAGGTATCTCGTGCCCGAGCCGGTTGAATACTACATCGCGGAGCATAAACTCTACCGGAATGTTCAATTCAGCGATTGATGAACCCCGAATTGACACGGCCGGCAGGGGTTATCAGTAAACTCTTGTAAGGACACAAATATCATGCCCCAATTTATCGTCACCCTCCTCGACAGCATCCGCATCTCCGATATCTTTGATATCGGGGTCATCACCGTTATGTCTTACGTGGTCCTTATCTGGTTCAAGAAAACGGCGTCCCGCTTCGTTCTCATGGGCATCATCATTCTCGGTATCATTTATACCGTCGCCCGCTTTTTCCACATGTACCTGACGGAATACGTCCTCCAGGGATTTTTCGCCATCCTCCTCATCGCCATGATCGTCATCTTCCAGGAGGACCTGCGTCGCTTTTTCGAACGACTGGCCACGTGGGGCGTCATGCCCAAAAAAAAGTCGCATTTTCCGCTCCAAGATGAAGTCGCCCTCATCACCAAGGCGACGACGGCACTGGCACGAAGACGCCGGGGGGCACTTATCGTCCTCAGGGGACGGGATCACCTCGAACGGCATCTGGACGGCGGCATCACCCTCCAGGGAAAGATCAGCGGGCCCCTTCTGGAAAGCATCTTCGATCCTCACTCCGTCGGCCACGACGGGGCGGTTATCCTGGAAGACGGTGAAGTGACTCAATTTGCGGCCCGTCTCCCCCTCTCCACAAACACGCGGGAAATCGGGCTCCTCGGCCTGCGTCATACGGCGGCACTTGGCCTGACGGAACGTTCTGACGCCCTCTGTATTATTGTTTCCGAGGAAAGAGGCACCATTTCCATTGCAGAGGGCGGAACCATCCATACGCTTCTCGGAAGTGAACAGCTTCCGCCGATGCTGGAAGATTTCTTCCAAAAACGGGGGACCCGATCCCGTGAACGGTCCTGGTTCCGGAAAATCACCGAGAATCCCTGGGAGAAGGGGATCGCCCTCGTGCTTGCCTGCAGTCTCTGGGCTGTCTTCGGCTATCAGACCGAGACCATTCGCCGCGATTTCGTTATCCCCATTGTCTACCGGAACCTGCCCGCCGACTGGATCATCGAGGAACAGAAACCGAAAGACGCAACCGTCACCCTGATGGGGCCCGAACAGGCCTTCGGCCTTTTGAACAAAGAAACACTGAAAATAGCCGTTGACATTACCGCTATTTCCGAGGGGAAACAGACGGTCGTCCTTCAGCGAAATCATGTCCAGCATCCCTCGAACCTCTCCGTCGTGGGCATGCGGCCGGCACAGATATCGCTGGTGGCACATCATCTCGTACAGCGGCAGGCGGCCGTGCAGGTCCAAACGACCGGGGTGCTGCCGGCGGGGGTGAAGCTCGACCACATCGAGAGCGACCCCGCAGAAATACCCGTGATGACGCTGGAAAAAAACACGGAAGAGATACGTCTCATGACGGCACCCGTTCCACTGGATACAATCGACAAAGATACGACAGTCACCACGGATATTATTCTCCCCCCGGACATTCAGTTCGTCGACGAGCCGGTGAGTGTGAGGGTGCATATCGATGTCAAGACTCCCGGCGAGGAAACCCAAAAGGGGAGAGAAAAGACCACAGAAGAAACACCTAAAAAAGGGAGACAATCATGACAGCGGAGAACAATACGAACCACCACCCGGTGCACCAGCTGCTTGAGGTCATCGGGCAGAAACGGTCCGTCCTCATCATGTGTCACAACAACCCCGATCCCGACAGCATCGCGGCGGCCGCGGGATTGAAGAGTCTTCTCTATCAAGTTCGAAAAAGGCGCGCTGTTATCGGATACGGAGGCATCATCGGGCGGGCGGAAAACAGGGAATTCGTCAAGCGGCTCAAAATCGACATGGTTCACGTTCGGGATATCGACTTCAGCCGATATACCATTATCTGTCTCATCGACAGCCAGCCGCACACGGGCAATAACGCCATTCCCGCCGATATACTCCCGCAGATCGTTATTGATCACCACCCCTTAAAAACCGAGACAAAGAAGTGTGCCTTTTACGACGTCAGACCGCGGTACGGCAGTTCCTCCACCATTCTCACGGAATATCTTCAGGAACTCAATTGCAAGATCGACAAAAAGCTTGCCACGGCACTTTTTTACGGCTTGAAAACGGACACGTTTGATCTGCTTCGCTCATCCGTGAAAGCAGACCTCGATGCCTTTACCTATCTTTTCCCGCGCATGGCGCCCCGCACCCTGGCCGCCATCGAGAATCCGAGCATCCCGAAATCGTACTACCTGAAATTCGCCGATACCATCGGCAACTCTCTGCAATACAAAGACGCCATCATCGCCGATATGGGTGATCTGACCAATCCTGACACGGTCGCGGAGATGGCCGATTTTCTGCTGCGCATGGAGGGCATCCGCTGGACCCTGTGTTTCGGTGAATACCAGAACGCGTTGATTTTGTCCGTGAGAACCTCGCGACGAGGCTGGCTGGCCAGCCTCGTCGTCTTGAAGATCATCCAGGGACTGGGGAACGGAGGAGGACACGAGAAGGCGGCCGCAGGCCGCATCTCCCTGTCGGGACGGGACGCCGAGGAAAGGGAATCGATCACGCGTCAGGTACACCGCCGTTTCCTCGATGCCGTCGGTGCCGCCGGCACAGACCCGAAACCCTTGATGACGACCTCGTGACAGCTCCTTGATGAAACAGGACGTCTCGGGATCGCCACCGCGTTTCTCAACCCGCGCGCATGACCGGCGCGCCCTTTGCATCGCCCGCCGTCTTGTGCAGCACCTCAGCAAGGAAACGCCCGGTGTGGGATGCCGGGCAGGCGGCGATGTGCTCCGGTGTACCGGCAGCCACCACCTCGCCACCCCCGTCACCGCCCTCAGGTCCCATGTCGATGACGTAATCGGCACACTTGATAACATCGAGGTTGTGCTCGATAACGACCACGGTATTGCCCATATCAACGAGCCGCATGAGAATGTCGAGGAGTTTCCGTATATCAGCAAAGTGGAGCCCGATTGTCGGTTCATCGAGGATGTACAGCGTATTGCGTGTCAGCGGCTTGCCCAGCTCGCGGGCAAGTTTGATTCTCTGCGCCTCGCCGCCGGAGAGCGTCGTCGCCGATTGTCCGAGCCTGATGTAGCCCAGACCGACATCATTAAGAAGTATCAACTTTGACTTGATAGCAGGAATCGTGTCAAAAAAGGATGCGGCCTGTTCAACGCTCATGTCGAGGATATCGGCGATATTCTTCCCTTTGTAAGAGATTTCCAGCGTTTCCTCGTTATACCGTTTCCCCCGGCAGACATCACAGGTCACATAGACATCGGGCAGAAAGTGCATCTCGATGCGTTTCACGCCGTCACCCTCGCAGGCTTCGCACCGCCCTCCCTTGACATTGAAGCTGAACCGCCCCGGTTTATACCCGCGCATGCGCGCATCGGGCAGATGACTGAACAACTCGCGGATGGCGGTAAAGCTGCCCGTATACGTGGCCGGGTTCGAGCGTGGCGTGCGTCCGATAGGCTGCTGATCCATCACGATGACACGTTCGATATCGCCGAAATCGCTGATTCTCTTAATCTTTCCCGACTTGCCGTGGTAACGATTCAACCGTCTCTTCAGCACCTTGTACAGAGTCTCGACAATCATTGTGCTTTTCCCCGAACCGGAAACACCGGTAACGCAGCTGAAAACGCCGGTGGGAATCCTGATATCGATGTCCTTCAGGTTGTTTTCCGAGGCCCCTTCGATCACGATCTGCTTCCCCGTCGCCCTCCGCCGCTTCTTCGGGACGGGCATGGAAAGACGGCCCGCGAGATAGGCGCCCGTGAGAGAATCCTCCGACCGAATGATATCGTCGGGACTGCCCTGAAAAACGACTTCTCCGCCATGCAATCCCGCACCCGGTCCCATATCGATGATACGGTCGGAGTTTTTCATCACTTCCGGGTCGTGTTCCACGACGAGAATCGTATTGCCGAGATCGCGCAGGCGGTGCAGTGTTGTAACAAGACGCATTGTATCACGCGGGTGAAGCCCGATGGTGGGTTCATCCAGCACGTAGAGCACCCCCACGAGTCCCGCCCCGATCTGTGTGGCGAGACGGATACGCTGCCATTCACCGCCGGAGAGCGTTCCCGAAGACCGGGCGAGATTCAGGTAACTCATCCCTACATCATCGAGAAATTGGAGACGCGCCTGTATCTCCTTCAATATGCGTTTTGATATCTCCCTCTCCTCATCGCTCAGCGACAGCTCCGTGAAGAAGGCTACGGCCTCCCGAATGGATAACAGACACACCTCGTGAATGTTTTTGCCCCCCGCTGTGACGGCGAGGCTCTCCGGACGCAAACGGGCGCCGTCACATGCCGGGCAATCGGTCACATTCATGTATCGCATGATGTCCGTGCGTGCCTCGTGCGACGCGGCATCCCGATATCTCCGGTCGAGATTTTGGATGACCCCTTCAAAGGGTTTCCGGTAAAAGTGGCGCCGCCGGCCCCGGTCAAAATAGAATTCCAGTGTCTCCTCGCCGGAACCGTAGAGCAGCACACGGCGGATATGTTCCGGGAGTTGATTGAAGGGCGTATTGATATCAAAACCATAGTGACTGGTAAGAGCGGCGAGCATCTGAAAGAAATAAACGGAATTTCTCTTCTCCCAGGGCGCGATCGCCCCTTCCCGTATGGACAGCCCCGGATCGGGCACAACCAGGTTCTCATCGAAGTAAATCTTCGTCCCGAGACCGCCGCAGTCGTGACAGGCACCATAGGGATTGTTGAAGGAGAACATGCGCGGCGTCAGTTCCGGCATGCTGATACCGCAGACGGGGCATGAGTAGGACTCGCTGAATATCATCTCCTCACCGTCGATGACCTGCACCGTGAGTAGACCGTGCGCGAGGGTGAGGGCGGTTTCCACTGAATCGCGGAGCCGCGACCGAATATCATCCTTGATGACCAGGCGATCCACAACCACGTCGATCTCGTGGCGTTTGTTCTTTTCAATGGCAATGTCCTCGGAAAGGTCCCTGACGTTGCCGTCGATACGAACACGTGCGAATCCCTTTTTACGCAGTGAATCGAGTTCTTTTTTGAACTCACCCTTCCGTCCCCGGACGATCGGCGATAGCAGATTGATCTTCGTCCCCGACGGCAGGGCCGTAATGGATGACAGGATAGATTCGACGGTCTGCGGACGGATCGCCCGCCCGCACCGGTAACAGTGGGCCACGCCGACGCGCGCGAAAAGGAGACGGAGATAATCGTATATCTCCGTCACCGTCCCCACTGTGGAACGCGGGTTATGGCTCGCCGACCGCTGTTCGATGGCGATTGCCGGCGAGAGGCCGTCAATGGATTCCACATCGGGTTTGTCCAGCTGGCCGATAAACTGACGGGCGTAGGTGGAAAGCGACTCGACGTAGCGCCGTTGTCCTTCGGCGTAAATGGTGTTGAATGCCAGCGTCGACTTGCCGGACCCGCTGACGCCGGTGATAACCACCAGCTTGTCCCGGGGAATGGAAATGGTAATATTTTTGAGATTATGCTGAGAGGCACCCCGAACGGTGATGTACTTACTGTGGGCCACTCCGTCCTCCCGTCCCCGCGAGGGAATGACACCCGTCAATGCTTCTGTAATTCATGAAAAAACACCCCGGGAAACGTCCGATACGACCTGACATTACCCTCATAGGACTGCCCTCATCGGCATTAAATCCGAATATCAATAAGGGATTTCTCCCGCACGTTCTCCAACCATGCGGCAAACTTCTTCTGCACCTTTTGTTCAATGATCGCTCTCACGATATCGTCGCGCACTTCATCCAGTGTCATCAACCCCGCACCACGTTTGTCAACGACCCGGATAATGTGAAACCCGATGGGCGATTCCACCACCGGACTGATGTCTCCGATGCCGAGCTTAAATGCCACATTATCAACGGATGTATGCATGGCCCCCTTCTCGACAAAACCGAGATCTCCACCGCTCGCGGCGGCAGGCCCTTCCGAATACTTCTCGGCAAGCACCAGGAAAGATTCTCCCTGCCGCAGCATCTGATGAAGACGAGCTGCCTTAAGCCGTTGCACGCGCCCTTCCTCGACGCTTCCATCCCGCGGTTTGACAATCAGGATCTGCTGCAGCCTGACACGTTCCTTCCCTTCATATTCGTCTTTATGCTCCGCATAGTAGGCACCGATCTCTTCATCGCTGACGGTAACCTTGTTTCGTATCTCCCGGATGATGATTTCCCTTTTGAGGAGCTGATCGCGCATTTCCTTCTTGTACTGTTCAAGCGTGACGTTCCGCTCAGCAAAGTATTCCGTGAGATTATCATAGGAGACGTTTTTTTCTGTCAGTATCGCTCGTATCGTGTTTTCTACATCCTCGTCGGTGACATCGATACTCAATCGCGTCGCTTCCTGATACAGGCACAGGCGATCAATGAGCTGGTTGAGGACCATATGCCGTGCATTGCTCAACAGATTGTCCTTATCTTCGATCCGTGCGTCATTATTTATCCGCTCGATAACGGGCCCCAGGGCGTTTTCAAGTTCGGTTCGGGTAATCACGTCACCGTTTACGACGGCCGCGATGCCGTCTCTCATCTCGCCCGCATGGGCACACGGCAGACTCCACGCCAGGAAGAAACACAGCAACGTGACTAAATATATACATTTCTTCATAGATTTCACCTTCCACCCCATTTCGTTATTTACAGTGATGATGTCACGTACCGCATCGAAATAATATCGACAATTGTATGCCCTGCGGATATCCATCACCATCTCCTCGCACCATAAAACGAAATTCAACTATATATCAAAGCAACTCTATTTCTTCAATCTCTATATGGAATCGCCATTGCCCTCCAGGTCGGCAAGCACCGTCCGAGCTGTCGTCAGAATATCCGACTCGCCGAGACCGGGCATGGAGAAGGAGAGAACATAATCGGGTGAGAAGGACATCTGTCGATGATGCTTTTTGGCGAGGTCAACAATGCGTGCCGGATCGATGGAACTCTTTTCATCGAAAAGGACGGTGAAATCCTTTCCGTCGTAGGTCATTTTCCGTCCCCGGACGCGTTTCAGGCGATTCCTGATCTCAATAATAGAAAGAAGACTCTCCACCTGGGACGGCACATACCCGTAACAGTCGTCAAGCTCGTCCCGCACGGCGGCGATTGCGCCGGCGTCACCTGCCATGGATATCTTTTTATACATCATGAGACGCGCATGGGTATCCGTCATGTAGTCATCAGGGATAAACGAGGAAACACCGAGCTGTATTTCAGGATGGAGTTCCTCCTCCACCGGCTCACCGCTTTTCAGCTCCTGAATGGTCCTCTCCATCAGCTCCGTGTACATTTCAAAGCCCACGGCAGCCACGTGCCCCGACTGTGACACGCCCAGGATACTGCCGCCGCCGCGGATTTCCAGGTCCTGCATCGCCACCTTCATGCCCGAGCCCGGATCGGTGAAGTCCTGCACCACCTGTAGCCTTTTCTGGGCCTCTTTCGATATTTCGCCGTCCCGCGGGATGAGCAGATAGGCGTAGGCATCCTCATTCGCGCGCCCCACCCGGCCGCGGAGCTGGTAGAGCTCTGAAAGCCCGAAGCGATCCGCCCGGTTTATGATGATCGTGTTCGCCGCGGGAATATCGAGGCCGGAGCTGATGATCCTCGTACAGACCAGAACATCGATTTCCTTTTTGAGAAAACGCACCATGACGTCTTCCAGTTCACGGGTTCTCATCTGTCCGTGAGCGACCCCCACCACCATCTCCGGCGCGAGTCCGGTGATATGGCCAGCCATGCGCTGTATAGACTGAACCCGGTCGTGCACGAAGAAGACCTGGCCCGCCCGTTTATGCTCTCTGACGATGGCGTCGCGTATGATATCGTCGGTAAATTCCGACACGAGCACCTTTACCGATTGCCGGTCCTCAGGCGGCGTATCGATGACGGACAGATCGCGGACGCCGGTAAAGGCAAGCTGGAGCGTGCGGGGAATGGGCGTCGCCGTGAGCGTGAGCACGTCAACGAGTGTCCTCATTTTCTTCAGCTTTTCCTTGTGTCCCACCCCGAATCGCTGTTCTTCATCGATGATCACCAGTCCCAGGTCCTTGAAGCGAATGTCCTTCTGGAGGAGACGGTGCGTTCCGATAACAATATCGACCTGTCCCGAGGCGAGACTCGCAACAATCTCATCCTGTCGGCGTTTCGATTTGAACCGGTTCAGCGCCTCAACGACGATGGGATACCGGTCAAACCGCTCGCGAAAGGTCTGGTAGTGCTGTTCGGCGAGTATCGTCGTTGGGACCAGGACGGCCACCTGCTTCCCGTCCATGGCCGCCGTGAAGGACGCGCGGATGGCCACCTCCGTTTTTCCGAACCCCGCGTCACCGCAAACAAGGCGGTCCATGGGGCGGGCATCGAACATGTCTTCAACGACATCATCAATGGCATGGGCCTGATCGGGTGTTTCTTCATAGGGGAAGGACGCCGCGAACTCGTCATAGGTCCGTCCGGGTGACGGGAAGCGATGCCCTTCTTTGACCTCCCGGGCGGCGTAGAGGGCGACCAGTTCCTCGGCGATTTCGCGTACAGACTCCGTGACCTTTTTCTTGACCTTTTCCCAGTTTGTGCCGCCGAGACGATCCATCTCGGGAATGACACCGTCGGCGCCGATATAACGCTGGAGCTGGTCGAGACGCTCGGCGGGCAGGTATAGCTTGTCGCCGTCGCGATACTCGACAAGAAGGTAATCGTTGTCACTGTTCATGACACACAGACGGTGCAAACCGCGGTAACGGCCGATGCCGTGATCGATATGAACGACGAAGTCGCCCTCGGATAGATCTTGAAAGGATGCAAGAAAAAATCCCTCTTTTGCCCGTCTGCGCCGGCGCCGGACGACTTTTTTCCCGTAGATTTCTTCCTCCGTAACGACGACGAGACGCAGGAATGGGAAAATAAAGCCACCCGAGAGAGATCCGTCGGCCAAGAGAAGCCCATCCCCGATGTCATGGTTTAAAGCCGCTTCCAGCAGGGGCCGTGATGATACGCGGACGGGTAACGCGTAGCTCTCTAAAAGGGACTGTATCCGCTCCCTTTCCGGTTCAGGGCAGAGGAAGACCACCGTATACCCCTCATCGAACCACTGCGTGACGCTATCGACGAAGGGTTTCAGCATGCCGTTCGTACCGTCACGCGTCGGCGTTTTGGTGAGTCCTGTCGGCCGTTCCATGCGAAGCCGAAGGACATCAACGGGAACGGGTGATTCAAAGGTCTGGGCGATGACGGTGGAAAAACGGCACAGCCGTCGTTCCAGCCCCCGCACCGACAGCTGGAACGAGGCGATCTCGCAGTAGAACCGCTCCTCCGAGCGGGCCCTGTCGATTGCTCTCTCGATGGTTTCCTCGATGGCCGCCGTTTTTCTGGTGAGCGCGGATATGTCGTCATGGACGATTACCGCCGTCGACGGAAGGTAGTCAAAAATCGTATCCAGCGTCTCCGGTTCCCGCCGCGGTGACAGATCGTCACTCACGCCATAGAACAGGGGGAGCATCATGAGTCCGTCAATCAGCGACGGATCGCTCTCCACGCGATCGATGATGCGGTCACGCCGTCGGCGCGACACCCCGATCACCGTCGAACGTCTGCGGACCGCCTCTATTGCGTGGACCCGACGCTCCTCCGTCACGATCAACTCCTGGGAGGGCACCAGCATGAAATCCGGCATGTCTCCCGCCGACCGCTGCGTTACCGGATCGAAGACCCGGAGTGACTCGATCTCATCACCGAATAGTTCCATCCGGCAGGGCCGTGGTGACAGGGGCGGGAAGATGTCGAGGATATGACCCCGCACACTGAAATCGCCTTCCTCCTGGACGAGGGGAACGGACCGGTACCCGCCCGCGGCAAGTTTCTCCACAAAGGAATCACGGGAGATAATATCGCCGCAGGATATGATATCAATATATCCGCCCACCGCATCGAGGGGTGCCACTTTCTGCAGGACGGCCGCCAGTGAGGCGACGACAACACCGCCTGTACCGCCGCAGAGTCGCGATAACGCTGCCGCCCGCCGGTAGGCAACATCGCGTTCCCTCGACAAATCCGTGTCCCACAAGGGCGTCGACCAGGCGGGAAAGGACATGACGCGGTCCTCGCCGATGAAAGCGCTCAGTTCGCGGCCAGCGTCCCTCGCTTCGTCTTCCGTTGCCGTAATCACCATGACGGTGCGGTTGAGCACGTAATGGAGAAGTCCGGCGACGGACGACCGCACGACGCCGTCCAGTCCCAGAACGGAAGGCGACGACGTACCGTCACGGATCTGTGCGAAAAGCGCGGACAGTGCCGGGTCGGAAAAACGGGGAATGTTTGTGACTGTCTTTCTCACGAAATCCGGTGTTGCGTCTCCTTGATTCGCGCCCCCGCCATATCAGGACAGGGACAACATCCTGTCGAGCGCCTTTTTGGCTGAATGCCGGACATCTTCGTCGACGGAGACGACATATCGCCGGGCCTCCAGTGATTCACGAAGGTTTCCCAGCGTGATGTATTTCATCGTCTCGCAGATCATGGTCTCGGAAGCGGGGATAAACGTTTTTTCAGGGTTTTCTTTTGTGAGGCTATGGAGAATGCCAATTTCCGTACCCACGATAATCTGCGAGGCGTCTGTCTCCCGCGCAAACCGGAGGATGCCCGCCGTACTACCGATGTAATCGGCCAGATCAAGAACGGTGGATCGGCACTCGGGATGCGCGGCAAAAACGGCGCCGGGATACTCCCGCTTGAGTGCCAGCACCTCCTCCGGCGTCAGGTTATCGTGAAACGGGCAGGACCCCTCCCAGGGGATAACGTTTTTTCCCGTTACACGAGCCGTATAACGCGCAAGGTTCTTGTCGGGGACCATGATGATGGGTCCATCGCCCGGTATGGACGAAACGACTGTGGCAGCGTTCGAAGAGGTACAACAAATGTCGCTCGCCGCCTTGATCTCAGCGGAGGAATTCACGTAGGACACCACGGGGACCCCGGGATATTTCTCACGCATCGCCATCAGATCGGGGAGAGTAATCGTATCGGCCAGGGGACAGCCCGCATCGAGGCAGGGCAAAAGGACCGTCTTGTCGGGCGAGAGGATGGCGGCGCTTTCCGCCATAAAACGCACGCCGGCAAAAACAATCACATCGGCGTCCGTGGTGGCCGCCGTAATACTGAGAGCGAGGGAATCTCCCAGATAATCGGCGATATCCTGAATCTCGTCCCGCTGATAATAGTGGACGAGCAATATTGCATTCATCTCCCGCAGTCTTTCCCGTATGGCCTGCTGGAGAGTTTCTTTTGATGTCATGTCGTAATCCACCCTTTCACGGAGGTCCGGACCGGTCCGTTATCACTTAAAGAATTGTCTACTATCGCATCATCACCGATTATTCAAGGGTAAATGATTGACATTGACCGATGAGTACGCTATTCAAATGCCTCTTGACACGGTGCGTCGATTCTTCGGCGATTCTTCGCACCGTTTTCACGAAAGGATTATTCAGCAATGGTTTCTGTTGCACATGTTATCAAGACCGTCATGGGAGCCGCGGAGCCCATGGGAACGGAGCGAGTGACCCTTCCAAACGCGCTGGGGCGTGTCCTGGCTGAAAATGTGACGGGACCGCGCGATATACCCCCTAAAGACAACTCGGCCATGGACGGCTACGCCGTTATCGCCGCTGATACGGCGGGAGCCGCACAAGACAAACCTGCCACCCTTCAGATCATCGAAGAAATCCCCGCAGGCATGGCAGCGACGAAAACCGTCACGCAAGGTACGGCGACACGCATCATGACGGGTGCGCTCATACCCAATGGGGCGGACGCCGTTGTACCCGTAGAAGACACCGATTCGTCGTCAACCCATGTTGCCATATTCCGGGCCGCCGAACCGGGTGCGAATGTCCGGTTTCGCGGCGAGGACGTGCGTCAGGGACATGTTATTGTTCCTGCGGGCACGGTGCTGAAACCGGCATGCCTAGGCATGCTCGCCTCCCTCGGTCGTGCCGTCATCCCCGTCTTTCAGCGTCCGACGGTCGCCCTGATTTCAACGGGCAACGAACTCGTCGACATCGATGAAACGCCCGATGACACCTCGATTATTACCAGCAATTCCTATTCTCTGGCCGGGCAGATTACGGAAAATGGGGGCATCCCGCTCGTTATAGGCATCGCCCGGGACGACAAGAAGGATATTCTGAGCCTCTTCCGCCAGGCGCTCCGCGCGGATATCGTCGTTTCTTCGGCGGGTATCTCGGAGGGAAATTACGATTTCGTGGCCGATGTCCTGGAGGAACTCGGCGTGACCGTCCACTTCACCCGCGTGGCGGAACGACCGGGCAAACCGATGGTCTTCGGCACAAAAGAACAACAGTTATTCTTCAGCCTGCCCGGAAATCCTGTCTCATCCATGATGACGTTTGAGCAATACGTGAGGCCGGCAATTCTCAAAATGTCGGGACACCGCCGTGTCTTCCGGAGAACGGTGCATGCCGTTATGGGGGAAGATTTTGAAAAGAAAAAAGGACTCCGCTATTTTCTCCGCGGTATTCTGAAAGAGGACGGAACAGGCTATACCGTCATTACCACGGGAGGCCAGGGCTCGGGCATTCTGACATCGATGGTACAGGCAAACGCCGTTATCGTGCTGCCCGAAGAAAAGACACACATTGCCCGGGGAGACCGTGTCACGGCACAGATCCTCGATCCCTCCTTCGGGGCAACGGAGGAACCGAGATTTCTGGTACCGTAGCGGTATATCGCCGCATTGCCACACGTCGCTTACGTCTAACCCCAATCACAATGAAGATCAAAGAAAAACATCGTTGACAGGACCCGGCATCTCGGATACAAATTCGTCTGCGGAAGTGCGCAGGTCACTGGTGGGCCTCCTGGACTTCAAATCCAGTGTGGGGCGCTAGAACCGTCCCAGGTGGGTTCGATTCCCATGCACTTCCGCCAAATTATGTGCAAATTTCGATTTTTATCGAATATTTTGCTTTAACCTTTCTTTAACCTTCTTTAACTTTCCGGTTCAAGCTCCCCACACTGGATTTGAAGTTGGAGAACACCAGTTAAAATGATACACTATGACCGTCACTAAAAGCGAATAATGATAAATATGTCGTTGATTTCATATAATATTCGGTTTGTCTTAGTATCGATGATATGCTTTGCTTTTGTTTTTCATGTGAAATAAAAAAGGTCAGGAATATAAAGAATCCTAACCTTTTATGATTACAGACTGCTTACCGCACATTTTCAAGCAGATATGTGTCTCCTTCTCATGAACACAACCGCCGTCACAGCCATCAGCAACGCAAAGATAATCATGCCCCACTCAGTTAATGTCGGTATTGGAGTGACTGGCGGCCCGTAGGTAACTTTGACTGCGATCCAATCCAGATAACTATAAGCAAATCCCGAATTCTGCAATTGAACCACGAAACTCCCGGAAAAATCACTGGCTGCCCAAGAATGTCCCCAGAGATCGTTCCCGATTTCATAGGTCGTTTCAGAGGCGGCTGGTTTTATAGACGGCTTATAATACCAGTCACTGCCATTAGGTGAAATTTGCACAAAAAATCTACCAAAATCATTAGGCGGCGCTTCTCCCCAAGCGTCGAGCCTGACGGTAATGGCCGTTATTACCGAACCGGCAGGAATTGAAAAACTGAAGCCACTATAATTTGCATAATCATATGTCCCGGCGGTATGAAACCTGGCATATCCTCCCCCATCGTCTAGAGCATTGGTAGGATCATCAACTTCACTAAAAGCTGGAACAGTAGTTGGGCTTACCCAACCCGTATCCTCCGCCGAAGTAATCCCTGGTATTGTTAATTCCACAGTTATCAGCAACACGACCGCAAAAATCCACCACCGAGAACCTTTTTTCATAACAGCCTGCCCCCTTCATTTCCCCCTATGTGTCTTTTCCGGCACCCACGTTATTCGGGCTTATTAGTTGTAACCACCTAAATACGCGTCATAATTCATGTTGTCAATATAAATTAATTAATAGATCACTCTATAGGGATATACTTATTAACTCAACTTTCGGGATTAAGTTTGGTTGATAACGACAGTGTTCTTTGACAAATTGACGTATTTGAGAGCTGCCTCCATCAGCGCATCGAAGAAAGGCTGTGCCGTTTTTTCACAGAAGGCACCCA
>Ga0272441_10003192_pt1 | contig 31657 bp, 24 predicted proteins | sample SSMProp6N_FD_193582 | JGI IMG/M metagenome (GOLD analysis project Ga0272441, IMG submission 193582) | Marine sediment archaeal communities from Little Sippewissett salt marsh, Falmouth, MA, United States - SSM-Prop-6N | ecosystem: Environmental > Aquatic > Marine > Wetlands > Sediment ... | reverse complement strand
TAAAAACTACAATAGCCCTCATTTTGTGGCACTACATTTCACCAGCCAAAAACGCAAAATCCTCATTCCTGACTCAAGAACAAAGATTTTGGCGGTGGATAACTGCCCTTACTGTAGAAGATGGGTTATACATTTCTTCGGCCCGGTCGAGGTCGCCGCGTGTGAGGTAGATCAGGCCGAGGTTGCCAAATGCGATCGCTTTCCACATCTCATCTTTCTGGGCGAGAGCAATCTCGATGATGCGGCTGTAGGACTCCACGGCTTGGTCGAGTTCGCCGCGGAGCAGATGAATGCGGCCTTCATAGTTGATTGCGTCCAGGTCATTGGCATCCAGCCTGAGTATTTCGTTGCAGGCTTCTGCCGCGATGTCGATGTCACCCCGCAAATACGCCACCGCGACAATTTCACGATTGCGCTGAATTAGCGCGTCTTTGTGTCTGTCCCTCTCCTCAATTAGGAGCGTTTGCAGGGCGGCCATGTCCCCGGTGTCTCTTAGTTCGCGCAACGCCTCCTCGGCATCCGGGCGATTGCCCTGGGCCTTGAGTTCTTCAACCCGCTTGATGGCGTTGTCGCGTTCTCTTCTGGCGTGTTCCAGTTCAGTTTCCAGGCCGCCTTTCGTTTCAGCCAATTCGAGAGCCTGCGACAGCAGTGCCTGGGAATCTACTCCCTGCCTCTTGTCTATGAATGTTACCGAATTCTCGCCTGCAGCCGCCCCGTCCCCTGCACCGTAATAGGGCCTTCGTTGTCCGGCTTGAAGAGTTGCACGACCGCCACGAATGCGGGAATCACAAGCACAATCAACGTCCCCACGAGGATCTTCTGGTTGCGTGTCCAACGTGTCTTAGCCATGGTCCACTCCTTTCCTTCAATCTCGCCTTGACTGGGCTCCACGTCTCAGCTCTTCTTTTCGGCCGACGAATATTCGGTGTTCGTCCATCCGCGTTTCCTCGTCTCTTGTCATGCAACTCGCAACCGGAGGCACATCGCCGGCGCGTGCGGGTCTCCGCATGGGCTAAAGCCCATCCTACGCGCGACGCGGTACGCGCCGGGCGCGGGAGGCGTCCGGGGCGCAGGACATTGTAGCAGAAAGACCGGTGGAGCCAAGGGGGAAACCCGGCGGGGCTTTGGGGAACGGAAGAGTCACAGGAGACATCCGCTGGCATAGTCGACGTATTCGGCAAAGTGGGGAATGACGGGGTGGCGGTTTACGGTTCGCTTGTGCGAATTGGACCGACGAGGATCCACGACTGAAGAAAGGACTGTTCACCGGGAGACCGGGCGTGTACGATCGTGATGTTATGGATGCTGGAGAGAGTACATTTCGGATGAAGCGAAGCATTGGTCTGAGTCTGCTGGCGGTTAGCGTCGTCGCTGTCCCGGCGATCGCGTACTGGCTGTGGATCAAGGCCGCGTTCGTCGCCGACCCGTTGCATCACGCCAGTGGCGTGCGCTCGTACTGGCTTCTGGCGGGGGTCCTTCTCGCCTGCGCCGGCAACGTGTTTCTTCTGGGTTTGTTCCTGTGCCGCGCGAACGGTCTGGATCGAACCGGCGGTACCACCAGCGACCAACCCCGGCGTGTGTTTGCCCTGCCTGTGTATCTCGTGACCAGCGTCAACGTCGGGCTGCTCGCCTCCCACGCGGAGATCACGCGCTCTGACGTTACGGGGCTGGCGTGGTATTCTGTGTCCGCCATCGATCCTCATGCAGTTCTTCGTCGGCCCCATGAAGTCGCTCGGCAGCAATCCCACGACGGGTCCTACCGTGACGGTTCTCTTCTACCTGTGCTACTATACAGTCTTTTTCTATTGGCTCTATAGTCGCAGATACATCACGACGTGTGTTCTCGCCGGCATTCATCTGGTCCTGGGATTTGCCCTGCTGTCTATGGTGGCGCTGTTGCACGCGCATTGACCTGACGAGAGGGCGAAATTGTGGCTCATCCCGTTCCCGGATACTCTTGGATCGACAGCAGGCAAAGACCGGGGACGCTGCCGGCGCACCCCTGGCATTTTTCGCTTTGCGCCCGTCCCGGCACGCTGGGACGGCGCTCGGGGTGCTTGCCTGCAAAGCCCTATCCTCCACAGCAGCGGTAGCAGCGTACCTTTGGGGCTTAAGCACAAACTGGCCGTCCGCGGCACTTCCCTCACATCTTTCGCACGCGAGCCTGTCTTCCTGTCGCCTCGGGAAGGAGGCTCCGATGTGCTCCGCCCCCCTTCCATTCCCCCTCGCTGGGGGCGGACGTCACGCGGGGCTTATAGGACGCACAGGCGATACAGGCGGTACAGACCGGCATCTGGGGGCGAAATCTCGGCGTTTGGCTAAGCGCGGGGTGCCCTGCGACCGAAGGAAAGGACGGCACACATCCTGCAATAATAGGAATCATACTATGGCCAAAGGCAAGAACGTACTGACAACCGGAGACGTCGCGAAAATCTGCAACGTGGCCCCGCGCACGGTTTCCAAGTGGTTCGACAGCGGGCAGCTCGGCGGCTACCGCATCCCGGGCAGCAAGGACCGCCGCATCCCCGTCAACGAGCTGCTGCGATTCATGAAGGCCCACGACATGCCGACCGACGCCCTGGCCGTCGGCAAGATTCGCGTGCTGTTGGTGGGCCGGGAAGACCACCTGCACGAGACTCTGCCGGAAGAGCTGGCGGCCCGGGGCGGCTATGAGGTGCGCGCGGTCCAAACGACGTTCGAGGCCGGCGCGGCCGTGCAGAAGTTCGCCCCCCACGTCATCCTCGTCAACCTCATCGCCCAGGGCATCGACGCCCGGGACATCTGCCGCAGCGTTCGCACCAGCGAGGAGTTCGAGACGATCAAGCTCGTGGCCCTGGCCAACCAGTTGAGCGATCAGGAGGAGACGGCCCTGCTGCAAAAGGGCTTCGACGGCTATGTCGGCGACCCCTCCGACACCCGCGAGATCGTCAAGCGAATCGAAGAAACCACCGCCATCATCTACTAACGCCCCATCCGGCTTCCGAGGTCTAATATTCCCTCATGCCCCGCATCCAGTCGGGCCAGTCTTCGGGGCGGGCGCCACCGGCGAGGGTCCACACGCCGTGGGTGTCGAAATTCACGTGCCACTTCAAGGTCCACAGCTCCTTGAGCCCGATCTTGCGGATGGACCAATCGAGAAAGGCGCCGTTGACGGCGGCGCTGTGGCGGTTGAGACAGACGCGCCTCATCTCGTTGCTGCCGGCCAGATTCTCCGTGGCCCCGTCGTACTCGGGGGGTTGGTTGTTGTGAAACGGCCAGACATCGTACCAGAAACAGTCGAGGAACACCGGGATCCTGTCGGCCGGGCGGCTGTTGACGTTCCGGTAGTAATTGGCCGCGTTGTTGCCCTCGGTCCGGTTGCACAGCCATTCGTTGAACCCGTAGCTGCCGTAGGAACCGTCGTTAAAAACGCCCCAGGCGGCGAACGGATTCAGGCCACCTTCGGAGAGAGGCTTCGTGGCCATCGGGCACAGCCGCATCTGGAGGTCGTGGTATTGCTCGCGCATCACCTCGGGCCAGCGGCCCCCGCTCGCCTGGCTCTCGCCGCCGAGGCCTTGATGAAAGTACCCGTCGCGATCCGAAGTGAACATCGACCAGATCAACGTCCACTGATGCAGACTCGCCTGGCACGCCACCGACCGGGCCTGTTTCTTGACCCGATTTAGCGCGGGCATCAGAATCGCCATCAGCAGGGCAATGATGGCGATCACCACGAGAAGCTCGATCAGCGTGAATCCCTGTCGTCGATTCATCCTGCACCTCCTTAAAGGGCACACGGTTTCGACTTACGGGCTCAGTACTCTCTCAGGCCTTTCATCCAGTCCGGCCAGTCGGGGGGCAGGACGCCGCCGGCTTTGGTCCACTCGGCCTGCGTGTTGAAGTTGCGATGCCACTTGAAAGTCCACAGCTCCTTGCAGCCGATCTTACGCACGGAGTAGTCGAGAAAGACGCAGTTGGTCCCGCCCTGGTGGCGGTCCATGCAGTAGCGGGCCATCGTGCTGTTGATCATGTCGGGCAGTTCCGGGGGCGCGTTGTGCTCGCGGGGCCAGCCGTCGAGCCACTTGCTGTCGGTAAACAGCGGAATGTTGGTCACGCCCTTGACGTGGGGGCTGCGCCAGAAGTTGGCCGGCTCGCCCGAGGCCATCTCGTCGGGCGGGTTCGTCGCCCAGCTATTGACCGCGTAGCTGCCCCCACTGAAGGCGTCGCCGCTGCCCTGTCCCCAGGCGTAGGTGGCGCCCCCCACGAGATTGGCCCACGACGCCGAGCCGATGGAGCCGGCGTTCTTCTCCACCCGGCTGCGCCGGGCGACCGGACAGAAGTTGATCATCTTGTCCTGGTAGTATTCCTTCAGCGCCTTGTGCCACTGCGCGACGTGGCCGCCCTGGTGGTAGCCGGCCAGGAAATGCCCGTTGTTGTAGTCGGTGTACATCGAGAAAATCACGCCCCACTGCCTCAGATACGACTGGCACGTCACGCTCTGGGCCTGTTTCTTGACCCGCTGGAGCGAGGGCATCATGATCGACATCAGCAGCGCGATGATCGCGATCACCACGAGAAGCTCGATCAGCGTAAATGCTCTGCGTCTGGACACCAAAGGCCTCCAATCCATGCGAGCTTACATCTCTATACCCAAAAGAAATGCCGACCCGGGGGGATCGGCATGGGTTTAGCAAAAGAGCACCGTCAATAATCCTTGTAGTGTCGCATCCACTTGGGCCAGTCGGCCGGGAGGACTCCGCCGGCCTTGGTCCAGGGACTGGGACCATTATCCTCATAGTGGGCATGCCAGTCCAAGGTCCAGAGTTCCTTGAGCCCCACCTTGCGTACCGACCAGTCGCAAAATGCGAAGTTCGTCCAGCCGCTATGACGGTCGATGCAGAAGTGGTTCATTTCGTCCGTGGTCCCCGGGCTGCCCCAGCCAAAACCATACGGCTGCTGAATCGGCGTATCGTGCTCCCAGGGCCAGGCATCATGCCACGTGGAGTCGGCGAAGAGAGGCACGGCGTTGGGGTTCTTAACGTTCTGCACGCTCTTCCAGAAGTTCGCTGCCGGACGTGCTCCGCGAGCCTTCAGCATATAGTTGGTCCAATTGTTGATCCCGTAACTGCTGACGAAGTCCTTTTGCCCCCCCTCCTTGGGGCCAGGGTAGCGATTGGGAATATCTCGATGCCATGCCTTGAAGGTTCCCCAATCCTGTTGGAGATCATTCACGACTCGCGTGGCGGTCGGACAGAGCAGGAGATCCCACTCATCCTCGTAGTACGGTCGCAGCGCGTTCATCCACAGGCCAATCCTGTCGTCTGCGCCCGAATGGTGGTGAGAATATCCCCAGCCCTCGTTGAAATAGCCGTTGCTGTCATCGGTGTAGAGCTTGAACAACAGTCCCCACGTCCTGAGGTTGGACGTGCAGGCGACGGCCTGGGCCTGTCTCTTGACGCGCCCCAGAGCGGGCATCAGGATGGACATGAGCAACGCGATGATCGCGATAACGACCAGGAGCTCGATCAGCGTGAAACCTTTGCGGTTAGCCATGAACCTCTCCTTATCTTGCGGTATTGCGACAGAACACCCACGATCTAATCATCAACACCCTCCATTTTATCACACCTTGTACGCCGATGCAAGGGCGGCGGCTATTTGGTGCGCTCGCTGAGCATGCGTGCCTGGAGCGTGATGAGCAGGCGGGCGCTGACCTCGCGCGGCGAGAGATCGCCCAGAATCACGCCGTACTTGCCGTCCGGGAGTTTCCAGTGCATCACCACCGCGTACTTGTCATTGAGATCGACGTCCTCGTAATACACCACCTCCCGACCCTGGGCCACCAGGGCCTCGCGGAATCGCATCAACCCCTCCAGGACGTCGGCCTTGTAGGCCTTCTCGCCGCCGAAGGCGTATTTCACAAACATCTTGCTGTCGTCGACCATCCGTGTTCCGACCGCTTCCCGCCCTCCGAAGAACGTGCCGATCAGAAGCATGGCCGCCACGATGGCCGCGGCGGCCGCCAGACGGCTGATCCGCAGGTCAACAATGATGTTGATCGTGTCCATGCGATGGATCGAGAGCCGATGCGGAATTCGGTTCTTGAGTTCCTCGGCCAGTTCCGGCCGGGCCCGCTCGATCCCACGCTGCGAAAACGTCCTCAGCAATTCTTCAATCGTTCTTTTTCCCATAATCGCCTCGCCCTACTTGCGAGCCATTTCTCTTCTCAGGGCTTCCAGACCGCGATTGAGGCGGCTTTTCATCGTTCCCGGTCGAACGCCGGCGGCGTCGGCCGCTTCGGCGATGGTCAACTGCTCCAGATAATGCAGCACGACCGCTTCCCGGAGTTTCCAGGGCAACCGGGCCACCGCCCCGTGCAACCGAGCGAATTCCTCGTGCTCTCCGGCCTGCTGCGAACCGTCCCTTTCGCTGGCCGGCGGTTCGCCGACCTCAGCACTGACGGTATCGCCATCCTTGTGCCGGCGCCAGTACAGGCGCGAGACGTTGCCGGCGATGCGAAAAAGCCAGCCGTTCAGGGCCTTACCGCTGCGGAGCTGGCCGATATGGTGCCAGGCCCGCAGGAACGTTTCCTGCACCAGGTCCTCGCTCGTATGCCGGTCGTGCCCCACGGCCCGCATGAACAGATAAATCCGCTCGTAATACTTGTCAACGAGCTCCCGGGCCGCCTCCCGCTCGCCGGTCCGCAGACGACGGGCCAGCGAGGCCTGCTCCGACCCCGGCGCAGGGGCCTTCCTGGAAACGGCCTCTGTCCCAACAAGATGCGCCGAATCACGGTTCTGTTCTGTCGTCTGCACGTTTTTTCGCATTATTTCGCCGGTCGCGAGCTTTCGCATACAGTATATCCGAATCCGGCCTGCAACTCAATACGCCACCGATGGCAACCACGCGTAGGGCGCGGTCGGACAACAGCGGCCGATAGCCAAACGTCGGCGCCGCCTGTCATCCCATCTGCAAAGGTGCAGCGTCCGCGTTATCGAATCATCCGGGCAGGCACGGGGGCCTGTCCCTACAGACCGGACGGCGCGGGGGTCGTGTGTGTGAAAATATCCGGGCATGAAGGGGGCATCCGAATCCCCGTAGGGGCAGGCCCCCGTGCCTGCCCGACAATGTGTACAGACGCCGAGGACCGGCGCTGCGGACAATGAGATTGCCGAGCGGTCCCATAACGCTATAGTACATGAAGGACTTTTGCAACCGTCTGGACCGACACAACCAGGGAGGCACGGAAATGCGACTGTATCTCATTCAACACGGCAAGGCCACGTCGAAAGAGCAGGACCCGGAGCGTCCGCTGACACCCGCGGGCCGAGCCGAGGCCGAGAAGGTGGCCCGGTTCCTCCGGCCGTTGGCGCTGCGCGTGGATATTCTCTGGCACAACGGCAAGGCCCGCGCCCGTCAGACGGCCGAGATTTTGGCCGGGGCGTTGGACGTCGGCGAGGGGCCGAGCGCCCGGGACGGCCTGGCCCCGAACGACAACGTCGCCCTGCTGCGAGACGAGCTGGCCGTGGCGACCGATGAGACGATGATCGTGGGCCACATGCCGTTTGTCAGCCGCCTCGCGACGCTGCTGCTGACGGGGTACGAATCGCCGCCGGTGGTGAGCTTCACCAACGCCGGGGTCGTGTGCCTGTCCCGCACCGGCGACAATCGCTGGCAGGTCGAGTGGATCGTCACGCCGAAACTGCTGACCGAGCTGGCCACGCCATGATCGACATCGAGACCTTCAGCGAAAACGTCAGGCGGCTCTGGCAGCGTATGAGCCCGTGCACGCTGTGCCGGCGCAACTGTCGGGTCGAGCGCGACAAGGGACAGACCGGCTTTTGCGGCGTCGGCGAGATGCCCGTGGTCAGCTCCGTCGGTCCGCACTTCGGCGAAGAGAGCGTCCTCGTCGGGACCGGCGGTTCGGGCACGATCTTCCTGGCCGGCTGCAACTTGGGCTGCGTCTTCTGCCAGAACTACGACATCAGCCACCACCGCGCGGGCCGGCGGGTAACCGTCGAGCAACTCGCGCGGTCCATGCTGGAGCTCCAACGAATCGGCTGCGTCAATATCAACTTCGTGACGCCCACGCATCTGGCGGCGCCCATCGCGGCCGCCATCGAGCTGGCCCGCGCCGAGGGCCTGGAGGTCCCGACGGTCTACAACACCGGAGGCTACGACTCGGTCGAAACCCTCCGATGTCTCGAAGGCCTGATCGACATCTACATGCCCGATATGAAATACGCCGACGCCCGCGTAGCCGAGGAACTGTCGGCGGCGCCGGATTATCCGCAAGTCAATTCCGCGGCCGTCCGCGAAATGCACCGCCAGGTCGGCGATCTTACCGTCGAGGACGGCCTGGCGACACGCGGCCTGCTCGTGCGTCACCTGATCCTGCCCGACGACCTCGCCGACACCGCCGAGATCGTGGACTTCCTCGCCGACGAGATCAGCGTCCACACCACGATCAACGTGATGGGACAGTACCGCCCCTGCTACCAGGCCCACGCCCATCGGCAAATCGACCGCCGTCCCACCCCCGACGAGATCGCCGCGGCCCGCCGCTACGCCCGAGACAAGGGCCTAAACGTCCTCGATTAGCCGGCGCAAGCCAGCATCGAACGCAAGCCTTGTACGTTGCCCCACACACACCATCGCCAAGGCCTGCGGCCTTGACGATGCCACCCGTGGTTCGGCTGTTCCCGCAATTTGCGACAGGCTACGAAACCGCCGGCACCGCCCTCGCCAGATGTCTCTGGGAACATCCCGCATGCGCGTGGCAGCGTCAAGCGCCAGCTTGGCGATGGCGGACTTGTCCAGGTCCCATGCCGCGAAAGAACTCTTTGTCGCCTCGCCATCGCCAGGGCCTGCGGGCCTGCCGCTGCCACGCCGGAGGACGACGATGCGGAGTGTCCAGGTTTTGCACGACTCTCACGTGCACTTCGCAAAGAATATCGGCAGTATCCGCTTTACAGGGGCGAGCGAAATCTCTATAATCAATGCCGTTGTCTTCAAGCGGATACGGCGTATGAGATACAAACCAAGAGCCCAGTTTGCCCTGCCGGGGATCATTGCCCTGATCGTCCTGATCGGCGTGAAGGACCTATTGCCCGAGTGGCTGCGTTTGTACGCGGTGATCTCGGTGGCGCTGACGCTGATGATGGGCGTCCTGACCGGACAGGTGGCGCAATTGTCGTCGGAGCGAACCCGCCGGTCGGCGGCGTCACCCGAGACGCAGGCCCGGCGCCGCGAGGGACTCAGCAGCATCGTCCTGGCCCTTCTGGGTCTGACGGTCGCCGTGGCCCTGACGGCTCTGCTGTGGTTCTTCGCGGACCGCCAGCAAACGCCCGCCTCGCTGTTCGGAACCGCGCTGGTGGCCGGCTTCATCGGCTCGCCGTTCGAGATCGGGGCCCTGCTCGCCGGCTTTCGCACACGCCACTCCAAGTGGGGCCAGACCGGCCTGGGCATCGCCCTGCTGGTCACCGCCGCCCTCGTGGCCGCCTGGATCATTCAACTGCTCCGCCTCCTCCTGCCCCGCTGATCCGCCCTGCCGAGCCAGCTCGGCACTGCCCTTCGCAAGTAGCGCCGCATTCCATAAATCGTGCGATTGTAGATTGCTTCGCTTCGCTCGCAATGACATGACGGACGCGTGTATGTCATTGCGAGCGAAGCGAAGCAATCTCCGAACGCATGGCCGCGGAGCTTGTGACATAGCGCAGTGCCGGCATCAGACGCGCCGCGACGTTTGCCGCACGAGAACCGCATCCAGCCGAATCAAGCGTCAGCCATCGCTTCTCTCAGTGTCCTGGCGTTGTGAATGGCGTGGCCGTCGATATCGTTGTTGAAGTAGGCGTAGACGGCGCGGGCGCTGTGGGTCTGGTCCTTGAGCCAGCGGGCCCATTGGCCGAGCATGGCGTCGGTGTAGTTGCCGGCGTAGCGGCCGCTGGCGCCGTGGAAGCGGACGTAGACCGTCTCACCGGTCACGACGCGAGGCGACTCCCTGCCTTCCATGTCGTGAACGCAGAACGCCGCACCGCTGCTTTCGAGCAGATCGAACGTGTCCTGCGCGTACCAGCTTGCGTGGCGAAACTCAAAGACGGCCTTGCGTCGCGCCGGAAGCAGCGCGATGAAGGCTTCCAGCAACCCCAGGTCCTTGTGCATGCTTGGCGGCAACTGGTACAGCACCGGGCCGAGCGTGCCGCCGAAAAGCTCGATGACGTCGAAGAACCGCTTGACCTCGGCGGCCGTGTCCTTGAGACGTTTGATGTGCGTGATGTAGCGATTGGCCTTGACGACATAGACGAAGCCCTCGGGGGCCTTGGCACGCCAGTTCTCCACGGTGGTGGTTTTCGGCAGGCGGTAGAATGTGTTGTTGATTTCGACGGTATCGAAGTGCTGGGCGTAGTGCTCGAACCAGCGGTTCTTGGGCAGCTTTTCCGGATAGAACCGCCCGCGCCAGTGCTCGTAATGCCAGCCGGACGTGCCCACCCGAATCTCACAACCCCGCGGGCCCATGATACGCTCCTGAAACGAACCTCAATGCCACCATTATAATCAAGGCAAGTGATACGGATCAGGAAAAACTCTTGTGTCGTCAGACTCTGTCATTCTGAGCCGAAGGCGAATTCCGGCGCGCTGGAATGGGCTGCGAACGGGAAGTATTACAAGTCACAGCCCAGATCCTTCGCTGCGCTCAGGATGACACACAGTGCACGAATCAATCATGATGCATAGCATTGGGCAAGTGGCTGGTCAGTTGCCTTCGCCGCCGACCTTCTCGGTCTCCTCCGCCTCGGCCCCCACCGGCTTGTAATACAGCGCTTCCTTGTCCGACAGGCGTCCCTGCTCGATCAGCGTGCGAATCCGCTGCACGTCCACATCGCGCGACTGGCCGGCCGCTCCCGTCGCAGCGAACGTGTCCTCTATCACGACGGGCATCACGTCTCGAAACCGGCTCAAAGAGACGCCGCCCACGAACAAGCCGAACACCGCGACCGTGACGACAAACGGACGCGTCAGGATCGCCGGGTGCGGCGTCCGGGCCCGCTTCGCCGGCACCGGGACCGCCCTGCCCGCCGGGTGACAGCAACGGTCGCAATAGATGCAGTCGAGGTGGTCGCCGGCGGTGAGCCCGAACTCGCATTTGCCGAAGCGCTGGCGCGGTAGCCAGCGGCGCAGCAGACGCACGTGATTCAGCAGCGAGAGAAACGCGCCGACCGGGCAGAGGTACCGGCACCAGAAGCGAATGAAGAACAGCGCGCCAACCAGGGCGATCGCCAGCACGACGAGCATCCAGTCGGACCACGCCGCCACGCCCTCTCGCAGGCCCGCCAACGACGGACGGAAGTTGAAGACGGAAATCAGCGGGTCGCCCGCCAGCGTCGTGCGATTGCGCGAGAGGAAGAATGCCGCCACCAGGATGAAGAGGACGACGTATTTGACGAATCGCCCGGCGCGCATGTCCTCCCGAGGCGGCACCGTCTTGAAACGTCGCGGTACGAGATAGCTCAGCAATTCCTGGGCCGCACCAAAGGGACATATGTAGCCGCAGTAGAGATTCCCGAACAGAAGCACGAGCACGGGCACGCCCACGGTCAACAGCAGCGCGCCGGTCAGTTGCGGCGAGGGCATCTGGAGCGACAGAAGCGTCACGATCTGCTCGCTTGAATACTGAGCGTTGAGAAACACGCCTCCTGCCACCAACGTCATCACGAGAACAGCCAAGCGGGCCCGGAAGCCACCCCAAAGCGTCACGACCACCGCGGCGGCAAAGGCCCCCACCAAGTACAAGCCGGCCGCATCAAGCCCGGAAGGCAGCCACCGCCGCTCGGCACGCGGGCCCCGCAGCGTCGATGCCGCGACAGACCGTCCCAACACCTGCGCCGCAAACTCTCGCGACGATTCCTGCAAGGCCGCCAGGACCGCTTCGGAGCTGACGGTTGCCCCTGTCACGGCCTCGATACCGGCAAAAGGCTCGGCGACAAAGAGCTCTCGCCCTTTCAGCGAGTCGAGCCATCCGCCGAGCAATTGCAGGTACGAAGGAGTCTCGTTCGACCGAACGATCAGAAAGTCGAGGAGCCTGCCGGAGGCGTCGGTATGGACCGCCAGATCGATCCGGCCTCCGAAGCCGCGCACGCCCGGCGCCAGGTCGCGTGAAGCGAAGATGTAACCGGGCAACGTTTCGTTCGGCCCGGCCACGGTGTAATACCGCAGAGGCCGGCCTTCGTCGAGGGTAGCCGTGGTCTCCTGCGCGGACCGCTCGCCGGCAAGGGCATCGACTGCGTACGGCGGCAGTGCCGGCTGCAAACGCGCGGCGGCGGCCGTAAGGAGATTCGAGCAGATGACCACGCAAACCCCCGTGCCGAACAAAGCATACCCAGCCCGTTTCAATCCCCCGCTCTCGGCCGGCATGGCCGCAGATTCGCGTCTGCCGGGTGTCACCAGCACCGCCGGCACGTTCGCCAGCACCAAGCCCGCCAGCACGAGCAAGGTCGCGCCCGTCCCGAGCACCGGGACCATCAACAGGCTCGTGACAAGCCCGCCGAAGCAGGCGCCGAGATGGTCAGCGGTCTCCAGGCGGCTGCCCGCCCGCGCGGCGTCGAAGCCGGCTGGGCTCAACTGCCGCGCGGCGACCGGCCAATACAACCCGCTGCAGAAACCGCACGCGGCAAAGGCCGCCGCGAACAGGCCGTGACCGGCCCCGCGCAGCATGTGCGATCCGCCCAGGACCACGAGAACCAGCAGCCCTGCGTGCACGGCCAGGACACCCGGCAACGCTACGCGCGAGAGCCTGGAGGTTGCGGCGCTCAGAGCCGCCGCCAATACGGCGCCGGCGGTCAATCCCGCCATGAACAGCGCCGAGATCAGGCCGACGTGCAGGTACAACGAGCCGAACCGCGTCTGATAGAGATACATCAGTACGATCATCACACCGATCCCCGCCCAGCCCGCCGAGAAGACCAGGAAGCAGCTATCAAAGCTCGAACGGCCTGGGCCTGTGCGCCTGGCGGCGCCGGAGAACAAACCCAGCGCCACGAAGACGAGGACCGGAACGAGGAAAGGCCAAAGCCCCGCCAGCGTAAGGAGTCTGACAAAGCGGGTGACGGATGCCCCCGACTGACGGGCCGCCAGCAGCAGACTGTACAAATGCGTCAGAGGCCGGGCGTCGCGGTTGACCAGCAGCGCATCCGGGAGATCGACTTTGTCGTAGAGTCCCAGCGCCCGCGCCGCGCGGTCGGGGAGATAGACCGACAGCAGAGCCGTCGGCGGGAAGATGTTCTCGGCGGCCTCTATCGTCGCGAAGCGGTCCCGCAGCGTGGACGGATCGCCCGTGAGGGTCGCTGCATCCGAGGCGAGGAACCAGCTCCGATCACCCGGCACCAGGACCAGATTTGAGAATACCTCCTCCAACGTCCTCTTGACCGAGGCGCCGAGGCGGACCAGCTCGGGACCCATGACGTTTTCACCGCCGGCGATGCTGACGGCCAGCACACCGCCCGGACGCAACGAGGCGCGGACCTGCTCGTAGAACTCCCGCGTGTAATACCGGTTGAAGGCAGAACTGGTGACATCGGGCAGGTTCAGCACCGCCAGATCGAAGTATTCTACCTGGCCGCCGAGGTACTGGCGGATCTCCCGAACAACGGGATGTAAACGATCATCGTTGATCTTGTACTCGTCGGGCAGGTGCGCGCCGATACGCTCGATGTACTCGCCGTCGGCGTGGGCCCAGGCAAGATGCTCGACCTGCGGCAACGCCAGGAACCGGTCGCACAAGGCCAGACCCGACCCGACCACTAGAATCCGCTTTGCGCGGGAATTCTGACACAGGCCGATGGCCGCGGTCTGTCCCGCTGTTTCTTCGTCGGGTATCGCTTCACACACGCTCCCCTCGCGCACGACGACCCACTGCCCGCGATACGTCCCGTAGAGATACTCGGCCTGGGCGGTATGGAAGGCCCCCTCCAGAGCCTCGCGCGGCAACAGGCTTGTCCATTTCAGCAGGCGAAGCCGCCGGGCCGCAACACGGTCGAAACGAGCAAGCAACGATCCGCCCAGAAGCAGCGTCAGCGAGAGCGACACAATGGGAACCGCCGCGCGGCGGCGCCCTTTCTTCGTCGCCGACCCGAACAAGCCGGCGAGGCCAACCGCAGCGACGCAGAGCGACAAGAGCAACGCAAGCAGCAGCAGCACGCGCACCGCAGGGATGTGCTGGGCCAACAGCAGCGTCACAACCAGCCCGCCGACGAGGCTGCCCGTTGCTTCGAGGATGTACACACGCGAGACCGGAAACGCTTCCGTCCTCTCCACCCAGCGGCAGGCGACCGGGAACAGCACCCCCGTGATCAGGCTCACCGGGGCGTTGACGACGACGGCCCACAGCACAATGGCCTGGATGGACATCAGGTCATACGAAGCGACGCCGGCCAGCTCGCGGACGCGGGCGATCAGCACAAGCTGAACCGCCAGCGCGGGAATATAGACCAGAAACAGAAGCTCGGTGTAGCGCGAGAGCGTCTCGGCCAATCGCGCCGAGCGCCGCACGAGCATCGCGGCGAGACCGACCCAGAGAAACCACGAACCGAAGAAGATGCCCACGCTGATGTCGTTGCCTTCGAAGGCAGTGACAAACTCGCGAAAGAGCACCGTCTGGGCGCCGATGGTGAAGAAGCCGTAGCTCAGGATCAGCAAGCCGCGCAGCCGTCTCATCGTTCCTCACCGAAGACCTCGGCCTGAAACACCTCGAAGCTCGCGCCCTGCTGCCAGGCATCGGCGTCCAGCCCGGCCTTCTGAGAAAGCTGCGTCAGCGTCGTTTCCAGGTCCCAGCCCTGCTCCGGGGCGACCTGGGGCAGGAACACCGCCGAGCGTCCGTCCTTGCGCAGGACCATTCCGTCGGTGCCGATGCGAATCTCCTGGGCCGAGGTCACCGTCTCGGGCACGGTCAGCGCGGAAATCTCGATCTCGATCTCGTCGAACTCGTCTTCCTGCAAAGGCTGAAACCGGCGATCGGCAAAGGCCGCGTAGATAGCGTTGCCGATAACGGATTTGTACAGCGGACGTTGGGGGAAAATGTCGCCGATGCAACCACGCAAGTGCCCGTGCTTCTTCAGCGTCACGAAGGCGGCGCGGGGAGTTTTCAGGGCGTCCGTGAAGGTGACATCCAGATCTGCGGGCTGCGGGACCTTCTGGTGGTCCAGCCCGTATCGAATCGTCTTTCGCGCCAGCGCCAGCAGCGTCTTCTTTTCCTGATCCGTCAGGTCGGCGGCGGGGGCCGGATTGCCAGGGGCCCCTGATTCTTGCCAGGCGCCGTTGAACGTCACCGCTAAATAGCTCACGGAATTGGTGTAGTCGCCGGCCTGCTGGCCCGAAGTGGTATAGCACACGAGATCCACCTTTGTCTCGGGCGAGAGCGCCGACAAGAGAACCGCCACGGGGACGCAGCCGCAGATGGTCGCGCCGGTGCGGCGTTTGTAGTCGAGCAGGCCGGCGGCGTCGAGCTTGGCCATGAACTCGTACGCGCCCATGTCGAGCTTTCGGAGGTTCTCGGGGACGTTGTCGGTAAAGGGCACGTACTGATAGCGCGGCCCGTAGTGCACGAAATCGGAGCTGGCCACGAGCAGGGTCTCTTCGTCGATCAGGCCGGCGAGGATTTGCCCCGCTTTCGCGACCGTCTCGGCGGAGCACTGTCCCGCGACGATCGGGACGAGCTGGAAGTCGCCGAGCTTGTACTGCAGCAGCGGAATCTCGATCTGCACGCTATGCTCGCCCAGATGGGCGGACGGGACATTCTGAAACAACGGATGCTCCAGCAGCCGCTCGATGAACGCGGTGTCCAGGGCGACCAGTCCCAGCGGCGTTTGATAGTGCGTTACGCGCGGGACACTGAGCACCTCTTCCATCGGCAGGCGATGCGTGGGACCGATGACGACGACGCGTTTGAACGCGCGTCCGAGCGACTTGACGCCGTGGGCGGCCGTCGAGCCGGAGTACGCATACCCCGCATGTGGCAACACCAGGGCCGCGATGTCGGCGCTGGGCTCAACCTGCGCCTTCTCGAAATAACCGGCGATCTCCGCCCGCAGAGCGTTCGGGTCGCCACTGTACCACTTGCCGGCCAGCGGAGAGCGAAGCACCTCCACGCGCACCGGTCTCACCAGGCCGGCCGGGGGCTGCACCTTTGCAACCGGCGCCCGCCTGACTGCAGGCGGAGGCTGGATCAAGCGCAGGACAATCGCTCCGCCGATCACAACGAGCAGCGCGATCAACGGGACTGCTACAACCGTAATGTTCTTTGTATGCCGTTCCATTTCAGCCGCTCCATTTTCCTTCTTGGCGCACGTCGGGCATGGGTACGAGCTTGCCCGGATATTTCCGCCCGCGTGCGGCCCGCACGAACCGGCGCGGCAGGACCGCCCGGGCCAGACCGCAGAGGCCCGCTGCAGCCAACGATACGCAACTCGCCAAACGCGCCGTGAATTTTCTTCGTGTCATCGCCACACCCCGTAAATTTCCGTGCCGCAATTCGGGCACTTGCCGCTTGTCAGTCGATTCTGCGTCACCGTGTATCCCACGCGCTCCACCAGCAGTCGCCGGCATTGGGGGCAGTACGTGTTCTCGCCCCTGGCGGTGCGCCGGTTGCCGATGTAGACGTATTCCAGCCCTTCGCTGACCGCAATGTCCCGCGCCGTCTCCAGCGTTTGCAGCGAGGTCGGGGGCAGGTGACGCATGCGATACATGGGCGTGAAGCCGGAGAAATGCAGCGGCGTCTCCTTGCCCAGATTGGCGCGGACCCACTGAGAGAGCTCCCGGATTTGCTCGGGCCGGTCGTTGAGCGTGGGAATCACGAGATTGGTCACTTCGACTAAAACGCCCATCGACTTGGCCACCACGAGGGACGTCTGCACGGGTTTGAGCGTCGCCGAACAAATGTCCCGGTAGAAGGCGTCCGAGATGGACTTCAGGTCGATATTGGCGGCGTCCACATATTCGAGCAGCCGGCGCCAGGGCGCCTCGTTGATGTAGCCGGCGGTGACGAGCACGTTTTTTATGCCGGCCTGCCGCGCCAGCTTGGCCGTGTCGTAGGTGTACTCGTAGTAGATGATCGGCTCGGTGTAAGTAAAGGCCACCGAGGGACAGTTGTTCTGGCGGGCCAGGGAGACAACCTTCTCCGGCGAACACGAAAACGCCCGGCTGTCCTCCGGGTTCGCCTGCGAGATCTCCCAGTTCTGACAATTCTTGCAATGCAGATTGCACCCCACCGTGGCGATAGACAGGATGCCGGTCCCGGGCAGGAAATGAAAGAGCGGCTTTTTCTCGACCGGGTCGATGCTGGCCGAGCACGGATAGCCGTACACGACGCTGCGCAGCACCCCGTCGAGATTGACCCGGACGCGGCACTCGCCGCTCTGGCCCGGCGCGATGATGCAACCCTTCGGACACAACTCGCACTGAACGTCCAACATAAGCCTCCATTTCTCATCCGGCCGCCGGCATCGCCCGCAGCCTTGGCCTTACGAGGCATCCGCCCTCCTCGACATTATTATAACGTCAATCCGCCGGCCCGTCAGCCAACCTCCGGAACTATCACGGAAGGAACCGGTGCTGCACCGTTGGTCCGGAACAGCGTAGTTGTTTCGTCTATCTGTACGCGGCAGGCAGGGGTCGGGGATGGCTACTGCTGCAATTTCAGCTCGGCCAGGCGATCTTCGTCACCGAGATAGAAACCCTGGGCCAGCAGTTTCTTCTGCAGCTCTCGAACGTTCAGATCTCGCGGCGCAACACCGCTTTGGGCGCACATCGCTGCGGCCGTACCGCCGGCCTGCCCCATGTAGATCACGCTTTCGCAGATGCGCAGCAGGGTGTCGGGAATGCAGGAGGCGCTTCGGCCCACGGCAATAACGCCATCAACCTTTTTCGGGATCATTACGCGATACGGTACGTCAGTCCACTTGAATGGGACTTTCTGTTGGGCCTGCCACCGGAGGGCATGAGCTTCGCCGTAGACATAGATCACATCATCGAACGCCTTGCCCTCGTAACACTCCGGCATGGTAAGGGTATATTGGCCCTCGATGCACGGACCGCCTCGCGCGCACAGGTATGGAGCGATATAGAGCAGATAGGCATTCTCGCAGCCGGGGACGTGTTTGCGGCACCTTTCAACAAACTCGACGCAGTAGTTCCTGATGCCGGCCTCCAGGGCGGATACGTGCCCTGCATTGCCTGCATCGACCCTCGGATGCGGACGGACGAGCTGCACCTTGATCGCCCTGAGGCTCGGATCGGGTCCCAGCTTGCGCAAACCGTCGCAGGTGACTTCGGCCAGACCGCGGATGTCCTGCTTCCAGAAAATCTCCCGCACCTTGCCGTTATCGAGCTTCTCATCGTCGATCCCCGCCACCATGGCCCATATGCCTATCCCGGTAGGTGCGTGAGAGTCGTATTCGTGATAGCTCTCCTTCGGTTGCAGTACGGGCGCACCGGCCCGGCGGCAAACGTCGGCTTCACCGGTGGCATCGACGACGACCCTGGCCTTGACCGCCTGGCGACCGGACTTGTTCTCAACGAACAGCCCGCAGACCTTGTTGCCTTCCATAATCGCATCGCACACGTAGCAGCAGAGCATCAGATCCACCCCTGCTTCCTCAAGCATCTTCAGGGCCATGTACGAGCAGAGCTTCGAATCGGCAAGGCTGCAGCTCTTGCGCCCGGCATGCAACGCAAAAAATCTCTCGGCAAATTCCCTGGCAAGGGCGGTTACTTCTCCTTTGACGTAATCGTACGGCGCGCCCTTGATGTAGTTGTTGGGATCGTCCGTCAAAAAAACGCTCTGGAAATGCATGCCCGGCCCAAAGCTGCCTCCGACCGTACCCTGACGCTCGATCAGAACGGTCCTGGCCCCCTGCCGGGCGGCGGCCAGCGCCGCGGCGATACCGGAAAAACCGCCCCCGGCGACAACGACATCAGCGTCGTATGCGACAGGGATGTGTTTGGCCGGTTCGAGCATGACCTTTGCGGAAGAACGGTCGGTAGCCCGGTTGCGTGCGACGGTTTCCTGGGGCTTCTGCCGGCCCTGCAATGCCTGAGCCAGACAAAGCAAAACAGCTACCGTCGCAATGCGTATCTTGGCATGATTGTCAGCCGGGATGTCCCATTTCCTCTTCAAAAAAGCTCTCCTGCACCCTTGAAAGCCCACAAAATCACAATCTCATTGCGATTGCCGAAACGTTCCAGCAGTTTCGGCGCACAACACGCCAGAAAGTTTCGAAAAAGCCCATGAATTGTGTCAAGGACGCATTCATTCTTACCACCACCGCATTTCACAAGTTCCGCGACTCTGCGGGAGGAGATTGCTTTCCCGGCGCGCCGGGACTTCTCGCAATGACATATACGGGCGTTCCCTGTCATTGCGAGCGAGGCGAAGCAATCCACAGTCGCACGATTCATGAAACGCGGTATTACTCTATTTCTCCGTTCCCTGCAACATGCCGCAACGCAGCGATGCCGGCGGCAAGGGAGTTGGTGGTTTGATTTTCGGCGGGGGGCGGTATAATCGTTTGCATGAAAAATGCAGCCCTCAGTGAGATCCTTGAGCAAATGGCCGATGTCATGGAGATCCTCGGCGAGGATCGCTTCCGCATCAACAGCTACCGGAAAGTCGCGCGCATCGTCGGGGAGATGCCCACCGACATCGAGGTTCTGCTCGAAACGGGGAAGCTCGCGGACATCCCGGGAATCGGCAAATCGAGCGTGGCCAAGATCGAGGAGTTCTGCCAGACCGGAGGCATCCAGGCCCACCGGGACCTGCTGGCGAGAATTCCCGGCACGCTTCTGGAACTGCTCGCGATCCCGGGCATGGGGCCCAAGAGCGTCAAGACCATTTACGACAATCTCAAGGTCTCCAGCATAGCGGAACTGAAGGAGGTTCTGGCCGACGGCCTGGTTGCGACGCTGCCCGGTTTCGGGGAGAAAAAAGCGGCCGCGATCCTGAGAGGGATCGAATTCATGGAGAAATCGTCCGGCCGCATTCGACTGGACCAGGCGCTGGAGGCCGCTGAAGGGGTTATGGCCCATCTTCGCGGGATCGGCGGCATCGATAAGATGCAGCCGGCCGGCTCGCTTCGCCGCCGGGCCGAGACCATCGGCGACGTGGATATCCTCGTTACGACCGATGCGGCCCAACCCGCACCGAACGAAGCGCCCCAGCGGATCATCCAGCATTTTGTCCAGGCCCCGTTCGTGGAACGCGTCCTGGCCGCCGGCGAAACCAAGGGCTCGGCCATCATCCAGACCGAGACGACGCCGGTGCAGGTGGACGTGCGCGTGGTGCCACCCGAGAGTTTCGGGGCGGCCATGCAGTATTTCACCGGCTCCAAGCAGCACAACGTCCGCCTGCGTGAGATCGCCGTCAAGGCCGGGCTCAAGCTCAACGAATACGGCCTGTTCAAGGGCGACAAGCCAATCGCCGGGACGCGCGAGCAGGACATCTACAAGAAGCTCGGCCTGGACTTCATCGACCCTGAGCTGCGCGAGGACCGCGGCGAGGTCGAGGCCGCCAGAGAACACCGCCTGCCCAAACCGGTCGCGCTCGACGAGATTCGGGGCGATTTCCACGTCCACACGCGGGCCTCCGACGGAAGCGCGACCATCGCCGAGATGGCCGAGGCCGCCCGGGAGCGCGGATATGCGTTTCTCTGCATCACCGACCATTCGCAATCGTCGGCGATCGCCAATGGGCAGACGCCCAAGCAGCTCGCCCGGCAGATCGACGAGGTCCGCAAGATCGACGCGAGCCTCAAGGGCATCACGGTCTTCGCCGGGGCGGAGGTCGATATTCTCGCCGACGGGTCGCTGGACTTCGAGGATGAGCTTCTGGCGGAGTTGGACTTCGTTGTCGCCTCGATCCACTCCGGGCTGCAAAGCCCCCGCGAGAAAGTCACCACACGCACGCTCAAGGCCATGGACAATCCGTACGTCACCAGCATCGGCCACCCGACGGGCCGGCTCCTCGGCCAGCGCGAGGCGATGGACCTGGACATGACCGCGGTGATCGAGCACGCCGCCCAGACGAAGACCGCCATGGAGATCAACGCCAACCCCTACCGCCTCGACCTCAAGGACACGCATTGCCGCATGGCCATCGAAGCGGGCGTCAAGCTGGCCGTCGGGACCGACGCGCACCACACCGCCGGCCTGGCCCTGATGCCCTTCGGCATCGCCACCGCCGCCCGCGGCTGGGCCACCAAGACTGACGTCCTCAATACCCTGTCTGTCCCCCAACTCAAGACCTTCCTCAAAGCCAAACGCAAGCGATAGGCCGAGTTCTCATTCTGCCGCAGCGAGCCCGATGTGTGTGTAGAAATATCCGGGCATGAAGGGGGCATCCGAATCCCCGTAGGGGCCCCGGCGCACCGGGATGCCTGCCCGCCTCATCGAAGGCTATCGTGCGTTGGGCATAACCCGCCAGGGCGACCACGGGGGGTTGCCCCTACACATGTGCACGGCGGTGTCTGGCCTGCCCCCAAATGTGCACAGCCCGATCGCCAACTGCCGGGGGCTCGATCAAACGCCTCTCATTTGGTACAATACTCTTACAGGAACACAACCTCTGGAGATAGCTGATGCGGCAAATACGGTGGATTCGGCTGACGAGTATCGTAGCGACCCTGTGGGTCGTGACATGCTCTGTTGCTGCGCGGACCCTGACGGTCTCGGTCGATCCGCCGGCCGAGTTCCGTACGATCCAGGCCGCTATCGACAAAGCCGACGACGGCGACACCGTCGTCGTACAGCCCGGCACGTACACCGGTCCCGGCAACACCAACCTGGCCTTCAAGGGCAAGGCCATCACCGTCCGCTCGGCGAGCGGGCCGGGCGTCACCATTGTAGAGGGCGCGAGCACCGGACATGGCTTCTACATCCGGGACAACGAAAACGGCCCGGCGCGGCTGGAGGGATTCACCGTGCGCCGGACCATTCGCGGCGCGATCAAATGCTACAGCAGCTCGCCGCCCCGGGCGGCCGCGATGAAGGCGAGCGCGACACCGGGCCGGTGGGACTACACACCCATCGTCATCAGCGACTGTATCATCGAGGACAATCTCGACAGCGGCATCCTCATGGACGGTCACGACAAGGTCACCGTTGCGAATTGTACCCTTCGTCGCAACGCTACGGCCGGCCTCTGGGCGTTTATGAGCTTTCCGACCATCCGAAACTGCACCGTAGTTGAGAACGACGGGCACGGGATCAGCGTCACGGGCGGTCACATCGTCAACTGCACCGTCGCGGAAAACACCCGCATCGGCGTCTGGGCCAACCAGGCCACCGTCACGAACTCGATCATCTGGAACAACGCCCTGCACGAAGTCTACGACCCCCGCGACGGCGCATCGGTTGCTTACTGCAACGTGCGCGGCCGCTGGCCCGGAACCGGCAACTTCGACACCGACCCCTGCTTCGCCGATCCCGAAAACGGCGACTACCGCCTTCGGTCACAGGCGGGACGGTGGGACTCGCTGGGCCGGCGATGGGCGCGGGACGAAGTGACAAGTCCCTGCATCGACGCGGGCGATCCGCGCTGTCCCGTCGGCTTCGAGCCCTTCCCCAACGGGGGACGAGTGAATGTCGGTGCCGGCGGCGGGACCGCCTGCGCCAGCAAATCCTACTTCGGAGAGCCCCCCTGCGAGACCGTCATCGCCGGCGATATCAACGGGGACTGCCGCGTCGATTTCACCGACCTGCAAATCCTCGCCCTTCACTGGCTCGAAAACGCCCAGACCGCTTCCCAGAGTCTCCCTGTTCCCCCTTCCAACGGCCTCACCCGGTAGCTCTTCACCGCCGCCGGAAGCCTGGATTGCCATCCGGACCTGCCCGGGGCGAGGGCACGGAACTTGTCCCCGACCGCTCCGGTCGGGTCGGCCGGCGTGTGCCTGAGAACCCCACAACCTGTCGGCCTGTTGCTATTTTGCCTATTTTCGTTTTTGATTTCTTGCTTCTTCGGCTATGATAGTACAGATCAAAGGGCTGAGCTTCTTCTAACCGGGCATGACGGGCCCGCCAGATGATGGGAGTGCGCTCCCGGATGCCGCAACGATGGGCTGACAACACAATACGAAGGTCCGCCGGCGTCTCGAGTTCCACAGATCGAGACGCGAGGCGCTGCGCGCCGGCTGACGATGGGCAATGCGAGATTCGCCACCCTTCTCAATTGGAGTCGGCTGTATGAAAACGGCCCTGAAGCATCGCAACCTGATCGAGCTGTTCGAGAGATCACTGGCGACGGTCGCCGATCCCGGGAAGATTTGCCTTGAGATTGTGCGGCCGGACCGCCATGAAACTCTCACCTTCGGACAGTTGAACCGGCGCAGTGCCACGTTTGCCACGTGGCTGCTCCGCGAGTCCGGCCTGGCCCGGGGCGACAAGATGGCCGTCCTGGGCAAGAATCGTGCCGATTGGGACGTTGCCCTGTGGGGCGCGATCCGCGCCGGGGCCGTTCCCGTGCTGGTCGATCCGGAACGCGGGCCGGAAGGAATCATCGCACACCTGGAGGCCACCGACGCGCGCGGCATCGTCATGGCCGCCGACTACGAAAACGAGGAAGCCAGACGCGACCTGACCGTCTTCGCCGAATCGCACGACATCAGGCTGGTCATGATGAGTGACGAACCGCTTTGCGAACCGGTCGAGCCCGATGCAGAAGCCCTGGCGAAGATCGGCCGGGACATCGATCCCGACGACACGGCGGCAATTCTCTGCACCTCCGGCACCACCGGCGATCCGCGCGAAGTGGAGCTGACCCACGCCAACTTCATCGCCAACATCGAGGGATCGGTGGCGAAAGTCGAGCTCACCAGCGAAGACGTCCTCGGCCACATCCTGCCGCCCCACCACTCCTTCGGCCTCACGGTCGGCAAGTTCCTGCCCCTGGCCGTCGGAGCGATCAATATCTACACCAACAAATATCGCGAGGTGCCCGATCTGATGCGCGACCGGGGCATCACGATCTTCATCGCGATACCCGCCCTTTTCACGACGCTGGCCAAAAAGCTCGAGGACGGCCTCAAGAAACAGAAGCGGGAAAAGCGTCTGCTGCGAGTGCTCGACCGGTTTTGTCCCAAGCTCGTCGGCAAGAAGATTCGCCAGAAACAGGGCTGGACCCGGCTGCGATTCTTTCTTTCCGGCGCCGCCCCGATGCCCCGGTGGGTTCTCGAGTCGCTCTGGAAACGCGGCTTTCGCATGTACGAGGGCTACGGAACCACGGAGAATTCGCCGGTCTACGGCTTCAACAACCGCCTGGACAAACTGGGCTCGGTCGGCCGGCCCATCGACACGCTGGGCGTAAAGATAGTGGATGAGAGCAACATGCAGCTTCCGGCCGGCGAGCGAGGCGAAATCTGCCTGGGCGGGCCCTGCATCATGAAGGGCTACTACAAGAATCCCAAGGCCACCGGCGCCGTCATCAGCACCGACGAGAACGGCATCCGCTGGCTGCATACGGGCGACCTCGGCTCTCTCGATCAAGACGGCAACCTGCACATCACCGGACGCAAGAAGTACCTGATCATTCTCCCGGGCGGCAAGAACGTCAACCCCGAGCGCGTGGAGACGGCGCTTTCCGAGGCACACTTCGTCAAGGAGGTCCTGGTCGTCCCCACACGGAAGATCGATCCCAACGGCATCATGGAAGAGACGATGCGCGCCCTGGTGCAGCCGGCCTGGGACAACCTCGCCGGCCACACCGGCCAGACCGAGGACGACCTCGCGACCCAACTCCAGCTCGTCAAAAGCCTCGTCTGGGAGAGCATCCGCACCTGCCAGCAGAACAACAAGCAGCTTTCCGCCTTCGAGAAGATCGCCGCCCGTCACATCGAGATTCATGTCGACGAATTCGTCAAGACCTCCACGGGCAAAGTCAAGCGCGAGCACTACATCAACCTGGAGCACCTCGAAGCCAAGCACACCCCCGTCGTGGAATACCGCCCGTCCTCATCGCCCAAAACCGGGCGGCGGGACACGGCCGGCACGCAGCCGCCCGGAAACTGATTGCCTCTCCGCCCCCAAACGCTATAATCACCGCATAGAGAAGTTGTCGATACAGACACGTTTTTCATGCACGCGCTCATGATAGGAGGATCGCCTAATGTCGCATGCGCAGAACCCCGCCAAGGTTTCCCGAAGCAACAAAGGACTGACCCGTCGCGGCTTTATGGCCGGTGCGGGCGCGGCCGCTCTGTCCCTTTCCGCCGTCGGGCCGCAGCAGGTCCGCGGCTTTCCCGCTAACGAGAAGATCAAGCTGGGCCTGATCGGCTGTGGCGGCCGGGGGACCTGGATCGCCAAGCTGTTCAAGGAACATGGCGGCTACAACGTCGTCGCCGTCGCCGACTACTTCCAGGACCGCGTCGACAACTGTGGGGACCAACTGGGAGTGCCAAGTGCGAATCGCTATACGGGTCTGAAGGGGTATCTCGAGCTGCTGGACAAAGTCGACGCGGTGGCGATCGAGAGCCCTCCGTATTTCCATCCCGAGCAGGCGGCCGCCGCGGTCGCAGCGGGCAAGCACACCTACGTCGCCAAGCCCATCGCCGTCGATGTCCCCGGGTGCCTGAGCATCGAGGACAGCGGCAAGAAGGCTCGGCGGGAGAAGCTCGCCTTCCTCATCGATTTTCAGACCCGCCCCGATCCCTTCTACATGGAAGCGTTGCGGCGCGTGCACAAAGAGAAGGCCCTGGGCAACTTCGCGTTTGGCCAGGCGATTTACCACGCCGGCGATCCGTTCAAGCGTATGTACGACTCCTGGCGCAGCGCTCCCAACGACCCGGCGAACCGGCTGCGGGCCTGGGGCCTGGACAGGATTCTCTCCGGTGACATCATCACCGAGCAGAACATCCACACGCTGGACGTGATGAACTGGATCATGGGCGAGGCGCCGCTGTGGGTTGTCGGCACGGGCGGTCGCAAGTTCCGGCCCGTCGGGACCTGCTACGACACGTTCAGCCTGCTGTTCCAGTATCCCAACGACGTCGGCGTGACCTTCAGCAGCCGGCAGTCCGAGGGACACGGCACCCAGCCCGACGGGATTCGCAACCGCATGTTCGGCACCGAAGGCATCCTCGAAACGCAGTACGGCGGCCAGGTCCTCGTCCGGGGCAAGCATTTCTACCGAGGCGGCAAATCGCCCGCCATCTACAAAGACGGCGCCATCGCGAACATCAAAGCCTTCTACGACAGCATCGCCGCCGGCAAATGCGACAACCCGACCGTCGAGTGCAGCGTGCGCAGCAACCTCATTACAGTCATGGGTCGCACCGCCGCCTACGAGAAACGGACTGTCACCTGGACCGAACTGCTCAACAGCAAGGAGAAACTCGACGCCGGCCTCAAGGGCCTCAAGGCCTGAGAGCGGCGTGCAGAAGGGAGAAGAAGCCGTGAAAAGTGAAAAAATCCACCGGCGCCAGATGCTGGCCGCGACGGCGCGGACGGCGGCGGGTCTTACCCTGGCCGCTTGTTCTCCCGCCCTCGCCCGGCAACGTAGAGAGCCGCGTAGACCTCGGGGGTTTCGCCTCGGCGTCTGCGACTGGACGATCGGCAAGCGTACCAACCCGGCCGCCTTCGAGATGGCAAAGAAGATCGGCCTCGACGGCGTCCAGGTCGATTTCAGCAGCGGCGAGAACGACCTGCCGCTGTTCGATGACGACGTGCAGAAGCGCTGCCTGCAAGCGGCGCAGGAGCAGAAGCTGCGTATCGCTTCCCTGGCGATGGGCACGCTGAACAATGTCCCGTACAAGAGCGATCCGCGCGCCGAGCGATGGGTGGATCGCGCCATCGACGTAGCGCAGGCCATGCGACAGCGGATCATCCTGCTGGCCTTCTTCGGCAAGGGCGATCTGAAGAACGACACCGAGGGCACCAGTGCCGTCGTGAGCCGCTTGAAGAACGTCGCGGCCAAGGCCGAGAAGGCCCGTGTCACGCTGGGTATCGAGTCGTGGCTCAGCGCCGCCGAACACCTCGACATCATCGAACGCGTCGGCTCGCCGGCGGTGAAGGTCTACTACGACGTCGGCAACTCGCACAAGATGGGTTACGACATCTACCAGGAGATCCGCACGCTCGGCAAGCAGATTTGCCAGTTCCACGCCAAGGACTACAAGGACCTCTACGGGAAGGGCTCGATTGACTTCCCGCGCGTCCGTGAGGCGATGGACGCGATCGGCTATCGCGGCTGGCTGGTGATGGAGGGCACGAAGATGCCGCTGGGAGTCGAGAAGAGTTGTCGCTACGACGCCGAGTACCTGCGGACCGTTTTCCCGCGCACCGTTTCCTGACATGACACAGAGCCACTGACCGGAGAAAGGAAGGTTCGACCATGAAGACCCTGCATATCTTGTCAGTTCTCATCGCCGTGCTGGCCCTGGCCGGCGTCTGTCTCGCCACGCCGCTCGACGATTACATCGCCAAGCCGGACGCGAGCTACACCTACAGCCTCGTCCGCACTATCGACCACCCGCTCGGCAAGGTCTACATCATCGACATGAAGTCCCAGACCTGGCGCAGCGAAAAGGAGGTCAACCGCACGCTCTGGCAGCACTGGCTGACCGTCGTGGTCCCCAACAACGTCGCGTTCGACACCGCCCTGCTCTGGATCAACGGCGGCAGCAACGGCCGTTCGGCTCCCTCCGGACCGGAAGGCATGCTCGTCGAGATCGCGCTGCAGAGCAAAACGGTGGTCGCCGATCTCAGGATGGTGCCCAACCAACCGCTTGTTTTCACCGACGATCCGGGCAACCAGCGTCACGAGGACGCGATTATCGCCTACACCTTCGACAAGTTCCTGAAGACCGAGGACCCGACCTGGCCCCTGCTGCTACCGATGGTCAAAAGCGCCGTCCGCGCCATGGACACCGTCCAGAGCCACGTGGCCGAGGCCACCGACGGCAAGCTCAAGATCAACCATTTCGTCGTCTCGGGCGGTTCCAAGCGGGGCTGGACGACGTGGCTGACCGCCGCCGTGGACAAGCGCGTCCGCGCGATCGCCCCGATCGTCATCGACGTGCTCAACATGGGACCGCAGATGCAGCACCACTTCGCCGCCTACGGATTCTACTCCCGGGCCATCGGCGACTACGAGCAAATGAAGGTCCTCAACCGGCTCGACTCCGACGGCGGCGCCGATATTCGCAACTTCGTGGATCCCTATACGTACCGTGACCGCTACACCATGCCCAAGTTCCTGATCAACTCGTCCGGCGACCAGTTCTTCCTGCCCGACTCGGCCCAGTTCTACTACGACGATTTGCCGGGCGAGAAGCACCTGCTCTACTGCGCCAACACGGACCACGGCCTCGACGGCTCCGGTGCCGAGAAAGCCATGCTCGCATGGTATAGCTCGATCCTGGCCGGCCGAGACCGGCCGAAATTCTCCTGGGACATCCCGAAAGAGGGCCATGTCGCCGTTCGCACACAGACCAAGCCCAAACAAGTCACTTTGTGGACGGCGACGAACGCAAAGGCCCGCGACTTCCGCCTGGAGACCATCGGCAAGGTCTGGAAGAGCAGGCCCCTGACGCCGACCGGCAACGGGAAGTATGACGCGCGCGTGCCTGCCCCGGAGAAAGGCTGGACCGCCTATTTCGTCGAGCTGCACTTCGATTCGGGCACACCGGTGCCCTACCGCTTCAGCACCGAGATTCGCGTCGTGCCCGATACGCTGCCCTACGCCGACAAGCTCAAGGCGGCCGCACGGTAGGAGCGACGAAGGGGAACTGGCCACGCGAGGACAGCGACGATGAAACGTAGCTCGCTCAAAAGCGTATTCAGGATCGCCCTGCTGGCTGTGTTCTTGGCCACCGCAGCGCGTGGACAGACGGTTGTCCCGGCCGCGATCTCCGACGACCAGCTTCTGGCCGACTGGCTGCGTCAGGACGAGCTGCGCAGTCGCGAATCAAGTGTCACGCCGGAGTTGGACGCCGCCGGCGCCTGTGACGGCGTCAAGAACGGGCAGTGGGGCTTTCATACGCAGCATGAGGATCGTCCCTGGTGGCAGATCGATCTGGGCGAGCCGGTCGAGATCGATCATCTGCTGATCTACAACCGGAGCGACTTCGCGGCCCGCGCCGCCCGCCTGATCGTGTCGGTCTCCAACGACGGTCGGGATTTCCGGCAGCTCTACCAACACGACGGCACCGTGTTCCTCGGACATGCAGACGGCAAGCCGCTCCGAATCGCGTTGCATGGCGTCCCGGCTCACTTCGTTCGCCTGCAACTTCCCACGAAGGATTACTTCCACCTCGACGAAGTCGAAATCTACGTCGTCGGCCTTGAGCGTAACGTGGCCCTGAACAAACCCTGCACGCAAAGCTCGGTGAGTCAGTGGTCCCGCGTACACGCGTCGACGCAATTGGCGGCGATGCCGGTGCAAAGCGTGATCGAGCGCGGACTTCAGCTTGCCCATCGTCTGCAACAAATGGGCGTCGATACGCGCGCGCAGGCGACCGAGCTGCGCAGCATCGCGCAACAGGCCGGGGACAATAGCGAAACGCAGCGTCAGGACCTGTATCTGCGTGCGCGCAAAACCGTGCGCAAGATGGCTTTCGCCAATCCGCTGCTGGATTTCGACGACCTGCTTTTTGTCAAGCGTGCGCCGGCAACGCTGCCGCACATTTCCGATCAGTACTACGGCTGGTGGTCCCGCCCGGGCGGCGGCATTTACATTCTCGAGGACTTCAAGAACGCCGCGCCGCGTTTGCGCCGCCTGACGGACGGCTGGCCCGAAGGCAGCTTCCTGCGTCCCGACCTTTCGTACGACGGGACAAAGGTGCTGTTTGCCTTTTGCCGCCACTACGCCCACGTATCGAGCATGGAGAAGGTGGACAAGACCAGACTGCCCGAGGACGCCTTCTACCAGATCTACGAGATGAACCTCGACGGGACCGGTGTGCGGCAGCTCACGCAGGGCCGGTACGACGATTTCGACGCGCGCTATCTGCCCGACGGCGACATCGTTTTTCTCTCGACGCGCAAAGGGACGTTTGTGCAATGCACCAAGACCAACACTGCCGCGACGTTGGCCCGGACCCTGCCTGACAGCTACGTCCGTTGCGGCGGGGACAACAAGCGTCCCTGCGCCATCTACACGCTGCACGTCATGGACGCGACCGGCCGGAACATGCGCCCCATCTCGGCCTTCGAGACGTTCGAGTACACCCCGTCGGTCGCCGACGACGGACGCATTCTCTACACCCGCTGGGACTACATCGACCGCTTCAACGGGCACTTCTTCAGCCTCTGGTCCGCCAATCAGGACGGGACGAATCCGCAACTGGTCTATGGGAACTACACTACCAAGCCGCAAGCCACCCTCGAAGCGCGCTCCGTGCCCGGCTCCGCCAAGATCCTTTTCACCGCCGCCGCCCATCACTCGATCACCGGAGGCTCGCTGGCGCTGCTCGATACCAGCAAGGGCAACGAAGGCCTGGCCCCGCTGACGCGACTGACGCCGGAAGTGCCCTTCCCCGAAACCGAGGCCTGGGACGACACGTACTATGCCAATCCCTATCCGCTGTCGCAAGACTTCTATCTCGTGGCCTGGAGCACGCATCGGCTTCCGCCCCACGCCGGCAGCAATCAGATCACCGACAAGCGTAATCCCGTCAACGCGATGGGGCTCTACCTGCTCGACCGGTTCGGCAACCTGGAGCTGCTCCACCGCGACCAGGCCATCTCCAGCATGTATCCGATCCCGATCCGCCCGCGCCAGAAGCCGCCGACCCAACCCAGCAACATCGATTGGGACGGAGCCCAGGAGGGTGCTTTTCTGGTCCAGGACATTTACCAGGGCTTGACCGGCGTCGCGCCGGGCGCCGTCAAGCGACTTCGCATCGTCGCGGTGCCGCCGAAGACGCAGCCCCACATGAACCGCCCGAGCATCGGCGTCTCGGCCGAAGACCCCGGCAAGTACGTTCTGGGCACGGTGCCCGTCGCAGCGGACGGCTCGGCCTTTTTCCGTATCCCTTCCGGCGTGCCCGTCTTCTTCCAGGCATTGGACGCACGCGGTATGGCCTTGCAGACCATGCGCACGCTCACCTACGTCATGCCCGACCAGACTCTCTCATGCATCGGCTGTCACGAATCGCGTCAGCAGGCGCCGCCGCCGGGGAAAATGCCCCTGGCGATGCGAAACGGCGCCTCGAAGCTCACGCCCGCCCCCGAGGGCTCGTGGCCCCTGCGCTTCGACCGGTTGGTTCAGCCCGTCCTCGACAAACACTGCGTCGAATGTCACGGGGGCAACGCGGGCGAAACAGAAACCGCAACCTTCGACTTGACGCCGGCATCGGCGTATCAGAATCTCATCGCCTTCGCAGAAAAAGATCTGGAAAAACTCGCGTTCGAAAAGGACCGGTCCTTCGTGGGTGAGTGTCCCGCCCGCCGCAGCAAGTTGCTGGCCCTGCTCGCCGAGGACGCCGACCATCGTGATGTCACGCTCGATGCGAACGCCTTCGAGCGACTCGTCACGTGGATGGACACGTACGCCCACCGGCAAGGCTCCTTCAGCCCCGAGCAGGAGAGACAGCTCGCTGCCCTGAGAGAGCACTACCGCCACCTGCTCGAGAAATAACGCCGTATTCAATGTGCAATCGCTAACGATCTTGTGAGGAAACCCATGAGCATCCCCGAACACCCC
>Ga0272441_10003191_pt1 | contig 31665 bp, 21 predicted proteins | sample SSMProp6N_FD_193582 | JGI IMG/M metagenome (GOLD analysis project Ga0272441, IMG submission 193582) | Marine sediment archaeal communities from Little Sippewissett salt marsh, Falmouth, MA, United States - SSM-Prop-6N | ecosystem: Environmental > Aquatic > Marine > Wetlands > Sediment ... | reverse complement strand
CGCCCAGTTGATCAAGAAGCTCGAGGGCGACTACGACAGCGAGGTCTTCGACACACAGATGGACGACCTGAAGGTGTGGCTCGAGCAGCGGGGCATACGCCTGGATTGACGGAGGCGGACGTGAGTGACTTCGAGTACATCGCCGTCGTGCAGTGCCACATCGTCAAGCAGCGGTGCAGCGGGTACTTGTGCGAGAAGGCCTTCCACGAGCGGACCGGCGGGTTCGCGGACCTGCCGGCCGAAAGGGACTATCGGATCGTCTACCTCGACTGCGGCGGGTGCTGCGGCAAGGCGACGTTGCGGAAGCTGAGCAACCTCAAGCGGCTGGCGAAGAAGGACGGGATCGGCCCCGACCGCATCGTCGTGCAGCTCTCCTCGTGCGTCACGAAGGACAACTACCACTCCCCGCGGTGCCCGCACGCCGACTACCTACGCGAGCTGATCGCCCGCGCCGGCCTCGCCTGCCGCGAGGACACTGTCATCAGCGAGAAAGCAGAACAGCGCCGACAAGACGGAACGTACAAGGTCACGCAGCCCGGGCAGGTATGACGTGCCGCCCCGCTTCGTCCTCTTCGAGGCCCCTTCGCGTTCTTGCCCCGAGCCTGCCGAAGGAAGCGGGCAGGGACCCGCTGCCGCCGCTCGACCGCATCGCATAGCAGCCCCGACCCAACCATGAGCATATCGCCCCACGATCGTACCGTTATCCGTGACCTTGCCCGTCAAGTCGCCGAGGTCGCCGCCCTGCCCGTCATGGCCGAGCGCCGGGCGATGTGGAAGACGCACAACGCCCTCCAGCGTGTCCGGCCGATGGTGCTGGTGTTTCCCGAGGGCTCGTGGCGGGAGTTGCTGCCCGCCGACGCCTGCACCTGCGAGGCCGCCGACGCCCGGCGCATCGAGTGGCAGCTCCGCCGCCGCATCTACCACCACGAGCACCTCCACGACGACACCGTCATCGAGGCCGAGTGGTTCGTCGACGCCGTCCTCCGCTCCACCGGGTGGGGCCTGGACGTCAAGTGGCGCCCCAGCGACGATCCCACCGGGGCCAAGGGATTCGATCCCGTGCTCAACACGCGGGCCGACCTCCAGAAGCTCCGCCCGCCCGAGATCGAGTACGACGAAGCCGAGACCCAGCGGCGGTTCGAGGCGACGGCCGACCTGCTCGGCGACCTGCTCGACGTCAAGCGGCGGGGCGTGCGGCACATCACCTTCCACCTGATGCAGCAGTTCTGCAACCGCCGCGGGCTGGGGCAGGCCATGCTCGACATGGCCGCCGATCCGCAGTTCGTCCACGACACGATGGCGATCTTCGCCGAGGGCGAGAGGCGCCGCGTGCAGTTCTACGTGGACCAGGGCCTGCTGAGCCTCAACAACGACAGCACGTACCACAGCTCCGGCGGCAACGGCTACATCGACGAACTGCCGGCCGCCGGGTTCGACGGCGAGCGCGTCCGCACGTGCGACCTGTGGGCGGCGGCCGAGTCGCAGGAGCTCGCGCAGGTCTCGCCCGAGATGCACGCGGAGTTCGCGCTGGCCTACGAGCAGCCGCTGCTGGAGCCGTTTGGGCTGACCGGTTACGGGTGCTGCGAGGACCTGACCCGCAAGCTCGACGACGTGCTGGCGATCCGGAACATCCGGCGGGTCTCCATCTCGCCGTGGGCGGACGTGGAGGCCTGCGCCGCGAAGCTCGGCCGGCGGGCGATCTTCTCCTGGAAGCCCCAGCCCGCCCACCTGTGCGGGGCGTTCGACCCCGAGCGGATCCGCCGGTACATCCAGCATGCCGTGGACGCGACGCGGGATTGCGTCGTCGAGATGATCCTGAAGGACACCCATACGTGCGAGCACCACCCCGAGCGGTTCACCCGGTGGACGGACATCGCGCGGGAGATCGCGGCCGTCGCCTGACGTCGGGACCGCCGCTGGAAAAGGACAGGACGATGGCCATGAGGAAAGTGCAGTTGGGGACAACCGGCGTGGAGGTCGGCTGCCTGTGTTTCGGCGCGATGCGATGCGGGACGACGAACGACTGGGAGTCCTCGGTGGAGCTGCTCGACCTGTTCGTGGCGGCCGGGGGGGACTTCATCGACACGGCCAACTGCTATGCTCGCTGGGCGCCCGGCGGGAAGGGCGGCGAGAGCGAAGAAGTGCTCGGCCGCTGGATGCGGGAGCGGGGCAACCGGGGGCAGCTCTTCCTGGCCACCAAGGTGGGCTTCGAGTACCAGGACGTGCCGCGCGGGCTGACGGCGGCGATCATCGAGCAGGAATGCGAGCGCAGCCTGCGGCGCATGGGCATCGAGGCGATCGACCTGCTCTACGCCCACCGCGACGACCTGGACACGCCCCTGGCCGAGACGCTGGCCGCCTTCGACCGGCTCGTCCGGGCCGGGAAAGTGCGGTTCCTGGGCGGCAGCAACTACCCCGCGTGGCGGCTGGCCGACGCGGAGGCCGCCTGCAAGGCCGACGGCCTGACGAGCTATTGCTGCGTGCAGCAGCGGTACACGTACCTGCGCCCCAAGCCGGGCGCGACGTTCGGGGCGCAGGTCTCGACGGACGGCAACTTGCTGGACTTCTGCGCGGATCGCGGCTTGACGCTGCTGCCGTACTCCCCGTTGCTGGGCGGCTCGTACGGGCGCGACGACAAACCCTTGCCGGACCAGTACGCCGGGCCGGACGGCGACGCCCGCCTGGGAGCCCTTCGCGCGGTCGCCGCCGAGGTCGGCGCGACCGTCCACCAGGTCATTCTCGCCTGGATGATGCAGCACGCCCAGCCGGTCCTGCCCGTTTTCTCGGCCAGCAATCCGCAGCAGATGGCCGAAGACCTCCGGGCCCTCGACGTCTCACTGACCGCCGACCAGATGGTCCGCCTGGACGAAGCGGGGGCCTAGGCCCGTTTGCCACCGCGTGGGAAAGCCCTCAGTGTCTCGGACCTTTCGCATCCTGACCCTCACGTTCCTCGAGAGCTTCGCGACGATCCTCTACGAGAAGGCGGCGTACTTCTACTGCCACCAGCGCCTGGGCTTCAGCAACGCGGCCAACCTGGCCCTGGCGCTGGTGTTCGGCCTGCTGTACGTCGCGGGGGCAATGTCCAGCCACCGGGTCTCCCGCCGCCTGGGAGAGCGCCGGGCCCTGCTGCTGACCGTCGTCGTTCAACTGGCGACCTTCGCCGCCGTCGGCACCTGGCCGGTGACCGGCGTGCTTTTCGGCGGCGCGGTCGTGATGGGGATGCTCTTCGGGCTGAAGTGGCCGGTCATCGAGTCGTACGTCTCCGCCGGGCACACGCCCGCCGCGGCGGCTGGGGCGGTTGGGCGATTCAGCCTCTCCTGGGCCTCCGCTGTGCCGATTTCTCTCGCCGTCGCCGGGCCGCTGATCGACTGGCAGCCGTGGGCGATCTTCTACCTCGGCGTGGCGCTGAGCGTGCTGAGCGTGGGCCTGATCGCCTCCCTGCCAGCCCGGCCGGCGCACCTGCCGCACGATCACCCGGACCGTCCCGACGCCGCCCGCCTTCGCCGCCTGGCCCTTCTGACCCGCGCCGCCCGGTGGCAGATGCTGGCGAATTACTCCTCGATGTGGATGCTCGCCGCCCTCCTGCCGGATATTTTCGACCGGCTGGGCTTCGGCGTGGAGACGAGCGCGGCCCTGTCCGGCGTTCTGGACGTGGCCCGCGTGGCGGCATTTGCGGTCCTGGGCTTCTGGACGGCCTGGCACGGCCGGCGGTCCGGACTGGTTCGGTCGATGGCGTTCCTGGCGGCGGGGTTTGTGCTGGTTCTTTCCGGCGGGAACGTGCTGGTGGTGGTGGCGGGGGAGTTGCTGTTCGGCTGGGCCGTGGGGGAGGTCTACTACGCCGCCTTGTACTACGCCATGGTCGTGCAGAACGCCTCCGTCGAGGCCGGCGGGGGGCACGAGGGGCTGATCGGCCTGGGCTTCGCGCTCGGCCCGGCCGCCGGGCTCGTGGGCGTGGCGGCCGAGCCGCTGCTCGGCGGAGAACTCGCCGGCGTCCTCCTCGTCGGGGGGATGCTCGTGCTGCTGTGTTTCACGCAGGCGGCGCGGGCCCTGGCGGCCGTGGGAAAAGTGTGATAGCGGGCCGGGCGTTGCCCCGCATCTTGCCGCCCGCGTCGGCGGTACGCTACACTGCCCCGCGTGAACCGCAGCGCCATGGACCTGAGAGACCGCCCGGTCGGCGTGTTCGATTCCGGCCTGGGGGGGCTGACCGTCGTGCGGGAACTGGCGGCGGAGATGCCGGGCGAGGACATCGTCTACCTGGGCGACAGCGCCCGCGTGCCCTACGGCATCAAGAGCCCGGAGACGATCCGCCGGTTCGCGCTGGAGGACCTGGCCTTCCTGCTGCGGCACGACCCGAAGCTGATCGTGGTGGCCTGCAACAGCGCCTCGGCGGCGGCGATCGACCGGATCGTCGAGGTCAGCCCCGTCGGCGTGGTGGACGTGATTCGTCCCGGCGCGGCGGCGGCGCTGGCCGCCACCGACGCCGCCATCGGCGTGATCGGCACGGAGGCGACGGTGGCGTCGGGCGCCTACCAGCGCGCGATCGCAGCGGCCGCACCGGACCGCGAGGTCCTCGCCCAGCCGTGTCCCCTGCTCGTGCCGATCGTCGAGGAGGGCCGGCCCGAGGATGACCCCATCGTCCTGCACGTGCTGTGCGATTACCTTCGCGAGCTGCAGCGCCGCCGCCCCGGCGCGCTGATCCTGGGCTGCACGCATTACCCACTGCTGTCCGGCGCGATCGCAAAGCTCATGGGCCCGCACGTGCCGCTCGTGAACTCCGGGCGGGCAGCGGCGCTTGAAGTGCAGCGGGTTCTCTGCTCCACTGGGGGGGCGAACCCGCGCGGAGCGGGCGGCTCGCTGCGGTGCTATACGACCGACAACCCCGATCGATTCGCCCGACTCGGCGAGCGGTTCGGGGGCCGGCGGATCGACCGCGTGGCCTTCGTGGGCACGGATGAGCTGGAGGCTCGGCCCCAGGGGGCCGGCCGACATTGAGAGATACCCGGATGAGGACGTGGGCACGGATCGCGGTACTATTGGCGGCCGGCGCGGCGGTGGGCGCCGCGGTCGGCGGCTGCGACGGCGACGCCGGCAAGGACTGGACGCTCCAGAACCTCTACAAGGAGATCATCGGGGGCTCGACGCCGAGCCGGGACGTGGCCATGGCGTTCGACCCCAACGACGCCGACCGCCGGCGGCAGGGCATTCTCCGCCTCAGCCGAAAGGACTGGGGTCTCCGCGAACCGTATCTCAAAGGCTACGCCACCATCCTGCAGACCGACAGCGACCCGCTGGTCCGCGCCGCGGCCGTCCGGGCGCTCGGCATGGCGCAGGACCCGAACTACCTGACCGACGTGACGCGGTCGCTGTTCGACAACGTGGACTTCGTTCGCCAGGACGCGGCGGCCGCCCTGGACAGCCTCACCGGCGAGGAGGCCGTCGACCCGCTCCGCAACCGGCTGCGGAACGACATGAACCAGGACGTGCGAGCCCACAGCGCTCGGGCGCTGCGGCACTACCGCCGGCAGGACGTGGCCCGATCGCTCATCGAGGCCCTGTCGGACAAGGCCTTCGGCGTGCGGTACCGTGTTCACGAATCGCTGGTGGCGATCGCCGGCGAGGACCGGGGCTATCACCCGGAGGACTGGGCCGGCCTGGACCTGAAGCGCATCACCACCACCCGGCCCGCGGAAGACGACCGCACGTGGTGGGACCGCCTCTGGGGAACGGGCCGCAAGCCTTCGGAGGCCCCGCCCGATGAAGGCGGCGGCAGCTAGGGAACCCGTCATCCAACGAACCGGCGTGCGAGATGCGGGCACTATGCTACAACGGCGAGGTGACGTTGCGGACGGACTATCCCCCGCCCAAGCCCGGCCGCAACGAGGTGCTCGTGCAGGTGCACAAGGCGGGCATCTGCGCGACGGACCTTGAGGTCGCCAAGGGCTACATGCACTTCCGCGGGGTGATGGGCCACGAATTTGTCGGCACGGCGGTCGGCGGCGCGCGGGCGTGGCGGGGCAAGCGGGTCGTTGCGGAGATCAACTGCGTCTGCGGGCGGTGCGACCTCTGCCGCGCCGGCCTGTCCAACCACTGCCGCAATCGGACCGTCCTGGGCATCAACGGCCACGACGGGTGTTTCGCCGAGTACGTTGTCGTCCCCGTGCGGAACCTCCACGAAGTGCCCGACGCCCTCACGGACGACCAGGCCGTCTTCACCGAGCCCCTCGCCGCGGCGCTCCAGGGGGCGCGGCAGGTCCAGCTCACCCCCACGAACCGTGTGGTCGTGCTGGGCGACGGGCGGCTGGCGCAGTTGATCGTACGCGTGCTCCATGGGCGCGTGAAGAAAACGGTCATGGTCGGCCGGCATCCGGCCAAGCTGGCGGCCGCCGAGAAAGAGGGCGTGCAGGCGATCGCGGAGAAGGACTTCGTCCCGCAGGGCGACGTCGGCCTTGTCGTCGACGCCACCGGCAGCCCGTCGGGCTTCGAGTTGGCGATGCGGACGGTTCGGCCACGAGGGACGATCCTCCTGAAGAGCACCTTTGCGGCCGACTCGGGCATGAACCTCGCCCCGCTGGTGATCGACGAGGTCACGGTGGTCGGCTCGCGCTGCGGACCGTTTCCCGACGCCCTCCGCGCGCTGACGCGGAAAGAGGTGGACGTCTCGGCGCTGGTCAGCGCGGAATTCCCGCTCAGCGACGGCGCAGCCGCGCTCCGGGCCGCCGCCTCGCCCAACAACCTCAAGGTGCTTCTCGATGCCCGAAGATGAGGGCTCCGCCTTCGCGCTGGCCGACCTGGGCGACTGGCGGATCGGGCGGTTCGCCGCGCTGGGCGAGTTCCCGGGCCTGGCGCACGCCGTGACGACGCGCCACGGCCTGGACGTCGAGGTCGCCCGGTCCGACCGGGCCGCCGCCGCATCGCTCGTTGCAGAGCGGCTGGGGCTCGACGCCGTCGCCTACGCCAACCAGGTTCACGGCGCCGACGTGCTCGCGGTCGGCGCCGGTGGCCCGGCCGGCGACGCCGACGGCCTCGTGACTGACGTGCCCGGCCTGGGCGTGATGGCCTTCAGCGCCGATTGCCCCCTGCTGCTCGTCGCCGACTCGGCTGGCCCGGCCGTGGGGGTCGCCCATTCCTCCTGGCGCGGCACGCTGAAGGGCATGCCCTCGCGACTGATCGAGGCGATGACCGAGCGGTTCGGCGCGTCTCCGGCCGGACTGGTCGCCTGCATCGGCCCCTCCGCCGGGCCGTGCTGCTACGAGGTCGGCGGGGAAGTGCTCGCCGCCGCCGTGGACGCGCTCGGCCTCGGCGCCGAGCGGTTCTTCCGCGCCCGCCCGAACGGCAAGTACCTGTTCGACCTCTGGGCCGCCTGCCGCGATCAACTCCTCCGCGCGGGCCTCCGCCGCCGCAACGTCCACACCGCCGCCCTCTGCACGCTCTGCCGCAACGACCTGTTCCCCAGCTACCGCGTCGAGGGCCCCCTCGCCGGCCGCTTCGTCGCCGCCCTCGCCCGCCCCCGCTGAACCCCTCCCCCTGGGGTCAAACCTACACTTTTTACTTTTTGGCCCCGGGTCCGCGTGTGCCCCGTCATCCGCCTTCCCATGCGGACCTATCGCACGCTGGAACCGGAGAGGCAACCCCCGTACACTGGATCCTGCTTCCCACGATTCCATGACAGGACGGTCCGAGTTGAACGGGGTGATTCTGTGTTCCGTTTTCTACATGCTGCGGACATTCACCTGGACAGCCCGATGCGGGGGCTGGCCGCATATGACGGGGCGCCCGTCGAGCAGATGCGGGGCGCGACGCGGCTGGCGCTGCGGAACCTGGTAGACTTGGCGCTGGGCGAGGGGGTGGCGTTCGTCCTGATCGCCGGGGACCTGTACGACGGCGACTGGCAGGACTTCCAGACCGGCCTGTTCTTTGCCGCCCAGATGACCCGCCTGCGCGAGGCAGGCGTCCGGGTGTTTCTCGTGCGGGGCAATCACGACGCGGCCAGCCGCATCACCCGCTCGCTGACGTTGCCCGAGAACGTCCACGTCTTCGCCGCCGAGAAGTGCGACACGGTTGTGCTGGACGATCCCGCCGTGGCCGTCCACGGGCGGAGCTTCGCGAGCCCTGCCGTGCGCGAGGACCTCTCGGAGGGCTTTCCCCGGCCGATCGAGGGGCTGGTCAACATCGGCCTGCTGCACACGTCGGCCAACCGCCCGGACGGCCACGAACCCTACGCGCCGTGCAGCCCCGACGGCCTGGTGGCCAGGGGGTACGACTACTGGGCGCTGGGGCACGTGCACAACCGTCGCGTGCTGTGCCGCCCGCCCGAGCGCCGGTCGTGGGTGGTGTTTCCGGGCAACACGCAGGGGCGGAACATCCGAGAATGCGGGCCGAAAGGCTGCTCGCTGGTGACGGTCCATGAGCCGGGACGGATCGAGGTCGCCCACCGCGACCTGGACGTCGCGCGGTGGGCGCACCTTCAGGTCGACGCGAGCGGCGCGGCCGATGGCAGCGAGTTGATCGCGCGTGCCCGGGCGGAGATCGAGGCCGCCGCCGAGGCCGCGGAAGGCCGCCCTCTCGCCGCCCGCGTGGTCTTCGCCGGCGCCTGCGCCGCGCACGAGGAGATTGCCCGCGCCGAGGCACGGTGGGTCAACGAGCTCCGCGCCGCCGCCACGGACGTCACCGGCGGGCAGGCGTGGCTGGAGAAGGTCCGTTTCGGGACGGCCCCGACGATCGACCTCGACGCGCTGCGCGAGCGCGACTCGGCCGTGGGGGACCTGCTGCGGTACCTGGGCGAGGTGGCCGGGGACGAGGACGAACTGGGCGGCCTGGCCAAGGAGTTGACGGACCTGAAGGCGAAGTTGCCCGCTGAGCTGACGGACGGGCCGGACGGCCTGGACCTCGACAGCCCGGCGGCGATCCGGGCCGCAATCGAGGACGTCGAGCGGCTTCTGCTGCCGCGACTGCTGGCTGGGGGGGCGGACGAATGAGGATCGACGCGCTGGAGCTGATCGCCTACGGCCCGTTCACGGACCGGGCCGTGGACCTCTCGGGCGGGGAGCAGGGCGTGCACGTGATCTTCGGCCCCAACGAGGCGGGCAAGAGCGCGGCCCTTCGGGCGCTGCGCGGGCTGCTGTTCGGCATTCCCATGCGGACGCGGGACAACTTCCTGCACGAGAACCCGAAGCTTCGGATCGGCGGGCGGTTGCGGAGCGCGGCCGGTGGCGAGCTTCACTTCGTCCGCCGCAAGGGCAGGAAACGGACCGTGCTGGACGAGGGGGGGCAGCCGCTCGACGAGTCGGCCCTCGTGCCCTTTCTGGCGGGGCTGGGGGAGGACGAGTTTCGCGGCCTGTACAGCATCGACCACGACGAGCTGGTCGCCGGCGGGGAGGCGATGCTGGCAGGCGAGGGGCGGATCGGCGAGAGCCTCTTTTCGGCCGGGGCGGGGGCCCTGGATTTGCGGAAGCTGCTGGCGGCGCTGGAGGACGAGGCCGGCGACTTGTTCAAGCCGACCGGCAGCAAGCCCAGGATCAACGCTCTTCTCCGCCGGCACGCGGAGTTGAAGAGGACGATCCGCGATTGCCGGCTGCGAGGCAAGGACTGGGAGGCCCTGCGGCAGGATCGGGCCGACGCCGAGCGCCGGCGGGGCGAGTTTCGCGAGAGGCTGACCGCGGCCCGGACCGAACGGAACCGGCTGGAGCGCATCGAGAACGCCATTCCCCTGCTTGCCCGGCGCCGGGAACTGCTCGGCGCGCTCGCGGGGGTGGGCGAGGTCCGCATCCTGCCCGAGGGCTTCGGTGAGAAGCGCCGCGGCACGGACGCGGAGTTGGCCCGGGCAAGGGCTGCCGTCAAGCGAGAGCAGGAGAAGCAAAGCGAGATCGACGCCGCATTGGCGGAGCTCCGGGTTCCGCAGGAGCTCATCGCGCGAGGCGAACGGATCCAGGACCTCTTGCGGAGGCTGGGCCAGTACCTCAGCGGCAAGAAGGACCTGCCGGGCCTCCAGCGCGAGCGGGACCAGCACCTCCGGCGGGCCGCGGAGATCGCCGCCGACGTCCGCAAGGGGCTGACGCCCGACGAGGCCGCGGAGATGTTCCCCACCGCCGGGCAGCGATCGTTGATTGAGGAACTGGGAGCGCAGTTGCAGAAGCTGCGGTCTGGTTTGGAGACCGCTGTCAAGCAGAAGAAGCGGGAGCAGCGGTCCGTCAAAGCCGCTCGGGAGGATCTGGCGGGCATGCCGGAGGCCCCCGACCCGGCCCCGCTGAAGCGGGCGCTGCGGGTACTTCGCAAGGCCGAGACGGACCTGGCCCGCTTGGACGATCGGATCGACGCGGCGCGGGAGGAGCAGGACGCGGCCGAGGCCGAGATCGGGCGGCTCACGCAGGACGGCGTGTTCTTCACCGAAGAGGACCTGGCCGAGGCGCGACGGCGTCGCGATGCCGGTTGGCTGCTCATCAGGGACGAGTTGGCCGGCCGAGGCGACGCGAAGGCCGCCGCCGAGTACGCCGGTGCCAACGGCTCGCTGTCGGAGGCGTACGAGCGTGCCGTCGCCCACGCCGATCGCATCGCCGACGGGCTTCGCGAGAAGTCCGATCAGTCCGCGCGGTTGCGCATCTTGCGGAAGAACCAGGAGACGGCGAAGGAGAAGCTTGAAGGCCTCCAGGGGGAGCGGGACGAGCGGTTGTCGGAACTGGAGAGGCAACAGGACGAATGGGCGTCCTTGTGCTCGTCGCCGGGGGGCGAGCCGCTGCCGGCGGATGAGCCCATCGCCCAGCGGATCGAGCGTGTGGAGGAGGCCGTCGAGAAGGCGGCCGGCCTCCGCAAGCAGCACGAGAAGCTGGAGAACACAATCGCGGATGCGGACAAGCGCGTTCGGGATGCGAAGCTGGCCCTTGCGGACGTGGCCGAGCAGATCGACGCATGCCGCCTCCAGTGGGGCCAGGCCGTCGAGTGTCTTGGGCTGTCCCCGGAATCCACCGCAGCGGAGGCCCGGGCCGTGATGGAGTGCCTCCAGTCGCTTTCCGGTGAGCTGCGAGAGGCGGAGGGCCTGTCGGGCCGCATCGAGGGTATCGAGGCGGACGCCGACGCCTTCCGGAAGGACGTGACCCGCCTGTGCGCGGAGGCGGCGGCCGACCTGCGCGACGCCGAGCCCGACCAGGCCGTCGAGGTGCTCGGGCAGCGGCGCCTGGCCGCGGAGAAGGCGCGGGATCGGCGCGACGCACTCACCCAGCAGCGCGAGGAGCGGCGCCAGGCGGAGGAAGCCGAGCGCGAGAACGTGGCCAAGTGCAACCGGGTTCATGCGGCCCTGTGCAAGGAGGCCGGCGCGAGCGATCCCGAGGAACTGCCCGAGTTGGAAGACCGCTCGGAGCAGGCCCGGAAGCTACAAAGCGAGATTCACGCAGTGGAACAACAACTGACGGCGTACTCGGCCGGGGAGAGCATAGACGCCCTTGCCGAGCAGGCTGCGGAGGAGGACCCCGACGCGCTGCCCGGCCGAAAGGCCGAGTTGAAGGACGCCATCGACGGCCTGGAGAAGGAAATCGCCGCGCTGGGCGAGGTAATCGGTGGCAAGAACAGCGAGTTGGCGCGGATGGACGGGAAGTCCGAGGCGGCCGACGCGGCCGAGGAACTCCAGCAGGTGGCCGCCGAGACCGCCTCGGCGTGCGAGCAGTACGTTCGCCTCCGCCTGGCCGGCGTGCTCCTGCGGCGGGAGATCGAGCGCTACCGCCAAGCGAACCAGGGGCCGGTCCTTGAGCGGGCGGGCGTGGTATTCGCCCGGCTGACGCGGGGCTCGTTCGAGGGCGTCCGCCCGGACTACGACAAGGACGACAACCCGATCCTCGTGGGCGTTCGGGGCGGGGGCGGCGACGTGAGGGTGGAGGGCATGAGCGACGGCACGCGAGACCAGCTTTACCTCTCGCTCCGCCTCGCCGGGCTGACTCAACGCCTGGAAGCCGCCGAGCCCGTGCCGCTGATCGTCGACGACATTCTCGTCAACTTCGACGACGACCGCGCCCTCGCTACGATCGAGATGCTCGGCGAACTCTCCCGCCAGACCCAGGTGATCCTGCTGACCCACCACCACCGCCTCGTCGAGATCGCCCGGACGGCCCTCCCCGACGGCACCCTATATGTCCACGGCCTCCCCGGCCCAGCCGCCGCAACGTAAACCCGCCTCGCGGGGTAGGCTGTGCTGTGTCCGCCTCGGCGAACCATCCGAACCGACCTCCCGCCTCGAATCCCGAGCCCTGCCTCTGGCCATGCCACCAGCGCCCCCGAGAATCGACTCACCCCCCGTCAAGAGTGTGGTATTTGGCGTGGCGTCCCATGAATCCAACAACCGATGAGGTCTTCGTCCAGATGATCCGGAGCCTTGGCTCCAAACTGGTCCACGGGATGAGTTATTTCTTGTCGGCCCTTGTCATTGTCTTCGCGGGGGCCTTCTTCCTTCTGGGAGTTCGGAGAGCGGGTTCAGGCGGTGTCTTCCATGGATGACCAGCAGGGCCATTGTCTATTACGGGGAACGCTGATATCCTCAGTCTTGCAGCGCCCATCGGGATAAGGGTTATTTCTTCAACAGGTTCTTTCGATCGCACCGGGCTTTCTGAAAGAAGCCCCACCAGACCGAGTTCGTCTTCCTGCCAGCCGGGAATCCTGCGCCCTCTTGCTTTGATTCTGATTGGGGTGGTTGCATGCCCCCAGACTCTGCTGTCTGAGGGCCATTCTGTCTTTGCTATCTCAAAGGACGCCTCAGGCCCTCTCTTATCCAGTACCAGGCCGTAATTCCACGGCGTGGTCGGGAGGATCTCCCAGGCGGGCCACGCCGCGATCAGTTTCTCAGATAGCCCTTCGCGGTACCACGAGCGTGGAAGGTATTCCAGGACCGTCCCGTCGACAGGAATGTATTCCTCGCCAATTCTCAGGGAGTAAGAAAGCGGCCCGCGGTCGATCGAGATACTATTTGCGTTCTTTGCCCATGTCCGTAACCTCATCTGCATTGGAAACTCGAGAGTGATGATGTCACCGTTTTTCCATTGGCGATCGATCAGGAGATATGATTGAGGCTTCGCCTGCACCTGGATCCGCTGGTTGTCAATGGCAAACCGAGCCTTGTCGCACCAGCGAGGTATTCGGAGGTAAAGGGGGAATCTGAGCGCGTGGGGCGATGAAACACGCAGCGCGATAGTTTCGTCAAATGGGTAATGCGTATTCTCTGTGATGGTGACCTCGGTGCCGTCACCAACCTTCGCGGTTACCTTCGAGTCCGAGTAGAAAATGAGGGCGAGACCGTTATCTGGTGTGGCCATCCATAGATGCTCCGCGTAGTAGGGCCAGGCCTGCCCCATATTGAGCTGGCAGCAGCGGTGTCCGTGGGGATTCATCAAGAACTTCGCGCCCTTGTTTGAGATTCTCGGATGCTTGTTCTTGCGGTCGGAGATGATCAGGTTGGGTGCGGTCAGATAGCGAAGCGCCCTAAGGTCGGCCGTGGTTGCTGCGGGAAGGGAGTTGAACGCGACATCCTCGCAGCGATCCGCCCATTTGAGATCGCCATGGATTTTCAGGATTGCCTCACAGGAATGCATCATTTCGACCATTCCGCAAGTCTCGACAGCCTGACGAGCACTGTGAAAGCCCGGTCGGCAGTCCTCGTCGCCGCCGAACATCCCCCCCGGCACCTGACCGTAAAGCCCCCATACCGTCTGGTAGTTCCGCTCCGGGGCTGTGAGATGCTGTGGATTTTTCGACTGCAAGTAGTAGGTTGCAGGCCCGCGTAGGGCTTGGGAGATATTGACATTATGCCAATTCGGAACGCCATCTGTCCAGCTGGCTGTGTTCCTGTGGATTCTGGTCGCCAGGCGCAACAGGAGCTTGTCGCCCGTACGGTTATAGAGCCAGTAGACACTGGCCAGATTGTCGCCGGCACGTTGCTGTTGCCAGAACGGCGGAAGGAAATCCTCTTCAGGAACACCGAGTTCCCAATGAAAATACCTGGTCATCAAGCGGATAACACGTTCGTCTCCGGAATACTCATAATACGATTGGAGCGCATTCAGCATGATCATATTGGGCCACAGGTCCGGCTTGCCGGGGCTATGGCGGCGTGGTGAGCGGAGATTGGCCCTCGGCCCGAACCATCCGTCCTCCCGCTGGCTTGCGATGACACCATTAATCCACTCCTTGGCCTCATCGATCAGCTTACGATCACCCAATACGTAGGCGAGGTCTCCAAAGCCCTTCAACCAATACGGTACTTCTTCCCAGAATTTCTCGCCTTCACCTTCGGGGCTGAGCCATGGGTTGTTCTCCTTTACCAGGAATCGACTTAGCTCAGGAAGATGCCCGAAGAACCCGTCTGCTTGCAGCGCAAGCTGTTTCCGCAGCCATCCGCGTGGCTGGATCGAGCCGATGGGCAACTTAAGGAGTGGGCTCGGAAGCAAAGGCTGCCGATTGCCGACGTAGAAGCTGTTCCTGCGGCGAGTATTCGGCTGCGCAATCGTGTGTGTTGCTTCCGCTGCGGCCAGAGCGGATGTGATTAGAGTAGTAACTGTCATACTCCAAATGATCGCGAGTTCTCGTTCCTGGCTCATAGCACATGGTCCTATCCTGAGGTGAGCATATGGCGCTGCGCTCATAACCGGCGTGGGCCTGTCCGATGATTCTACCAGGATTCCGCAGGTCGGCAAGCTCTCCCGCGGCGTGTGACCGCCCCGGCGATTGGGGGCGCTCCTGCGGGGATCCCTTGCGGATTCCGAGGAGATGATTGCGGCGAGACCATACGAAGTGTCGTTTGGATGTCTTCTTGTCCCTGGGCTTGAGGCGGCGCTTCTGGTAGTATGCACGGAGTGCATCGGCGGGCGCAATGGCGCGGCCGCCGGGAATGGAAGGACAGTCGATGCCGAAGATCACTCGTCGCCGGTTCATGGGATCTACCATGGCCGCGGGATCCGCCCTTGCTCTGACTCACGTCGTGCCGCGGGCCTTGGGCGCGGGGCCCGCCAAGGCGCCGAATCTCGTGTTCGTCATGGCCGACCAGATGCGAGGCCAGGCGCTGGGGTTTCTCAAGGAAGACCCCGTGCTGACGCCGCAGCTTGACCGCTTCGCCGCCGAGAGCCTCGTCCTGCCCCAGGCCGCGAGCAACTACCCCGTGTGCAGCCCCTACCGCGGGATGCTCATGACCGGTCGCTGGCCGCACGCCAACAAGGTCCTGTCCAACTGCAACTCGCGCACGGCCCCGCAGAACTGTCAGCTCCAGGTCTCCGACCGCTGCTGGTCGGACGTGCTGGCCGACAAGGGCTACAGCCTGGGCTACATCGGCAAGTGGCACCTCGACGCGCCGCACAAGCCGTACGTCGAGAGCTACAACAACCGTCCCCAGTTTGCCTGGAACGAGTGGTGCCCGCCCGAACGCCGCCACGGGTTCGGCTTCTGGTACGCCTACGGCACGTTCGACCGTCACCTGACGCCGGAGTACTGGTCGACGAACATGAAGCGGCACGAGCGGGTGAAGATCCGGCGGTGGGGCCCGGAGCACGAGGCGGACCTGGCGCTGAAGTACATCCGCAACGAGGGGGGGACGTACCGCAAGGCCGGGGCGCCGTTCGCGCTGGTCGTCTCCTTCAACCCGCCGCACACGCCTTACAGCCAAGTGCCCACCCGGTACGTCGAGCGCTACGGTGAGAAGACCTACAGGGAACTGATCAACCGCGAGAACGTGGATCTCGCAGCCGACACGCCGGCCGTCCGCGGGGCCAAGGCCCAGATCAAGAACTATTTCGCCATGGTCACCGGCGTGGACGAGCAGTTCGGGCGGATCGTCCGGGCGATCGACGAGGCGGGGCTGGGCGAGAACACGATCGTCGTATTCACGAGCGACCATGGCAACTGCATCGGCAGCCACAACCACAATACCAAGAACGTGCACTGGGAGGAGTCCATGCGCGTGCCGTTACTGGTGCGATGGACCGGGCGGATCAAGCCCCGCACGGACGACTTGCTGATCTCCTCGCCGGACATCCACCCCACGCTGCTGGGCCTGCTGGGCCTTGCCGACGGCGTGCCTGAGGCCGTCGACGGAGTCAGCCACGCCGGGCTGTTCCTGACCGGCGAGGGACCGCGGCCGACGTCGCAGCCGTACATGTGGGTCCCCGTCGGCGAGCCCGCCTGGGGCCGACGCGGGGTCCGCACGCACCGCTACACGCTGATGATCAGCAAGGCCGAGGGCAAGGCCCCGGAGACGGTTCTTCACGACAACGTTGACGACCCCTACCAGCTTCGCAATATCGCCGCCGAGAAACCTGACGTCGTCCGGCGCCTCACGGAAAGGGAACTGGTCCCCTGGTTGAAGAAGACCGGCGATCCATGGCTGACGGCGTGAGCAACGCCGCCGCTCCTGCGCGAGGCCGCTTCGGCGCGCATATGCTGAAGTAGAGACAACACCAGGAGCGTACCGATGACGCGGACGAGCGAACGGACCGGTATCGCCGAGGCCGTCGGGGAGTTAGCGCGGCGCGGTTTCCAGCCGCGATTCGGGCAATTGCGGGACGACCTTCCGACCCACGCGCTCTGGGACCGGCTCCGCGAGCTGGGTACCGAGTTGTGGTTGGACACGGGGAGCACCGACGACGCGGCCGGGCTGTGGACGCGCGAGTTAACCGCCCTGACCACGAACAACACGCTGCTCAATCGGGAAGTGCAGAAGGGCACGTACGACGGCGTAGTGGCCGAGGCGGCCCGGTTGCTGGCAGGCTTCGGACTCACCGCGGGCGAGAGGGTGCAGGAGGTGGCCTTCCTGCTGAACGCCCTGCACGGCCTGAAGTTGGTCGAGCGGTTTGACGCGTTCGTCTCCGTCGAGCTGCACACCGCGCTGGCCCACGATGCCGACGCCGCGGTGGCCTACGCCCGCCGGTATCACGCCGTCTGCCCCGAGCGGTTCCTCGTCAAGATCCCCCTCACGCCCGCCGGCTTGCTGGCCACGCGGAGGCTGGCCGACGAGGGCGTCCCCGTCAACCACACGCTGGGTTTCTCGGCCCGGCAGAACTACGTCGTCGCCCGCATCGGCCGGCCCGCGTTCGTCAACGTGTTCATGGGTCGGCTGGGGGTGTTCGTGGCCGACAACGGCTTGGGCGACGGGTCGTACGTCGGCGAGCGCGCCACGCTGGCGTCGCAGGCGGCCGTGCGCGAGCTGCGGAAGACCCGCGACTTGCCGACGCGCCAGATCGGCGCGAGCTTCCGCGCCGGCGAGCAGGTGCGGGACCTCGCCGGGATGGACGTCATGACCCTGCCGCCCAAGGTCGCCAGGCAATTCCTCGACCTGGGCCTCGCCCCCGCCCAGGTCACCGACCGCACCGGCGCGGCCTACGAGCCTCCGCTGGCCGACGGCGTGGACCCGCGGGCCATCGGACTGAACACGCTGTGGGATATCCCCGATCGCCTCATCGCCTGCGTCGACGCACTGGAACGCCAGAACCTCGACGCCTTCACGGCCGACGACGTAATGACCTTTTTCGCCGGTCACGGCTGCGGCGACCTCTTTCCCCGCTGGACGGAGGAGCAGATCGCCGCCGGCGCCGCCGAGGGCAAGATCCCCAGGCTGGCCACCTGGTCCGCATCGCTTGCCGCCGGCGAGATCGGCCTCGACGCCCTCATGAACCTCGCCGGCCTGCTCAGCTTCACTGCCGACCAGCACGCCATGGACGATCGCATCGCGGGCCTGATGGGGTCAGATCTTGATTAGTTATTAGCGGATTCCCGAACGTGTTCCTTTGTCACTAATCACTATTCAAGGTCTGACCCCATCGGGGCAGAGGAGGTACTCGACGTTGGGCAGGGGCGCTCCGGATTCGGCCAACAGGTGGGCGGAGAAGCACCAGGCGCTGTTGCCCTGGGTGATCTTGATCAGCAGGGGGTTGAGGCCCGTGTTCAGGCGGACGGGGATGCGGTCTTCCATCGAGCGGTACGCGCGGGTGGTCAGGTTGCGGTGGACCCGCCGGTTGTTGAGCCAGACGACAGCGCCGTCGTCGCTGCCGAGGGCGAGGACCGCGTCGGTGTCGTGGTTGCTGCGGACCCACACGGCCGCGTAGGCCGAAACGTTGTATCCGCCGAACAGCTCGCGAAAGTCGATGACGTGCTCGGCCTCGGCGGGCAGGGAGGCGGGGCGCTCGCACTTGCGCCATCGCAGCTTGCGGCCGTTCTTGCCGGTGTAGGTCGCGTCAAGATCGACGGGCTTGTGCTCGATCGTCTGCGGCGTGTCGGACGTGCCGCCGCCGAAATTGTGGAACGGGCCGATGACCCACCAGCGGGGGATGGAGGGGTAGAAGGTCTGCCGGGCCGAGAGAGGCACGTCCAGGCCGCGCCACTGCACGACGGCCCGCGCGCTCAGTGCGGCGGGCTGCCGGGCAGCGAGGGGCGCATCGGGCCAATGGGCGGCGAGGGTCCCCCGGAGGTCTGAGGCGAGCGTAACGGAGCGCGGCCGGTCGTTGCCGTCGGCGCGGAAGGTCACCTTGCCGGTCACTTCGCCGGCCGAGGATCCCAGCACGCGAGCGAGCACGTCCGGCCGGCCCGCGGGCGGCGCCGCGGCCAGGCGGAGCTCCAGCTTCAGGCCGAGCAGCTCGGCGAGGGCGGCCCGGGCGGGTGCGTCGTCGCCCAGCCCCCGAACGGCGCGGACGGCCTTCGGCAGCTCGGCGGCATAGTGGTCAATGGCGGTCTGCTGCACGGCGGGGTCGGCGTCCATCGCGTCCACCATTCGCCGCTTCAGGGCGAGCAGGGAGGCGGGCGCGTCGTCTCCCAGCGTTCGCGCGGCCCGGTAGAGTTGGTACGCCTCGTCCTCGCCGGCGAACCGCCAGCGGTTGGGCGGCGCGGGGCGGTCGAGGTTCGGCGAGAGCTTTCGGGCGGCGTCGAAGTAGGGCGTCACCCCGTGGTAGCCGTCCTTTGCGATCACGGCGGACGGGCGGGTCAGCACGCGTTGCCTCGCCGTGTCCGTCAGCGGAAGGGCGGCGTGGCAGTGCTTGACGGCTCCCTCGGCCCCGGCGCGGAGCGTTGCGGCGAGCTGCTTTGCCGCAACGCGAACCGTCAGGCCGACGCGGTGGCCGTCCGCTTTCATCGCCGCCCGGACGGCGTCCGGCAGGGCCTGCTCGACCCTGCTCAACCCCAGTTGCTTTCCGTCCAACACGAGCGTTCGCCCGCCGCGGACGTAGACGTTGATCTGCCCCGGCGTGTCGCGCGGCAGGCGGGCGGGGCGCCGGGCCTCCGTCACGCCGAACGCCAGGCCGCACAGGCCCCCGGCCGGGTTGCGCGAGAAGTCCAGCATCGCCCCGACGGTCGGCTCGTCGCCGCCGCGGCGGACGGGCCCGACGAGGTGCGCGGGCGGGGCCGTCGCGGGGTAGTCCATCACCAGCGGGTCGTGCCTTGCCGCCTCGCCGAGGGGCAGGTGGAGGTTGGTTTGCGAGAAGGGCGTCTTCTGCGGCCAGCCATAGGACCAAAGCGTCTCGCCCGCCTGCTCCCATCCCCAGTCGACGTAATGGAACGTGCTGCGGCGTGCGGCGATCCACCGTTTCCACTTGGCCTCCAGGGCGTCGAGGTCGCCGTAGATCTCCCGCATGATTCGCCGGTCGGCGGCCTCGATGTCCCGCCCCTCCAGCGCCAGCAGCTCGTCCCGCCAGAGCCGCCACTTCATCCGCCGGTCCGGATCGGTCCACATGAACTGCGTGTACAGCCCGGCCAGTGGGCCGCTCTTGTTGCCCCGCATGAGGTCCGCGATCGTGCGGAACCGCTCGCCCATGGCCCGCAGGGCGTTGTCGTACATGTTGTTGACGGTGGGTTTGTCCAGCACGGCGACGGTCAGCCTCTTGCGGTCGCGGTCGTAGACGTGGTTTGCGAAGGCGTAGGTAATGCCCTCGAGGAAACGGAACGGCATGTTGTAGCACGAGCCGGTGACGCACGCCTGGAGCAGGTGGAGGTTCTCGTGGATGACCAGGTCCCGCTTGTGGTAGGTCAGCGAGCCGCTGGGGTAGTTGTAGGCCGCCCGGAGGAAATCGAACGTCACCCCGCCGCCGGACTGGTGCCAGCGGAAGCCCCCGTCGGTGTGGGTGGCCGAGCGGAGGGCGGCGAGGCCCTTGGCATAGACAAAGACCATCCGTCGGCGGTCGAGGCCCTCGGGCTCGGCGCCGATGATCCGCACGGCGTGGGGGTAGGCCAGCTCCGCCCAGGTCAGGCATTGCCGGGCCCAGTCCTCGGACATGTCCGTCTTGAGGGCGTAGTGACGGCTGACGTACCACGCGAAGCCCGGGGTGTTCCGGATGCGTCCGTCCGAGAAGTTCGGCGGGACTCCCTGGCCCGTCTTGACGATCCGGATGCGCTTCAGCGTGCTGGTCCGCCCGGAGACGACGATCTCCACGGGTGTCTTGACGGGGGGCGGCACCGCCCCGCGCGCCGCAACGGTCACGACGGCGGCAGCGAAGACAAGTGCCCGGAGGGCACGGCTCAGCATGCGAAACGCCTTGTGCGACATAGACAACGGGCTCCTGGGCGGCGCCGTCGGCACGGCCGACGTGCTTCTGCCATTATAAACGCACCGATCCCCCCACGACGGCTTGGGCGGGGGTAGGTTTTCCTGTAATATCGCTTCCTGGCCCGCGACCGCACGAGAGGCGCGGCCGGCTCGCGCGAGGAGCAGAAGCCATGGCAAACCTGTTGGAGGCGCTGACCGACCTCGGCACGGTGGCGTGGGTGATGATCATGATCGTTGCCGTCGTGATCGTCCAGGGCGTCGTGGTCGTCATCAAGATGTACATCAAGCACCGCGAGCGGATGGCCATGATCGAGAAGGGCATGCACCCCGGCCCGCCCGAGGAGGCATACCAGAAGGACAAAGTCGACTGATGGCCCCCGCCGGCCCGCCGGATCCCCGCAAGGACTACGTCCCGCCCGTCTCAGAGCTGCTGACCTACGGCGACCCGCGCAAGCTGCATCCGTGGCCCGACTACCCCGCCGAACTGGGCCTGACGGCCGAGCAGGTCCCCGACCTGGTTCGCATGGCCACCGATTACCGCCTGGCGACCGACACGCCCGAGGACGGCGTGGCCTGGGCCGGCTCGGTGCACGCGTGGCGGGCCCTGGGGCAGCTTCGGGCCGTCGAGGCGGTCGCCCCGCTGCTCGAGGCGATGGCCCCGCTCGACGCCGACAGGGATGACTGGTACCTCTCGGAGTTCCCCCACGTGTTCGGCGCCGTCGGGCCGGCCGCCATCCCGCTGCTGAAGGCCTACCTTGCCGACACGCACCACCCGGAGTTCCCGCGCGTCTGCGCGGCGGACGGCCTTGGCAAGATTGGGCAAGAGCACCCCGCCAGCCGGGCGCGGTGCGTGGACGTCCTGCAACGGCAGTTGATGCTCGCCGAGCGCAACGGCAAGACGGTCAACGGGTTCCTGATCTCCTACCTGATCGATCTGCGAGGCGTCGAGGCCGGCGTCGAGATCAAGCGGGCCTACGCCCTCGGGCTGGTGGACCGCTTCATCAGCGGCGACTGGAACGACGTCCGCCACGAGTTGGGGATCGGCTGGCTGGAGTCGGATGGGGACACCTCCCCGCTGTCCGCCGCCCAGCCCGTGGGCGAAGCCGACCTCGCCCCCGGGCCGCCCGAGCCCCGGCCGATCGACCCGCTGAGCGCCCGGGCGTTGGGTTTCGACGTGGGAGGGGACCCGGCCGGCTTGGTCGGCCCCGAGGCCGACGTGAGCCTCCACCGGCGCACGCCCCGGCGCCCGGCCGCTCGCGCCGACGGCCGGCGGAAGCAGAAGCGCAAGCGGGCCGGCAAGTCCCGCGCGCGTAACCGCAAGCGGAAGTAGGGGCGGCTCACTCGATCCGGTACACGCCGGCGTCGGCGAACCAGGCGAGGTCGCCGTCGGTGGGTTGGTCGCCGACAAGCAGGAGCACCAGGAGCCGCCCGACGCCCTCGGGGACCTCCACCACGCCGACGACCTCCTGCCACTTCTCCCGCGGGGCGGGGGCGTGCAGGACGAGATCTTTTCCCTCGGCCGTCCACTTGCCCTCCGCCGTCTGCCAGCGAACGCGGAGCCACGCCTCGCCCCGGCCCTCCAGTCGCCGCTTCGCCCGGACGGCGTAGTGCTCGCCGGGCTTGGCGGGCAGGCCTTGGAGGAAGCAGCCGCTGGCGACCTTCGCGGCCTTCGCGGCGCCCTTGCCGGCCGGGCCCGCCTTCCGGTCCCAGATCAGTGCCCCCTTGGACTTCTCGTCCTGCCAGCCGCTCCAGCCGACCGGGGGGCGGCCCGGCTTCCAGGCCGAGACGCGCCCGTCCGGTAACTCGACCTTCCCGTAGGCGAAGTCGCCGTTGGTCAGCAGGTTTTGGAGCGTGCCGGCCGCCGCGCGCCGGGCGATCAGCGCTCGGGCGTACTCGACCGGGTCGCGGGCGTAGGCGAGGACCTTCCCACAGCCGGGCAGGGCCTCGGGCCAGCTCTGCGGGCGAACGCGCCCGTTCGGCGTGGGCCACCAGCGGAACTTCTCCCCGTAGACCCACACGTACTGGTCGGCGGCGCGGAGGGCGGTCTGGACGTTGGCCCGCAGCCGCTCGACGCGCGGCCCGCCAAGGCCGTCGACATACCACCTGCCCCACTGGGAGTCCTTCGGGTTCCAGCAGGCGTCGAGGTAGACGCCGAAGCTGACTTGCACTTGGGCGCGGTACGTGGCGCGGTTGGCGGGGGAGACGAGCTCCTGGCAGGCGCCCTTGATTCGCAGGGCGGCCTCGATGTACTGCCGCACGCTGTTGTAGAGGTAGGCGGACTCGCAGCCGTCGACGAACGTCACCGTCGGTGGGGCGGCGTCCAGCCAGCCGTCCAGGAACGCCGGCAGCAGGCCGTAGCCCATCGGCTTCAGCGCCGGGCGCGGGTCGGCCCGGCCGGTCGCGCGGGAGACCACCGAGTTCATGAAGTAGCAGAAGAGCGTGACGTCGGGGCACTCGTCGGCGACGGCCTTCATTACCTCGCGCCCGCGCCGGCGGGCCTGGGCGCAGTATTCGTCGAACGTGTGCTTCTCTCGCTGCGGCTGGGCGGCGTACTTGAACTGCGCGTGCGGCGGGGTGTAGGGCTCGGGGTCGAACAGCAACCCCTTGAAGCCCGCCCGTTTCGCGGTGTTCGCGGCGATTCGCCAGTGATCCACGATCTGCCCCCAGCCGGCGTCGTCGAAGAAATCCACGTCACCCGGGTTCGCCCCCACCTGGAGGAAGTTGTCCGTGAACCGCGTCAGCTTGCACGCCCGCAGGTTGCGGACGCAGGGCTCGAACCACTCCTTCTGCCACGCCTCGGCCGAGAACGTCCGCCGCATCGGCCAGCGGCGCTTGCCCTCGCTGCGGCCGACGATCTGCACCACCACGCCGTCGAACGGTCGTTTCTGCATTTCCACGTGATGGGCCAGCAGGCGTTCGCTGTCGACGTGGTCCCAGCCCGTCGCGATCAGCTTCTTCGGCCGCCGGGCGTCCTGGGTCTGTGCACGTACGGGAACCGCCATCGCGAACAGGACCAAAGAGCACCTGCACGTGAGCCAAGGCCGTGTGTTCATCATCCACCTCTCTCTATGCCCGCGGGTCGCGCCCGGTGGGCTCCGGCTGTCCAAGCACTCACTCCATGGACTGCACACACCGTACCCACTACCATGAAAGCCCGTGACGGTCCGTGTGTCTCGCTTCGCAAGGAAATCCCATCATGGCCGACCGGTCCCTTGGGTTCGGGTTGCTCTCTGTTGTCGCGTTCTCCCTGTCCGCCTCCGCGGGGCCGGTGACGGTTACGCTGGGTGATCCCCAGACGGCCGGAATCAGCGGCTTCCGGGCGATGTGGGACCAGCCGGTGGTCCTCGCCGCGGACGGGGCGACGGAGGTGCGGGACCCGCGCGGCGCGGAGCACGGGCCGACGGCAGCGTGGGCGCCGAGCAATCGCAAGGGCAGGTCGGGGGCGATTGCGTTTGATGCGATTCACCGGTCGCTGCTCGTGCGGTTCCCCGACGCGGCCGAGCGGATCGCCGCGCAGATCGACAAGGGCTTCCGCCTGACGAAGCTGGAGATCCTGCTGCCGTTTCGCCACACCGAGTTCGAGCCGCCGGGCGACCGGAACAAGCCCGACCCGGCGGGGGGGTACAGCTACCGGCTGAACTGGGGCGTCGGGGCCCTGTGGGTGAAGAAGCCGGCGCGGTGGCACGCCGTGGCGTGGGCGCTCCGCAAGCCGTGGGCTGCCGACGAGAAACTCGGGCCGACCTACAACGCCTACGTCAACGGGGCGGGCTACTGGGCGAAGTACGGCGCGGCAGACGAGGACCGCGACCGCTTCCCCAGGCGGTTCGGGCCGACGGAGGTCTCGCACAAGCAGGCCGTCGGCCGGGTGGACGTCACGGCCGCGGTGACCGACGAGGCCTTCGGCCGGACCCTGGCCGCACGCCTCCGCCGCCTGGCGGATTGCGGCTTCCTCGTCCGCAAGTGGGAGATGTACGACCACCGCTACTATACCGGCTGCTACGAATGGGCCACGGGCGTTGGCGGTCGGGGCATTGTGATTGCCGGGCCGAAGCTGGCGGCCACGTTCGTCGCCGACCCCAAGGTCTCACCCGTCGGAACGCTCCCGCCGGCGGCGGACGTCGGCCAGATCGCCAGGGGCGGCCCGACGGGCAAGCCCACCGCCGTGATGCCGTCGAGGGAGCAGATCGCCGCGTTCGCCCAGCGGTTCGGTCCCCGCCGTCCCTCAGGGATGCCGCAGTGGCAGTGGCGGCGCATCGAGGAACTCATGGCTCTGGGCGACGGGCGGAACAAGCTCTCGGCCGACATGCCGTTCTGGTACCAGTACGTCGCGCCGCACGTTCGCAACGGGCTGGTCCGCCGCGGCGTACCGCCCACGCCCGAGCGCGTCTACGAGGCGTGGGTCGATTCCGTCCTTGCCCGCCAGCCGAGGGGGTGGTACGGCTTCGAGGCCGCCAAGGTCCTCCTGCCGTGGCACCTGCACCGCGACGCCATGCCCGAGCCGATGAAGGACCACTGGCGGCTGTACTGGACGGCGTGGTTGATGCCGGATCGCACGACCAGCCGCGACCTGTTCCCCAAGGACCCCACGACGGACAAGCTCATCCACCCGATGTACGACCAGTTGAAGAAGGGAAGCGACACGCGGGCGAAGATCGAGGGCGACTCGTACTATGCGGCCACGGGCGATTGGCGGGGCAACAAGAGCTTCTTCCGCGGGGGATTCTGCTACACGATGAGCACGATGAACTTCAACCACACCGCCTCGATGGGGGCGCTGCTGGGCGGGGCGATCATCGGCTCGCCGCGGGCAATCGCGGACGGGCGGCACGGCGTGGAGCACTGGCCGCTGCGGACGTGGAGCTGGCTGGACGGCTCGACGCAGGAGTCCATCGACCACTACTACTTCGCCATTACGCTCAGCGCGCAGAAAATGATCGCGGACTTCGGCCCCACGCACTTCGACCGGATGCTCGGGCGGACGATCCTGCTCAAGAGCGCCGACGAGCTGGCCAGCGCGTACCACCCGGGGCTGCGGCGATTCATCTCGGGCTCGGCGAGGACGAGCGTCAACCACGTGCTCGCCACGCAGGACGGCGTGTATCACATCGTCCACACGCTCTCGAAGCGCGGCGTGCTGCACGGCATCCCGCCGGAGGGCGAGGAGTTGCCCGGGGGCTTTCCGGCCGTCGGGAGAGAGGTCCCGCCCATGCGGGTGGCCAACCAGACACTTCGTGCCCCCTGGGCGCCGCCGTGGCTGGCGGAAGTGGTCGACGAGAAGGCCCTTCCCTTCGAGATGACCGCGGGCTTCACGCAGTGGGGGGGGCACAGGGAACAGCCCCTCCAGCGGCGAACATACCTGGGGCGGCACTACGGACTGTACAGCACCGACAACGGCTGGGGCTTCACGCCGCTGATGGCCCAGTGGCGGCGGGCGGACCGGCCCGTCGAGCACATGACCGAGCGCGGCACGATGTTCATCCGCTACGGCTTCAACGACACGCAAATGGTGAACATGGGCGCGGGGTGGATCCGACACTTCGGCGCGGAAGCGGCCCTCCAGCACAAGGGCAAGCTGCTGCTGGTGACCAGCCCGCACTCGGGGGCGCTGTCCGGGCAGAAGCACGTCCGCAGCCTTCAGTCGACGGTCGCCCTGTTCAACTACGAGCGGCCTCGCCCGACCTGGCGGGTCCACGTTGACGGCAAGCCCGCCGGTACGCTGCCGATGGAAGCGAAGGCCGGGCGACCCGTCGCGATCCACGACGGCGTGTGCTACCTCGGGATCATCCCCTTGCCCGCGACGGACCTCGGTCGGGACGCGGAGGTCGTCCTCCGCGCGGGCGTCCCGCAGGAATACGACAAGAAGCAATACCGCCCCGCGCTCCTGATCGACAACCACAACCTGCGCCTCGAAAAAGGTGTCAGGAACCTTTTTTCGGGCGGGGACGAAAAAAAGGTTCCTGACACCTTTTTCGACAAGGCGTTCTGGCGGAAGGCGGACTTGGCCTACGGCGGGTTTGTCGTCGAGTTCGGCGATGAGAGCGAGTACGGCAGCTTCGAGGCGTTCGCGAAGCACATGGCGGCCGCGAAGCTGTCGGTCCGCTGGGAGGGCGACGCCAACACGGTCCACGTCCGCTATCGCAGCGGTGCGGACGTGATGGAAGCGGGCGTCCGCACGGACTACCGCGACGGGCGAACCACGGACCAGCTCTACGCCTACCGGCGGGTCAACGGCAAGTGGCCGTACCTGCCGAAGGGCGTCTGGCGGCAGACGCCGCACGCGGTGCAGTCCTCGACGGGCCGGCTGGTCAAGGGGGGCGCGACGCTCACCTGCGAGCCGGGGCGGATGGCCTACCTCCAGGCCTTGCCCAAACGGCGCATCTACGCGGGCTACAATCCGTTCCCCGACCCGACCGACTGGCGGCTGGACGTCCCCGGCGGCGTCCGCATCGAGGCCGAGGGCAAGTTGGGCCTGGCGCACGTGGTGTGGCACGCGGCGGAGAACCGCCTCGTCGTGGACTACGCGCTGACGGCGAAGCAGCAGGCCGACAAGAGCGTCGCCAAGTCCCTGCTGATCACAGGTACAAAGGCCCCGCCGACGGTGACGCGGAACGGCAGGGCCCCGGCAGCCCGCCCGGCGGAGATTCGGCACGACGGGGACCAGGCGTGGCGCGTTGCGTTGGTGGAGTAGGGATCAAGCTCCCGAGGCGGTCGGGAATGGAATCGTCCGAGCACAAGGTCGACGCATCGGCGCGCCATGAGGCAGCCACGATGCTCCGGCTGTACCTGGCCGGAAGCCTCGGCATCAACGAAGCGTTCGACAGTTGGCCGCGGCAATCGAGAGACCGGGCCGTCCGCATGATCGGGGAGGCCCTCTGGGACTTCCCGCCGACCGGCGTGACGGAGCAGCGGCAGCTCCACGACGAGTGGCCCAGAAGCCTCCGTCGGTTCGCCCTGTTCTTGGAGAGCGATCAACAAGTCGACGCCTCGGCTCGTTGGGACCGCCGGACCGCGCCGTTCCGCGACCGGGAGGCCCTGGAGGCCGCCAGGGCGCGCTGCCAGCCAACGCTGCCGCTGGACCGGGTCTACTGCGCGATCGACAGGAAGCACCGGGATCGCGGCGCGGAGCTGCTGGGCGAGTACCTGAAGCGGCGGATGACCGTCGAGGAGCTCCGCGCCGCATGGCCGGTTCCCGCAGAGGACCTGGAGAGGGCCTTCTCCGACGACGCCCTCCGCGACATTCACCGACGGTTTCTGAAGGTCCTGCCTGCCGGCACGCTTGAGGCTGGCGAGCGGCTCCGCGAGGTCGTCGAGCGTTGCCATGCGTTTCTGCAGACAGACCACATCTGGTTCGCCCGCGCCTGGCCGCGAGAGAGCTTCGTCGTCCTGGCCGCCGGTGGCCTCTGGCTTTTCCTGGGTGCCATGTCTTTGGTTGTCGCGGTCACTCACTTGATTTCCGCGTTCCGAAGAGGGCTTTACGAGTCAGACGGGGTCGATATCTGGCTCTGCCTCTTTGGCGTCTTTTCTGCTGGTGCCGGCGCGTGCTTCATCGCAGAACACGTGTCCGGCAGGCCGCTGCGGCGCAAGATCCGACGGGCGCTGCTGACCGGGCACCTGAAGGACTGGCCCTTCCCCGCGCGGGACCTGCGTTCGCTGACACGGATGGAAGGCGGAGTTTCCGACGACGGACGGGAGGATTGGGAGACAGATGAGTAACGAACGCGACGCGATCCGTGTGGTCGATCCCGGGCAGGTCTCCGACGGTCCTCCGGCCGGCTTCTTCCGGCGGGAGATCGACCTGCCCGTTCGCCAGGAGGTGCTGCACGTTGCCTTCGACGTGCCCGACCGGCCGCTCCGGCTGGCGGAGGCCGCGCCGCTGGTGTGGGCAATCGATGATCGCGTGATGGCCGTCCATCTTCGCCATGCCCGCGAGCAGGACCGCGAAGTCTTCTGCAGGAAGGGCTGTTGGGCGTGCTGCGAGCGGTTCCTGATCGTTCTCTCGCCGGCGGAGATGTACGCCATCCACGAGTTGATCGACACGTTCGAGCCCGAGCGCAAGCAGCGCGTGGAGACGTGGTTTGACGAGAAGTTCGAGCAGGCCCGGCGCACAGGGCTTGTCGATCACCTCCGATCCCTGCCGGCAGGGACCGACCCGCTGGACGTGATCGAGCAATGGTGGCGCGACCAGCCGGACACCGAGTGCGTGTTCCTGGACCGCGAGGAGGGCAGTTGCAGCATCTACCCTTACCGGTTCATCGCATGCCGCGAATACTGCTCCATGCTCCCGCCGAGCTACTGCGCCCGGCGCGCCACGGCCCGCTTGGCGATCCCGCTGAACCTCATCAACGTCCTCTGGCAGCTCGAGCAGCGCCTGACCGGCGAGCCGACCGGTGCCGTTTCCCTGCCGTTCCTGGCGATGTGGGTCGGGCTGCGAGCCGAGCAAGCCCTCCGAACCTGGCCCGCGCGGGAGATGATCAACGCCCTGCTGGCAATCCTGGCGGACACGGCCGCCGCCGCGCAGCACCTCACAACGGGCACCGTCGTGGCCCGAGATAGCGAAGGACAACCATGACAGCCAATCGAGTGCCGGTCGCGGTGTTGAGTATCGCGATCCTCGCCGTTCCCTCGCTCGCCGCGCGGAAGGCGATCACGACAGTGACCGTTGAGAACGCCTCCGCGCTGGACCGTCCCGCCGGTCCCGTCACGCTCGGCATGATCTTCGCCCGGGGCGACGTGCCCGGCGTGCCGGCCGTTCGAGGCCGAACCGCGCAGGTGGACGTCAAGCGCCGCTGGCCCGACGGGTCGGTGAAGCACGCGGTCCTGACCGTGGCGGTTCCTGATTTGCCCAAGGGCGGACGAGCGGTGCTGGAGCTGGTCCCGGCGGCCCGACCCGCCGCACGGAGACAGGCCGCCAAACCGGCGGTGAACGCGGAGGACGTCGTGGTCGAGCTGAAGGTCCACGGCGGGCCGGCCCTGACCGCCTCGCCCGCCGACGCCCTGCGCGCCGGGCGGATCCGGCGCACGTGGCTGCGCGGCCCGCTCGTCCGCGAGGTCCACGTCCGCGCCGTCCCGGCAGACGCCCAGGGCACGCCCGATCCCGACCTGGTCGTCCGCTTCCGAATCCGGCGGTATGCTACGGCGGCCACAGCCCGCGTCGCGGTCGTTGTCGAGAACACGAAGTGGACCTCACCCGGCGGCGTGCCGTACGACGTCGCCGTCCGCGTCGGCGGCAGGCAGGCCTTTTCCTCCCGGCGCGTCGGCACCTGGCCGAAAGAGAAACGCTACACCGGCCACGCCCGGTGGACGCGGTGGGTCAAGCGCTTCTGGGCCGCCCGCCGCCTGGACGACGTGCAGGTCCGCTACGACCCGTCGTACCTGGTCTCGACGGGCCTGCTGCCCCGCTACGACCCGGGCGTGCGGATCAGCGAGGAGGCCCTCGGGAAGATGGCGAAGGCCTGGGGCGCCGCCGCGACGGGCATCCTCCAGCGCGGGTCGATCATGGCCTACTTCCCCACGACCGGCGGCCGGCCGGACATCGGCCCGCTGCCGCGCTGGTCTGCCCGCTACCTGCTCAGCCAGGACCCGCGCGCGAAGGCGGTGACGTGGGGCAACGCGGACCTGTCCGGCTCGTGCCCGATCCACGTTCGGGATCCCAAGACCGACGCGTACATCGACATCGACGAGCACTCGGGCTTCTCGTTCAATGCGCGGGGCACGCGGGAGCGGGTCGCCCCGCGCGACACGGCGGGGACGGCCTGGGTGCTGCCCGGCGACTCGCACTTCCACGTGGACCAGGCCCACCAGCCGTCGTTGGCGTACGTGCCGTACCTGCTCGGCGGCGACTATTACCACCTGGAGGAGATGGGCTTCTGGGCGGCGTGGAACCTGGTGGTTCGTCACTACGCCTACCGCCGCGGCGACGAGGGGATCATCACCGGGCAGACGCGGGGGATTGCCTGGGCCGTGCGAAACCTGCTCCATGCCGCGGCGGTCGCGCCGGACGGATCGAAGGCCCGGCGGTACTTCGAGGCCAAGCTCGGAAACAACCTTCGCCACCTCGCCACCCAGGCGACGGCGCCGAACGCCAACCCGCTGGGGCTGTTCACGTTCGGCAAGACGCACGCGTACACCCGCGGCTGGCCTGGCGAATGGCGCGGCCGGTACTACTCGATCCCGCCGTGGCAGCACAACTTCCTTGCGTGGCTGGCCGCCCACGCCGCGGACCAGGGCTACGGGGCGGCCGAGTCGTTCCGCGACTACATGGTGCAGTTCCCCATCGGCTTGATGACGCACCCGAAGCAGATCTCGCCGCATGCTGCTGGGGCGTACTTCCTGTTCATCGGCAAGCCCGGATCGGGGAAGGACGCCCCGGACTGGTGGCCGCGCACGTGGACGGAGCTGCGTGACCTGGCGTACCACTCGCCGACGCCGCCCGGCGTGAAGATCGTCGAGCCGACCGGCGTGCGGTACTCCACGTACGGGTGCAGCTACGGGCACATTGCGCGCGGCGTGGTCATCGAGGCCCTTCGTGCCGGCCGGCCCGGCGCCCGCGAGGCCCTGCGGTGGATCGACGCTCAATTGCCGAACCTCCCCGAGGTCTTCGCCGACGACCCCTCCTGGGCGTTTCTCGTGCCGCCGGGTCGCTGACGGCGAGCCGGGCGGACCCGGGGCGTTGTGCCGCCGCGCCCGCGGGCGGTAGAATCCGCGGGCACCCGGAACGGGAAACCGCATCGCATGAAGCCCATACCGCAGTCCAGACATCTCCTGGCGGTGATGATCTTCACCGCGATCGCCGCGCTGGCGGGGTACCTGTCCAGCCTCGACGACGCGCTCAGCGACGCGCAGGTCAACATCGCCACCGCGGCGGTCAAGCGGCACGACCCGGAACTGTTCGAGCACGACCCGATCTTCGGCGAGCGGAGGCTGTGGCTGTTCCACACGCCCGCGTTCCAGAGCTTGCTGGAGCTGGTGCTCGTGCCGACCGATTACCAGGACTTGCGCCTCCCATTCCGCGCGATGGCCGGCGTGATCACGCTGGTGTACCTCTGCGGCATGTACGCCCTGCTGTTCGCCCAGTGCCGCAGTTGGTCGGTGGCAGCGTTCGTCGCCGTGCTGAGCACCCGCGTGGTCGAGACCCTCGGCGACGGGAGTTGGGGGATCGGCCCGCTCCAGTCCATCAC
>Ga0272441_10003190_pt1 | contig 31668 bp, 21 predicted proteins | sample SSMProp6N_FD_193582 | JGI IMG/M metagenome (GOLD analysis project Ga0272441, IMG submission 193582) | Marine sediment archaeal communities from Little Sippewissett salt marsh, Falmouth, MA, United States - SSM-Prop-6N | ecosystem: Environmental > Aquatic > Marine > Wetlands > Sediment ... | reverse complement strand
ATCCCCCTGCTATTATTTTGATGGTGCCATTAGCTCCCTTGATACTGACTCTAATTTCATTCCCTATGAATAGTTTATTATCTAATGATAATTATTTATCATAATTTAGATTTCAGGTGAATTTATCTTTTTAAAATAGGTGATAATTTAAATATAAGAAAGGGGAGGTGTTATGATGAATCGGGTAACACATTTTGAGATTGGCGCTGACAAACCGGAAGAATTGATTTCTTTTTACAGCAAAGCATTTGATTGGCGATTTGAAAAATGGCAGGGGCCCATGGAATATTGGATGATTATGACCGGGGACGAAAAGAAACCGGGTATTGATGGCGGCTTATCGATGAGAGAAGAACAGGGGATGAATACCATCAATACCATCGATACGCAAGATATCGATGAGAGCATTAAAAAAGTAACTAAAAATGGCGGGAAAATTATTTTACCAAAGCATGTAATTCCCGGCGTCGGCTGGTTGGCTCGTTTCTCAGATCCTCAGGGAAATGTCTTTGGCCTGATGCAGACCGATACCTCGGCAAAATAAAGAGACAAGAATAAAATGACGAAAACTTCACGGTAAGATATTTCTGGGAAATACAAATAGAGGATGCAAACAGAACTTGAACAGGTCATTTTTTAAAAAAGTATTCCCTGATGGAAAAATTGAAGACAGGAAACTATTGATGTTTTTGCAAAAGGTTATTATAATCTTCCCGTGCGAATTGCTTATTCTTTGATCTAGAGCAATCAATGACTGAATTTTAAAAAAAGGAGAAATCATGGAAAAATATACCTCAAGAAAATTATTAAGTGTTTTTAATCTACTCTTTTTTATAGGAACAGTGATGGTAAACGGGCTGGCCATGTCGCTCCCCATCAATAATGTAACAACCGGTGAGTTATCAGACCAATATCCCAATTTGTTTGTACCGGCCAGCTTAACTTTCTCAATTTGGGGAGTCATCTATTTGCTGCTTGCCATCTTTGTCATCTACCAGTTGGTTTATGCATTCAGGAGCTATGAAAAAAGTCCGACCTTTATTGAAAAAATTGGATTATTCTTTATCCTTTCTTCTTTGATGAATATGGGTTGGATATTTGCCTGGCACTATAAAATAGTCTCACTCTCCGTTTTGATCATGTTTGCACTATTATTTTCATTGATTGCCATTTATCTGCGTCTGGGCATTGGAAGGTCTGACGCTGCGGGAACAGAAAAATATTCTGTCCATCTTTGTTTTAGCGTCTATCTTGGATGGATTACCGTAGCCACGATTGCCAATATAACTTCCCTGCTGGTAGATATCAATTGGAGTCGCTTTGGATTGAGTGAGCCATTCTGGACAGTGACGGTCATTATTGTGGCCATTGCCATTACACTGATAATGATATTTTATCAGAAGGATATTTTTTATGCGTTGGTGGTTGACTGGGCGCTTTACGGCATATGGTTAAAGAGAAGCACGGTGGATATCGAGCCAATACAAGGCATCATTGTTACGGCCCTCGCCGGCATGGCAATTATTTCATTGGGGATAGTGACTCAGATTGTCAGAAGAAAAATATATTAACGAGTAATTAAATCTATAAAGTTATTCTTAAGATAGAATGATTTCACGTAAAAAAATATTTTAATATCCTGTTTGCAACTAAATTTTCTAATGCATGATAAATGGTTATGATTCTTGTAAATATTATTGGATAGAGATAAATAAAAAAAGAAGGAGGGAAGAAGACATGTTCAAAGAATTTAAAGAATTTGTTATGAGGGGCAATGTCGTTGATATGGCCGTAGGCATTATCATTGGAGCTGCATTCGGTACCATTGTAAAATCACTTGTTTCCGATATCATTATGCCACCCATTGGTCTGATGTTGGGCAATGTAGATTTTACAAATCTTTTCACAGTCCTGAAAGAAGGTGCAATAGCTGCTGGTCCCTATGCTTCACTTGCTGATGCTCAGGCAGCCGGAGCAGTGACTATCAATTATGGTGTATTTATTAATACAATAATAAGTTTTTTAATAGTTGCTTTTGCCATATTTCTTTTGATTCGTAAAGTAAATGCACTTAAGAAAAAAGAAGAAGCACCTTCGGCTGTACCAACAACAAAAGATTGCCCTTATTGTCTTACAAGTATCCCAATAAAAGCCACTCGCTGTCCTCATTGTACTTCTAAATTATTGGCAGAAAAATGATTATTCTAAAAGAAATATTTTGCTCGATTTTTGTTCTATGCTAAACAATTAGAATTCAACTTTAGTATATTTTATAAAAGGACAGACTTGGTTTGAATTAATAGGAAATCTAATCATTCCAATTCATTCTAAGCCTGTTCTTATAAAATTCTAATGCCAAAGATAAGTTTTTATTACTAAAATAAAATTTCTATTAGAGCTAGCTATAAATAAGTACAAAGGTTCAGGTTTTTATTCATCCATTTTTTTACTTGATGGGATAGAAAACCAGAACATCACGCCGGCCTTAGTATTCTTAACACCATATTTACCCTGGTGGGCAAGCACGATTCCCTTGACAATGGAAAGACCCAAGCCGCTGCCCCCTTTTATTCTTGACCTTGAATCTTCAGCCCGATAAAAAGGTTCAAAGAGATGGGTAAGGTGACTATCTGATATTTGAGATCCGGTATTCATCACTTCGATGCGTATTGTGTCATTTTCTTTCATTGCCTTAAGATGAATTTCGCCATTTTCATTGGTATACTGTAAACTGTTTGATAGCAGATTTTCTAATATTTGCATGATTCTCTCTTTGTCGCCCATGGCATGCAAAGAAGGAGGAATATTTGATAATAGGGCTATCTGTTTTTCTTTGGCAGATTGCGAAAAATATTCAATCGTTTCACTTAGAACAGGTGTCAAATCAATAAGATGCCTGTTTATTTGAAAGGCACCGGAATCCATCCGCATAAGCAAGATGATATCATTGACCAGACGATTTAGTCGGTCTGATTCTTTAATGATAATATCAGTAATTTCTCTTTGTTCTTTGGCTGTTTTAATCATTCCCAGATTTAATGATTCACTATAGCCGCGTATTAATCCCACCGGTGTTTTAAATTCGTGAGATACGCTGGCAAGAAAGCGCTTTTGCAGCTGCATTTCTTCTTGAAGCTGTTCATTGGTTTTCTTAAGATGACTAATTGTGGAATCCAGTTTTTCGGAAATCGAATTGATGCTTTCGCCGAGTATACCCACTTCATCTTTTGATTTTCCGGTGTACTTATGTGAAAAATCCAAGTCAGCTATTTTTTTGGCAATACCGGTAATATTGATGATGGGGCGTACCATGGATTGTGATATAAAAAAGACAACAAGCATGGAAAGTCCTAATAGGATGCCTCCAATAATCAAGAAGAAGTGATTGGCTATTTGAGCATTATCGCTTAATTGCTGAAGGGGTTGTGTGATAAGCAGGTATTGATTTTTTCTAAGCTTGGCAGTTAGTTGAACAATATTCTGCTCTTTATTGGGATGATGTAATGCTTCGTAGAGAATATTTCCCTTGTCCAGTTCTTGCCTGTTTTCAAGCAGGTACTCTCTTTGAAATTTAGGCAATTCTGTTTTATTATTTATGGTAAATTCAGGTGTGGAAGAAAGCTGAATTCGATATTCATGGTTAACCAACAGATATTTATAGCCATTTTCAGCATTGAGTTCGCGAATAAGGGAAAGTAAATTTTCAATGCGTTCATTTTTTGCTTTTAACACTGTTTCGAACGTTTTCTCGAAAGAACCGCGAGTTTGATATATATAGTAGCTTTCCAGAAAAAAAGAATTTGCAAGCAGTAAGGTACCAATAAATAGAATGAGAAGTATGGTTACTGCAGACATTAATTTTAATTTGATTGATTTCAATTTTTCACTCCTGTATAACAGTAACCTTTATTTCTGAGAGTAGTTATTCGAGAACCTGCCGGTCCGAGTTTTGCCCGAAGGCTTTTTATATGTGTATCGACAGTTCGGGGGTCACCGAAATAATCATAGCTCCAAACCTTATCCAAAAGTTTAGTCCTGGATAAAACAAGGTTTTTATTGAGTACCAGACATTTTAATAATTCATATTCTTTTGGTGTTAAAGAAATAACAATATCATTTATATGAATAGAATTTTTTGTTTCATTAAATTCCATTCCTTCATCTTTGAATCGATTGAGCTTGTTTTTTTGGGAACGCCGCAATAAAGCCTTGATTCTGGCCATGAATATTTTATGGGTAAATGGTTTTGCAATATAATCATCGGCACCATTATCTATTCCAAAGGCCTCATTGTCCGCATTGTCCAGGGCGGTAAGCATGAGTATGGGTACATCAGATTGTTTTCTTATTTCCCTGCAGGTCTTCCAACCGTCAAGTTTTGGCATCATGACATCCAGGATAATAAGGGCTATATCTTTGTACAGGTTTAATAATTCTAAAACCTGCAAGCCATCACCGGCAGTGAATACCTCATAATGTTCTTTTTCCAAAAACATCTTTATCATTTTACGATAATTTTTTTCATCATCGGCATACAATATTTTATACGGCAAAAAGATATCCTCCGCTTCTTCCGATTTAATCATATTTTAGCATAATATTTTTATTTTTTCCCAGTGACCATTAATGAATCAGGTATGAATCAGCAATTTCACCTTTTATTCCCTGTAGATAATCGATTTTTGCAAAGTCAGGGCTTACAGTAATCCTTAAAAACCCGGGGGATGATAATAATACACCATCTTTATAACCATATTCTTCCGCAAGAACACGACTATTTTGCTTTTTTTCTCTCGAGGATGGTTGGGGAACCAATTGATAGATAATTCCATCCAACGCCTCTTTGGCGTAAAAATGGTCATGACCGTGAAAGACAATGTCCACATCATTTTCTTTTAGCAATTGGTGAATAGGCATCTCCCAGTTTGGGCGCATTTTATCGAATGAGTCAATACCTTTCGAATCATTTCCTCCCCATTCGAATAGGGCGGCTGCTTCGGTGCCACCCCGGGCAAATTCATCCCTGCCACCCACCAGATGATGAATAAATACAAATTTGTATTTTGCATGGCTCTGTTCCAGTGCATTTCTCAACCAATCATATTGTTCTTTTCCCAATGTCCATTGCCAATTTGCATCCTGAGGTTTTTTATCAGTAAAAGAAAAAGGATTCAATACAATAAATAAGGCGTTACCCCATTCCCAGCCATAAGAGGTATCATTTAATCCGGAATAAAATCTGCCGGGGGTAGGATTTGGGAAATAGGTTCTACGGGAAAATGCGGCAAAATCACCAATGGGATTTTTACCTTTATTGTTCCATCCGGCTTCACCATCATGATTTCCAATGACCATAAAAAAGGGGATTGAATGGGCAATATTATCCCAATATGAGCGAAGCAGTATATTTCTTTCTATAATTTCTTCCTGGTTTGAAGCCAATTTTTCTGCCATAGAGGAATCGCCTAAATCAATAATAAAATCTGCTTCCTGTTTTAACATGCCGGAAAGAATGGATTTATAAATATTATCGTCAGAATTTTCATCCAGATGCGGGTCAGCTTCAACTAAAAAAGTATATTCCGAATCCGATGGACATTGTGTGTGAAAACTAAACACTTTTGAAAAATCATAGTTCTCTTTTCCGCGTTTTTTTTGACACAGTTGATAATAATATTTCGTTCCGGATTGTAGGGAAGTGATGGTTTCTGTTTGAACGGTTCCGGGAGGAGCTGTTTTGGTCACGGTTTTTTCATCCAGTTTCTCAATTGATTTTCCGTATTGATAATAATATTGGGTCTCTTGATTGAATGCTGTACTGATACTGATACTTTTATCCGTGGGTCGTCCTAGAAATGTTTTATCATAAATGTCTTCTGATAATTCTATGGGTACATTTTTGGATTCTTTGTTATTTTTTTTCTTTATATTTTTATTTTCCCGGTCATCTTGTTTCTTTTTTTGTCCTTTCTTATTGTCTTTATTTTTTACAGGATCGTAAACAGAATAGGCCGCAAAGGCGTCACGGTCATCCGTGCTTTTTAAAACATCGAATTCACCGGATTTACTCATCTTGTATGAATAAACAATTCCGGTATCCGGATTGTCTGGCTGTCCGGCTACGACCAGACGAATATAATCGACTTGTACCTCTTCAGGACTGACGCGAACTTCAAGATAGCCGGAATTGATTTGTGTATCAGCATTTTCGTAATATTGAAGGTTGCATTCCTGGTCAGGAATGATTTCTGCGGGTTTGGGCATGGTTTGATAGATAACACCGTCCACATTTTCCCGGGCAAAGATATGGTCATGCCCCTGAAAGAAGATGGTCACATGATTATCGACCATCAACTGGTGTATTGGCTTATCCCAGCCCGGTCTTTTTTTATCAAAAAACCAGCTTCCTTTAGTATTACATCCGCCCCACTCGTAAAGATTTGCTATTTTGGCCCCGCCACGGATATTTCCGATGGCGTGATGGACAAATACGAATTTATATTTTGCTTCACTGGTTTCCAAAGTATTTTTTAACCATTGATACTGCGTTTCTCCCAGGGTCCAATCCCAGCTGTCTCTGCTTTGCTTAGGGTCTTTCATAGTATAACGGTAGGGATCGAGAGCTACAAAAAGGGCATCTCCCCAGGTGAAAGCATAGTAATCTTCCGGCTGTCCGATGAAATCTTCGTTTGAAGGATTCCCGCTGTAAAAATCATTGGGGACAGGGTTGGGGAAATATTGTTTGCGGGAAAGGGTAGCATGAACAGGCATATTTTCCGCTGTTCCATCTAAAAGATAACCATATTCACCTTCATGATTGCCGATGACCAGAAAAAGTGGAGAATATTTTGCTGCTGTGCTGAAAAAAGGAACTTGTTCATAGGTTATATCATTAATGGTGTCAAAAGAGGCATTCAAGTCCTTGTCGTTTAAAAAGGTATCGCCTAAATCAAAGAAAAAATCCGGTTGTTTTGTTGCAATATTTTCCATGACTTTCTGATAAAACCCTTTATCTGCTTTGTTTAAAAGATGGGAATCGGACTGTATGGCAAAAGTAAAGGATTCTCCCTCAGGACGTGCAGTGGTAAAGGAATATGCTTTGGTGTAGGCCATTTCATCTAAATTTTCTAATGTAAAACATAATCGATAATAATATTTACACCCTTCATCCAATCCATCTATTGTGATGCTTGCCGGTTCTTTCCGACTTGCTAAAAATTGTTCGGTTTTATGGGTATAATGACCAGATTCTTTACAATATTCCAGAAAGATAGTCGTTGGATTTGAGGCAATGATACGTGCGGTTATTCCTGTATCAGTGGGACGGCCTAATATGATATATCCGTCAAATTCCTTTTCATTAAAGGCAAAAGCCTGGCATAAGTTCCCGGAATGAATAAAACACCCCGGGAGAATTAGAAACAGTAAGATTAAACTATAAACTATTTTTTTCATTATATCTTCCTCGTTGTTATTATTTTGAACGTACACAAAGGACGTATAGTCCGGAATCTAAGCTTTCATAACCGGACATTCCTTTTGATAGATCTACATACCATTGTTTATCATTATGACCGGCTAGAGGTGAGGCTGTCCAATATTTTCCATTAGTAATGGAGGCGAAGATATCATGATCAAGTGCCGGATTGGTTTGTTTGCGATCACATAGCATGGCAAGTTCGGTCATGTCAGGAAGACGCCAGTTATTGTATCCTCCCAGGGAAAGGGATTCTGCATAGGTTTGTGCATTTTGTAAATCCATTTTTCCTGCAGATTTTTGCAGCCATATCAATCCTGTAAAATGGTCGGTTACCGTGCCGTCTCCATTTTCTGCAAACCTTGTATCCGGAACATGTAAATTGCCTCTGACGCATTTCAGGGAATATATTTTATCTCCGCCTGATGCATGACTTTCCTCGGGATTTTTATCTCCGATTCCTCCTCCGGCATTCAATACCCATGTCTTGCGGCTATTTCCCGATACACGCTCAACGCTCCAAAAATATTCCGATTTAGAGGTTCCCAGAATACTTTCAAAAGGAGGTTTATTCAAATCAGCATCTACAACAGATAAAAGTTCCGTCACTGTTGGCATGCGCCAATCGTTGTAACCTGCCAGCGATAGATTGTCGGCTGCTTGTTCTGCCTGTTCCAGACTTATATCATACACTTCTTTTTCCTGCCACATCAACCCTGTTTGTGTATCAGTTACTGTACCGTCTTCATGACTGATATATCTTTCAGAGTCTTTTGGATTCTGTCTTAAATTTTCTCCGGATTCATTTTTATTCTGCTTAGGATTTTTTTTGTTATCATCTTGATTCTGTTTGGATTTTTGTTCCCAGCTATTTTTTTCTTTATTTGATTTCATTTCAGTACTTCCCTGTGCTCCCGGTGTTGCTTCAGGGAGCTGCCGGCCGGATTCAAGTTCCAGGGCATGAATTCCTGCGTAGTCCTTCTCGTAGCGATGCACTTTGAAGACGGCATTCATCGGGTGTCCCCGATCGTCCAGTGTGATAGCATTCCCTAATTGGTCGGTAACAGGATTTGTATATTTCCAAACTGTTTTACCGTTGGGATTTACTTCAAAGAAAATGCCGTTTATTCCGCTACAAATCAGCGTGTTGCCATTAGGAAGTCTTTGGACACCGGATATTTCACCGGAATAGAAATTTTCTTTTGGCTCTGCCTGATAGGACCATATTGCTTCTTTCGGACCAAAAACACCATTTGATATCTTGTAGCTGCCGTCTAAATTTATTTCCGGTACCATTTCTTCTATGGTTGAATAATTGCCATCGGGACGACTTGGTCCATTATTGAATATCAGAATATTTCCTTCACCGGGAAGACCGTTTTCAATCCACTGGGTATCATGCTGTTGAAATAATTGCTGATCATCGATGTCACCTGCCTGGTAGGCATTCGGATTTCCCCATCGATAAAGTAAGTCTCCACCTTTTCCGTATTGGCCGCCATTTCCCGTAGCAGCTTCTTTGGTCGTGGTACTGTGGTCAATAATCCACAATTCAGAAAAACCGCGTACACTAAGCATAATTTGGTCGAGTTCTTCATTATAATCAATGGAGTTCATATGGTTCCAGTTGGCATGTGCCGGACTTCCTGTTTCAGCCCAATAATTAATGTCTATTAATTCGGGATGAGTTTTTATATTTCCATAATTATCTCTTGATGCATCATAATCCTGAATCAGATGGTCGCGGACATGCCATTCCCAGACAATTTCACCACCGTCGGGATAGTTCGGTTTTACTTCTATGACGCTATCTGGCCATAAGGCTTTATCGGGTAACATGTCTGGTTTTCTTCCTGCCTTCAAAGCTCCCTGTTCACTCATATAATCCCATACTATCATTAAAATATTACCATTGGGTAAAGGTTCGATATCGTGATGGGAGAAGTGTTCTTCATTATTATAATCAAATCCCCAAATCAGTTGGCCTTTTTCATCGTATTCTTCTACACGTCCTCCGTCACCGCCGCCTCCAAAGATCTTACTGCCGCCTTTGACAAAACATGCTCTGAGCAGGTGTCCGTTTTCTAATAAATAAACCGATTGTCCAGGTTCATAATTGCTTTCCCATGTTTTCACAATGAATCCTTCATTATCCATGAGATAGGTTTTTGTAAAATGTTTGGGAGCAAAAAGGGTATATCCCGGGCTTGCTGAGTCAGTATTCAGAAGAAGTCCCGTTTCGGATTGAACGGAATAGGATGATTTTTTGCGTTCCTGATTGCCTTGTTTTTTTGTTCTTTCCGGTTCCGGTTGATTCACTTTTTGACCTTTCCTTTTTTCTTGGGCTATCGGCTGATTTTGTTTTCTATCCTGCATTTTTTCAGATTTGCCATCTTCGGATAGTCTGTTATCTTGCTTTTTCGTTTGATTTTCATCTTTATCCTGAGGTATTCTTTTTTCCTGTTTACGGGGTTGTTCCTTTTTTTGTTCCTCTTTGTTTATTTGACCTTTTTCAGTTTTTGTCATCGTACTATTTTCTATAAATACAGGACGGAATCCTATATGGTAATAAGGATGGTCAGGATCCTGAGGCCCTCTGTAGTAGGAGGGATTGCGGTTGGAAGCTCGGGAATGTCCCCATTCACCGTTATACCAGTTTCCGCTGCGCAATGTATGCCAGCTTTCTCCGTCGGGCATACGGCTGCCGGTTTCAGGTCCGGTCGGATTTTCTGAAGGACTGTTTTTATAATAATCTCTGTTATACCAATCATGACACCATTCCCATACATTTCCGGACATATCATACAATCCGTATTCATTAGAACCATTATGCGATTGAAAAGTGTCCATTGAATCAGGCCAGTTATAATCATTTTTATTTTTTAGACTTCCATCAAAAAAACCGATAGGTGTAGTGTAGGGTAATTGTCCGATTTCATACGGGTCTTGAGAATTAGGCCAATTGGCACGAAGTGGGTCATCATCATCTCCCCAGGGAAATAACCTGTAACCCCGTTTATCATTGCCGTAGGCAGCATATTCCCATTCTGCTTCTGTAGGTAGGCGAAATCCATTTTGGCCAATATCACAAGTGCCGTCTTTTAGGTTATAAAGTGGTGGTAGCCCTACCTGTTCACTTAAATAATTGCAATAATCTGCCGCTCCTTCCCACATGACACAGACTACCGGATGCTCTCCCCTAAAATCATTGACTTCAAATTCGTGATCCTTATAGATAATAGAACTATACTCACTGGCCTGGTTGGTTAAGAGAAGCTTTTTGCCGCTTTCCCTATCAAAAATGATTCCGTTTTTTGCGCTAATAGCGCCTTTTTTTAATGCAGAATTTAAAAATGTGCAGAATTGGTTATTGGTAATCTCATAAGCACTCATGGAAAATGAATCCAGCCTAACGGTATGCAGGGGTAATTCATCTGAATTATTGTCTCCATGATCACCCTGACTCAAATCGAAATGGTCTCCCATTTCAAAACTTCCGGTAGGTATATTAACAAAGCCTTCAGGGTGAATGGATGATTGTTTTATGCTCTTTTCGATTTCATTATTTTTCGCTTTACCGGTGTCAATTTCAATTTCTGTTATTAATCCCAAGGGAGTAAGTTTTTGTCCTGCCAACGCCGGATGGTCTGCACTATATCGATAGGCGCGGAACATAGCCCGTGTCATGGGCAGTTCATCTTTAATCATTTCCTGTGGTCCTTCACTTCCTATAGGATTAATAAATTCCCATACCACATTACCTTCTGAATCCACTTCAAAAATATGACCTTCGGTCATGGCGCATATCAATGTATTCCCGTTTTTCAATCTTTGTGCGCCTGAGCCAATATGACTGAAAAAACTTTGATTGCTTTTGGAATAATACATCCACGTGACCTGGTTGGATAAATCACGTGTCTCCTTATGGGTATCTTTATCAAATGTCAATTTTCCATATCCGGCATCGGGTGGATTCACATATTTGTCGTTCATGCCGTTTCCGGATAGATAGGGATTGATTTCCATGACATAAGATTGAGGTGTACGTTCAAAAAGATATTGACCATTGTTAAATACTAGCAGATTACCTGCTCCGGGGAGTCCTTCATCAATAAATTGAACATCATGACTACCTCCTATTTGTTTCTGCCCGCTCGTTGATTTTGTCCAGTCTTCCATTATAGTAGGGGATTCTCCTTGTCCGTATCTTGATGGGTCTCCGAATCGGTAGAGAAAATCACCGGCATCTCCTGCTGCCATAGAAAAACTTTTTTCAGGATGATTTGCTTCAAATGTGCCATCATGGTCGATAATATAAAGTTCTCCCTGTACACTATTCAATACAATATGTCCTGTTTTAGAATTGTAATCCAGTGAATTGATATGCAGCCAGTCTTTTTTAACCGGTCGGCCCGGAAGATTAATATTGAGTTTTCCCGGATAATCAGAAATCGTTTTGCTGCCTACATAATTATCTTTATCCGGAACACTATCCTGAATCAAATGATTGAAAAACCACCATTCCCATACAATATTGCCTTGCATGTCGACTTCTATGACGGCATCCATTTGAGTATCATGATAGGGTCCGTTTTCAGGATTGCACCCGGCTTCAATACATTGTTCATGTGTCAAATTACGATTTGCAATATAGAGTGTCGTTGCTTCATTCAAGGCTTTATTATTAATACGAATAAAATCATGGTGAGGGAAATAATCTTCCCGGATTTCCTGATATTTCCAAATAATATTTCCCTCCCAATCCATTTCTATAAAACCTTCATAGCCCGAAGGGTCGTCTTTTGAGGCATCCAGTAAATTTCCATTGCTTAAAAAACGCGGATTTGTTCCTATTGGCCATGTGTTGATAAGATTTCCTTCCATATCAATGAGATAGCTTTTTCCCCGGGTTGCAAAAAGCGTATATCCCCCATATGCTTCATTTGTATCGTAATAGACGACACCTGCAGGACCGACATGGGATTCATAAGCATATGATGCGCACGTAGTACAAAGCAGCATGATAATAATAAGCACAATAATATTCTTTTTCATAACAATCAACCTCTTTTTACTAAAGTAGTATTTTCATTATTATGCAGCGGAATTGTGATAGCTGTGTGATAAAGGGTACACTATTTATTTTTATTTTACGCTGATTTAGATAAAATATATTTAAATGCTTTTACTATCAATTAGAAAATATTAAATTTTTAAAGGAATCGCCAGGAAAGATTTTTAGTTAAAGTTTACTGTTCGTTTAATTTGCCTATTTTTATTTGGATAGTTATAATGATTCTACTAACTCATTATGAGGGTAAATGATGATTAAGAAAATCAGTAACTATAAACATATTATTTGGGATTGGAACGGCACCCTGGTGGATGACGTCTGGTTAGTGGTGGAAATCATGAATAAGATGTTAAAAAAACGTCACCTGCCCGGAATTGATTCAAAAAACTATAGGGAATTATTTGATTTTCCGGTAACCAAATATTATATAAAGTTGGGATTTGATTTTTCCCGGGAGTCATTTGAAGATCTTACGGTTGAATTCATCGGTGAATACTATGACCGTTTTAATGAGTGCAAGCTGTTTGCCGAAACTAAAAATATATTGCAAAAGATAAAGGATTTAGGACTATCCCAATCTATTTTATCGGCTTCAAAAGAAGATGTTCTCATAGAAAAAATAAAATATTATAAGATTGAACCTTTCTTTTGTAAGATCATTGGATTGGATAATCACTATGCCGAAAGTAAAATCGAACGGGGAAAAAAATGGATATCCGGTTTACATGTAAATCCCGGGGAAGTTCTTTTGATAGGGGATACGGTTCACGATTTCATTGTTTCCAAACATATTGGCAGTGATTGCCAGCTGATTGCCAATGGTCATAACAGCCGGGAAAAATTGGAAAAGCTGGACATTTATGTGGCTGATTCATTATTGGAACTTATAGATTAGTGTATTGATTTTGGATGTGGAAATGGAAAAAATTGATCAATATTTGAGGAGGTAAAACATGGATAATAGAATTAAAAAACTGGCAGAGGTTCTTTTGGAATATTCACTCAACATTAAAAAAGGAGAGAAACTAGCGATTATCGGAGATATCACTACATTGCCATTGGTGAAAGAATGTTACCGGATTGCCATTATACAGGGAGCCCTTCCTCAGATTGTCATCAATTCTGATGAGGCAAAAGAGGTCTTGTTAAAAAGGGGTAGTGAAGAACAGGTAAAATATGTTCCTGATAGTGTTAAAGCGCTCTTTGGTTCGGTCGATGTCATTTTATCTTTTTTTGGGGGTTCAAATACCAGAATGTTGACCAATGTGAATCCCGAAAAATTAAAATTATCCGCTCAGGGTTTGAGTGAACTCAACCAGATGTTTATGGAAAGAGTTGCAAAAAAAGAGCTTCGCTATTGCTCTACTATGTTTCCAAATCAAGCCAATGCACAGGAAGCAAATATGTCACTCGAAGAATATGAAGATTTTGTTTTTGGTGCAGGCTATATTGACAAAGAAGACCCGGTGATTGAATGGGAAAAAATTGAAATGAAGCAGGAGCAGTTATGCAGGTTTTTGGATGCTAAAAAACACCTTAGGATTGTTTCTAAAGATACCGATTTGAACATGTCAATTGAAGGCCGAAAATGGATCAATTGTTGCGGAAAGGTTAATTTCCCCGATGGGGAAGTCTTTACCGGTCCTATAGAAGATAGCATGGAGGGTCATATCCGGTTTAGTTTTCCAGGAATCTACGGTGGAAGAGAAATCGAAGATATCCGTTTGACTTTTAAAAAAGGAAAAGTTGTCGAAGCAACTGCAAAAAAGGGTGAAGGATTACTAAAACAATTACTTGAAACTGATGAAGGTGCAAGTTATGTGGGTGAAATTGCCGTGGGAACCAACTATAATATCCAGCGGTTCACCCGGCATATGCTGTTTGATGAGAAAATCGGTGGAACGGTTCACCTTGCATTAGGCCTGTCTCTCCCTGAATCATTAGGGAAGAATAAATCTGCTATCCATTGGGACATGCTTTGTGATATGAAAAAAGGTGGAGAGATTTATGCCGATGATGAGCTGATTTATAAAGACGGAAAATTTTTAATTTAGTATAAAAGAGGGCCAGGTCGCAATGTTTGACATAATCAGAATTTATAAGTCAAATATTGCGACCTGGCCCTCTTGGTTTGATAGCTTGTTATGATTTACAAACAATCGGTGAAGCATCCGGATTAAAGGGATTGATACGAATTGCCAATGAGAATAAATAGGGGTAATTCTTTTTTAAATGCTGCATGTAATCCAGCCACCGAAAAACAAGTAGCTTATATACCCTTTCAGTATCATTGGATAAATGGTTTAAATCCTCTTCCGGCAATTGACTGATTCGATGCCGATGTTCTAATTCTTCAGCCAGATGAAATACTGCCAACAATAATTCTGAAAAAGTTTCGTGCTCCAATATACGTGAATTTTCTAATAAACGTAATAAAAAATCTCTTCTTTCTATAAGGAATTTGCGTAATTGCGGTAATTTTGATTTATCGATATCAATGTGATAGTGGTATTTTTTCAATTTTTTACGGAGTAAATCAAAGTGTTGTCCGGAACAGTCAATATCAATGATAAGTTCTTTTCTTACCTTTTTCAGCTCTTGGTCAAAACCGGATAAATGGGTAATTAGTTCGGTGCCTACCTCGCTAAAAAAAACGCCAATAAGCATATTTAATTTTTTGTTTCTGTGTTTTTTCTCTCTGATGCTCAGCATAATTTCTACCGAATTAGCTATGATGCCAAGAAATGCGCCAACACCCAGAATAATAATGAAGACTGCCAGCATTTTCCCGGCTTCGGTTGTTGGATGAACATCTCCATATCCAACCGTGGAAATGGTTGCTATGGTAAAATAAAAAGAATCGGTGATGGATATGTTTTCTATCGTAGAAAAGCTGACTGTACCGATAATCAAAATTGATATAAATAAAATGAAAAATATTTTGACTTTATATTTTAAACTTTTCATCCGGAATTTTTACTTCTCCTCAAGCTAAAACAATTTAAATCATTATACTATAAAATGTAACAAATTCATAAAGTCTTTTAACTAAGGTTATTGCACTTATATCGGGGGTAAAAATTTATTGTACAAGTAAAAATATCTCTTGTCAGCAATGGAGAAATGTTTTTAAAAATCATTGATTATATGAGTACTTTATACTAAGAAAAAGGAGGTATTCTTATATCTTTAAACTATTTCTATAAGTGGTATTTCTTTCAATTTAAATAGTTGAATGTGGTGATTAAATAAAAGGGATTATACTTATTTTCATAGAAGAATTATTTATGCTATAGAAGATGATATTGTATTGCTTTGGCGGTAAATTTCTCAAAAAGGAGGATTTGAAAATGTCGGTGCTTTCTGAAAAAAATTATCAGAATTTAAAGCCTGCACATTTTATTTTGGGAGTCATGCTGTCTGCTATGAGTGGTATTTTATTGTTGCTTTCTTTCTCTCCGTATGGTATCTGGCCGTTGATCTGGGTTGCCTTTGTTCCTTATATCATTGCCCAACATCGTTTATTCCCTCATAGATGGGAGAGTTTATCCTTTTCAATTGCCTTATTGTTTTGGCTGGGTCCTTATCTGGCAAGGATTTTTGGTGATGAAGCAGGATTTTTCTTTAAATATTTGGGTGTATGGATTGCTGTTATCACTTTTTTTCTACATAAAGAGCGTAAATTTCATGAATTGACCCGATATCGCTGGTTTATACTGCAGGGAGTCATCAGCTGGGTAGGATTCGAAATGATTCGTACTTTCATTCCTCTACTGGCGACCAATGCGTTTGTAGGGTATACCCAGGCAAAACAGCCCTGGCTTATTCAACCAGTTTCTATCTTTAGTATTTATGGATTAAATCTGTTGATATTACTGGTAAATTTTACCATTGCCTATTGGGCACTTGCTTGTTTTGACCGTCGATGGCCATTAAAGGATATTGTGATGATCAATTTTCGTTCTACTAAAAGATGGTTGGGAATCAGCATAGGAATTGTGACGTTCTGGATTGGTTTGAGCTTTTTTATTTTATTTTCTGCTCCGGAAGATGCATCTACCATACGTGTAGCCGTATTGCAGCCGAATTTCCCACAGGCAGCGCATGTTGATGTGGAAACATCAAGCGAGCAACGTTTCCAGGTATTTACTGAACAAGTCCAGGAAGCGGTTGCACAAGGAGCAGAGGTTATCTTTACCCCTGAGATGGGACTGGCCTTTGATCCTCAAATAGAACATACTGAAGACTTAAAATCCCTGGCAACTGATACTGGTGTCTACCTGTTTGTTACCTATGTGGTCTCCAACGAAAATGAATTTCGCAATGAAGCCGTTGTATTGAATCCTTCAGGAGAATTCCTGGATGTTTATGGTAAAAACCATGCATTTGGTGAACCCCGGACACCCACTGCGGGCGTTTATCCGGTATATGACACGGCTGTCGGTCGTTTAGCTACCATGATTTGTCATGATGCCAATTATACGGATGTTGCGCGAAAACTGACGCGCAATGGGGCACAGATGATTGCCACTGCAACCCGGGAATTTGGCGGAGTAGGAGAGCAATTATGGGCAAACAATGTTTTTCGTGCAGTCGAAAATCGCGTTTCAGTGATTTATAATGGGGTAGCCTATAGTTCGGCTATTATAGATCCCTATGGCCGGTTACTGACGCTGAAACTCAATCCTGACGGTGAACGGTTAACGCTGGTTATGGATGTACCTCTCGGCGAAGATCATACCCTGCTGGTTCAATTAGGTGATTGGTTAGGATGGTTGAGCCTGGCAGGTTATGTTTTCTTTGTTTTATTTCAGTTGGTCATAGAAAGAAAAAATGTTAGTATTAAGTAACAACAGCTTTAGATTTTTCAATGTGAGAAACAGTGGAAATTTATCACACTAAACTATTTACTTTGCAAGAAAAGTTTGTAAATAACCTTGGAAAAAAGATTAGAATAAACATTTAATCAATTTTGAAAGGCAGGATGATAAAATATGTTCTATTGCAGAAAATGCAAAAATTCATTTTCGGAGGATACGCAGCAATGGCGTTGTAACTGCGGAGAGCCCTTTGATTATGTGCCCACAATACAGCCTTCTTTTCCCAAAGAAAAGATTAAGAAGAGGGTTAATACGATTTGGCGTTACCTTGAAGCATTACCTGTCAAACATATGAGCAGGATTGTTAGTCTGGGTGAGGGGACTACTCCTTTGGTTTCTGCTTTGTTTGAAGGTCAGAAAGTTTTGTTCAAATTGGATTTTATTTCCCCTTCCGGTTCTTACAAGGATAGGGGGACTGCATTCTTTGTCAGTAAGCTAAAAGAACATAAGGTTAAGAAAGTTGTGGAAGATTCTTCCGGTAATGCCGGTGCATCTTTGGCTGCTTATTGTGCATTATCGGACATCGCCTGTGAAATCTTTGTTCCGGATTATACATCTGCGGGCAAGGTCGTTCAAATTGAAATGTATGGGGCAAAAGTCAGAAGAATTTCCGGGAGCAGGGAAGACACGGCTGCTGCAGTTAAGACGGCTGCCCATGAATCTTATTATGCCAGTCATAATTGGAATCCTTATTTTCTTCAGGGTGTTAAAACGATAGCTTTTGAAATTTGGGAGCAGATGAATTGGCAAGTGCCGGATAATATTGTGGTTCCTGCAGGACAGGGAAGTTTGGTGCTGGGGTGCCATATGGGTTTTAATGAATTAAAAACAGCAGGCGCAATAAAAAAATTACCTCGGATTTTTGCTGTTCAATCAGAAAATTGTAATCCTCTTTCCCTTGCTTTTCAAAAAGGATTAACAGAACCTGTCCCTATTCAAAAGAAGGAGACCGTTGCCGAAGGAATCAGCTCAGCTATTCCTATTCGAGGTAGAAAGGTTCTTTCAGCAATAAGGGAGAGTAAGGGAGCTGTCGTTGCGGTGGGAGAGAAAGAAATTTGGGAGAGCCTGCAAAAAATTGCAAGATGTGGGTTTTACATCGAGCCTACCAGTGCTGCAGCCACTGCAGGTTTTTATCAAATATCTCAAAAAGGACTGATAAAATCAGAGGAGTCTACAGTGATTGTATTAACCGGCTCGGGATTGAAAGCAACAAATAAAATCATGTCATTGAAAAATAAAAGCTGGTAAAAATAAGGTATAATAAATATCAGATAAGGTATTATTAATAAAAATCGGGAAAGGAGACATAACCATTTGGATTTTTTAAACAACAAACAAAATAAAAATGATTTAAAACTTGTTTCAACTTTATCGGGCATTGAATATCCCTTTGAAAGAATTGAGGAATTTGCTGAAAATGGTGAATCTTTAGAAGTATCGATTCCGGATATCGAAAATGCAAGCATAGTACCGGGGGAAAATTTATGGCAAAGGTATCTCGATTTTCTTCCGTTCAGCAGAATGGATCCTGAACTACATTTGGGCAAAGGAAATACGCCTTTGATTCACGCAGACCAAAGGCTGCGGAATTTTACCGGTATCACTGATTTGTATTTAAAAAACGAAACGCAAAATCCTACCTGGAGCTTTAAGGATAGAGGTTCTTTGGCATGTATCTATATGGCTAAAGAAATGAAGGAACAAGTGACAGCAACGATATCTTCCGGTAATATGGGAAATTCCATTGCTGCCTATGCCGCAAAAGCCGGTATCAAAGCCATTATCTTTGTTCCTGAATTTGTACCCAGGGAAAAGATTTTTTCAATGTTTATCCATGGTGCAAAGATTATTCGGGTCAAGGCCGATGATTATTCGGTTATGAAAAAACATGTATTAGGACTTGCAAAAAAATTGAATTTGAGAATTGTATCGGGAAATGGCCCTGTTAGAGTTGAGGGATACAAACTGACTGCTTTTGAGATGTTTGAACAGATGAAAAAAAATGTACCGGATTATATTGCAGTGCCTACGTCTGCATGCGGACATATTCGGGGAATATTCAAGGGGTATCGGGAACTCTACAAAGCAGGAATTATCAAAAAATTACCCCGAATGATTATTGTCCAAGCGAAAAATAATAGCCCCATTGTTTCTGCGATTCAACAGGGCAAGAACAAGGTGATACCTTTTTCAAATTTCCATACGATTGCTGAAGCAATTACCAGTGGTAATCCCATGGGAGGGAACGAATTGATACATAAAGCTGCAGTATACCATTGGTTGGCTGAAAGCGTAACCGAAGAAGAAATACTCAATTCCCAAAGAAAATTTGGTGAGACCGGTTATTTTGTTGAGCCGGCTTCAGCTACCAGTCTTTTTGCGGTGAAAAAATTACGTGAAGCAGGTAAAATTGAAAAGAATGCAACCGTTATCCTGATGTTGACCGGAACGGGCTTAAAGGATTTGGATGTTTTTCAAAATTATCCGGTGAATGTCATGGAAAGTGATCTGCATCGTGTTGAAGGGGATATTAAAAAACTGTTGTAAAAATTATCAAAGGACTGTTTTATGATCAAATACTAAATTGATGATAAAAAAATAATGGAATCGTTACGAAAATAACAGGAGAGATTTTTTCTTTCTTTGAAAGAAAAAGAGCCACAGAAGCAAGATAATAGAAGTATCCAAAATTTCAGGCAAAAGGAATATTGTTAGGATGGCCTCTGGAGAGCTTCATTTAAAAGAACACCAAAGGGCAATCTCTGATTTTTAGGAAGCGCCTTATAGAGTTAACCGTGAAAATACTACCTATTGCTTTAAAAAGAATCTTTCAGGTAAAAAAGACAGAGTAAGAGAATAACACGATTATTTTCTGCTTTGTCTTTTTTATTATAAAAGGGAGGGTTGGAAATGAAAAATAAATGTTTTGTTCTAATCATGTTATTACTAACTGTCCTGCTCTTATCATTATTAACTGCTTCGGCAACCATCTATAATATTACGGATAAAAAGGGGAAAATACTTCGAGTTACGACGATCTCAACAATGAATATTGCTGAAAAAAAAGCTGGCTGTTTTATTTTTCCCATAGAACAGGGGATCCATAGTCATAAAACTGAAGATAACTTTTGGATAAAAGGCATCGTTTTTCAAGACAGAAATGGGAATGGTGAAAGGGATGAAGGTGAAAAAGGTATTCCGGGAATTTCTATTTCCAATGGATTAAGCGTTTCTTTAACGGATGAGGAGGGAAATTATCAAATACCAAACGAGGGATATTTTGTATTTGTTACTGTCCCTTCTGATTATATTGCAACAGGGGATTGGTATCAAAGTATTGACAAGGGCAACTATCTATTTGGCCTACAATTTTCGCCGGAAAAGCATAAAAAACAATTTATTTTTGTCCATATCACTGACCATCATGTAGACTCCGTTGAAGAACATCAGAAGATGATTATCCAGGCCATTGAGGAAATAAATCAAATTAATCCCGATTTTGTGATTGCTACCGGAGATATGATTTTAAAAGGTAATGAGGTATCTGTTAATCAGGCAAAAGAGTGGTTTGATATTTATTCCCGAATTATCAGTCATTGTGAATCACCTATTTTTCACACATTGGGAAACCATGATATCGTGGGAATCAATGTGAAACAGGATTCTATTGATTCGTGGGGATATGATAAGACCATGTATCAATCTTATTTTGGACCGACCTATTATTCTTTCGATTGGGGAATTTATCATTGTATCGTTTTAGACCCCAATGATTTTTACGGAGAACGGGAATTTTATAGATTGCCCGATGAACAGGTTAAGTGGTTAAAAGAAGATTTATCCTATCGAAAAGATAGCCCATTGTTGGTCTTTTTTCACGAACCGAGCAAGACCTGGCAGAACCAGCGTGAAATTTTAGAAATATTTAGACCGCATTATACAAATATGTTTTCCGGCCATTGGCATATCGATGTGTTACTTGATAATCAAGGTATTGCTGAACAAGTCACCGGTGCAGCAAGCGGGGAATGGTGGTATGGTCAATGTCCGGATAATCGGGCTCCGGGTTATCGGATCATAGCAACAGATGGGAAAAATATTTCGAGTTTTTATAAGGAAATTGGCAGGAACAGACAGATCAATCTCATTAAGCCAGGGCCCTTGGTTGCAAACTGTTTGCATAATTGTTTGGTTGCACAGATTCATCTGACAGGAGATGAACAATTACAGGAAGTCCGTTATCGTATAGATGAGGGCAGGTCGTTTCCGATGAAAATAAAAAAAGTGAGTGTTTGGAATATTGCGACTTCTTCAGGTATAAGCCAGGTATCAAAAGGTTATCATGAGATAATACTGGAAGTTTTTACCGATAAAGGTTCATTTTTGAGGAATTTTGAAGTGAAATTCTGTCAGGATTGCCTGGTTTCTTTGAATGAAATTATACCTCATTTTTCGTGTTACCAGGGAAAAACGATTACAATAAAAGGTAAAATATTCAAATCTTTCACGGAAGAACCGTTTCACATGAAGAGAAATGCAGTTGTATTGGTCAAGGATGAAAAAGGGAAAGGGATTTTGATGATTGCTGATGATTTTTCTTTCACCGATAAAGAACTAAAGAAAGGTGTTGAGATAACAGCTAAAGTTGTTCCCATTCGGTATAGGTGGAAATTGCTCAGTAAAAAGCAGAAACAATTAGTCAGCTTTTATTTCCTGTTTTTGCCGCGAAGTTCAGTTCAAAGAAAATGTTTAAAACCTCAAGGAATCCGCCTTTTATGGTGTATAGAAAAATAAGAATATTGGTTGTGAAGGGTAAAAATTTAAAAAAAGTAATAATTATTGTATAATAAAAAATCATTGGATAGAAAAATAGGTAGATAAAAAGCAAGAATAGATAATATCTTGAAACCTTCTTGAGAACATGATGATATTAACAGAAAGCGAGAAACATAAATATGGATGATTATAGCGAGAGAAACCGGGCGGCATGGAATGAAGCAGCCGGAGTACATAGGAAGAACCGGAAAATAAATTATGCCGAAGAATTCAAAGATAAGCAATTTTCTGTTTTGGATGCCACTCTTTCATCGTTATTGAAAAAAATACCACTTGAGAGAGGGGTCATTGCGCAATTATGTTGTAATGATGGCCGTGAATTGCTTTCTATTGTCAATTCCATAGGTGTATCGGGTATCGGGTTCGATATTTCGGATGAATTTATAGCGGAAGCGAAAAGCACTTCTAAGTCTGCTGGACTTGATTGTCAATTTATCCGTACTGATATCAATCATCTAAGCCATAAATATGACAATCAATTTGATTTGGTTTTATTTACGGCAGGTGCATTGACCTGGTTTCATGATCTTGACAAACTGTTCCATATTGTAAAAAGAATAATGAAGCCGGATGGTTACCTTGTTATTTACGAAATTCACCCTTTTACCAACCTGTTGGCATGGAAGGATGAAGCGGATTATGAAAGCTCAAATCCTTATAAAATTGCCTATCAGTATTTTCGGGATACACCCTGGGTCGACAATACCGGGGCAGATTATATCGGAAAGACGTCCTATCAATCCAAGACATTTATTTCGTTTGCCCATAAGGTTTCTGACATTGTAACAGCGATAGGTTCCAATGGTATTTTTATCAGGGAGTTTGCTGAATACCCGCATGATGTATCAACGCACCTTGAAAATTTGGAGAAGGATCAAATATTACCCTTGTCCTATACTATCCTTGGCCGTAAATCAGAGGGTGATGGAAAAAAGGAGAAAAAATGAGCATTAGAGAATTAGCGAAAAAATATGAAAAGCAGGTAATTGCCTGGAGAAGGGAATTCCATGAAAATCCGGAGCTTTCCTGGCAGGAACAAAGAACGGCAGGGAGAGTATCTGAAGCGTTAAAGGGAATGCACATTGAGGTTAAGAGAATGGCGAAGACTGGTGTTGTTGGTATCTTGAAAGGCAATAAACCGGGTAAAACAGTTGCTCTTAGGGCGGATATGGACGCCCTGCCGGTAAAAGAAGCAAACGATATTCCCTACAAATCAAAACTTGAAGGTTTGATGCATGCCTGCGGACATGACGGTCATACGGCCATGCTTTTAGGGGCAGCCAGAATATTAAGTCTGATGAAAGAAGAAATCAAGGGAACTGTCAAATTTATCTTTCAACCGGCAGAAGAGATGGGACAGGGTGCCTTCAAAATGATTGAAGAAGGGGCCATAAAAGGTGTAGACGCCATACTCGGCATCCATCTTTGGGCTGATTTGCAATCCGGAAAGGTATCCTTGGAATCCGGACCTCGAATGGCTTCTACGGACAGATTTAAAATCAGAATCAAGGGTAAAGGAGGGCACGGTTCAATGCCCCACCAAGGCGTGGATGCCATTGTCGCAGCTTCTGCAGTGGTGATGAACCTTCAAACCATGGTTAGCAGGGAAATTGACCCTGTTGAAGCTGCTGTCATATCGATAGGTAAATTTAACGGGGGAGATAGATACAATATTATCAGTGAAGAAGTCCAGATGGAAGGAACGACCCGTTGTTTTAGTTCAAAAGTCAGAGAAAAATTCCCCGATATGATGAAAAGAATTATCAGTGAAACAGCAAAATCATACCGCGCAGAAGGTGAATTGAATTATATTTTAGGTCATCCGGCGGTTATTAATGATACCCGTATTTCACAGGTGGCTTATCAGGCAACAGCCAAACATTTTAAAGAAGAAATGATAACCAAATTTGAAAAAGTAACCGGTGGAGAGGATTTTTCTTTCTATTTGCAGGAAATTCCCGGAGTGATGGCTTTTATAGGTGCCCGAAATGAAAGCAAAGGCATTATCTATCCCCATCATCATAAAAATTTCAATATAGATGAGGATGCGCTGATTGTCGGAACAACGCTCTACAGCCAGTTTGCATTGGACTATTTATGTCAGATATGAGATTAAAAAAAGAGATTAGACAGAAAGCTGACAACCAATTGACAAAAAATAATATAAGTGTTAAATGGAATTTGTGATGTATAAAAAAAATATTGACCAGACTTGAAAGTTGTGCTATAATGCTGAAAATCAAAATAATGATGAAAAGCAATTTGTGTGAGAAGTAGCAAAAATCAAATTCTACAGAAAGTCGTGGTAGCTGAGAAACGACATAAGAATGTTAGATTTGCAAAATGGACACACAGGCTTCAAGCTAAAAGGATTTTAACATCCGAGTATGCATTGACGGTCTTTTCCACCGTGAATAGGAAAAGTATATCGGTATATTTCTATACCCGTATGCTGACAAGTAAGATCTTATTTATTAAGAACTTATGAGAGTGGCACCACGGAAGCAACCTTTCGTCTCTTGGAGATGAAGGGTTTTTGTTTTTTTAGATAATACAATGTACCTGTATATTTATGAAGTGGAGTCAGGCTTTAAACTTTTGATATTTAACAGCCCGACTCAAGCAGGGTGGCACCGCGGAAAGTTAGATTGGCTCTCCGTCCCTTATTATTAAATGATAAGGGATGGAGAGCTTTTTTATTTATAAATTGTAAAGGAGGTTGATTGAATTTATAAAAAATACAATAAAACAGTTTCCACGAGAGGAAAATATTTATTATTGAACCATAAAAAAAATTAAAAAAAATAACAAGGAGAAAAAAATGAAAAGAGTAAAATATACATTAAGCGAAAAAGAAATGCCTACTTCCTGGTACAATATCCAGGCAGATTTGCCGGAGCCATTACCGGCAGTCATGCATCCGGGAACCGGTAAACCAATCGGTCCCAGTGACCTTGCTCCCTTATTTCCCATGGAGTTAATCAAGCAGGAAGTCAGTACCGAACGATATATCGAAATTCCCGAAGAGATTCAGGATATTTATCGAATCTGGAGGCCTACAACACTCTACCGGGCACGCAGGCTGGAAAAAGCTCTCGATACACCGGCTAAAATTTACTACAAATACGAAGGAAGCAGCCCTCCGGGAAGCCATAAACCTAATACAGCAGTCGCTCAAGCTTATTACAATAAAAAAGAAGGGATTAACCGGATTACAACTGAGACCGGAGCAGGGCAATGGGGAAGTGCTTTGTCTTTTGCCGGGGCTTGTTTTGACTTGGAAGTAAAGATCTATATGGTAAAAATCAGTTACATGCAAAAACCCTATCGTCGGGTGATGATGCAGGTTTGGGGAGGAAATTGCATTCCCAGTCCTTCGATGGAAACGAAATCGGGCAGAGATATGTTAGCACAGGATCCTGATTGTACAGGAAGTCTTGGTTTGGCGATTAGTGAGGCAGTAGAAGAAGCAGTTAGTCGCGATGATACCCATTATTCTTTGGGTAGTGTACTGAACCATGTGTTACTGCATCAGACCGTTATCGGACTAGAAGCAAAGCAGATGCTGGAAAAAATTGGTGACTATCCTGATGTCATTATCGGATGTGTTGGCGGTGGTTCAAACTTTGCCGGCACTTTTCTGCCTTTTGTGAAAGATAAGATCGAAGGCCGGAAACCGGATTTGAAGATTGTCAATGTCGAACCGGCAAGCTGCCCTACTTTGACCAGAGGTCCTTATGGATATGATTTTGGTGATGTGGCAGGACTTACACCCTTGATGAAGATGTATACTTTAGGCCATGGATTTATTCCGCCCCCGGTCCATGCAGGCGGTTTACGTTATCATGGTATGGCGCCGATTATTTGCCATTTGCTTAAGTTGGGATTGGTGGAAGCTCGTGCAGAACATCAATTGGGTACTTTTAAGGCAGGCGTTACTTTTGCCAGAAACGAGGGAATCATCAGTGCACCGGAAACCAATCATGCCATTAGAGCGACGATTGATGAGGCTATTAAATGTCGGGAATCCGGAGAAGCCAAGACTATCTTGATGTGTCATAGCGGACATGGGCATGTGGATATGGCTGCTTATGAAGCTTATTTTGCCGGAAAATTAAAGGATTATGCCTATCCTCAGGAAAAAATCGAAGCAGCTTTAGCCGAACTGCCTAAAATATAAATTGCTTTAATTTAGGGATGGCCTTTGCGAGAGAACAGAGGCCATCTCATTTTTTAAATTTATACATTTAGAATGAGTTTTATTTGGAAATAAAATAGAAGGCCAATCTAACAACACCAGGAGAAGCGATTAGAGGTTATAAGTACAGCTGACTAATAAATATCAAAAAATTGGTCATCTCACATTTGACAAATATTCTGAAAAAAGTTATTCTTCTAAAATGAAAAGCTTTGATAAAAACAAGAAAATATTCTGGCTATTAATTATAATATCCATCATCTGCCAAGCAATTATTACTCCTTTTTTTATTGGTGATATACAATTGATGCTCAATTGGATCGGGATTGTATTCTATGGATTTTTCGGCTATATCGGGATGAAATATTTTGAGCAAAAAGCCGGTTTTCCGTCCATGATGCAAGGCAATATTTCTATGAGGGAGAAGATAACCATCCCCTTTTTATTCGGAACCATTTTTGCTTTTGCTGCAATCATTTCAGATATCATTAATCCTACAAAGATTCCTCAAATTGCATTCCCCTTATCTTTGCCTGCTTGGGTACCGGTTGCAATTTTAGATGAAATGTTCTGGAGGTTATTTCTTTTAACTTTTTTAATCTGGTTTATATCTAAAAAATGGCTAAAAAATCTCTCTCCTAAAAAAATATTTTGGGGAGTAACTTTATTTGAATCAATGATTTACCTGCTTATTCAATTTAGTTTATATTCTAAAATGGTTGGAATGATTACTCCCTTTGTTGTCATACAAATTATTTTTATATCCGGTGGATTTATTATTGTTTCTTGTTACCTTTATAAAAAAAGTGGTTTTATAGCACCTGTTACTTTTCATCTCTCTCAATATCTTTTTTATCATGGTTTGTATGGTGGCATTTCCACACTATGGTAAATTAAAAAGAATAATCTATGATTGAAAGATGAATGTTTATTGCTTAAACCTACTTAAAAGGTAAAAAATGAAATAAAATTGATCTGGCAAATTTTTACAATAAAAAGATAAGATTTTTAGGGTAATCGATTTTTTTTCCTGTTAGATTTTAATTTAATAATTTGCCTGGTCAATTTTGCTTGGTGGTTTATTCTTCAGTTTTATTTATTTGAAAAAGCAAATTATCTATATTGAAAAATAATTCTAAATAGAGGATATGTGAATGAAAATATTGGTCTTTGGAGCTGGTGTACTGGGAAGTTATTACGCAGGTAAATTATATAAAGCAAATTTGGATGTTACTATTCTTGCAAGAGGCGAAAAATATAAACATATCAAGGAAAAAGGAGTTATACTGGAAAACTATTTTACCCATGAAAAAAGTATTCTACCAGTTAAGGTGATTGAAAATCCGGATTCAGTGGATTTTGATTTAGTATTGGTATTTGTACAGTGTATTCATGTAAAAAAAATTCTCCCGATACTTTCCAAGACGAAAAAGACAGAATCATTCGTATTTTTTGGGAATAATTTGGCAGGATTTGAAAATGTTTGCCAGGTTTTAGGGAAAGAAAGAGTGATAGCCGGTTTTGGGGCCATTGGAGGAAAAAGAAAGGGCCATACAGTGATATTTGCTGATGCAGACCGAAAAAATCCGGATAAAAAAGGTCCAATAATCATGGGTGAATTAAACGGGAAATTAACAGATAGAATACAGGCAATAAAAGAAATTCTTCTTGGTGCAGGAATTGAAGTAAAAATATCAAAAGATATAAACGGCTGGCTGAAAACACATGCTGCGGTCATTCTTAGTCTTGCAGGCGCAGCTTACAAGGTGAACCTGGAGCTTAAAAAATTAGCAGAGAACAAGCAGTTGTTGTATTTAATGATTCGTTCGATCAAGCAATCTATTAAGGTTTTGTTCTATGCGGGAATCACGATTGAACCATTTAAATATCGGATTTTAGCACTTCTGCCGAATTTTATTTTACACAGAATATTTAAAAAATTATTTGTTTCTGAATTTGCTGCCATCGGCCTTGCAGGACATGCTCGAGCAGCGCGCGCTGAGATGAAGGCCTTATCTGATGATTTTCTGACACTTGCTAAAAATTCTGAGGTTCAGACAGATGCATTAAAAGAAATATTAAGCTATATTTAAATGACAAGGGGAAGATGAATGAAAAAATATTTATTCAAAAACTTTAAACTGACAGATAAAAAAGGTTTATGGTCATTGATAACAGAAGATGGTATAATCCGGGAAATCGGGAGTGGGAGTAGCCCTGCATTTTCAAATCCATCCTTCTCGGAAGTTTATGATTTAAAGGGAAATTTTCTGTTGCCTTCTTTTACCGATGCCCATATGCATCTTTTCTTATATACATTACTTTTTTCAGCGGTTGATTTAAGAGAATGTAACTCAATAAAAGAAGTACAAAATAAGCTTAAGGAAAAAATTGACCAAGAAGTTATTATTGGTTGGGGCTTTGATCATGAAAAATTTCAAGAAGGAAGAATGCCCACTCGAGATGATTTAGATGTTGTTTCTCATCAGATACCTACTTTTATTCTTCGATTTGATGAGCATGTAGGGGTAGTCAATTCTGAATTTTTAAAACGGTTGGAAATTAACCGGGATACAAAAGAACCGGAAGGTGGAAAAATTGGGCACTTTTCGGATGGTTTGCCTAATGGCATATTGGTCGATAATGCACTTCCCACAGATGAGATGTTAAATAATCCACATATTAAAAAATCTATGGTCAAGAATTTTTTAGATGTGCAGAATCAATTGCTTTCAAGGGGGATAACCAGTATTGGTGAAATGGGCATTGATTTTGAAACCCTTGATTTTTATCGCGAAATGGATAGAAAAGGCTATCTGAAGATACGTGTGCACGTGTATCTTAGCGAAAAATGTTTGGCTGAGAAGAAAAGAATAAAAAACGAAATGAAAAAGAATACCGGAAACAGGGTACAGGTAAGAGGTTTAAAGCTTTTCGTTGATGGAAGTTTTGGTGCTTCCAGTGGCGCTCTTTATGAATCCTATTCAGATGATCCAGGAAATTACGGAATTTTACGCATCCAGCCGGAACGGTTAAAGGAATTGGCCCAACAGGCGGATGAATTGGGGATGCAGTTGTCCATTCATGTGATTGGTGATAAGGCTTTGTCGTATGCACTGGATGCATTATCTAAAACAAAAAATAAATTTTTAAGACATCGCGTAGAACATATTCAGTTGGTTAACGAAGAACTTTTAAAACGAATGAAAAGTTTGGGAATCATTGCCGCCATACAACCCGTATTTGTCGGAACAGACAGTTTCTGGGCAGAGAAGCGATTAGGAAAAGAAAGAGTTTATCAATCATATCCCTTAGGTAGCGTATTAAATAGAGGAATAAAGGTGGCCGGCTCCTCTGACTGTCCGGTAACAGAAGCAGATCCTTTTTTAGAGCTTTATTTTTCTGTTTCCCAAAAAGACTTAGAAGGAAAGGAAATGCCTGAGTGGGTGAGAAAAGAAAGGATTGGAATCAGGGAGGCATTGAAAATATTTACAGAAGATGCATCCTATGCCTTGCATGAAAATAAAGGGAGAATAGAGGAAGGGATGCTGGCAGATTTTATTGTCTTATCGGAAAACCCACTTCTTTTAACCCCGAAAAATATTCTTTCTCTCCGAGTATTTCAAACTTATTTAGGTGGCCAATTGGTTTAAATAAATATTGTCAGGGGGACGGTTCTATTGACAATATATTGCCCCACATCTATAATAGTAAGCAAACCGATGATGAGGTGTTTAAGTGAGTAGATATCCCAGGGAATATAGTGAAACAGGTATATATCATATTATGCTTCGTGGGAACGAAAGGAAGGATATATTTATTGACCATTTTGATAAAGAAAAATTTCTTTTCAAAGTATTTGATGTGAAAAAAAATAATGCTTTTACTTTATATGCTTATTGCATTATGGGAAATCATGTACACTTGATAATCAAAGAAGAGAATGGAAAAATATCAAGCATTATGAAAAAAATAGCAATTCGCTATGCGCAGTATTTTAATAGCCGATACAATCGTGTCGGTCATGTTTTTCAAGATAGGTTTAAGAGTGAGCCTATTGAGGATGAGGCTTATCTGCTTTCCGCAATAAGATATGTCCATAATAATCCGGAAAAGGCAGGAATTAGTAAAAAAGAAACCTACAAATGGAGTAGCTACTCAGAGTATATAAACATATTATCCGGACAATCATCACTACCCGAAATAGAAGAGATTTTAGGTATGTTCTCAAGTGATCAAAAAAAGGGAGTAAAGGAATTCATTAGTTATAGCAATGAAAATGATGAGAATAATTTCCTGGAAATTTTAGAAAAAAAAGAGTTTGAAATAAATGAGAAAAATGTATTGGATTATATTAACGGATATCTGAAATTAAAAAATTTAACAAAAGAAAATTTAATCAAAAAGAAATATAAAAAGCAAAGAGAAGATTTGATTCAGCAATTGATAAGAAAATCTGATTTATCGAAAAGAAAAATAGCTTTTTACTGCGGAATTAATCGGGAAACAGTTAGAATGTTGTCACAAGAACCGTCCCCCTGACAGTCCCCCTGACAATATTTTAACTTGTATTTTTTGATGATTTACTCTTATGACGATTAAAGCCAAGATAACTGCCAACTGCAGTTAGTAGGAAACATGCACAGGCAATAAAACTTATAACTGCTCCGGTGGTATCGCCCCGATAATAAAAACGAATACCACCGAAAAAGAAAAGTATTGCAGAAATCAAGCTGAATATCGAGAGAATTTTTAATTTTTTTTGCATTTTAATATCTTTACTCTCTCCCAATGCATTTTGGGATTATTTTTTTAAATAATCTATTTTTATGCATTTAGTCGAAATCATTTTACTTTCTTATCTATCTTGTTGTTGGTTCTGTTTCTAAAGGTTATTTTTTAATCAAAAGTTAATAGGCATTTTGATTAAAAGATTTATATGTTTATTTTATTTTCCAACAGGTATGCGGTTGCTGAAAAAAAGATTACAGAAAGGATCACATTCATGAATACCGAGGTATAACCCGCAGAAAGCATACTCATATCTGAAGTATTATTGATTTCGATATATACATGTTGAATCTGGCTTGCAAATGGGCCGTAATAAAATTTTTCAATGAGGTATGCCAATAGAAAAAATATACCAACTGAGATGATTCCTGAATATTTTTTATTATATAAAAGCGTCAAGGTCAAAGTTATA